>Ga0209751_10001108_pt1 | contig 28051 bp, 26 predicted proteins | sample RifCSP13_1_FD_184019 | JGI IMG/M metagenome (GOLD analysis project Ga0209751, IMG submission 184019) | Soil microbial communities from Rifle, Colorado - Rifle CSP2_sed 13_1 (SPAdes) (version 2) | ecosystem: Environmental > Terrestrial > Deep subsurface > Rock core/Sediment | place: Rifle...
CTTTCGCCCATTGTGCAATATTCCCTACTGCTGCCACCCGTAGGTGTCTGGCCCGTGTTTCAGTGCCAGTGTGGGGGACCACCCTCTCAGGCCCCCTACCCGTCGTCGCCTTGGTAGGCCGTTACCCTACCAACAAGCTGATGGGCCGCAGGCCCCTCCCAAAGCGGATTGCTCCTTTCATCCAGAAGCCTCTAACCCTCTGGATCACATGGGGTATTAGCAGTCCTTTCGAACCGTTATCCCCCACTTTGGGGCAGGTCACCTACGTGTTACTCACCCATTCGCCACTAGGAACACCCCCGTATTGCTACAAGAGTGCCCTCGTTCGACTTGCATGTATTAGGCACGCCGCCAGCGTTCATCCTGAGCCAGGATCAAACTCTCCGTAAAGACTTTGATCACGTCTTGCGACGTGAATCGAGTCTGCATTGACTGGACCCAAGTCTCGTTGGGCTTCCTATCACTCTTCAGTTGTTAAGGTGCCGTCTCTAGAGCGGGGGCTAGGCTAACACCCAGGCTGTCGAGTGTCAAGGGGAGACACAAACGGCCGATGTCGCCTTACGACCATCGGCTGCCGTCAGGGTGTCGGATTCACACCGCCCGACCGATACTGCAGGCGGCCACTACACCTGACTGGGTCTGCCTTGTCCGGGTCTTCCCCATGGAGGGGCGAGACCGATAGACTTACCTAGCCCTATTATAGACGCCTGGCCCAGGGTGTCAAGGGCGCCTGCGCAGGCCGTCCTGGCCCAAGCGGCCCCGCCTTAGCAATCGACCGTGCCCTCCCCGCGGCCGGTGATCGCATTTGGCGCGGTCACGTTCACCGAGAACCAGTAGTCGCCCTGTTCTCCGACTTTGTATGAGTCGCTGAAGGACTTCGTGCCCGAGGTTTTGAATTCCACAGTTTCCTTGGACGCCTTCGACCCGTCGCTCTTCTCCCGGAAGAACGTCACATTCGTCGGACCGGTGGTCGAGATGCTGAACGACACGTCGAAGGTCACGGGGAATGTGCACCCGGGCGCCTTCAGCGTCCCCGGCTTCAGAGACACCGACACCACCGCCACAATGCTCGACGGCGCCGGCAGCACACTTGCCAGCGATGGATCTCCTTCGATCTTAACCTGGCTCACCGACACCCAGCAGAACTTGCGTTCTCGCCGCGGGTTTTCGATCTGCAGCCATCCGGTCAGGCTGTCTCGTCCGGTCACCGGCACCCGCTCCCCGACTTTGAGCCCTCCATCAACGGAATAGTCATCATCCGGGCCGTAACGACAGGCGATGTCCTCCGCGCCCAACGGGCTGACGAAGGGCATCGCCGGTGTAGCGGTCGCCGCAGGGGTCGATGTACTGCTCGGCTCGGGGGTCGGCGCGGGTGTGTCTGTGGCCGGAGGTTGAGCTGCCGGTGCGGCCGGAGTATTCGTCGCCTGAGCCACGGGTGGCGGTTCACTCGGCACGACTTGTGTCGGGGCCGGAGCCGGCGGCAGCAGCGAGCTGCAAGCCATGGCGACGCTCATCAAGCTGGCGATGGACAGGGAAAGCGCTTTGTCTGACGTCCGCATTGAACCACTCCCGGGTAGGGGATCGACCGTCGCGAGAAATGTCGGGACGGCGTCTAGAGCTCCAGCCGGCCTTCCAACGCCTGAGATAGCGTGCTGATGTCAGCGTACTCCAAATCGCCTCCGGCGGGCAAGCCGCGAGCTAGGCGAGTAATTCGCAAGGGGACACCGTCCAGACGTCTCTTCAAGAACATCGCCGTGGCTTCTCCTTCAAGGGTCGGGTTCGTCGCCAGGATCAACTCGGCGATCTTCTCCTGCGAGACGCGCCTGGCCAACTCTTCGATCTTCAAATCGTCCGGGCTGATTCCCTCGACCGGAGAGATTGCACCGTGCAAGACATGGTAGCGGCCGTTGAACTGTCCGGTCCGCTCGATGGCCAACGCATCCAGGGGATCCTCCACGACGCAAACTACGCCGGTGTCGCGAGCGTCGTCGGCACAAACTTCACAGAGATCCACCTCTATTGTAGTGATATTGAAGCAACGTGGGCACAGTCGTGTTCCCGGGCGCATCTCCCCGAGCGCCTGAGCCAGTTCGAGGCTCTCCTGCTCCGGGGCGCGGAGTAAGTAGTACGTCAGGCGCGAAGCGGTCTTCGGCCCGATCCCCGGAAGCCGGGCGAACGCTTCGATCAGACGTTCGACAGGTAGGGGTGCCCGCGCCCTCACAGAGAAGACCTCGGCGGGTCGATATCGCCGGCCAATGGGCCGAGGCGACGCGCCGCCAGGAGCTGCGAATCGCGGATTGCCTGGTTCACCGCCAGCAACACCAGATCCTGGAGCATCGCCGCATCACCGGATTCAAGCAGGCTCGGTGAAATCGTCACCGAGCAGGCTTCTTGCGTCCCGCTCATCACGACTTTCACGGCCCCGCCGCCGGCACTGGCCTCGATCGTCTGTTCGGCCAAATCGGTTTGGGCCCTGGCCAACTCCTCCTGCATGCGCTGCAGTCGGGCCATCATTCCTTCATCCTGGCGTTTGGGCAGTCTTCCTTTGGCCATATTCATCAGACCTGTATTGAATGCGATCAGCGGTCAGCAATAAGCAATAAGCAGTAAGCAGTAAGCAGTAAGCAGTAACGAACAGTCACAAGCACTCTGAGTTACGCGAGATCACTGTCACAGATTGTCACTCACGACGCCCCCTGACCTTGGCTTGTTGCTTATTGCTTATTGCTTATTGCTTATTGCTTGTTTCTTATTGCTACTCCCTGCCATCCGGCGCCGCCGGCTCGACATCGACGATGTGCCCGCCCAGCTCACGAAGAGCGGTCGCCACCATCCCGCCGTCTTCCACGGGCGGGGAGGCTCGGACGGCGCCCTCGTCGGACGGCGCCCAATTGCTAACCAGGACACACCGCAGTGCGAGCTGGACGCCAAGCACCTCATTCAACGCCTGGCGAACGATATCGGCGTTGTGGCCCTTCTCCATCTTCTCTCGGAGCAGGTCGCTCCGGAACCCCAAAATAAGCACACCCGATTCCACACCTAACGGTCTGGACGAATTCAAGAGGGCTTGGGTCCGGGCGTCGTACTTGCGCGCAGCCACAAGCACATCCCGCCAATGCCCGGAGACCTCCTGAATCCCCGTCGACCCCGGGCTCCTCGAGGCGAGATCGGCGGTGGGAGGAGGAGGGTCGGCCGCCTCACGCAGAGCGGCCGGATCGCTCGGCGCGGCGTAGGAGGCGTCCCCCGCGTCCACCACGGGACGGACCGGGGCCGGTGAGTCTGGTCTTGGCTCGCGCCGAGGCTGGTCCGGTGCAGGTGCAGCCGGGGCCGAGTTGGGCCGCCTGGCAGCCGTTTCGACAAACGCCAGCTCTAAAGGCAGACTCGGCTGCCACGTCGCCCGTCCCTCTAGCGCCGCTCGGCTGAACGCCCGGATCGCGTTGAGGACCTCGTCCAGCGTCATCTGCTCGGCCTGGTGCGCCATCAGGGCCCTCGCCTCCCCCGGCGTGTCGACCAGAGCCGGACTGCCCATCTTGAGCAAGAGCAGGCCGCGCACGTAGTCGACAACCTGTCGGGCGAACTGGCGCGGATCTGCCCCCCCGTCCAGGGCGCGGGTGATCAACGAAAGCCCGGAGGCGTTGTCGTGCTCGATGGCAGCCTGGATCAGTCCACGCACCGACTCGCGCGTCGCCGTGCCCAAAACGTCCTCTGCCATCGCCAGGTCCACCCGATCGCCGGTGGAGGTGAGCTGATCGAGGAGCGAGATCGCATCCCGCAGGCTGCCGGTCGCCTGCCGCCCGATCAGCTCGAGGGCTTCCGGCTCAATCGCCAGATTCTCGCCTTCGACCAATCGTTCAAGCTGCTTGACGATCTCGGTCAGCGGAACGCGTCGGAATTCATGCCGTTGGCAGCGGGAGAGGACCGTCGCCGGGACTCTGTGGACTTCGGTCGTCGCCAAGACGAAGATCGCATGTGCCGGCGGCTCTTCTAGCGTCTTGAGCAGCGCGTTGAATGCCGCCGTGGAGAGCATGTGGACCTCGTCCACGATGTAGACCTTGTACTGTCCCTGATTGGGGGCGAAGTTGATCTTGTCTCGCAGATCGCGCACGTCTTCGACCGAAGTGTTCGAGGCGGCGTCGATCTCGATCAGATCGAGGAATCGTCCTTCGTTAACGGCCATGCAGTAGGTGCACACGTTGCACGGCCGATCGGCCGCAGATTCTGCAAGGCAATTGACGGCTTTGGCCAGTATCCGGGCGGTTGTGGTTTTTCCCGTCCCGCGTGGTCCGGCAAACAGATAGGCGTGGGCCACGTGCCCCCCGCGAACCGCGTTGTGCAGTGTCTGGACGATGTGATCCTGGCCCATGATCTCATCCCAGGTCCGCGGCCTCCATTTTCGGTAGAGCGCCTGTGCCATCACCGATCCTGCCACCTTGCTTGCGGTCACGGGGCGCCGCACTGAGGAGGGCTAGCCTCGCCCTCGGAAAGGCGCGGCACTTCGAGGTCTAGAGACGGCCGGCGCGCTGCGCTTGTGGGCCCGCCAAATCTCTCACCAGCCGAGTCTATCAGACGGGCAATGGCCGTGCAAGCCGCGCCTCTCTCGCCGTCGAGAAGCACATTCGCTAGCCTCATCCCGGGTGAGCCCCGTGTTCATGAAGCTCTCACTCCTGAGGTCATGCAGAGAGTGATACAATGCTCGGCGACCGATCGAGCTCTTGGAGCGCGGCATGCCTGGCATCGGCCCGGTGGAATTGATCATCGTTCTGGTGATCGTAGTCCTGGTGTTCGGAGTCGGCCGACTGAGCAAGATCGGGGGTGAGATGGGCAGCGCCATCCGCGAGTTCCGCCAAGGGCTGAGAAGAGATCCGGACCAAGAGCAAAGCCAATCCGAGGAACCAGAGCTGCCCCCCGAGATTCCGCCTCCGTCTTGAAGCCCGCAACGCACGGGTTGATCCCACTCTTCAATCCAGAGACGCTAGAAAAAAAGCCCCTGGCGGAGCCATCCGGCCCGTAAGCTTTGAGCCCGGATCGACGTGGCATTCCGTGAGGCCTGCTCAGGAAAGGCCGGTAGGCCCTCCCTCTCCCTCGGTCGGCATCCGGCCGGCCGAGGGTGCGCACCGGATTTGCTCGATCTCGACTGTGGGGTTCAACCGCGCCCGGGCGAGCCCTGGCAGCGGGATCCGAAGGTTGAGCTCGTCGATCCGTTTGTTGATTTGGACCAGACGTTGGCTGAACTGCAGCGCGGCGCAAGCGCATTCCGGATCGCCCTCCTCCAGGCCGGTCACGGCCCGGGAAAAAGCACGACCTGCCGCTTCATGGTCTTTCCGAATCTCCGCCTCCAGCATGATCCAGGCCGGTGCCAGGCCGGATTGACTGAGCAAACGGAAAGCGGCCCGCCATGAGGGCGGCACAAGGGCCTCGTCCTCCCAAACAAGCGGCTTGCCCTTTCCGGCCAAGTTGTCGAAAAGACCCTCATCGACCGCTACCGCCAGTCTGTTTTCAACAATCCGCTGCCAACACATATCTTCACTCGTCCGCAACGAAATCGATGGATCTCCCTGTGTCTGACTGGCTCCGATTCTCGGACCGGGGGTTACGCTGAGAAGGGTGACGGTTACCGGAGGTCAGATCGGAAGGGTGTGTGAGATCCAGATCACGGGATACTAAAGGTAGACTGCACGACGCCGTCCGTGTCGCGCAGTGTCACCACGCTCCCGGAAGTCCAGATTGCCTGCTCGAGGCCCCAGTAGAGATCGATCACCGTGTCAACCCCTGTCCGGGTGTGCACGCTCACGGCACCGCCGTGGAGTGTGAACTCGGGGAAACGGTAGACGTGACCTTTGGCGTCATCCATCACCCAACCTGCCATAGCGGCCACCCCGCCCGAGTTGAGCAGGAAGACGGCTTCGTTGGCCAGGTCGCCCGAGCCGCTCACACCGCGGATCTCAACCTGCGGTGCGCGCGCGTCCGGGTTCGGCGTGACGGTAAACAGAGGTTGCGTTGGTCGAGGGGTTGAGGTTGGGATCAACGCCTGCGCCTCTTCGAGCGACGGGACCAGCAATACCTGGCCGACAGCGAGTTTATCGGGATCCGTCAGACCATTGGCAGCCATCAACGCCTCTGGCGGGATCTCCAGTTGAAGGGCGATGCTGAAGAGCGTGTCGCCGGGTTCGACAGTGTATGTAACCGGAGTGGGTGATGGAGGGATTGTGGCCGTCGCCGTCGGCACGGCACGCGCGATCAGCGCCAGAGCATCCAGGGTCGGCGTGGCGGTCGGCTCGGCCGGTGCGGAAACCCGCCCCCAGATCGCCATCACCAGAATGATCGTAACCGCGGAGACGATAACGTTGAGGAGGAGGTAAGCCAGGTATTGACGCGAGTTCGCCCGCCGCACGCTTCCCATCAACGCGCATCATAGCACATGTGAGGCCAAAACGGAATTGACCTCGACATTCAACGGTCTTAGAATCCTTCCGCGCTGAGGACGATCTTCGATCCACACCCGCGGCGGAGACAAGGGTTGCCGTACATCATCGATGGTCACAATCTGATCGGGGCCATGAAGGAGATTCGACTGGAGGATCCGGACGACGAGGCGCGTCTGGCCGGCCTGCTGCGCAGGTTCTGCAGCCGGAACCAGCGGCGCGTTACCGTGTATTTCGATCGAGGCACTCCTGCCGGAACATCCCCGAGGGATGCCGGCGGGCTCTCGATACACTTCGTCAGACCGCCTCGATCCGCCGATCAAGCGATCCTGCAGCATCTCTCCCGGCTGAAGGGGGCAGCCCGCAATTGGACGGTTGTCTCCTCCGATCTGGAAGTGCAAGCCTCGGCCCGACGGAGCGGGGCGAAGGTGATGACCAGCCGTGATTTCGCTCGGCTCCTCACGCAGGGCGCCTCCTCCGCAGGCCAGGAAGACAAGCCGGCATCCGACCTGAGCGAGGATGAAGTCTCAGACTGGGAGAGGCTCTTCAACCGCCGTGGCAGGCGAGGTCGAGGCGAGTAATCCAGGTTTGACTAAACCAGTATTAATGAAATTCGGGTCCAAATTGTGCTATTATTTTTGCTAGACAACCCGGGCTTCTTCTCCCCCGTGTCGGTATCCGGGCTTGTCTTGGGGGTTATTCCCTTTCACTCGCGTGTCCCCCCGACACGAGTGAAGGGCCCCCCGAGGATCTTGGACCGCCGGATGCCCCCCCACATTCGGCGGTTCGTCTTTTGGCTGCAAGCCCCGCTTTCGATCCTCCCCTTGGACGCCTCTTACCCCGTCCGGGCTGGCTTTGGCGTCAGCGCCAAGGCTCCCAAAAGAACCAGGGCGACCCACACGAGATCGGCCAGGAAGAGGTGCACCTGTTGGAGCCAGATGGGTGCGAGCAGGATGACGTTCGCCAATCCTGCGGCGAGCTGGATCCCGAAGAGCCCCACTAGGCTCAGAGCCAGCCTCCGCGTCGCGGCCTCCGGTTTCAGATCGCGGACAAAGAGCGCCCCCGCCCCGGCGCCCAGAGCCACCAGCACCGCCAAGAAAGGGTGAACGACACGCAAACGTACCAGGAAATGCGTTGCCGGCGAGAGGTCCTGTTGAACCCCCTGGGCGAGAGATGAGGCCGGAAACAACGTGTCGCCCAACGCGGTCACGGCACCACTCATGCCGACGATAAGCACCCCTGCCAGCGAAAGGCCGATGATCCATGGCAGGCGACCTTGGTTGCGCAGCACGGGAAGTACCCCGCTCGATGCCCACCAGGCGGTCAGGGTGAGCGCCCCCAACAGCAAGAACGTGTTGACAAGGTGCACCGCAATGGCGATGGCCCGTGCGGCCGAAGCATTCCCAGCAACAAGCTCAAAGTACACCAGACCCGCCCCGACGGCCACTTCACTCATGACCAGGATCCCTGATACGCAAGCCCCCAGCCGGGCCGGATGCCGGCCCGGAAAGGCAACGAACGCCCAGATCACCAGCCCCACCACCAGAACCAACGTCAGTCCGCTGCTTACACGGTGCGTGAACTCCACCAGTGTTTCAATTCGAGGGGAAATAGGGATGACCTCACCGTTGCACAGAGGCCAGTGGCTCCCGCAGCCCGCGCCCGATCCCGTCGCCCGCACGTAGGCCCCCCACAGAATCACGGCAATGGTGTAGCCCAAGACCCCCCAGGAGTACCTGATGTAGGCAGTCTGTTTCATCTCCTCGATCTCACTTCACCCGAGTCCCGCCAGGGGCGCTCCCCCGCCCCGCCTCGTCGACGGCGCTTCGGATACACGAGTTCCGGGCCGCCACTCACGCCTCTAAAGTACTCCGCAGTGCGAGTATGGAAAATCGGCTCAGGAGAGCGCGGCTAGCTCGGCCTCGAGCCGTGCGATCTCAACGCGCAACTCGGAGGCCATCTCACCCAGGAGATCACGGCCCTGTCGCTTGGCCATGGTCGTTTCGAGTTTGAGTTGAAGCGAAGAGGATTGGATCACTCGATTGAGCTCACCCTCGAGTTGCGGGATCAGTCGGTCGAGGCGCCTGACCTCAGCCGCGATCTCGGTCATCACTTCCTCACGCGTCTTCGGCGCCAACTCAACGGATCGATCGGGTCGCTTGTCAAGGGCCCGGAGTGCCCCGAGATCACCCGCGGCGTAAGCCTGGTTGACCTCCGCCATCACCTTCTCACGCCAGCTCTTCTCTGCTGCATCCGTGGTCAGATCGGGATGGAAGCGCTTGGCCAGTTTCCTATAGAGGGATTTGACCTCAGCCCGAGAGTCTTCATCTTCGATTGCCTTTGGCGAGACCGGCTGGGCGGGCGCATCCTGTCTCCAGGCTCGCTCGAATTGTTCTGCCGCATCCAACGGGAAATCGGGCGAGTCTGCTCTCTCCCCCCATTGGGCTCTCCGGGCCGCCTTGCGCCTGGCCTGGGCGAGTTCTTTCTCAAGTTCGGCCAGCCGGCGCTGGCTCGCCCCGAGGCGCCCTTCCACCTCAGACTCGAACCTGCGCAGGTCGCTCCAGGCGTCGAAGAGCTCCAGCTCGAGATCGGCGACGCGCTCCTGCTTCCGCGCGAGCTCATCCCGCAGAGCATTCAGGTCGACATCCTGGGATTGGTCAATGGCCTGCCTGAGAAAGCCGCGTCTCCGTTTGCTGAACATCATCCACCCGAACCGATCTTCGGAGTCAGTCCTTCGTCCCAATGCCGCCTTACAGGGCGCCCGCAGTGGGGGCCGACGTCAATTTAACCTACGATCAGCCCCAACGCAATGGCAATGGGAGCAGAGCGCCGCCCCTCGTCGTCCGACTCTCCCGCCTTGTCGACTGCCCTCAGATCATCGAAACCTCGGCCGATGTTTATCGACCGGTGGAAGATCCCGCGATAGGTTGTCCCGTCTGTCGGGGGCGCCCCACACGCTCGCCTTGCCCGGCATAGGGTCCGTCCCTTTAGGGTCGTCGCGTGAACTCGCCTCGCGTTATGCATTAGAATTGACGGATAGCAGACCACGCAGTATCTAGAAGGAGAGGAGAATCCATGCCTGACACTGGATTGAAGACGATGGACCGGCGGCCTCTCATGGAGGCGGTCGTTCAATACAAACTCGACACTGTGGCCCAATCGCTCGTCGCCGAGGGCAAAGGTATTCTTGCGGCCGACGAGAGTACCGGCACGATCAAGAAACGCTTCGACGCAATCAAGCTGGAGTCTTCAGAGGAAAGTCGCCGGGCTTACCGGGACCTCCTCTTCACCACGGCTGACGTCGAGACTTACATCAGCGGTGTGATCCTCTACGACGAGACCATCCGCCAGTCGGCGAGTGACCGGACGCCGTTTACCCAGATCCTGAGCAAGAAGGGGATCGTTCCGGGGATCAAGGTCGATCAGGGGGCCAAGAACCTCGCAGGCTTCCCCGGAGAGAAAGTCACCGAGGGGCTGGACGGCCTGCGCGAGCAACTCAAACAGTACCGAGACCTGGGTGCACGGTTCACCAAATGGCGGGCGGTGATCACGATCGGAGAGGGGATCCCTTCGCGGACCTGTATTCACGCCAACGCGCACGCCCTGGCCCGTTTTGCCGCCCTGAGCCAGGAAGCAGGACTTGTCCCGATTGTCGAGCCGGAAGTCCTGATGGACGGCGACCACGACATCCAGCGCTGTGCCGAGGTGACGGAAGCCACACTTCAGGCCGTCTTCACCGGGCTCCATGCCCACGGCGTGGTGCTTGAGGGCAGCCTGCTCAAGCCAAACATGATCATCTCGGGGAAGGCGTGCCGAGAGCAGGCGAGCGCCTCGGAGGTCGCTGAAGCCACCGTTCGCTCGTTGATGCGAAGCGTGCCTTCGGCCGTCCCGGGGATTGTTTTCCTCTCCGGTGGACAGACCCCGGAACAGGCGACCGAGAACTTGAATGAGATGAACGCCATGGGAAGGCACCCATGGGAGCTAAGTTTCTCCTACGGGCGTGCCTTGCAGGAACCGGTCATCAGGACCTGGATGGGGAAGCCGGCCAACGTCCCGGCGGCGCAGCAGAGCTTCTACCATCGCGCAAAATGCAACGGCGCTGCACGATCCGGTACCTACACCCGGGAGCTTGAAGCCGAGGCTGCGTAGGCGGAAGGACAGGCCGTTTTCCATCGCAGCGACAATGACAGCGCATTGACCTTCGACCTCGCAGACGCCATCCTCTTTGAGCAGCAGGAGGGCGTCTTTGTGTCTCGACCGGGTGTAGACCGGCGCGAAGGAACATGACCAGATAGAAGCGCGTGAACTTGCGCGTGAGCCGTTCCCGAGGCAGTCCGGTGGCGCAAATCGACAAGCTGCTGCGCCAGGCTGACAGCTTGATGTCGTCAGGCGGCTCTGTCATCATCCAGTCGGCCCATCAGAAGTTGTGTTCGACCGATGCTTGATCCGTGCTCCGATCGCGAACATGGAACTCGATCCCAGTTGAGGCGTCCGCTTGAGGACTGACATTCTGCTCCAGGGGGCTGTGATCGGCCTCTCGATCGCCGCTCCGGTCGGACCGATCGCCCTCCTGTGCATCCGGCGCAGCCTGGCAGACGGAAGTCTGTTTGGCCTGGCTTCCGGTTTGGGGGCGGCGACGGCCGACGCCTTCTACGGAGCAGTTGCCGGGTTCGGCTTGACGTTCCTGTCGGAGGCGTTGCTCGGGAACAAGACCTGGCTCCGCATCCTCGGGGGCCTTTACCTGTGTTATCTGGGAACGCGGATCTTCCTGGCCAAAGCCAAGGAGCGGGCGGTCGACGTGGCCCCGACCGGTCTGATCGGCGCGTATGCCTCGACCATCCTGCTGACGTTGACCAATCCCGTCACGATCCTGGCCTTTCTGGCGGTCTTCGCCAGCCTGGGGATCACGCCTGGCGGAGATCCGGGATCAGCCGGCTCGCTGGTGGCCGGGGTATTCTTGGGATCGGCGACCTGGTGGCTTGTGCTGGCTCTCGGGGTTGGCACGCTGCGCACTCGCATCACCCCCGCCGTGCTGATCTGGGTGAACAGGCTTGCCGGGGCCGTGATCGCCGGTTTCGGCGTTTTTGCGATCTACACGCTGTGACCTCTGCCCCTCCGGTTCCCGATTCCATCGTAACCGCCACGCTTTGCCACCGCCTCACCCGACCAGAAACAACATCGCAACCCCGCCGATCGCAATCAGCGTTCCCAAGATCGCCTGGATCCCGATCGACTCACTGAACACGAACCGGCCGATCGGCAAAAGAAACACGGGTGGCAAAGCCATCAACGTGCTGGCGATCCCGACATGGGTCCGCTGGATAGCGATCAAGGAAAGCCACACTCCGATATAGGGGCCGGTCAGCGCGCCTCCGAGAAGCGGCAATAGGACCTTGGGTTGGGTTGAAATGCCACGCAACGTGGTGCCCGCCTGTCGCCTCAGGAGCGCTACGATCCAGATCACACTTCCGGCAGCGATCATTCGGATCAGATTGGCGGATAGAGCATTGAAGTCCCCTGCCAGACCCTGCTTCGCCAGGATGAGCCCGACTGCCTGTCCAGCGGCCGCTCCGAGACCGGAGAGAATGCCGCGCCCGAAGTTGGGCTTCTCGCCGGCGGCCGGCGCGGGCCGACGCGGATCCAGCACGACCATTGCCACCCCGGACAGTGTGATCACGATCGCACCCCACTGCATCGGGAGCAGCATCTCTCCTAGGAAGACCAGGGCCAGGATGGCCGCCATGACAGGCGCGAGGCTCATCATCAGCATCCCTATGCGAGGCCCAACCCAAAGGAAGGCCTGGAACAGGAATGCGTCCCCAAGGACAAGACCGATCACTCCGGACGAACCCAGCCAGAACCAACGGCTGGGTTCTGCCGAAAGGGGCACGAGGGTTCCAAGGGCAAGCCAATGCGTGAGACCCAGGAACGCCACAGCCAGGGCCAGGCGGGCGCGGTTGACCGCCACCGAGCCGATTTGCCTGGCGGCGACCGTGAAGAAACTGGCCGTGGCGGACCAACACAGGGAGGTCGTCAGGGCGGCTAGCTCGCCCACGTAAGCAAACACCCTCGAAGCTCTCCTTACAATCGAAATGCCCGGATCGCTGATTAGCCCGGAGCGATCCTTCGGGCTTGGGACAGAACCTCTGGACTCATGGCGTCGGATCAGTGAAAGCGGGGCGTTGGGCCCGGGAAATCGGATGGGAATGGTAACATTATTCCGGTCGGGCGTCGTACAGACCCGGCAAGGAGGAACTCATGTTGGCTTCATTCCCCGTTGTGGCTACGATGCCCGCAGTCGACATCCAGAGGGCAAGGCGCTACTACTCAGACACCCTCGGCCTCAAACCTGTCCAGATCCCTGTCCCGGACGGCGCTCTCTTCGAAGCGGGCAAGGGTAGCCAAATCTATCTTTACCAGCGTGGGCAAACCAAAGCCGATCACACCGCCGCGACGTTTACCGTCGAGAACATCGAGCAGGTTGTCGACGACATGACGATGAGAGGGGTGATCTTCGAACAGTATGACATGGGCGAGCTCAAGACCGACGCGCGCGGCATCGCCACATTCGGCTCGAGCAAGTCTGCCTGGTTCAAGGACAGCGAGGGGAACATCCTCGGGCTGGTTTCGATCTAGTCAGGCGACCCGCAGGCATGTGATGTCCTTGCAGTTTGAGTGAGGAGAAGCCCAGTAACCGACCCGGCGCCCCGGGGGCGTCCGCACCACCCGCCGGCTAGCCCCGGCGTTTGTAGAGCTCGATACGCTCCGAGGTGAGAAGCAATGTGTAGCGGCTCGCGATCACCGCAGCATAGACCCCCCTGCCGCGCAAGAACTCGGTGACCTGGAATTCCGCCGGACATCCCACACATGACTTGCGGTTGTCGATAATGATGAGCGCCGGCCGATCCCTTGCGATCGAGGCCTCGAGCTCGTTCAGGTAGGCTTGAACGGACTCGGGGAGTACGTACGCGGGGTCATACAACTCGTTGACGTCGTGAATCCCCGAGACCCCGAATGAAATCGGGTTGGTTGGGATGTACTTCGAGGCCAACCGCCGGTCGGCCTGCAGGACATATCTGAACGGCTCCGCCATCGTGCTAACGACGAGGACGCCGTCATCCTCGGATGAGTTGTCGCTGATGGCTGCGACTATGTTCGCGTCCGGGAGGCTTGCCGTACCTCGAATGGCATTCGGCGAGAGATCCCCGATCCACTTCCCAACAACGATCAGCACCAACGTCGTGGTGAGAAGCCATCCGAATCTCCCTCTCGCCGTCGGCCGGTTTCCCCGTGTACCTCCGTTATCCCAAACAATCGATGCGAAGCGAGGCGCGACGGAGAATATCACCAGGAACACAACCAGGTACGCTGCCGCCATGGCGGGGATCAGGTGATAGGCAAAACCGCGCGCCTGGCTTCCATAGACGACCAGAGAGGTGAGCAAGAACACAGACATGGTCAGGATCAGGCTCTCAACATCGTTCCTGTTCGCCCGTACGCGCAGGAACAGAAACGGCGCCAGACCGAGCAGCAGGAGAATGTCCTGGTCGAGGATCAGGCCAATCGGGCTCTGATCCCCGTAGGCCCGGTATCCGCCGGCCAAAACGCTCTTGACCACCGCCAGCAGGCCCTCTCGCATTTCTTTGGGCATGAGGAGAAGGAGAAGAGCATAGGCGACTCCCACGCCGAGCAGCGAAACCAACTCGCTCTTCTTCTGCCGCAGCAGGCCTCCTTCGGCGAAAGACCAAAACACCTCCAGTCCAACGACGATCAGCAAGAAGTGTGGCTTGATGAAGGTACCGATCCCGGCCGTGGCTCCCACGACAAGGGCCAGGCGATTGCCTCTTGTAAGTTCGCCTCGACGACGCAACCACCGCAGGATCACATAAGGCAACACCAGGAGAAAGAAGATGTGTTCTCTCTGACCAAACTCATTCGTTGTGAACAGCTTTAGATCGAGGATCGCCACAGCGAAGGCCACAATGCCGCCGACAAGATACCCTTCAACTTCGAGGTTCCTGGCGAGCAGGTAGACTGCACAGCCGACCGACCACACAGTCAGGACGAGCATGATGAGCAAGAAGAGAGGAATGGGGTTGACGCCGATCCACTCGGCCAGGGCGACCGGGACGACGTGGAGGTAGTGAACTAGAGGTGGGTTGATTTCGACATAGTCGACGTAAGGAACCGCCCCTCGAAGGAGGAGCCGACCTATGAGCAGGTGCAAAGATGCATCCCGGTTCACCCGCAGCGGATTGACGAAGACCAAGGCAAGAATCGTGAGGATGATCGCCGCACAGGCCAGAAACAGGAACGTCTCCCTACGCAGAAGAGAAACGACCCCGTTCCCCTTGGATGACAGGTTTTGCATCTGTGGTCTATCGCCGTGGTGTCGACTCGTTCAGCCCAGACCACCGAAGAGTCGCCGCAACTTCGTTTCGCGCGCCAAGTCCGATCCAGGCAGGACGAGTCAGGGCAAGCCTTCAGGCTCTCATCAAGGCGGAGCACGGGTTGGAGGATGTCATGTGATTACATCGCGCTGCCAATCCCCGGATCGCAGATATCACGAGCCTGGTCAAGTCCTCTGGCGTGTAGATGGTCCATGTTGGATTCGAGAAGAAGAGAATCCGGATTGGGTACTTACAGTCCTGGGAGATCCAAAGCTGGTGGGCCCGGCAGGATTCGAACCTGCGGCCAACCGGTTATGAGCCGGCCGCTCTAACCTCTGAGCTACGGGCCCGGAGGCGCAGATTCATTGTAGCCCAGCCACAGACGACTCACAAGACACGCCGTCGTAAGCTGTCTCGCTGCCTCGTCAGGCCACCCCCCGGCCGTCACGGCCGTTGATACAACCCTTGCGACCCCGGCTCAGAGCGCTACGACATGGGCCGATGTCTCGAGACTCGAAACAGAGAACCGCCTCGAGAGGCGGTGTGGAGCGGGTGATGGGATTCGAACCCACGGTGGTAGCTTGGAAGGCTACTGCCTTACCACTTGGCGACACCCGCGCGCGGGCGATTGTAACCTTCGGCGGAGCCCGGGTCAAGCAGAGTGGAGCTTCCCTATTCGCGTGAGAACATCGACGAGATCGACTTGCTCCAGGATGTGCACAATGACTCTGCACTTATGTCTCGTCAGGCGGCTGTGATCGTCCCGTTCGGCGTGGGTCCAAGGGGATGCGGCGTACCTTCCAAGCCGCTGGGGGTTATATAGAGATAAGTCGGGGTGGGCGGACTTGAACCGCCGACCCCCGCGTCCCAAACGCGGTGCGCTTCCAGCTGCGCTACACCCCGAGCGGACGCGAGTATACTGGTAGCCATTAACACGGTCAAGGAGACGACGCCGGATGTCATCGATTTTGTTTGAAGTGCAGGAAGACGGTATCGGCGTGCTCACCATGAACCGGCCCGAAGCACGCAATGCTCTGACTTGGGAAGCGATGGAGTCGTTCTCAATTGCGGTTGACGGCGCACACGCGGTCGAGCGTGAACTGCGCGCGCTTGTTGTCACCGGGGCGGAAGGGGCATTCTGCGCCGGCGGCGATCTCTTTGAGCTCGATGGATATCCGACTCGCCTGGATGGGGCACGCCTGGCAGCCATCATGGGCGAAGCCCTCGTCCGACTGGAGGCGCTGCCTATCCCCACCTTGGCGGCGATGGAAGGACCGGCGCTTGGCGGAGGCGCCGAGGTCGCCCTCGCCTGCGACGTGCGGGTGATGGCCGAAGGCGCGACGCTCGGCATGATGCACGTCAGACTGGGAATCTGCCCCGCATGGGGTGGAGGACAACGTCTGCTGCGGTTGGTCGGATACAGCCGGGCTCTGGAATGGATGGCTGCCGGTCAGGTCTTCACGGCAGACGAAGCGCTAGCCTATGGGCTGGCAAATCGGGTTGCGCCCGAGGGCGGAGCGTTCGATCAATCGATGGAGCTGGCGGCGGCGTTCGCACGCCAGGACTCGCAGGCGGTTCGGGCGATCAAGCGTCTGGCCCGGGCCGGGGTCGAGCTGTCGCCGGAGGAGGCGACTGCGGCCGAGCGGTCCGAGTTTCCCGACTTGTGGGCTGCGCCCGCCCATCTGGAGGCCTCCGCACTCTTCGTCGCCCGCAAGAACCACCGCCCGGCTTGAGGATGTCGTCCGCAGACTTCCCCCGCTACTTCGAGGCCCAATACGCCGAATACACCGAGGACATACCTTTCTGGCAGGGGTTGGCCGCGGAATGTGGCGGTCCAGTGCTCGAATTGGGATGCGGGTACGGCCGCATCCTCATCGCCCTGGCACGTGAAGGCTGGTCTGTCGCCGGCCTCGATCATGACCAGGACATGCTCGCCAGGGCCGCGGCTCGCCTGAACGAAGACCTCCGACAACGGATCACACTGCATCACGCCGACATCACGGACTTCAGCCTCGACCAGACGTTTTCGCTGCTGATCTCTCCCTGCAACACGTTCGCCTCCCTTGACGAAGACGGCTTCGTACTCGCGTCAAACTGCGGCCTCCGCCACCTCAGCCCTTCCGGCCGCCTTGTGTTGGATCTTCCGCCTACGCCCGCCAGCCTGGTCCCAGCCTCGGGTGAAACGGAGTTGTTGGCGGCATTCCTCGAGCCTGAGAGCGGGAACGCGGTCCAGGTCAGCGCACGCGATCACATCGAAAGATCGGGAGCTCGATATCGGGTGACATGGCTCTACGATGAGATGTTGGCTGACGGACGAGTGGCTCGGACGGAAATCCCCATGACTTACCACCTGCGGGAGCCGGAGTTGTTGTCCCGGCTCTTGGGCGGGGCCGGGTACGACACGACTGAATTCTACGGGGACTACCAGCGGACCGCTTACTCTCGCGGATCAACCAGGCTCATTGTCGTCGCTTCACGATGAGTATAATGAGGGCCTCAGGATCGCCGTACCCTGAACGCGAGACCGGGGAGGCTCCCGGATCCGATCGCCTAGACGAGGAGCACCCCGCTTGCGCGGGGTGCTCCTCGTCTAGGCTGATGGTTCGCCCAGGGGTGAAGGGAGTGATCAGTTCAGTCGACGTACGACAAGCATGACTTTCCCCTGCACCTCGAGGGTGCGCGGATCGTCGATGATGATCGGCCCCATAGTCGGGTTCGCCGGCTGCAGGCGGACCTTCCGCCCTTCGCGGTAGATGTACTTGAGGGTGGTCTCTTCGCGGTCACTCAGCCAGACGGCGACCATGTCCCCATTGCTCCAGTCCGGAGCTCGTTTCATGACGACGATGTCGCCATCTCCGACCATCGCATCGATCATCGAGTCACCCTTGACCTGCAGGGCAAAGAGGCCGTCATCCTCCGTAAGCAACCCACGGGCGATATCGATCGCCTCATCGGCGCCGAACATCGGCGAGTCGGTGCTGGGGAGAAGGACCGGCTCGCTGGCGAAAATCCGGCCGACAAGGGGCACGCGGATCACTTCGGCCAGACGATCGCTCGCCCGCGCCAGTTTCTCGGTCAGTCTGAGGCCCCGCGAGACATTCTGATCGCGGTCGAGAATGCCTTCTTCAACCAGCCGGTTCAGGTTGTAGTTGACAACCGACGTGGACGAGATCCCGACCGCCTCTCCGATCTCGCGGATCGAGGGAGGATATCCGTTGTCCCGGCTGAAGTTGTGGATGAATTCGACCATGCGGCTCTGGCGATCCGACAGCTTGCCTCTGGCCATTCCTTCCTCCTTCGACGCCGCCCAAGATTGGTCTTGAGGCCGAGCGGCACGCGGGCCTTCCCGCACATACGTTCTCATTCTAGCGGAACATCCGTTCTATGTCAAGTGGCGCTCCTGGCGGGGTGCATTGCATTTCATGGGGCAGGAGGGCGGGCGCGAAAGGTCCGCTCCCCTGCCCCACGCACTTCCCAACCCAGGTAACAACTTCCGGGGCGAACGGCCCCCCTTCGGCCCCTGTGTGGACAGGAGACATGGCGGCAGATGTACGGGGACATGGTGGACACATTCACCGGATCTGAGAATACTCCCGCCAATCGGAGCGCCAGGCAGGCTTGGTGAACGGACGCTCCTTGGGAGCGGCCAAGAGGGGTGAGCATTGGGGCCACGCCACACTCTGCCCCTCTCCGCAGAGGCAGGTGACCCCTCCGATGTCGGAGCCGTTCCGCATGCGAATTCGCCTCGTCCCAAGGTCGGCCCGGGAGAATCTCCCCCTCTCTTCAAACACCAATAGAGGTCAAACCCAGGGATGTCCCTCCTGCCACGCACCCAATCGTTCCTCAGGTTGGCCTCTCCCCCCGCCCGATGTACAATGACAGTCAACCGAACCTCCACGCAGGACACTGACGATGGATGAACTTCGACTCAGGATCCTCACCGACGGGCGGAACTTGGGCAACGGCATCCTGAAGGTTGACGGCTTCATCAATCACCAAGTCGATCCGACACTGATGAACTCCTGCGGCCGCGAGCTCGCCCAGCGGTTCGGGGGCGTGCGCGCGACCAAGGTACTCACAGCTGAAATCTCGGGCATCGCACCGGCCCTGACCACAGCCATGTACCTCTCTGTCCCGGTGGTCTACGCCCGCAAAACCAAACCCATCACCATGCCGGATCAAATCTTCCTTACGCTTGCACCCTCCCACACGAAGGGACGGACCGTCGAGCTCATCGTCTCGCCTGAGTATCTTGGTCGGGAGGAGAGAGTTCTCATCATTGACGACTTCCTGGCGACCGGCCAGACGATCATGGGGCTCGTTCGATTGGCACAGGCCGCCGGGGCGAGCGTCGTCGGGGTCGGGGCGTTGGTGGAAAAGCGCTTCGAGGGGGGGCGGGAGCTGCTTACCCCTCTCGGGGTACCTGTCGAAGCCCTGGCGGTGATCACCGACATGGACAACGGCAAAATCGTCTTCGGCGATTGATCCTTCGTGGACGCGATCGCCATCCTCGACTTTGGTTCCCAGTACGCCCAACTCATCGCACGACGTGTCAGGGAGGCGCATGTATACTGCGAGCTCTTCCCGTATGACGCCTCGTCCGTACAGGTGCTCGGGTTACGGCCGAAGGGGTTCATCCTCTCCGGTGGACCGGCCTCCGTCTACGAGCCGGGAGCGCCCCAGATCCCGGCCTATGTTCTCGGCTCAGGTCTTCCGATTCTCGGGATCTGTTACGGCATGCAAGCCATGGCCCATGCGCTGGGGGGGCGCGTCGCGCCGTCTGCGGATCGCGAGTTCGGCAAGGCCGAGGTCGAGGTCACCGAGCAAAACCCCCTTTTGCCTGACGGCCGCCTCCCAGTCTGGATGTCCCATGGCGATCGCATCGACGCTCTGCCGCCCGGCTTTGCGCCACTCGCCCGCTCGGACAATTCGCCTTACGCAGCCATGGCCAACCCGGCTGAGAAGCGTTACGGCCTCCAGTTCCATCCGGAGGTACGGCACACCCCGGACGGTCCGGCCATCTTGCGCGGATTCCTGGTGGACGTCTGCGGGGCCAAGGCCGACTGGACCGCCGAGTCGATCATCGACCAGGCGGTCGAACAGGTCCGTCGGCAAGTGGGGAAGGAACAAGTCCTGGCGGCGGTCAGCGGCGGAGTCGATTCCTCAGTTGCGGCGGCGCTGGTCCAAAGGGCAGTCGGCGACCAACTCACTTGCGTCTTCGTCGACACCGGACTGCTGCGCCACGGTGAACCCGAGTCTGTCGTCACGGCTTTCGGGGAGGACCTCGGCGCACGGTTGGTAGCGGTCAACGCGAGCGAGGCCTTCCTCGAAGCGCTTGAGGGTCTGACCGATCCCGAGGCCAAGCGCAGGGTGATCGGCGAGAAGTTTGTCCGAACCTTCGAAGAACAGGCGGCCGGCCTCGGCAACCCGCCGTACCTGGTTCAGGGGACGATTTACCCGGATGTCGTCGAATCCAGTGCCCCCGACAGGCAGAAAGCATCTCGGATCAAGACCCACCATAACGTCGGCGGTTTACCCCGAGAGATGGGCTTCAGCCTGGTCGAGCCGCTTCGTTATCTATTCAAGGATGAAGTGCGTGCCGTCGGTTTGGCGCTGGGCCTGCCGGAATCCCTGATCTGGCGACAGCCGTTCCCAGGCCCAGGGCTCGCAGTCCGTTGTCTGGGGGAAGTCAGCCTGGAGCGCCTGATCCGCCTCAGGGCGGCGGATAGAATTGCGTCTGAGGAGCTCGCCCTGGCGGGTTCGCTCAGAGATGACACGGCCCAGGCATTTGTCGTCCTGCTTCCGGTACGCTCGGTTGGGGTCATGGGGGATCAGCGGACCTACGCCGAGACCGTCGTCTTGCGAGCGGTTACCACGGATGACTTCATGACGGCCGATTGGGCCCGACTGCCCTCCGAGCTCCTGGCACGGATCAGCAGCCGGATCGTCAATGAAGTCGCCGGGGTGAACCGGGTGGTTTACGACATCACCAGCAAGCCGCCGGCGACCATCGAATGGGAGTAGGCTCTCGGATAGACCTGACCGGTGGGGCGCCCACAAAGCCCAAGGGCCCGCATGTCACCCGGGAGTCCTCAAATAGGAGGGTGTTAGCCCAGAGTCGACTGAACCCGGATGGGGGAATGCGTGGCACAACGCCAGGGCTGGCCGAGGTGCCGCTCCAGATGTTGAAAGGCCCGACCACTGGCGGGACCAGGTAGTCCCCGGTGCTGGTGGAGAATCCCCTCTCTACGGAGGGGGACTACAGAGGAGAAGGCTATGGATTACGGAGAAGTCCTGAAGCGGACCTGGGAGATCACCTGGAAGTACAAGGGGCTGTGGGTCCTGGGGATCCTGGCCGCCTGCGGCAATGGAGGCGGCGGGGGAGGTGGCGGCGGGGGAGGTGGACAGGCCTCGTCCGGCATTCGCGGTGACAGCCTAGGGCCTCGTGAGCTATCGGGCATAGAGCGTTTCTTCAGGAATATCCCGGAGGAGACGTGGATCATCCTTGCCGTGGCGTTGGTCGCCTTGATCTTGGTGATCGCTGTCGTCGCCCTGGTCCTGGGCGTGATTGGCCAGGCAGGGCTGATCGCAGGTTTCAATCAGGCGGACCAGGGAGCGGATGTGCCGCTGGGCGAGGCCTTTGGGATGGGAATGAGGTTCTTCTGGAGGCTGCTCGGCATCCGGGTCATGCTATTCGCCGCCGCTCTGGTCCTCGTCATCCTGTTTGTCATCTTCGCTGTGGTCACGCTGGGTATTGGTTTGCTGTGCTTGATACCCCTACTGTGCATCTTGATCCCGGTGATGATTCTGGTTGGCGTCTATGTGACCCTGACGACGGTGGCGCTGGTTGTGGAGGACCTGGGAGTGTTCGACGCATTCCGCCGCGCCTGGGAGGTGGCTCGTGCCAACATCGGCCCGCTCCTGGTCATGGCGCTCATCTTGATCCTCGGGTCGGCCATCATCGGCCTTCTGCTGGCCGCGCCGTTTATCCTCATCCTGATCCCGGTAGGGACTGCGTTCGCCCTCGGGACCCAGACGGCAATGAACTCCGGGTTGATCGTGGGCGGGATATGCCTCGTTCTGTACATCCCCGTCGTGATCCTCCTGAACGGTGTGCTCCAGACCTATGTCTTCGGGGCATGGACATTGACCTTCCGGCGACTAACCGGCCGGGCCGGGCTCGCACCGGTAGCCATCCCGGCTGGGGCCTGACTCCCCCTTTTCCTGCCCACCCGGGCGAGATCCTCTCCGGCGACAGGTGTTACCCGGTTAAATTGACCCTCCCGCTGGTGGGGTACCGCGGGAGGGTCAGCCGGAGGGAGGCTTTAGAGGTACACCTGAAAAGATCAGGGACCTCCTGGCCAGCGTCTTTAGGGGCTTAGGTTCAGGGCTTTCGCCCTTGGGCCCCGGGGGATAATCTCGTCAAGCCCAGAATGTCCAGACCTTCCACAAGAGCCAACCCTCGAGGACGATGATCGAAACGAAGCCTATGACCATGATCCAGCGGATGGCCCTTTCGCTGCTCGTCAGGGGTGGCTCGGCTGTCTCTCTTGAGAAGGACATGTCATGCAAGAAGTGATCACTCTGCGCACTCATCGTTAGCCCTCTCTCCGAATTCGTTCTTCCGGATAGTACCGCGACATCCATCCCCTGCGCGCTTTTGTAAGCCGAATGCAAAGAGCCCCGGGATCCCGGGGAGGCCGACCTTATTCGGGCGCCCGTGGATCGAACCCTCGTTCGACGTGATGGATTGCAGAGTAGATCTCGGGCGTTTCGCCGGTGCCTGGCCTGCGTTCAGGTCGATCCGGTGCCGGCCACGACAGCCGCTGTGCCTGAAGCTGAAAAGCGCCATGCTACAATGGTCGCATGACTCGACCAGGGCGCCAGATCGGGGGAATCTTGATCCTGGCCCTTGTTGCAGCAGGCACTCTGCAAACCGGCGCGCGGGCCCAGACACCCATCAAGCTGGGGGTGTCCTCCGTCGCCGTCGACAATTTCCCGACTGTAACCGTATATCTGACGGTCGCTGACCCTGAAGGCCGGGCGATCCCAGACTTGCCCTTGGGCGGCATCACGATCCGTGAGGATGGATCGGCGCGCCCCGACCCCTCGGTGACGAAGACGGAGGTCGGTTCACGCCAGATCTTCGCCATCCTGACCGGGCGGGGCCTCCGGATCCGTGACTCACAAGGCCGTTCACGCTTCGATCTTGTCCGTCAGGCGCTTTTGGATTGGTGGGCCGTGCCGGAAGTCGCCGGCTATGGCGCCGACGATCTCACTCTGATCACAAGTGAAGGCCCGCTCGCCGTCCACGCCCCAGTGTCCACTTTGCGGTCGGCTCTCTCAACCCACCAGCCGGCGTTCGTTGAGACGGCCTCCGGCTACGATCTGATCATGGACGCCCTTGACTACGTGAGCGAGGCGCCCCCCAGGGAAGGCATGCTGGGTTCGCTGGTACTAATCACGCCTCCCATAGAGGGGCTGGCTGGCGGACTCCTCGAGAATGTAGTCTCTCGAGCCCAACAGACGGCTACGGCTGTCTTTCCTGTTCTCATCGGGCCTCCCGAGTCGGTTGAGTCTCCTGCGACCGACCAGTTGAGACGACTGGCGGATAGCACGGGGGGAGCCTTCCACGTTTTTGATCCGGCGCAGGGTCTCTCCAGTGTGGCCACGCAACTGATCGACCGGCGGACTGTGTATGCCCTGACCTACACCTCCCAGGTGAATTCCTCGGGAACACACCGGATCGAAATCCAGGTGGAACCTCAGGGCGCGCCGTTAGTCACCCTTGAAACCAGTTATCAGGTAGAGGTCTTCCCGCCCGAAGTGAGCTTTGTCCAGCCTCCGGCGCGGGTCATTCGAGAAGGGGAGGATCCCTCGGTCTCGTTGGAGGAGCTGCCGCCGACCGAGCAGTTGCTGACAGTCCTAGTCGATTTCCCCGATGCTCACCCACGTCCGATCACTCACAGCACACTCTTCGTCGACGATCAACCGGTTGCCGAACGAGGTACTGCGCCCTTCGAGAGATTCAACCTCGATCTGACGGGCTTCATCGAGAGCGGGAGTCATTTGCTCCGGGTCGAGGTGCAGGACAGTCTCGGGCTGCAGGCGAGCTCGGATCCGATCCAGCTTGAGATCGAGATCCGGCCGCCTCCGCGCGGGCTGTCGGCGCTCCGCCCGGCCCTTGGATCGATCGCCGCCGGCCTGGCCGTTCTCGTGGCTGGTGTCGTTCTAGCTCTCAGCTTGATGTCTGCCGGTCGTCGACAGGCTGCATCCAGACCGGCTGGCCGGCGAGGGATCGGCCTCCCGACGACAATCCGCCGGGCGACTTTGCAGGCTCCCCCAGCCGGAGGCGCAGTCGAAGCGATGCTGGTTCCGATCGATGCACGAGGCCAAGAAGGCAGCCCACTGCCCCTTACCGGGGTCGACGTCTTCCTGGGGCGGGATGCGTCATTGGTAGGGATCGTCCTGGATGACCCGTCCGTCGAAGGCATGCATGCCCGGATGATCCGCCTGGCAGGGGGGGGATATCTTCTGCGCGATCAGGGCTCGGTCTCCGGCACGTGGATCAACTTCGATCCCGTCCCAGACGATGGCGCCCAGCTGGTGCACGACGATCTGATTCACCTCGGGCGCGTCGGGCTGCGGTTCCGGCTTGCGTCTCCGCCCGCGCCGCGCGAGATTCGGATCCATCTACTTTCGGGGAACGAGAGTTCGCAGGAGGCCGAGGCGTGATCCCGAGTGATCGATCCCACGTGACGGCGGTGGCACAGACCCATCCGGGAGAGACCGGCAAGAATAACGAAGATCGGTACTCGATCACAACCTATACCCTTGAACCGGATGGGACGCCTTCCATCCTCGCTATCGTCTCGGATGGGATTGGCGGCCACCAGGCGGGGGAGGTCGCCGCCCAGCTCACCGTAGACACCACGGTCAAAGCGTTGGCCGGATCGAGCGCACATGAGCCGGTTGAGCAATTGCGGTCGGCAATCGTCGAGGCCGGCCGGGCAGTTGTACGGGCAGCGCGCGAGAAGCCCGATCTATCCGGGATGGGTTCGACCATAGCCGTGGTGTGGATCATCGGAAATCGCCTCTACACCGCCTCGGTCGGCGATAGCCGGATCTACATGATTCGCGATGGCAATCTTCGGCAAATCAGCGTCGATCACACCTGGATCCAGGAGGCGCTGGACCACAACGTGATCTCCCCCGATCAGGTCAAGGATCACCCCAACATCCATGTCTTGCGCCGACATATCGGGGGCGCCCGGGACCCGGCCGTCGACACCCGGTTGCGCTGGACACCCGAGGAAACCGATGCCGAGTCGGAGGCCAATCAGGGGTTGGCTCTGCAGCCAGGTGACCAGATCCTGGCTTGCAGCGATGGACTAACCGATATGGTCAAGGGCAGCGAGATCAGCCGGACCCTGATCAGCCGGAACCACAAGGATGCCGTCTCGCAACTGGTTAAGTTGGCAAGAGATCGGGGGGGGTACGACAACATCACAATCGTCTTGCTGGCCGTCCCAGCCGAGTCCCGCCGTCCAAGACCCAGGCGAAGGATCATCCCGATGTTGATCGCCATGGCGAGCCTTGTCGGATTAGTCGGCTTGGGCCTGGCGGCAGCGTGGTGGTTCGGGTTGCTTCCGTGGGGCCGCGAGGTCACCAACTCGACCTTGGTGCCGCAAGCCAGTCTGACGGTCTTTACCCCGGGTGATGTCCTGGCGAGCGCGACCCCTACCGCCCAGGCTCATTCGGTCCAGGCATCACTCTCCGCTGACATGGCTCGCGCGAGCGCGACCTACACGCCGTTCCCGCTCCCAACCGTCCCGGCCCCGACTTCCACTCCTCTTCCCTCCGGCTGACCCGGCGGCGTATGCAATGCCAGCCTCATTCTGAGGCTCCTCAGAACGGGAGCCGCGCCGGGTTCGGGCAGGCTTCCCCTCCCGTGGCGCTTTGAATTTCGAGGCCTTTGCCATCATCCCGAACCGACCAGATCTCATCCGGCGACAGACGGAAGCGCAAAGCCTCTCCCCGCCGATCACCGAATTCATCGCCGCTCGATCGTCATCCGGCAAACGTATCGATCTCGACCGCCGAGTTGATACTTGTATTGCTCGTCCCCACGTAGGAAATCCAGTTCGCGTCGTTTGTGCTCGATCGCCCATCGAATGACGTGTCCGAGCAAGACCCATCCCGGCGACAGCGCCAGAAACTTAGGGTTTGCGAATGAGTTGTACACCCACAGGCGGTCGTTGTAGTCGAAGTTTAGATACCCGGCGGCCGGTTCACCGCCGATCTCCAGCAGCGCCAACTGCAGCCAGCCGTGTTCGAACGCCGTCAGGGCCGATTGCCGGATCTGGGTTTGCATGACCTCCGACAGGAAGGCCTGTTTGCGCTCGTCGAGCGCCATGTGCTTGAGGAACTCGTCAACAGCCCTCTCAATGTCCTGACCGGGACCGATGATCCGCCAGCCCACGCCTTCCGGCGACGTCTCCGCCCGGCGCATCTTGCGACGTAGCTCATGTCGCTGCTTCTTCTCCAGGCTGGTAAGGTACGTCTCCCAATCTTCCGGAAGGATCGCCACCGGGCAAGGCTTATAGCGCGTTTGGGAGACAGTCCAACCCTTATGTAGCACGGCCGAACGCAGCGCCTCCAAGGTGGGTGAGGTCTCCATGATGTTGTACAGGTCGAGAACCTCCCAGTCGGCCGGTGGATCGCGGTCCAAGTTCGTCAGGAGATCTTGTACGAAGGGCCCCAGGACGTCGTGCGGCGCAACGAGGTCGAGATAGTCAGATATCTCGATGCTCCCCAAGAGCATCAGACCGGGCCGGTCATCGAGAGTGCGAGTCCGAAAGAGCGGAGCCAAACCAAGCAGGCCGCCGTCGGGATCTCGGGCGACCGAGATCCTGAGTTCCGCCTCCCTCCACTCGCCGCCGCCGCGCGTCGACCACCACGTCTTGAGGAACTCGTGGCGCAGGAAGGGGACATCTGTCACGGACCTCGACAGCAGTCGATTCCATTCTCCCGCCAGCGCCGAGAAACTGTCTGGATCGCGGACCAAGCTGATTTCCACGCGGTTGTCTCTCCCCGGGCATTCCCGGGGGGATTGTACCAGCGGGACCTGGGTTGCCCCCGCTCGCTGGTCAGCGACCCGCATCTATCGTTTTGGGAATGCGCAACACCGCCGGCGTCAAGCGTGAAAGCGCTTGTCGTGATGCGCGGTTTTCTATCACAGACACGTCGACCGAGGCGGCGGGGTTGGTGCGTTGCGACGGCCTGACCATTCCTGTACAATTGCCGCCATGCCACAACACTTCGAGGCGGATGTTCTGTTGTTGCACATTGCCGCCGGTGCATCACGTTCGACGCCACCCCCCGGCAACCTGGCTCAGACTGCACCAAGACGGGCGGCGAGAGGGCGAGGCGAAGATCTCATCTTCGTCACATTGGACCTCAAATCTACCACCCCGGTCTCACCGGGGCATACAGACCAGTTGGCGCGTCTGGCAGTCGAAGCCTTCTACGGCACGCCGGGCTCAGTCACGGCCGCGTTGCGCGAGGCTGCGGTGGCGGTCAACGACCGTCTGTTGAGCGGAAACCAGAACCTCGAACCGAGTGAGACAGTTGAGGGGAGCCTCGTGATCGGGGTCCTGCGTTCGAACGATTTGTATGTCGCTCAGTCGGGGATGGGCCAAGCCCTGATCGTCCGCCCGGGACAGATCGGCCGCCTGGTCTCGACCGAGGCCGCCCAGCGCCCCCTTGGGCTAACGGTGGCCCCACATGTTCGATTCCACCACCTCGAAGTCAGCCCCGGTGATCTGATCATCCTCACCACCGCCAAACCACCGCTCTGGTCCGACCCGACCTTGGCCGGGGTGGCCGGCCTGGATCCTGCGCGCGCGTTGGACACTCTCGTCTCGGCGACCAGCCAGGACATGACCGGTATCATGATGCGGATGGTGCCTCGAGGCGAGGCAGCGCAGCTTCCGAGCGCGCCGGCACGAGCCTCGCGGGCCGAGCTCGAGGCCGCAGGAGCTCCGCCACGGGCTGGCCGCCGCGCACGACCAGAGACGCCGGGGAAAGCAAGCCGAGCCGCGGCCGTGATCGCTCGCGTGTTCGGCGGTGCGTGGGAGCTCATCCGGCCCCCCTTGACGGCCGCCGGCGACTCTGTGATGCGCTTGGTCTCCAGGCTCGCCCCCGGTCTGGCCGAGCCTTCTCGGGTGGGGAGTTTCA
>Ga0209751_10001109_pt1 | contig 28049 bp, 26 predicted proteins | sample RifCSP13_1_FD_184019 | JGI IMG/M metagenome (GOLD analysis project Ga0209751, IMG submission 184019) | Soil microbial communities from Rifle, Colorado - Rifle CSP2_sed 13_1 (SPAdes) (version 2) | ecosystem: Environmental > Terrestrial > Deep subsurface > Rock core/Sediment | place: Rifle...
TCCTCGACGAGCGGAACGACCTGGGAGTCATCGCGTTCGACACGGCCTGGAGCTGGGTCGTTCCGATCGGCCCGGCGAAGGACAAGGATGGGATACTGCGGGAGATCGCCTCGATCAAGGCAGGCGGCGGGACCGAGATGTTTCCCGCCTTGAAGGAGGCATATGAAGCCCTGTACGATCGAGAGGCCCTCCTGAAGCATATCATCATCCTTTCCGACGGGGAATCGAGCGACGCCGACTTCGTCGGCCTGGTCAGACGGATGGCTCGCGACAGGATCACGCTTTCCTCGGTGGCAATCAGCTCGGAGGCCGGCCTCGCGCTGATGCGGGAGGTCAGCCGGTGGGGCCGCGGGCGCTATTACTACACAGAAGACGCCTACAGCATCCCGCGTATCTTCGCACTGGAGACGCAGTTGGCCAGCAAGGCCAGCGTGATCGAGCAGCCGTTCCGGCCCGCGATACGCCACGGCTACCATGAGGTCCTGAGAGAGATCGAGTGGGAAAGGGTTCCTCCGCTGGGCGGGTACGTGGCCACCACGCCCAAGCGGACCGCAGAGACCCTTCTGGTCTCGCACCAGCAAGACCCGGTGCTGGCCGTCTGGCGCTATGGGTTGGGGCGAGCGGCCGCGTTCACCTCTGACGCCAAGGCGAAGTGGGGCGTGCTGTGGTTGAAGTGGGATATGTATGGGAAGCTTTTTTCTCAGCTTGTGCGCTGGATCCTCAGGAGCGGAGGCCGGGGTGAGGTCACCATCGCGGTCGGGGCCAGGGAGGGGAGAGCGGAGATCGCGTTGGAAGCCGCGGACCAACGGGGGGAGTTCATTAACTTCCTGGATGCAGAGGCGGGGGTCGTCTTTCCGGACGAGCGCCGCAACGTCTTCCCCCTTGTCCAAACGGGACCAGGCCGGTATCATGGGGCCTTTCCTGCGGAAGGCCAGGGGGCCTACCTGATCGGGATCTCACAACGAAGAGGAGAGCGTACGGTAGGATCTCGAGTGCTCAGCCTGGTCGTCCCTTACTCTGCAGAGCATCGTACCCTGTCGGTCAATGATCGGCTGCTCCAGGATCTGGCGAGGAGGACCGGCGGGGCGATGCTCACGGATGTCCCCGACTCTTTCCGGTTGAATCGCCGGCGCGGCAGCAGCAGCGTTGAGGCGTGGCCCTGGGCCCTGCTGCTCGCGATCGTGGCGCTGCTGGCCGACCTGGCGGTTCGTCGTCTGACAACGCTCACACCTGGTGCGACGACGCACACCGCGAGCCGAGCAAATATCAACCAGCTGGGTCAGGAGCGGCAGTGAAGCAGATGGCGCAGGCGATCCGCAGGCGGGCTGAGCTCTTGGTGGCGCTGGCGCTCGTGGCCGGTTCGCTCGTGTCGTCACCCGTCGAAGGCGCCCCGGGAGGACGGATTGTGGTAGCCGTTCCGCCTTTTCAGCCCCTTGCGCCGTCCTCGAGCGACAAGGAGCTGGGGGAAAGCTTGTCGGAGGCGATGAGCCGAGGGTTGGGCGTCCTTCGCGGCTTGAGGGTTGTGGAGCCGGGCCCCCTCAGCCGGGCCATGGAGCGACAGGGAGCGAGGTGGGGCGAGGCCGCCTCGGGCGCGCTGCTCCTGGCAGCCAGGAGCCTCTCGGCGGATGTCGTGATCGATGGGCGATTCCGGAGGGAAGGCACGATGGTCCGGCTGCAGGCGAGGATCATCGATCTGGCCGAGCGACAGGAGCCGCGAGCGCTGGAGGAGGGCCCCGTCGCCATTTCCGACCTCTTTGCGGTTCAGGGCCGGCTTACACAGGCTGTCGTGAAACGCCTCGGGGTTGCCGCGAGCAAGGCTGAGCAGGCACGGATTGCCGTTGCCTTCATAAGGCCCACCGACTCATTGGTCGCCTACGCCTATTATGCGCGAGCGCGGAGCCAGCATACCCTGCATACCAAGGAGGGGTATGGCCTGGCGGCGGGACTCCTGTTTCAGGCGATCGGCATCGACTCCAATTTCGCCCTGGCGCACCAGGAGCTGGGCCTGGTGTTCATGGCGATGAACAACCGGTGGCGGGCGGCTGGAGAATTTCGGAAGGCGATCCAATTGGACCCGAACCTCCCCGAAGCCTATAAGAACCTCGGCGACCTCTTCTTCACCAGCCCGAGGCGCCTCTATGGGCAGGCGATCGAGGCGTACGGAAAGGCCGTAGAGTTGGACCCGGAATATGCCGAGGCCTTCGTCGCCCTCGGCGAAGTGATGAGCGCGCAGGGCAGGCAGGACGAGGCCGTCGCGGCCTACCAGAAGGCGCTCGCGCTCGAGCCGGATGAGCCCCGGATCCACTTCGGCCTGGGCAAGATCTACTACAACGAGAAGGGGCTGTATCACGAGGCGGTCGCCGAGTACCAGAAGGCCATCAAGATCGACCCGCGCTACCTGGAGGCGTATCTGAACCTCGGGGAGTTGTATGAGGAGAAGGGGCTCTATAGGGAGGCGGCGGACATCTATGAACGCGCGCTCCAGCTCGACCCCAAGCACCCGCCGGCCCTCTACGGGCTGGCCATGGCGCTGGAGCGGCTGGATCGCGACCTGGCCGTCGCCGCCTGGGAACGGTACATTCAGGTTGCGCCCGAGCAATCTTCGGAGAAGGACTGGTTGGACATCGCGAAGAAGCACCTGAAGAAGCTCAGGGGCAATTCGGGCGAAAGGAAGGACGAATGACAGCGAGCGAGCGCGCAGAAGAGTTCCGCCGGGTCTTCCGGGCGATCAGGCGAGAGATCGGCAAGGTGATCGTTGGGCACGACGAGGTGATCCACGGGGTCCTCGTCAGCCTCTTCGCCGGCGGTCATGTGCTCCTGGAGGGGGTGCCGGGGTTGGGGAAGACGCTACTGGTGAAGAGCCTCAGCCAGTGCCTGGATCTGCAGTTCTCGCGAATTCAGTTTACCCCGGACCTGATGCCCGCCGACATCATCGGGACGAACGTCCTCATCGACTCGCCCGAAGGCGGGCGACAGTTCCGTTTTCAGAAAGGACCACTGTTCGGGCAGGTGGTGTTGGCCGATGAGATCAACAGAGCCACCCCTAAGACCCAGTCGGCCTTGCTGGAAGCGATGCAGGAGCTGTCCGTCACGGTGGGGGGGGTTCCCCACCCACTCTTGCGCCCCTTCTTCGTCCTGGCCACACAGAACCCCATAGAGATGGAAGGGACCTACCCCCTTCCCGAGGCCCAGCTCGACCGGTTCTTCTTCAAGCTCAAAGTGTCAACCCCTAACCTCAAGGAGCTTTCTGAGATCATCGATCAGACCACGCAGGCGTCGAAGGCGGAGGTCCAGCGGGTCCTGAACGGCGAACAGGTCGAGGCCATGAAATCCCTCGTCCGCGAAGTGGTCCTGGCCTCGGCGGTCAAGGAGCACATCTCCCGGTTGGTCCTCTCGACGCACCCCGATGACGCCGGCGCCCCAGAGATGGTCCGGCGGTTCGTTCGGTATGGCTCGAGCCCGAGAGGGGCCCAGGCGTTGGCCTTGGCAGGGAAGGCCAACGCGCTCCTGGACGGGCGGTTCAACGTCGCCTTCGAAGACGTGAGAAGCATTGCCCTGCAGGCCCTCCGGCACCGATTGATCCTTTCCTTCGAGGGCGAAGCCGAGGGGGTCGATCCTGACGCGATAGTGGGCGGAGTCCTCGCTCATCTGGGCGCCCAGCAGCCGCTTGCGGGCGCGTTTTGAAGGGAAGTGCCGGCCAAAAAAGCCTTGACAAAGCTCCACCTCTCGGGCAAGCTTGAGCCGCTTTTCACGAGTTTGAGAGCTGTCCGGCCTACGGCTCGCGGGCCGGCAGCTTTTTTAGTGCAGTGGCCTGTGGACTGAATGGAAGAGCGGGAGCGGTTCGTCCGAGGTACGATGGCGGGCGCGCTCGGTACCGTTGCTATCGGGCTCGTCGCCTTCGGAGCCTTCCGGATGTGGGATTGGGCGCTCGGCTTTGGCTCCGGCGCGCTCGTAAGCCTGGTCAGCTTTCGGCTCATTGTCGCGGCCGTTGCCCGCTTCACGGATCGCCCCGTCCCAAGGGGGCGCGGTCGGCGGATCTGGTGGGTTTGGTCGTTGGTCAGGCTGATAGGGGCGGCGGCGGTTCTCTTCCTGGTGGTCTCTTATCTGCCGGTTAATCTGATCGGTGTCGCTCTCGGCCTCTTGGCCACCCAGCTTGGGATGGGTGGCTACCTTGTGGTGCATTCGTCGCGCCCGCAAAACAGCAATCTCGGAACGGAGGATCGGAAGCCGTGAGAAAGAATCAGGCGCTACTGATCGTGATGGCGGCGATGCTCCTCGGCCTGTGGCTCCTGTGGGCCTTCCCCTCTCTGGCCTCGGAGGGGGCCAAGGGTGAGGAGCAGCCCGGGATCATCAACCTGAATATGACACTGGTCCTTCAGGTGGTGAATTTCCTCATCTTGATCGTCCTTCTCCAAAGGTTCCTCTACAAGCCTCTCACGCAGTTTCTTGCGACGCGCGCCGATGGCATCAAACGCTCTTTAGAAGAGGCCAAAGCGGCCAGAGAAGCGGCGGCCAAGGCACAACAGGAATACGAAGCGCGAATTGCCGCCACGCGAAGGGAGGCGGCCGCGTTGCGGGAGGCGGCGGTCCGCGAGGTAGAAGAGGAGCGACAACGGCTCCTGAAGGCATCGCGCGACGAGGCCGCCCGTCTCGTGACAGAAGCCAAGGCCCAGATCGGGCAGGAGGTGAAGAGGGCCAAGGCCGAGCTCCGCGAAGAGGTGGTCGGACTCTCGCTCGGGGTCGCGGAGCGCCTGATCGGGCGCAGCCTCACGGCCGATGATCACCGGCGGCTCGCCGAACAGGTCGCCCAGGAGATCGGGGGCAGCGGGTGAGGGCTGGCGGCCTTTCCAGGCGATATGCCAAGGCGCTGGTGGACGTCGCGGCCGAGCGAGGAGCGTTGGAACCGGTCGGGCGCGATCTCCACACGATGGCTGAGATCCTCGAGCAGAATCGGGAGGCCGCCGGCTTTTTTGCAAATCCAGCAGTCCCACTGGCCGACAAACGGCGTGTCCTCCAGTCGCTGTCGGAGCGGGCGGCAGTCCAGCCGCTCAGTGCCAATTTTCTTGACTTGGTCCTGGAGAAGAGACGGCTTCTCCGCCTCGGTGAGATCGCCCTCGCGTACGAGGAGCTGACCGACGAGCGGCTCAACCGTGGCAAGGCCACGGTGACCTCCGCAATCCCGCTGCCGGAGCCGATGCTGGAAGGGCTGCAGGCCCGACTCCGGGAGGCGTCCGGGAAGGACGTCTACCTGGAAGCACGGGTAGATCCGACCATCCTGGGCGGGGTGGTGGCCCAGGTCGGCAGCACGGTCTATGATGGCTCCCTCAAGACGCAGCTCAAGCGGATGCGGGAGCAATTGCTGAAAGGGTGACGGCATGGCGCAGATCAAGGCGGGAGAAATCAGCGAAATCATCAAGAAGCAACTGGCCGGTTACGAGGCGGCTGTCGATGTCGCCGAGGTCGGTTCCGTTATCGAAACAGGTGACGGGATCGCACGCATCTATGGCCTGGAGAAGGCCATGGCCGGCGAGCTCTTGGAGTTCCCCCACGAGGTCTTCGGGATGGTCCTGAACCTTGAAGAGGACAACGTCGGCGCGGTCCTGCTCGGCGAGGCCGAGGCGATCAAAGAGGGAGACGTGGTCAAGCGGACGGGCCGCATCTCCGCCGTTCCGGTCGGCGAGGCGCTGGTCGGGCGTGTGGTCAACGCCCTGGGCCAGCCGATCGACGGCAAGGGCCCGATCGACACAAAGGAGTATCGACCCATCGAGCGTTTCGCCCCCGGCGTTGTGGACCGGCGTCCCGTCAAGGAGGCGCTGCAGACCGGCATCAAGGCGATCGACGCCATGATCCCGATCGGCCGCGGCCAACGTGAGCTGATCATCGGCGACCGGCAGACCGGCAAGACCGCCATTGCGATCGATACGATCATCAACCAAAAAGGCAAGGATGTCTTCTGTGTGTATGTCGCTGTCGGGCAGAAGCGTTCCACAGTGGCTCAGGTCGTGAAGACGCTGGAGGATGCCGGTGCCATGGTCTACACGACTGTCGTTGCGGCGACGGCGTCAGAGCTGGCCCCGCTGCAGTACATCGCCCCCTACGGCGGCTGCGCCATGGGGGAGTTTTTCAGGGACTCCGGGCGTCACGCCCTCTGCATCTATGACGACCTGTCCAAGCACGCCCAGGCCTACCGCCAACTGTCGCTGCTGTTGCGCAGGCCGCCGGGCAGGGAGGCCTACCCCGGCGACGTCTTCTACCTGCACTCACGCCTGCTGGAGCGGGCGGCCAAGCTGAACGACGAGCTGAGGGGCGGCTCGCTCACGGCCTTGCCGATCATCGAGACCCAGCTTGGCGATGTCTCTGCCTACATCCCGACCAACGTCATCTCCATCACTGACGGGCAGATCTACTTGGAGAACGACCTGTTCTTCGCCGGCATTCGACCGGCCATCAATGTTGGGCTATCTGTCTCCCGGGTGGGCGGGTCGGCCCAGATCAAGGCGATGCGGCAGGTGGCGGGCAAGCTCCGTTTGGACCTCGCCCAGTATCGAGAGATGGCCGCGTTTGCGCAATTTGGGAGCGAGCTCGACAAAGCGACCCAGGCCCAACTGAACCGGGGCGAGCGGATGGTCGAGGTGTTGAAGCAGGGGCAGTATAGGCCGCTTGAAGTCGAACGACAGGTCCTTATCATCTATGCCGGGACGGCGGGTCACCTGGACGAGCTTCCCGCAGAGGCGGTGGCGGCCTTCGAGGGGGCGCTGTACAAGTTCGTCGAGGGTCGGTATACGAGCATCTTTCATGAGATCCGGGAAAAGCGTGAACTCAGCGATGCCCTCCGCGCCCAGATGGACAAGGCGATTCAGGAGTGTAAGGCAGAGTTCCTGGCAGCCAGGAAGGCCGCATAACGACGAGTTCCGAGTTACGAGTTTCGAGTTTCGCGTGTGCAGTTTCGGGTTTGGAGTTTCGGGTTTCGAGTTGACTCGAAACTCGGAACACGGAACTCGAAACTTCATAGCTAATGGCCACCTTTCAGCGCCTTGAGGACATCGATGCATGGCAGAAAGCGCGGGGACTGACGCGCGAGGTATATACCATTTCAAAGCACGGTTCGTTTGCCAAAGACTTTGCGTTGCGCGACCAGATTCGAAGGGCCAGCGTTTCGATCATGTCGAACATCGCTGAAGGCTTCGAAAGAAGCGGGACAGCCGAATTTGTGCAGTTCCTTGCAATGGCGAAAGGCTCGACGGGCGAGGTCATCTCCCACATCTATGTGGCCGCAGATCAAGGCTATATCACTAAGGAAGAAGGCGATCGTCTTCTTGGCTTGGCCAGCGAGACCAGTCGGATGGTCGGTGGGTTGATGACGTATCTGCGCAAGTCTGGCATCAGAGGCACGAAGTATAAATTAACTCGCAACCCGAAACTCGCAACCCACCCGAAACCCGAAACCCGAAACTCGAAACGCTAAAGGGCGGATGGCTACCCTTCGTGATATCAAGCGGCGTATCGCATCGGTCAAGAGCACGCAGCAGATCACCAAGGCAATGAAGCTGGTGGCGGCGGCAAAGCTGCGCCGAGCCCAGGAGCGGATTCTGGAGGCGCGCCCGTATGCCTTCAAGATGCAGGAGGTGCTGGCCAGTCTGGCTCTGAGGGGCGATCCCCAGCTCCACCCGCTGCTCCAGCGCCGCGAGCCGAGCAAGAAGATCATCGTGGTCATTGCGTCCGACAAGGGACTGTGCGGCGCCTTTAACAGCAACATCATGCGCCGGTCACTGGAGCTGCTGCGGGCAACGGACGGCGAGGTTGCGATGACCCTGGTGGTAGTGGGGCGCAAGACCCGCGATTTCTACCGGCGGCGACCTTACACCATCCGATCGGAGCAGATCGGGTTCTTTGACCGGCTGGCGTACGCCCACGCGGCCGCCCTGGCCCAGGAGCTGGTGAAGGCGTATGTAGGCGAAGAGGCGGATGAGATCCAGTTGGTCTACAACGAGTTCAAGTCGGTCACGAGCCAACGGGTCGTGGTGGAGCGGCTGCTTCCCATCGAGGCGATGCGAGCCCCGGAGGAGCTTGCCCCCCTCGACTTCATCTACGAGCCCTCGCCCGGAGCAATCCTGGGGAGCTTGCTGCCCAAGCACATCGAGGTCCAGGTCTACCGGGCGCTGATGGAGTCGCTGGCCGGTGAATACGGCGCCCGGATGACGGCTATGGATGCTGCGACGAAAAACGCGTCGGAGATGATCGACCTGCTCACCCTGCAGTTCAACAAGGCCCGCCAGGAAAGAATCACCAAGGAGCTGCTCGAGGTGGTCGGCGGGGCCGAAGCGCTGAGACAGGCCAGGGGGTAACGGGTTCACGGTTCACAGTTGACGGTTCACGGATGAGGCAAGGAGTGGGATGATGAACACAGGGAAGATCGTACAGGTCATCGGGCCGGTCGTCGACGTGGAGTTTGACCCGGGAAAACTTCCGGCCATCTACAATGCCCTTGATGTCAAGGCGAAGCAGGTCAAGGACATCTTCTCCTACAGCGAGCGGCTGGTCCTGGAGGTGGCCCAGCACCTGGGGGAGAGCCGTGTGCGGACCATCGCCCTCTCCTCGACCGACGGGCTCGTCCGGGGGATGGAGGTCCTTGACACCGGCGCGCCGATCACCATCCCGGTCGGTCGGGCCACCCTCGGTCGGATTATCAACGTGATCGGGGAGCCGGTGGACAAGATGGGGCCGGTGGAGGCGAAGAAGCACTACCCGATTCATCGCCCCGCACCGTCGTTCGAGGAGCAGGCGACCAAGGTCGAGATCCTGGAGACGGGGATCAAGGTTGTCGATCTCCTGGAGCCGTACACCAAGGGCGGCAAGACCGGCCTCTTCGGCGGCGCCGGGGTCGGCAAGACCGTCGTCATCATGGAGCTGATCCGAAACATCGCCATGGAGCATGGCGGCATCTCCGTCTTCTCGGGCGTGGGGGAGCGGACCCGAGAGGGGAACGACCTCTGGCTGGAAATGAAAGAGTCGGGAGTCCTCGAGAAGACGGCGCTGATTTACGGCCAGATGACCGAGCCGCCCGGCTCGCGGTTGCGCGTGGGGCTCACCGGCCTGACCGTCGCCGAATATTTCCGGGATGAGGAGAAGCAGGACGTGCTCCTGTTCATCGACAACATCTTCCGCTTCACGCAGGCCGGGTCCGAGGTCTCGGCGCTGCTGGGCCGGATGCCATCGGCCGTAGGATACCAGCCGACGCTCGGCACAGAGATGGGGGAGCTGCAAGAGCGGATCACCTCCACCAAGACCGGCTCGATCACCTCGGTCCAGGCGATCTATGTGCCCGCCGATGACATCACCGACCCTGCGCCGGCCACGACCTTTGCCCACCTGGATGCGACGACGGTCCTTTCCCGGCAGCTCACCGAGCTGGGGATTTACCCTGCGGTCGATCCGCTGGCCTCCACCTCGCGCATCCTCGATCCCCTGATCGTCGGCGAGGAGCACTACTCCGTTGCCAGGTCGGTGCAGAAAATCCTGCAGCGCTACAAAGACCTTCAGGACATCATCGCGATCCTGGGGATGGACGAGCTGTCCGAGGAGGACAAGCTGGTGGTGGCGCGGGCAAGGAAGATCCAGCGATTCCTCTCCCAGCCCTTCTTCGTGGCGGAGCAGTTCACGGGCCAACCCGGCCGGTACGTCAAGCTGAAAGAGTCCATCAAGGGATTCAAAGAGCTGATTGACGGGAAGGCGGACGACCTGCCCGAGCAGGCATTCTACATGGTCGGGACCATCGAAGAGGCTCGGGAGAAGGCGGAGAAGCTCAGCGGACGCAAGTAAGTCGATCTTCCTTTCGCGAGATAACGATGGCAGACAGGGATCGCCAGACCTTCCAGCTCGAGGTGGTGACGCCTCAGCGCCTGATTATCAGCGAGCAGGTTGAGGAGTTGGTGGCGCCGGGAACGGAGGGATACTTCGGCGTTTGGCCGGGTCACACCCCGTTCATGACCACGTTGAAGATCGGGGAGCTTTCCTACAAGAGAAGGGGAGAAGAGCGGTTTCTCGCTGTCAGTTGGGGCTACGCCGAGATCCGCCCCGAGAAGGCGATCATGCTGGTGGAGACCGCCGAGCGCGCGGAGGAGATCGATAGGGCCCGGGCGGAAGAGGCCAGGGCGCGGGCTGAGGAGCGCCTGCGGCGCTGGGGGGATTCAACGATCGATTTTGCCCGCGCCCAGGCGGCCCTGGAGCGGGCGATCACGCGAGTATCCGTGGCCACGAAGGGCCGGTAGCGGAGCATCTATTGCAAACGCACTAAGTGTTTACATTGTCATTGCGAGCGACCAACGGGAGCGTGGCAATCCGACCCGGAGGGTCGTTGCGAGGCGAAGCCGAAGCAAACTGCGAGATTCCTCGCTTCACTCGGAATGACCTTCCAGGTCAGATTGCTTCGTCGCTCCGCTCCTCGCAATACCTCATGCGCCGTTGGCGCGCCCATGGGCATGAAAGTCTGCATTGCCCCTCATCCGTCCCTTCTCCCCTGAGGGGAGAAGGTGAGGTTGAGGGGGGACTTTCGAAGCAATGACACCGCAATTAGTGCGATTGAATTAGTTCCAGGCGGGCGGGCGAACATCGAGCCCGCCTTTTTTGTGTCCTCGCAAATGCGCGGCTGGCCCGCTGATCCCCACCACTGTCTTCGCCCACGCCTCGCCCTGAGCGCCTTCACTCTGCTCGCCCTCATGCTCTTCCTGCGAGTGCCCGCGACCCTCGCCGAGCCCACCTGATCCTCGAAAACTGCTTGACAGGCTATTTGTCCTGTCATTTGTCTTGACAATGCTCCTTCGCTGGTGGTATGTTTGGAGCATCTGAGGTGCCCCGATGAACGCAAAAATCGCCGTTATTGAGACAAGTAAGCGGAAAAAGACGCTCGATCGCCCCTTAAGGGTTCCCGGAGTCGAGATCGTCCGCACCACCACCGCGGAAGATGCTCTCAAAATCCTTTCGGAGGGTGGCGTAGACCTCATTGTGCTAGATGTAGCGATGCCGGATGTGGAAGGCATCGAACTCCTACACGCGCTCAAAAAGGCGACGAAGAGCTCCGCTCTTCCAGTGCTTGTTGTGTCGAAAGAAAGTTTGCATGGACCGGAAATCGGAGACACCATCCGCCGATTTATCCTGCGGAAGCTCGGGCGTCCGGGAGCCCCGCCAACCCCAGAGTTTCAGCGAGGTAAGTGGCGGTCGATTAGGATCGAGGAGATTGCCAAAGGCATGGATGTGCCCCGCGCCAAGCTGGCGCAGATTATTGGAATCTCCGAGAGAAACCTAGCGCGTTGGATTGCAGGAGAGACAAAACCTAGAGGACACCGCGATTCACTGCTCCAGAGGCTCAAGTATCTTTACTACCTCCTGACACGCGCCCTCAAAGAAGAGGCGATTCCGAAATACCTTCGCGAACCCAACCCGGCTCTGGGTGGGCACACGCCCTTGTGGGCTCTGCAGACCGGCGACTTCAACTCAGTAGAGGCGGATTTGCAGCAGCTCATTGAAGGAGTCTACGTGTAATTGGACGCGTCGGAAGCGATCCGGCGACTTGCTGCAAGGCCATTTCAAGGTGTCGTTCACCGCATTTACGACCCAGATCATGGATTTCTCGAAACGATAGGCAGCTACCTCTCCGGGGGAAGATGGAACCGAAAGGAGAAGTACGGAGCGCTTTACACGTCACTTAGCAAGGAAACCGCCATCCTTGAAATTCTCCGCGCAGCGGAGAAGAGGAACCGCAAGCCGAGCGAGTTGGGCCGCAGAGATTATGTGGCGGTTCGAGCCCGACTCGCCCGTGTCCTGGATCTAACCCAGCCCGAGTTCTACACGTTCCTTGAAACGTCACCGGCAGCATTCCTCAGCGACACTTCATTGTGCCTGGTTGTGGCCGACGAGGCGCGACAGTTAGGCTGCGAAGGGATGCTGGTTCCTTCTGCGACCGGATCGGGGTCGAACCTAGTGTAGTGTCCCTAACGCTTCTTTACATTGATTTCGACGCCGTCATTCCCGCGAAAGCGGGAATCCATCACAGAAAGACTGGATTCCGGGTCAAGCCCGGAATGACGGGAGCGTAAAGGAACTTATGGGACACTACACTAGTGGTCTATCTAGACCTCCTCGCGCCCGGGTGGGAGTTAAAAGAGATCCGTCGTGAAGAAAACCTACTGCTAACCGAGCCCGGGAGAAAGGACCAGTAGGTGTTCGTCAGAAATTACGAAACGAACGCCGCCGGGCCGCTGATCGCCACCGCGGTTATTGCGCACGCCCCGCCCTTTCGCCTTTACCTGAGCCCGAGCGCCTTCACCCTCCTAGCGCTCGTGCTCTTCCTGCGAGAGCACGCCGAGGCCGCCGCACTGGTTCCGCCTCCTTAAGAACTGGGTATGGTATTGACGGGGTGGCACGCGCGTGTTACAAAGAGCCCCTTGCCCCGGTCTTCTTTACACGGCCGTATTCTGGTCCAACTGCTCGAGTTGCTTGGCGGTTAACGGGTCGGCCTGAAGGATGCGTGAGTTGTGACTTCCGGTTGCTGACAATGAGAGCGCCGCATGAAAAGCGCCACACGAAAGCCGAAAGCTGACATTGGGAATACAGCGTGCTACATTGTGGTGCACAACCTAAAATGGAGGTCTGCCCATGACAACGCCAACGAAGACGTTACGGTTGCGGCCGCAGCTTCGGGCTGAGATTGAGCGGATTGCCAGGCGTTCGCGCCGTACCTTTTCCGAGGTGACGCAGGACCTGATCGAGGAGGCTTTGCGAATGCGGGAGTGTCCGGGAATCTACTTCGCCGATGAACCCGGGGGGCGTGAAGCCAAGGTCGCCGGCAGCGGGCTCGGGGTGTGGGAGGTCTTACGAGACTATCTGGCCGCCGGGCGCGACGAACGCCTGCTCAGGAAATCGCTGCCCCAGCTCTCGGCTGCCCAAGTCAAGGCGCGCCTGCTGTACTACCGCAGATATCCTCTGGAGATTGACGCGGAGGTCCGGGAGAATGCGGCCCTCACGCACGGGGTTATTCAGGCCAGGTTTCGTGGCCTGGTGTCGCCCGCGTGAAATGCCCCCCCCAGCTCTCAGACCGAGAACAGCTTGCCTGCGCCGCCAGAGAGGGCCGGTCCCTCGTGACCAGGAATGTTCGGCACGTTATCGTCCTCGCCCAGGAGGCCATCCGACGGCAGGAACCGCACGCCGGGGTCATTCTGGGCCCGCCGAGCATGCGGGGCTTCGAGGTGAAGGGCATCGCTGACACCTTGACTCGTGTGGCCAAGCGGTTCCCTGGGGGCCTAGGCGAGTTCGACGTGCTCTATCTTTGAAATACCTCTCGCTTCGCCGCCAACGCCGCCGGCCCGCTGGTTGCCACTGCCGCCTTCGCCCACGCCTCGCGCTTCGGCCTGTACCTGGGCCTGAGCGCGTTTACCCTCCTGGCCCTCATGCTGGTCCTGTAACCGGTCACCGACTCCTCGGCACCCGTCTCGCCCTCAAAAATTGCTTGACAGCGAGCAGGGGATGCGATAATTTACCGCCGCTTCCGAATATAGGTTTGGCTTGTCGGGACTGCCGAAGGACCGCGGACGCTTATATGAGGTAAGCCTCCGCGGTTTTTTTATGCGAAGGCCCGGGGCCTTGAGCCGTGAAGGAAGCGACTCGACGGGGAACGAACGACGAGAGTCTACGAAAGGGAGGTGAGGACGTGCGAGGCACCGGGAAGGTGAAGTGGTTCAACGAGGCCAAAGGGTATGGCTTCATCGAGCGAGCTGAGGGCGGCGATCTCTTCGTCCACTACTCAGCCATCCAGGGCAATGGCTTCAGGACCCTGGCAGAGGGCCAGGAGGTGGAGTTCGATGTCGTGGATGGGCCGAAGGGCAAGCAGGCCGCCAACGTCGTCAAGCTCTAGTTCATACACGAACAAAGCTTGAATGGAGTGAACCCCCAGCGGAGGGAATTCTCTCTGGGGGTTCACTTTTTCAGAGCTGCATTGATGTCATTGCGAGCGACCAAATAAGAGGACGCCCAGAGCGAGGCGAAGGGGTGGCAATCTCAGTGCACCTTCACTGCGAGATCGCTTCGTCCCCTTCGCTTCGCTCCGGGCTTCGGCTAACCCGCTCCTCGCAATGACGCTTTCATTGCGAGAGGAGGGACTGCGCTCTGGACACCACCTCCGATGGCGGGACTCGAAACTCCTGGCCGGTTTTTCGCACTTTCAGCTCGACCAGTCCCTCTTTGAGGGCCCGGCTTCCGATGGTGAGCCGAAGCGGGAAGCCAAGCAGATCGGCGTCTTTGAACTTCACGCCGGGTCGCTCATCCCGGTCGTCATAGAGGACCTCGACCCGCTCGCCCTGGAGCTGAGCGTACAGGGTCTCCGCCAGCTCCACCATCTTCTCGTCGCGCATGTTGACCGGCAGGAGATGGAGCTGATACGGCGCGATGGCTTCGGGCCAGATGATCCCCTGCTCGTCATGGTGTTGCTCGATCGCGGCGGCAGCGATGCGGGCAGGCCCGATCCCGTAGCTGCCCATGACGATGGGATGCTCCTCGCCCGCCTCGTTCAGGTACATCGCCTTGAGCGAGACCGAGTACTTCGTCCCGAGCTTGAAGATATTCCCCACCTCGATCACGCGCTCGACCCGCAGATCCGCCCCGCAACGAAAGCATCCGTCCCCGCTCCTGGCATGATGGATGTCCTCCCACCTGGGCTGGAAGTGGTCTCCCGGCACGACACCACGCAGGTGAAACCCGTCTTTGTTGGCGCCGACGACATATCGGCCCTCGCGCAACGACTCATCGGCGATGGTGGGCAGCCTTGCGCCGACCGGACCGATGCTGCCCGCCTCCGCCCCGAGGCAGGACAGAATTTCGTCGCGATGGGCTGGACGGAACTCCCCGACCACGCTTGAAAGCTTCTTCTCGTGGAGCTGCTGATCCCCCCTGACGAGCGCGAGCAGCGGCCCCTCTTTCGTCACCACCACCAGCGACTTGATGGTCAGGGCCGGCTCGATCTTGAGCAGGGCGCAGATCTCTTCGATGGTTCCGGCGTTGGGGGTGGCGATCTCCTCGAGGCTCCAGTCAGGGAATTGCGGGCTCCGTGGTAGCGAACGGGCCAGCTCGATATTGGCCGAATAGCCGCAAGCGTTGCAGAGGGCGATCTCGTCCTCGCCCGCTTCGCTCGGCGCCATGAACTCGTGCGCGCCCGCTCCGCCCATCATCCCGGGGTCGCTCTCGACGACGTGAAACGTGAGGCCGCACCGCTCAAAGATGCGACAGTAGGCCTCCTTGTGGAGCTGATAGCTCTTCTCCAGGCCGGCCTCGTCTCGGTCCAGCGTGTAGGAGTCCTTCATCAGGAATTCCCGGGTGCGAAGGACACCGCTCTTGGGCCTCGCCTCGTCCCGGAGCTTGACCTGGATCTGATACCAGGTCTGCGGAAGGTCCCGGTAGGACCGGACCTCTCGCGCCGCGAGCCAGGCGATCACCTCTTCGTGGGTCATCCCCAGGCACATCTCCCGCATGCCCCGATCCTTCAACCGGAACATCTCGTCGCCGATGACCGTCCATCGCCCGGTCTGCTGCCACAGCTCGGCCGGGTGCAGCACCGGCATGGTGACCTCCTGGCCGCCGATCCGGTTCATCTCTTCGCGGATGATCGCGTTGACCTTGTCCATCACCCGCTGCCCCAAGGGCAGGTAGACATAGATCCCGGCCGCTAGTTGGCGCACCAGCCCGGCCCTGACCATCAGCCGGTGGCTGACCGCCTCGGCCTCTGCCGGATCTTCCTTCAGCGTCGGGATCAGTGATCTGGACCAGCGCATCAGAACCCCCGCGGGGCCTATCCCTTCTTTTCCGATCCGCCCGCGGGCTTGCGCCCGATCTTCTCGTAGCGGAGGGGATCCTTGTTGGGACCCGGGGGCGCCTTGTAGCGGAGACGGTCCACCGGCCTCCCGTTCACGAGGTGCTCCAGCAGGATCTCGTCGAGGTCCTCCATCCGGACCCCGCCGTACCAGACATCCTCCGGGTACACCACGACCATGGGGCCGTGGCCGCACTGGCTGAAGCAGCCCGACCTGTTGACCCGGATCTCCTTGGCCAGGCCACGCTCCCCCAACCGTTTCCGGAGGTAGGCCACATAGGCCTCGGTCTCCCCCTGAAAGGGACAACAATCACCGCTGGTGCAGATGAAGACATGCCGTCGATACTGGCCCATCAGTCCCTGCTCCCTTGTGATCCCGGAGCGGGAAAAAGAAAAGGAGGATTGGGTCGTCCATCCTCCCTATTGGCACGCCGCCCCGGGCCCCATCCGCTGACCCTTTACGGCTGTCCGTCGCCCTCCGCCACCATCTTGTTGACCTCCTCCATCAGGGCATCGGCGATCTCTGACTCCTTCACCTTGCGAATCACCTGCCCCTTCTTGAAGATCAACCCGATCCCCTTGCCACCGGCGACCCCGATGTCAGCCCCCCTGGCCTCGCCTGGCCCGTTCACCTCGCATCCCATCACTGCGACATGGATCTCCTTGTTGATTCCCGCCATCCGCCGCTCCACGTCCTGCGCCAGGGCAATCAGGTCGATGTCGGCCCTCGCGCACGACGGGCAGGCGATGAAGGTCAGCCCGCCCTTCTTGAGACCGAGCGATTTCAGGATGTCGATCCCGGCCTTGATCTCCTCGACGGGATCGGCCGAGAGCGAAACCCGGATCGTGTCCCCGATCCCCTCGGCCAGCAGCGTCCCGATGCCGACCGCCGACCTGATCGTCCCCACACCGGGGGTCCCGGCCTCCGTGACCCCGAGGTGGAGCGGATAATCCACCTTGTCGGCCAGGAGCCTGTACGCCTCGATCATCATCAGAGGGTCGGACGCCTTCAGGGACACCTTGATCTCCCGGTAGTTCAGGTCCTCGAGGATCCTGATGTGACGCAGAGCGCTCTCCACCATCGCCTCGGGGGTGGGCCCCCCGTCCCTGGCCAGCAGGTCTTTTTCCAGCGAGCCCGCGTTGACCCCGATCCGGATCGGGACGTGTCGTTCCGCCGCCACCTTGACGATCTGCTCCACACGCGAACGGTCGCCGATGTTGCCGGGGTTGAGGCGGAGGCCGTCCACCCCCTGCTCGAGCGCAATCAGCGCGAGCTTGTAGTTGAAGTGGATGTCAGCAATCATGGGGATCCGGATCTGCTTGCGGATCTCGCCGAGCTTCTCGGCCGCTTCTTTTACAGGGACGCCGAGCCGCACGATATCACACCCGGCCACCTCCAGCGCCCAGATCTGATCGACCGTCGCCTGGACGTCACGCGTGTCGGTCTTGGTCATCGATTGGACCGATACGGGTGCATCGCCCCCGATCTTGAGGGACCCCACCTGGATCTGCCGGGACTTACGCCGCTCGATCATGGCTCCCTCGCTGAAACAGTTCCAAGTTCCGGGTTCCATGTTGAAGACCCGAAACCCGAAACGCGAAACTCAAAACCTCTCCTTCATTGTCTCCCAAGCAGTCGGAAGATATCGTTGTAGAAGGCAAAGATCATCAGGGCCACCAGCAGAACCAGGCCGACCTGCTGGGCCATCTCCCGCCTCTTCAGGCTTACTGGTTTGCCACGAACCGCTTCGATTAGAGAGAAGAGCAGATGCCCTCCGTCCAGGATAGGGATCGGGAGCAGATTCAGGATCGCCAGGTTGATGGACAGGAGCGCGGAGAAAAACAGGAGGTTCAAGATGCCAAGACGCGCCTGCTCCCCAGCCATCTGGGCCACCAGTAGCGGCCCACCTATCGTCTTGGCCGGGACAACGCCCTGGATCAGCTTGACGAACGTCAGGAGGATCAGACGGCTGAGATCGTAGGTCTTGTAGATCGCCCGCCCCAATGCGGTGATCGGATTGGTCCGCTCCGTCAGGAATTCCTCCGCCGGGGCGATCCCGAGCAAACCGATCTCCTGCTCCTCCCCGAAGAGATTCTTCTGCCTGGTTGCCTTTGGCGTCATCGTCAGGTCGAACGCACTCCCCGATCGTTCCACGGTCAGGCGAACGGTTCGCCCGGGGCTTTTGTGGATCTGTGTCGCAAGCTCCTCCCACTTCTCGATGGGCCGCCCGTCGATCGCGACGATCCGGTCGCCACGAAGCAGGCCTGCCTCTTGCGCGGGAAAGCCCTCCATGACGTCGCCTACCTTGGTGGCGAGAGTGGGGACTCCGACCATGAAGACAACCCAGAAGATGGCGACGGCAAAGAGAAAATTGGATCCCGGGCCGGCGAGGATGATTAACGAGCGCCATCCCACGTGCTTCGCGGAGAACGATCGCTCCCGGTCAGCGACCTCTTCTTTTGGGTCCTCGCCCAGCATTTTCACATAGCCGCCGAGCGGGATGGCGGACAGCAGATATTCGGTCCCACCCCGCGTGAAGCCGGCGATCTTCGGGCCGAACCCCAGCGAGAATTTCAGGACGCTGACGCCGGCTCGCTTGGCGACCAGGAAATGGCCCAGCTCGTGGACGAAGATGAGCGCGCCAAGGACGACAACAGCCCACAGGAGATAGTCAAGCCGCGAGAGATACGGTCGAACATCGATCGCAATCAACAGGCTGAGGGTGACAGCGGATACAGAGACAATCATTACCGTGTGTACGCCTTTCTCCTCACGCTAGGCCTGGAGGGCCGCCTGAACCAGCCGCCGGGCCTCGCGATCTGCTTCCAGGACATCTTCGAGAGAGTCGATCTTGCGACCCCGATGGCTGTCCAGCGCTCTGGCGATGAGGATGGAAATTTCGGGAAACGTGATGCGGCGGGAGAGAAACAGGTCCACCGCCACTTCGTTGGCTGCGTTCAGGGCGGCGGGGTAGGTCCCACCCGCCGCCAATGCCTGGTAGGCGAATCCGACGCAGGGGAACTTTTCGTGGTCAACCGGTTCGAAGGTCAGGGCCGACAAGGCGTGCAGGTCAAGGGCAGGCAGTGGGGTCTGGAGCCGCTCCGGATATGAGAGGGCATAGAGGATCGGCAATCCCATATCCGTGATCCCCATCTGAGCCAGGATCGAGCCATCCATGAACTCCACCATCGAGTGGATGATGCTCTGGGGATGGATGATCACTTCGATCTGCCTGGCCTCCAGGTCAAAGAACCAACTGGCTTCTATGATCTCCAGCCCCTTGTTCATGAGCGTCGCCGAATCGACGGTGATCTTCTTCCCCATAACCCATGTCGGGTGTTGGAGGGCCTCCTCCGCGGTGATGCTGCTGAAGCTCTCCTTCGGCCGCTTGCGGAAGGGACCGCCCGAGGAGGTCAGGAGGACCCGCTTCAAATGCGCATAGTTGTGGCCTGCCAGGCACTGGAAGATGGCAGAGGGCTCGCTATCCACGGGAAGGAGTCGGACCCCTTGCGCCCGGGCCTCGGCGATCACCAGCTCCCCCGCCATGACCATGACCTCCTTCGTCGCGAGGGCGAGATCCTTCCCCGCCTTGATGGCCGCAAAGCTTGGAAGGAGGCCGGCGGCGCCGACCATTGCCGCGAGGACGATGTCGGCCTCGGGCGCCGTGGCGACATTCAGCAGACCCTCAACCCCCCACCCGACCTCGACAGGCAGGTCTGCCACCCGACCCTTCAGGGCCTTGGCTGCCTCTGGGGTTCCGACCGCAACGAGGCGGGGGGAGAAGTGCCTGATCTGCCGCTCCAGAAGATCGATGTTACTCCTGGCCGCGAGGGCCACCACCTCGAAGGAATCGGGGTGAGGATCGATCATCGCCAGAGCCTTGGCCCCGATGGTGCCCGTCGAGCCGATGATGCTCACACGCTTCACTGCACCTTCTCCCTCGCCGCAAGATCGTGCCGATCTAGCGCGGCGGCACAGCACTTCGCCTGACCGAACGAATATCCAGTATAGTCAGGTGGGCCAAGGTTGGCAAGATATTTTGGCACCACCGAACGACGCAACGGGATATCAGGATGACGAGTTCTCCCTCCTTTCCATGAAAAGAGCGGGACCCCTCGCCTGTCCTGAGCTGAGACGAAGGGCCTGCGCTGAGCCCGGTCGAAGCGGGCCCGTCATTGCGAGGCCGACAAGGTCTGCTGTAGGGGCACCGCTTGCTGCGCCCCCCTGAAGGGCAGGGCAAGCCCTGCCCCTACGCAATCTGACCTGAAAGGCCTGCCCTGAGCCGAGTCGAAGGGTCATTCCGAGCGAGGCGAGGAATCTCGGAGGGATTTCGCAGCCTGCCCCGAGCACTGTCGAGGGGGCTACGCCTCGCAACGACACTGCGTGTCGGATTGCCACGCTCCCGTTGGTCGATCGCAATGACGATGTAACAGGATTCGCGTATTGCGTGCGCTACATCTTCTGGAAGCACCGGAAGGTCAGGTACCGCTTCGCAGTGGCACTGCCGAGGGCGACGGCCTTTTGCAGGGTGGTTTTGGCAGCATCGCACTGCCCGAGGTGATAATAGGCGACGCCGAGGTTGCTCATGGTGTTGGCGCGGTCGGCCTTGTACGCGGCGTACGACTCCGGATCGAGATCCAGCGCATCAACCGCCGCCTTGAGCCAGGGCAGGGCCGCCTTGTAGTTCTTCTCGAGAAGCAGGGCATAGCCCAGGCGGTTCCACGCGAACGGCTCGTCAAATTCGTGAACCCCTTCCGGCGCCCTCAAGGCGCTTTCGATCAGGGGCACCGCTGGCTTGGCGCGGCCCGCCTGCTGGGCGGCGCGCCCTGCCATGTATGGGTCTTCAACACCGGCCTGAGCCAGCAGACGGTCGGTCAGGCGCCCGGCGAGGGCGGTGGCGGGCTCGGCGAGGTCGGGACTCAAGAACGGTCTCAGGTCGGCGGCGGCCAGGATGCCGCCGCCTCGCTGTCGGTAAGCTTCCAGGTAAGCGGGCGATGCGTCCAGGACCCTCAGCAGGTGCAGGGCGCTCACCGCCTCGACCGACTTGAGCAGCTCATCCCCAACGTAATCGATGAAGATCGGATCACGGGGAAGGTCTCCATGAGGGAGGGCCAGCCGCACGGCATCGTCCGGTCGCGCGTTGCCGTGGTTGATGGCAGACCGCTTGAGGACCCGGCCGTCGCCCGCAATTTGCGTGCGATACCGGATCTTCGGCGTCGAAGCGAAATAGCCTCCCCGTTCGATTCGAGCGTGGGCAACCGTCTCCCGGCTTGGGGTGAAGAAGAGCACCGTTGGCACCCTGAGGATGCGCAGGTCGAATTGTTCGCGGAATGAACGGGCGGTGGCCACGACCTTGGCCAGTTGGTCGAAAAAGGCGGCTTCGCTCATGCCTTCTCCGAATTGGGCCCAAGCGTGTTTCACGATCGTGAGCCCCGCCGGGGTCTGCCAGAATGCTGGATGGAGATAGTCCGGAGCCATCTCCGGCGGCTCAAGCGCGGACGTGAGACAGGCCTCGTCCAGGCTTCCGGGGCTCACGGGCGGCAGGAGCTCGAATACACCCGGGAAGGTGAAGGCTGCGCCGCGCATCTTCTTGAACAAGGCGTGGTAGATGACGGTCTCGACTTTACCGGCGCCGGGGCTGGCCTTGTACCCATCCGCCAACATGCGAATGATCTCACAACTGCCGCCCAGGGGTGACCCAAGCAAGAGCATCCGTTGAATCTTGAGGTCATCCTGGTCCCGCCCCCGATAGTGTCGGCTCTGCCAGTCCCATGCGATCAGACCTCCCATACTGTGGGCGATAAGAAATACCTCTTTGCCGGCCAAGCGTGAGTGGGCGCGCAGCGTCCTATCCAGGCTGTCCGCGGTCTCGCGGATGTCTCGACGCCAGTCGTACGGGAAGTCCCGGAGCTCGCCCCTTCCCGCGAGGACCTCCGTGAGCTTCAAGCGGAACCGCCCGTAGATGTCTTCCTGCGTCACTCCAACGCCGTAGGACAGCAGAAGCTCCGGCTTCGCGTCGTCTCCCTCGCGCAACGCCAAGCGCTCCGAGGACGCCGTCCCGTCGCCCCAGATCACCCTGCCCCCACGCGTGAGCCTCGAGCCCAGGGCGCCCGGGATGAAGAGGACGGCACTGGCTGCCCTCGACCGCTCGACGGCCGCCTGGGCGTCGGGAAAATCGGCCGCCGCAAGGATCGCCAGTCGCCTGAAACCCGGGATAGTGACACGTGCAGGCGCCGCCGCCAGCGCCTCACCAACCAGTGAGGCCAAAAGAATCGCGACTTCGACGAGGATCTTTGAGGGTGGCGGGGTGATCCGGCGGCGCCAAACTCCGGTCGCGGCCTCCTTCTTAACGGGGGGCATTACGCGGGGCGGGAGTTGCCCTGGAGGGACCGAACTGGTACACCACTTCGCCCGGCTTGATAAGACCCAGATCCTCTCTGGCGATCGACTCGACCTGGTCTGGATCGTTGGCAAGAGATTGGACCTTTCGGGCAAGATCTTGGTTCCCCTGCTTGACCCGCTCGATCTCTCGTTGCAACTCCGTCTTGGTCCGATTCATTCGATAGATCTTGACGAGACTGCGGTTCCCGACCACAGAGAGACCGGCGATCAGAATCGCGAGGAGGGCTATGAAGAGCAGGCGCCGTTTGCGAGCAGCCCTGGCCTCCGCGAGCTCCTCCTGAGCGCTGGAGATGACCTGTCCCGTCCGCATCCCTCGTCCGTCGCCCCCTTCCGGGCCCTTATACCCCCAGAAGCGTCCGCGCCGCGTCCGTCAATTCGTCGAGCTGCTCTTCGGAATGGGCGTCGATGTACAGGCGCACCACAGGCTCTGTTCCTGAGGGGCGCACGAGGAGCCAACTGCCGTCTTCGAGTAGCAGCTTCGTCCCTTCCAGCGTCCCGACCTGAACCACCCGTAGCCCGGCCACGCGCGCGGGCAGGTCCTTCAGTCGCCCGGCCAGTCGCTCTTGCTGGTCCGGCGAAAGATGGAGGTTGAGGCGGCGGGCGCGGATGACGGTTCCCACCTCCGCATAGAGCGCGTCCAGGAGGCTCCGCACGCTGCGCCCCTCGGCCATGGCGACCATCTCCACCACGAGGAGGACGGCGAGAATTCCGTCCTTTTCAGGCACGTGACCCTGAATCGACAGGCCCGCGCTCTCCTCGCCGCTCAGCACGACCTTTCCCTGGGTGATGAGGTCGCCCAGATACTTGAAGCCGACCTTGGTCTCATAGACCGGCACCCCTTGGCGCCTGGCCACTGCATCGACCAGATGGCTTGTCGCCACCGATCGCGCCACGCCACCACGTCGCCCGCGGGTCTTGATAAGGTGCTGAAGGAGGAGGGCCAGGACATAGTTCGGTTCGATGAAGCTGCCGTCCCTGTCCAGGATTCCGTACCGATCGGCGTCGCCGTCCGCAGCCAGCCCGAGATGGAATCCGCCAGACCGCACGACCGCCGCTAAATCGCGAAGGTTCTCCTCCGAGGGATCCGGCGCATGACCCCCGAAAGCCGGATTTCGCGAGTCGTGCATCGTGTGCACCTCACACCCGGCCTCCAGCAGGAGCTGGTCCATATAGCCCCTTGCCGTCCCATAGAGCAGATCGACCGCCACCTTCAGGCGGGCCGCGGCAATCGCCTTGAAATTCACCAACTCCCGCAGTCGGGCGAGGTACGCAGGCCGCGGGTCGATGCGAACCACCAACCCCTTAGCCTCCATCTCCTCTAGCGGCGGGCACGGGGCCTCGGGCTCCGCCAACAGCTCCTGAGCCCGGGCCTCGATTCGATCGGTGACCGCGGGCTGGACTGGGCCGCCCGATGGGCCAGAGAACTTCAGCCCGTTGTATTCGGGGGGGTTGTGGCTCGCGGTGACGTTGAGCCCGGCCGCGGCGCCGCGACGGGTCACTTCATAGGCGACGACAGGCGTCGGCACGTCCCGGTCGCACAGGAAGGTCTGGATGCCGTGAGCCGCCAGAACCGCCGCCGCCTCGGCTGCAAAGGCTTCCGAGAGAAAGCGGGTATCGTACCCGACGACGACCCGCGGCTCGGGTCCCCCCTCAGCCAATAGATATTCGGCGATGGCCCGTGTCACTAGGCGGACATTTGCGAAGGTGAAGTTCTCGGCAATAACGTCGCGCCACCCGGAGGTGCCGAACTTGATCGGCTTCACGCGACCGCCTCCACCCCGGGTTGCTTCATGCACTGCGCGAGCACGTCCTGGTAGCGGACCAGAAGGGCTTCAGCCTTTGATCGCGTGTTCGCCTCAGCGATGATGTGGAAACAGGGTCGGTCCTGATCCGGATAGAGGATGACCCAATCGTTGCCTAGATGCACCTTGACCCCGTCCACCAGCTCGACTTGGTCCTCTGCGGTTGCGGCGATGAGCGCCCGCATAGTCCCGCCTTTCCGCTCCCAGGGGCAAGGGATCTGCTTGCGGCATGTGAAACGCTGGGGGATGAACCGGATAAGCTCATGGAGCCGGACATTCTGAGCCGCTAACATTTCCAGGAGCTTGAGGGTGGCGAGCATTCCGTCAAAGGCCGGCTGGAACTGAGGAAAGATGAAGCCACCGAGACCGTCGCCCACGAAGAGCACGCCTTCCTTGGTCGCCCCTTCGGTAGAGGAGCGCGGAGCGGTTTGCGTCCGAAAAACCTGAAAGCCGTGGTCACGGGCCAGCTCCTCAATAGCCGAGCTGGCGGAGATGGGAATACCGATCACCCCGGGAGAATGAGTCCGCATCACCAGGAGAGCCACGAGCGCGAGCGCCATGTCGTCCGTCAGCAGGTCGCCCCTGTCATCCACCAGGAAGAGTTTCTCTGCCCCGGTGTCGAGCATGATCCCTAAATCGGTTCCGAGGGTCCTCACGATCTCCGAGAGTTGCCGCAGCGAGCGCTGAAACTCCTCGCCGCTCTTGGTGATCCTGGTCTCGTCCATGTACGCGTTCAGGGCGATCACCTCGCACCCCAGCTCGCCCAGGATCTGGGGGAAGATCATCGACGAAGACCCATACGCGTAGTCGATGACAATCCGGAGGCTGCGCCGGCGGATGGAATCCCGATCGATGAAGCTCAATATCCCGTGCTTGTAGAACTCCACGTCGTAGACGGGGAGGGAGAGGCGACCGATCTCCTCGATCTTGGCGCGGCGGAAGTCCTCTCGAAAGAAGAGCCGCTCGATGCTCTTTTCGCGACTGGACGAGATGTCCATGCCGCGCTCGTCGAAAAATTTGATGTCGATCAGGTCCGGATCATACGGGGACTTTCGGACGTGGACCCCACCCATCGCGCCATGCGAGCCCATCTGGTACCGGACCACCGGGATGGGGCAGACACGAAAATCATGGACATCCACGCCCGTCGAGAGGAGACCCGAGATGATCGCGCGCTTGATCATGTGAGGCGCCTTGTGATTATCGCGGCTGGTGCGGACGATCGCGCCCATTCGAAGGGTCGCCCCAAAGCAAGCCCCCAGCTTCGCTGCAAATTCGGGGGAGATCTCGAGATTCGCCAAGCCCGTGATGCCGTACGCGCCGAAAAGGGACCGGGACCACTTCTGACCCCAGACCAGGCTTGCGGAGAGGATGGCGCCATCCTCCACCATCTTGTGTGGCCAGACCTTGACGTCGGCCTTGACCACTGATCCCTCCCCAACCTTGCACTGATCGCCTATCAAGGCGCCCTCGAAGAGGCGAGCCTTTGCCTTGATCTCGCTACCGCGGCCGACGACGTTCTCCTTCAGGCTGGCGCGCGCTCCGACGAAGACGTTATTCCAGAGGATCGACCCGGTGATGGAGGCGCCCTCCTCGATGACGCAGTTGTCCCCAATGGTGCTGCGGGTGACGTGAACGTTCGGCCCGACGTGTGTGTTCCTGCCAATCAGCACGCCGCCCTTCAGCGCGGCCGTGAAATCGACGCGGCTCCCCTCGCCGAGCCAGATCGACTTATCCAGCCCTTCCACTAGTTTCCCGGGGAATGTGATCTTGACCAAGCCGGCGAGAATGTCTTGATGAGCAAGGCGGTACTCGATCAGGTCGCCCACGTCTCGCCAATACCCCGTGGCCACATAGCCGAACGGCGCCCGACCCTCCTTCAGCAGCGCCGGGAAGAGGTCGCGGCTGAAATCACACTCCTTCCCGGACGGGACCAGATGCAGCGCCTCCGGCTCGAGGATATAGATCCCGCTGTTGACAGTGTCGCTGAAGACCTCGCTCCAGCTTGGTTTCTCCAGGAAATGCGTGATGCGGCCGTCCTCTGCCGTGATGACCACGCCGTACTGGAGTGGGTTCTCGACTCTGGCCAGGACGATAGTGGCTAGGGCGCCGCGATCCTTGTGAAATTTTACCGCCGCCGCGAGATCGAAATCGGTCAGGACATCCCCGCTGATGATCAGGAAGGTGTCATCCAGGAAGGACTCGGCGTTCTTGACCGCCCCCGCGGTGCCGTAGTCTTCGGTGGCGGTCACGTAGGCCATCTTCACGTCGAATTCGCTGCCATCGCCGAAGTAGCGTTCGATGACTTCAGGCTGGAAGTACAGGAGGGTGACGAGATCTTGAAACCCGTGATCCTTGAGCAAGGCGACGATGTGCTCCATCATCGGCTTGTTGGCCATGGGGATCATGGGCTTGGGGATGGTGTTGGTCAGAGGGCGCAATCGAGTGCCGAACCCCCCCGCCATGATGACCGCTTTCACCGGTGTCCTCCAGGCCTGCGGCCACTCGACTCGCGCCTGTACCCATCCCATAGGAAATGCGGCTCGTTTCTGGGCTTGGCAGGGTATCCGCCAATCTGCGATTGGGTCGGCAGCGCCAGCCGGTCCGCTTACGGGCGCGCTTCTTGTCGCAGGAGTATAGGTCTCAGCGCCAAAAACTGTCAAGGCGTTTCTCTGTGAAGAACGGCCCGGTTGTGCGAGGCTTCGACCCAATCGCGCTTCCGCGTGCGAATCGGTGGCTCGTGAAGAGTGCCTCAAGCCAGATCCCTTGAGCAGTTCTGGAACAACGTGAGCCCGGCCGCACGCTGGCTTGTCGCTGCCACTGTCGATGTGCTCACAAGGCGGATGCCGGCGGGGCTTGTGCGCAGGCGGTCGGCGAGTACTTCAACCGCGTCTCCCGGATCCTGTACTAACTGTGCCAATTGAAGTGCCCTTCGGGCTCTCCGGCGCGCCAATAATTACCATTGAAACACATTGAAATACTAAGAAATCTTGAGTTTATCGAAGAAAAATCAGCAAATAAGAATTTTCTAACGGTTCATTTCTTATGGAATCATATAGTTGCAAAAAACGCTCAAAATTTAGTCTTGCTTCTTTGGGTCGCGACGGGTATCGTTACTCCGTGTTAGCACTCTATCGAGATGAGTGCTAACAGACTCATCCTGAGCAAGAACGTGGCTCGTTCAAAGTTCGTTTGTCAACCACGTGATGGGCAATGGAGCATGGATGCTCCGCCGAGAAAGGAGTGAGCGATCGTGAAGATCAAGCCGTTGCACGACAGAATTCTGGTCAAGCGCTTGGAGGAAAAGGAAGTGAAGAAGGGTGGGATCATCATCCCTGATACTGCGAAAGAGAAGCCGCAAGAGGGCGAAGTCATCGCCGTCGGCCCTGGTAAGGTCGGCGACGACGGGAAAAGACAGCCGATGGATGTGAAGGCCGGCGACAAGATCCTCTTCGGAAAATACTCCGGCTCGGAGGTGAAGCTGAACGACGAGGAATTCCTGATCATGCGCGAAGAAGACGTTCTGGGGATCCTTCACTAGCAAATTCCCGGGGCGTGGACTAGGAGATCGTCATCTCGTGGCAAAACATTGAAACAGGTTGAGGAGGAGAGCTGATATGCCCGCAAAGATGTTGTTGTTCGATGAGGAGGCTCGGCGCAAGATATTGAAGGGCGTGGACGCCCTGGCCGCAGCCGTCAAGGTGACCCTGGGCCCGAAGGGCCGCAACGTGATCCTGGATAAGAAGTTCGGCGCCCCGACCATCACGAAGGACGGGGTTACAGTGGCCAAGGAGATCGAGCTTGAAGATCACTTTGAGAATATGGGCGCCCAGATGGTGAAGGAGGTTGCCAGCAAAACCTCCGATGTGGCCGGCGACGGCACCACCACCGCCACCGTGCTGGCCCAGGCCATCTTCCGAGAGGGGATCAAGAACGTCACGGCAGGCGCCAACCCGATGGCGCTGAAGCGGGGAATTGAGAAGGCCGTCGA
>Ga0209751_10001114_pt1 | contig 27995 bp, 22 predicted proteins | sample RifCSP13_1_FD_184019 | JGI IMG/M metagenome (GOLD analysis project Ga0209751, IMG submission 184019) | Soil microbial communities from Rifle, Colorado - Rifle CSP2_sed 13_1 (SPAdes) (version 2) | ecosystem: Environmental > Terrestrial > Deep subsurface > Rock core/Sediment | place: Rifle...
AAAGGGGCTCCTTTCAGTCCTTATCCTGGCCTGCGCAATAACCGGCGCGAACGCCTTTGCAAACCAGTTGAGCGCTTACGACCCGGAGACCGGCGAGCCGGATTGCACCCAATGCCATACTTCCGATAGACGGTACTCGATCGACTACACCAGGGACGATACCTGCGTGGAATGCCACGGCCCCGGGTTGAGCGATGCCTATCTTGATATAAACGACCGCTACGGCTCGCCGCACTCTACCGCGGAGATGGAGAAGTACGCCAAAGCCGAGGTCGCCGCTAACAGCGCCAAGACCCCGGCAAGAGCCAGGGGAGCGAAAGCCCCTAAAGACATGGTCCCGGTGCCTGCGGGAGAGTTCACGATGGGCGCCAACGACTGGTGGCCCAAAAGCCAGCCCGAACACAAGCTCCGGCTTGAATCATATTATATGGACAAATACGAGGTCACGAACAAACGGTACAAGGCGTTTACCGATGCCACCGGAAGGCTTGCTCCCACGCACTGGACCGGCGGGCGCATACCCCAAGGCAAGGACAACCACCCCGTAGTATATGTCACCTGGGCCGATGCCGACGCCTTCTGCAAATGGGAGGGCAAGAGGCTCCCGACCGAGCAGGAATGGGAAAAAGCGGCCAGGGGCGCTGACGCCAGAACCTTCCCCTGGGGCAGCAAATTCGACAGGGACAAAGGAAACACGCCCCAGTACGGCAATGAAGATACCACGCCTGTCGGAAGCTTCGAGAGCGGCAAGAGCCCTTACGGGGTCTACGACATGGCAGGCAACGCCTTCGAATGGACAGAGAGCTGGTTCAAGCCCCACAAGGGGAATACCCATCAAGACGAGAACTACGGCGAGAAATACAAGGTCTTGAAAGGGGGCTCGTGGTATGACTGCACCTATTACAAGTGCGGCATCAGCGCCCCTGCCTTCAACAGGATATTCTTCCACCCCCTGACGAAAAACAACAATTTCGGATTCAGGTGCGCAAAGGACCGGTTGTAGACAGGGGATGGGGGCCTGAAGGAGGCAGACGAGTGGCAATAAGCAGATACCTTGTTTTCACCACCTTCATTTGCGGCGCGATGGTGATGGTAATCGAGCTCCTGGGCTCCAGGATCATCGGCCCGCCTTTTGGCGTCAGCCTTTTCATCTGGACCTCCCTCATAACCGTCGCTCTCGTCTCCCTGGCGCTCGGGTACTGGTTCGGCGGCGCTCTTGCGGACAGGATGACCAGCCACGGGGCGCTTTTCGGGGTCATATTCCTGGCCGGAGTTTTCGTGCTGGCCATCCCGCTGACAAAGGGCTTCATAATAGACATCGCGCTCTCCTTCGGGTTAAGGGCAGGCTCTCTGGCGAGCTCTGTCGCCCTGTTCGGCCCCCCGCTGTTCCTGCTCGGGATAGTCAGCCCGTATATTGTAAGGCTTTACATGAGCGACGGGATGGGCGTAGGCAGGACGGTCGGATGGCTTTACGCGGTCTCCACCTTCGGAAGTTTCGTCGGAACGGTCATGACGGGCTTTGTCCTCATTCCCGGCCTCGGCGTCAACAATATAATATATCTTACCGCGCTGATCCTTTTCGCCCTTTCCGCCGGATACTGGGCCTATTTCAGGCAGCGCATGATCGCAGCCGCAGTCCTGGCCATACCCATAATCCTCGCTGCCTCTCCCGCGGAACTGCCCTCAATGGTAAGGCCGGACGGGACAAGGGTGTCGGTCGTCGAAAAGAAGGACAGCCCCTACGGACAGATAAAAATCGTGGATTACTCCTATGGGGATGTGACCGTCAGGGAGTTCCTGCTTGAGAACATGATTCAGGGGGCTGTGGACACCTCCACCGGCCTGCCCATCTCGAAGTACACATATTACGCCGAGCAGCTCGCTCTTGCGTACAGCCCTGCATCGAAGCGCGCTCTCGTAATAGGCCTCGGCAGCGGCATCCTGCCGCAGAGGTTCAGCTCATACGGCATAGAGACGGACGTCGTCGAGATCGACCCTGGCGTGGTCGAGACCGCCTCGAAGCACTTCTCCTACGACCCGGGCAAGCACAGGACGTTTATCCAGGACGGAAGGTTCTTCCTGAGATCGCCGGGGGACGCATACGATGTCATATTCGTAGACGCCTTCTCGGGAGACACGCCGCCAAGCCACCTCGTGAGCGTGGAATCGTTCGAGCTCATGAAAAAAAGACTTACCCCTGACGGCGTCCTCCTGATGAACTTCGTAGGGGAAAGCCGGACCGGGGATGCGCTGGTCCCCTCGATAGTAAGAGAGACGCTCAACAGGGTATTTCCGAATGTAGAGGTATACACCTCGCCGGCGTACTTCTCCGACGTCCCAAAGGTCGTGAACATGATATTCGTCGCCTACGAGGGCGACAGGACGATCGACGCGGGGTTCATGCCGAAAGATTTTAATCCTGAGTACCTGGAAGACCTGAAAGGCATATACTCGAGGAAGATAACGCTCGGCCAATCTGAATTCATGTTTACCGACGATTACAATCCTATAGACTTCTACGATCTCGGGACCAGGGAGCTTTTCAGGCAAGCCATAATTTCGAGCACTGACAGAGAGATCTTTATCTATTGACAGCTCTGTTATAAATATTAATCGCGGGTGGGCTTTCAGCCCGTTCCGTTAACTCAGGAGGTTATTTTCATGTTTGGTCCCGTCTGCAGGCGGCTTACAGTTTTTTCCGCCCTGGTCCTTTTGGCTGGCTGCTCTTCCCAGGCCCCGGAAGACATGGTGCGCGTCCCCAAGGGGGAATTCATAATGGGGAGCAATGAGGTGGACAAAGAGGCCAAGGCTGTCCAGTACGGCGACAAAAGGCCGTGGTTCGCCAACGAGAGGCCGGAGCGGAAGGTCTCTCTCAAGGAGTTCCACATAGATAAATTCGAAGTCACCAACCGGCAATACAAGGAGTTCGTCCAAAAGACCGGCAGGAGCGCGCCGCCTTACTGGCAGGGCGGTGCATACCAGCCTGGCTTGGATGAGCACCCTGTCGTGATGGTCAGCTGGGCTGAGGCCGACGAGTACTGCAAATGGAAGGGCAAACGGCTCCCCACGGAATCTGAATGGGAGAAGGCCGCCCGCGGGACTGACGGAAGAAAGTTCCCCTGGGGCGAGGATTTCGACACCAGGAAGGTAAACACCCTTGGCGAGTACAACGGCACGCTGCCCGTCGGCACCCTCAAGGACGGCGTAAGCCCTTATGGGGCCTTTGATATGGCCGGAAACGCGCAGGAATGGACCGCCGATTGGTATCTTCCCTATCCAGGCAGCGACTTCAACGACAAGGACTATGGAGAGCGCTTCAAGGTTGTCCGGGGCGGCGGCTGGGGAGGGATGGGACACTATAGCCTGCAGGTCTACATACGGGCGCCTTTCAGGAACGCCGCGCCGCCTGAAGGGCGCTTCGATGACGTTGGATTCCGGTGCGCCTGGCCTTGAAGAGGCCCGCGCGCCTTTTCTGTATTCTCGCCTCCGGCGCGATCTAATGCTGACCCGATGAAAGGACTGTCTTTTGATGTTTCGCAGCAGGCAGGCAATATGCGCATTTCTGCTCGTACTCGCCGGCGCACTTTTGCCTGAAACAGGATATTGCGTAGAAGAGGACCTTTATGTTTACAGGCTTCTCTTTGGGGGCGTCCAGTTCGGTTTTGAAAGACAGACGCAGGATTACGGCACTCGTGAGGTCGTGCGCGATACATTCCGGCAGGGCTATTATCTCGATACGCTCGGGAACATAATCAACCGCTACATGGCAACTTATGACGCCGGAGTACGGTTGACAAAGACCAGCTCGGAATCCGGGAACTTTGAAGCTGAATCGCAGGGCTTTGATTATTACCTGAAGACGTCCATACTGCCCAGGTCCGCCATACCTTTAACCCTTCACTTCAGCCAATATTTCTCGGAGAGCGAATTCGGCGGGTCAGGGTCGAACTCGTCCGTCGAAAGCGAGTCCACAAGGTACGGCCTGCATTGGGAAATGAAGTTCCGCAGCCTGCCAAAGGCAAGCCTCTTTGCGGAAACGTCGGAGACTTCGGGCCAGGGCAGCAGCTCGACTTCTTCGATATACAGATTGGACATGGAGAAGAAGATCGGGCCGTCGGATAACAGCCTGTCCTACAATCTAAGCACCACTGATTCGAGTTCGGGGTCCTCTACCTTCACCAGCGGCATCAATATCAGGAACAGGACCAAACTGTCGCGGGCAACTTCCATGAACTTCGGGTTTGCCGCCGGATCCAGCGAGTCGGAGTCCTCTGAGGGCACTAACACCACCGAGGTCCAGGGACTTGCGGTAGGCCTGGTCTCTTCACCCGGCGTTGAGTTCGATCAGTCACACAACTACAGTTATTTCAGCAGCAAGACCGACGCCTCAGAGACGTCCGGGCAGGTATATAGCGGGTCGATGGGGTACAGGTTCTCCGAAAGGCTCGCCGGGAGCACCAGCCTTGCCGTCAGCGAGACGATCGGCAAGTCGCCCACGGGAGAGACTTCCAACGAGTCGTTCGGCTACGGCCTTAACGTCAGCTACGCTGTAAACGACAACATATCCCTTTTTCAAGCAGTCAATTACGGCTCATCTGAAGACTCCGCCGGAAACAAAAGTACTTCATACGGGACCAATACCGGGATCAATTACCGGAAACTTCTCGACTGGGCCGCCTTTTCGTCCGGATACGGGCTTGGCTACACCCATCAGGAGGTGAACGCGAATAAGCCATTTACGGGACTGCAGCAGAGCGTAAACGCCTCACTTTCCAACATCGACGTGAACAAATACGTATTGTTCAGCACCGGATTTTCTTTCAGCGACTCTTCTGACAGCAATGGTTCATGGAACCGCAGCACGTCATATTCATTGAGCGCGGCCAACAAGGAATGGACGGAATTCGTGACCATGCAGGGGGGGTACTCGCGAACCAACTCCACTTCGAAAATAGATATATACAATACCAGCTCGCAGGACCTGCGGTTCAGCGCGACCTCGGATTATTTCAGGAACACGAATTTCGCGTTTGTCTCCACTTACAACCAAAGGGAAGACGAGGCGATCGGCACGTCGACTCAGCAGACCCAGACCTTCAGCGCCAACCACAACAGGCCCTTTTATGACGGAAACCTGAGGCTCGGCTACCAGTACTCAAGGAACAATTCTGATTTCAAGGGAGGGGATGAGACAAATATCTCCTCCACGATCATCGCCTCGTACAACAGAAAAATATTAGGTAATGTGGACTGGGATTCAAGCCTGAGCAGGAGCAAGACCGAGGTCGATAGCAGCTTTTATGCAACAACTCACCTGACCAATACGTTCAGGTTCGGTCTCAGGGCATGGTTTGTGAGCCTGGAACACAGGTACACGCTTATCGAGGACTCTTTGAGAGAGCAGGTCGATAATACCTACTTCGTGTTTATACAGAGGAACTTCGTGAGGTACCTGAATTTCTGATTTATGAACAGGACCGCAGCGGCTTCATCGATAACATCCTTATTTCTAATTGCGCTCATCGGGGCCTATTCCTTCGCGGCCCATGCGAGAAACCTTGTCTGGGCCGACCCGCTTACCATGTGGCAGGACGTGTCTTCGAAATCCCCGATGAAGGCCAGGACCCATTACAATTATGCGATAATGCTGGCCGGGACCGGGGACCTTGACGGCGCGATGAAGGAAAACCGGAGGACCGTTGAGCTCAACCCGGCGTTTGCGAAGGCCTACTTCAACATCGGCGCCATACTGCATACCAGGGGGCGCGTCGAAGAGGCCGAAGAGATGTATAAACTCGCGGTACTCATCAAGCCGGACATATCCGAGGCGCACAGCAATCTCGGGTATATATATTACGGCAGGGGCCTTCTGGACGCGGCAATGGCAGAGTACCGGGAGGCGTTGAGATACAAGCAGACCAACCCGCGGGTATATGTCAATATAGGGCATGTCCTCAAGGACCGGGGACGGTTGGACGAGGCCCTGGCCGAGTACAGGAAGGCCCTGGTCTACGACCCGCAGAACGTGCCAGCCCGCCTCGGCATAGGGTCCGTGCTGATAAAGACGGGTAGGTCAGGCGAGGCCGAGTCCGTGCTCAAGGGCGTCGTTGCCGCGATGCCGGGGCTTGCCGAAGGGCATGCCCTTTTAGGCGAATCGCTTGCCGCGCTGGGAAGGCCGTCAGAGGCCCTCTTTGAGTACGAGACAGCCCTGGGCCTTGACCCCGCGCACAGCGGCGCAAGGCAGGCTATCATGTCCATTAAGAAAGTCGGGAATTAGCGGCTGGCTGGAAAAACTCCGATTTTCAGGCTGCTCAAAAAGCTCCATATGCGAGGCCCCGGTTAAATCTGGGAGCGAGGAACGAGTCGTACTCTTCATGTACGTCGCTTCTGCCGCTTCTGAGGCCAACAAAGCAGATGGACTTATTTCATGCCTGTCAGGAGCGGATATTCCGGAGGGCCCTCTCGGCCTCTGTCTTGACTGCCTCGAAGGGATAATCTGCGAACGCCTGAATAAAGCTCTCGAACCCCTTTGCCCTGCCTTTAAGAGAACCGGCGACCTTTAACAGTTCTATAACGGATTGCGAGTCCTTCCTGTCGCCTGCGTTCATCAACGCCTCAAAGACCCCGGGGATATCGGAATCTTCAAGCTTCTCCGATTCGTTCATAAGGGCCTCGGCCGCAGTGACGATCACGCCGCCGGACCCTGTTGCGAGCATATTCAGGAGCGCATGGAGGCCTTTCTTTCCCCCAAGGAGCAGCCCCTGGGCGGAAGTGAGCCGGTAGAATGGCTCCGGGTGCTCCATCATGTGCTTCATTACCACCTCAAGACCGTCTGAAAAGCCCTGTACGAGAGCGGCCGCGGAAGCCTTCCTGACGTGGTATACCTCGCTGTCGAGGTGCTCAGAGAGCACCTCGCGCGCCTCGCTGGTCCTGAGCCTCGCAAGCTCCTGGGCGGCCAGTACGGATACGTCCTCGCTCTTGTGGACAAGGCTCTCCGTCATGATTTCGTAGAAGGCCTTGTTCCTCGCAAGCGCTATCGTGTGGATAATGGTCTTCGGGAAAACGCCGGTCGGCGGGTTCTCAATGAGAAGGGCCAGCTCCGCGACGGTCCCGGACGGGTCTTCTTTGACAAGGTGATTGAGGAGCATTGTCCCCTCTTCTCTTGTCACGGTCCCGGCCAGGACCTTCTGGAACATATTCGTGAGTTTTTCCTTTATCGAGCTCATCTATCGAAAGTCCTGACCTGCCTGTTATTACAGCACCGGGATAAGGCCGAGCTGGAACTCGTAGCCCTTCCCGCACTTCAGGCATGAAGTCGTCTTTGATTGTATCCCTTGTTTAGGCAGCTTTTCCACCTCGAGCCTGCCGCCGCACTTGCACACGTAACCGACCACCCTGCCGGGGTTGCCGACCACGAGCGCGTATGACGGCACGTCCGAGAGCACCACGGCGCCGGCGGATATCATGCAGTACTCGTGCAGGGTCACGCCGCAGACTATCGTAGCGTTCGCTCCTATGGCAACGCCCTTCTTTATGAGCGTCTCGTAGACCGTATATTCGTTGACAAAGGCCCTGGGGTAGAGGTCGTTGGTGAAGGTCATGTGAGGCCCGAGGAGCACGTCATCTTCCACGGTCACGCCCTTATAGACTGAGACATAGTTCTGGATCTTTACGTTGTCTCCGATGGAGACGCCAGAGTCCACGTAGACGCCTTTTCCTATCTTGCAGTGCCCGCCTATCCTTGCCCCAGGCATTATTTGCGCCTGATGCCATATCTTCGTGCCTTCGCCGATAGTCGCCTGGGGAGAGACATCGGCGCTGGGGTGTATGAAGACGCTTTCTTTTTCAACGCTCATTATGGGCCTCTGCGAAGGTCAAGTGTTCGGATTATATCATGAAAAAAAACCAGAAACAAAGAGGTTTATACGTCCTTTGCAAGGCAGGGGCTCAGGGCTGCCTTACCGCATCTCCGGCGTTGATGGCCCCTGTGCATTCATCGGTTTTTCGCCGAATTTCTTCCTTAAGGCCCGGCTTTTCCGCGAAAAGGCGGGCCTTTTCGTAATACTCAAGGGCATCGACGCACTTCCCGGCCTGCTGGTTTATGAGGCCAAGGTTATAGTTCGCGGCCGGGTCTTCCGGCGCCAGCCTCAGGTATTCCTCGATGTTACGCTGAGCCTTATCAAGCAGCCCTGCCTTGAGATATGCGTTGGACAATGCCCTCCTGGTCATAAGCTCCATGGATTTTTCGGGGTGAGGGCCCGAGAGGTTATCCTCGAGCGACCTCTCAAGGAGGGTGAGGGCCCCGGCCACATTCCCGGCATCGAGAAGCTCTTTTGCTATGGCCTGCTTTGCGACGTAATTGCCCGGCTGTGCCTTCAGGGCAGCGCCCCATAGCGTCATATCGCTTTCCCAGAAAAGGCTCCTCTGGTGCGCATATACGGCGTATGGGACGGTAACGAGGACGGTAGCCGCGAGCATGGCCATACCAAGCCCGGGCCGCGCGGACAGGGCCTTTCCGATAAAGAGCGCCGCGAACAGGCCCAGTCCTGCGATCGGGAAATACATATACCTGTCCGCAAAAGGCACCCTGCTTACGGCAGGAGAGTAAAGCGCGGGCAGGATGGGCAGTATAAGTATGGCTATGGCGAGAAAACCGAGCCTGTTCTTTCTTGAAAAAAGAAAAAGAAGGAGGAGCGCGATCATGATCCCCGCAAATGCGGCAACAGCCCTGGGCTCTGTCGCCGAATATACCGGATCGAGCATCTGCATCGGGACCGCGGTCGGCCAAAGCGCGGTAGCCAGGTATCTCGCGAAAAGCACCATCGAGTTCAAAGCGAACAGCCCTCCCGTCAGGAAGCCGTGCAGGCTGTATGCCGGGGCCATACCCTGCCCCATAACCAGGGTCCGTATCACAAAATAGGCCGCAAAAGCTGCCGCGTACGGGACATAGCGTTTTATTCCCGTTGCGGTAAAGAGGCCGGCCGTCCCGTTTTTTACGACATCGTACACCAGCGCCAGAACAGGTATTGCAACGGCGGTCTCCTTGAAGAGGAGCGCGATGAAGAACAGCGCGCCCGGAACTATCCTGAATTTGATGAATGCCGCCGCCCCGTTGTTTTTTTCATCGCCCGCGGCAATGAACAGTATCGAGAGGCCGAGGAGCGTATAGAAGAGCTCGGGCACGCAGCCCGCCCATGAGACGGGTTCGGCGGCTGCCGGGTGAAGCGCGAAGACGAGGGCGCCCGCGAACGGCGGCAGCGCTGAATTGAGAGCAGGGGTCCCCTCGCCTTTTGGAAGCAGTCGGGCTATCAGGAAGAACAGTATTATGGAGTTTACGGCGTGGGCAAGAATGTTGACCAGGTGCCAGCCCCACGGCTCCAAACCTGAAAAAGCGTGCTCTATCGCGTATGTGAAATAGACCATCGGGCGGTAGGATATGGGCACAAAGCCCTCTCCCCAGCCAAAGGAATGGCTGTAGAAGGCCTGCAAGCTTGCGCCGATGCTCTTGACCCAGGGGTTCTTGACTATCTGCTCATGGTCGTCAAATACGAACCCGAAGCCGAGGGTATGGCTGTATACAGCGAAGACAGCCAGGAAGAGTACGGCAGGAACTGCCAGCTTCCAGCCCCTCCTCACCTTATCCCCCTGAGCTTTTTCTTCTCCCTCATTATCGCCTTCAGATAATTGAACCCGTCGTTAACGAGGCTGAACCTGGTCTTTCGCGGCTCCTCCTCGAGCTTGACCGGTATCTCCATGAGCTTGCGGCCGCAGAGCTTGCTGTAGATGAGTATCTGCGCCTGAAAGAACGCGCCAGGGCTGTCCATGTATGCTCCGTATTTTTTCAGCGCGTCCTTGTAGAAGAGTATCGAGCCCTGCGTGTCTTTTACGCCGAGGCCGAAGAAGAGATTATTGAGGAACGATATCGTGCCAGAGAAGAGCTGTCTCGCAATCCCGCGCTCCACTACGGAGTCCCTGTGCCCCTTTGACCCTACTACGACGGCATCTCCGTTCTTGAGCGACGCCTCTATGGATTCGCCTATTATGGAGAGGCCGAAAGGCAGGTCAATGGCGTAGAACATGAGCATTTCATGGCGCGCGTGCCCTGAAGCCTCCTTTATCGCCGCGCCGAGGCCGCGCGCCTTAAGAGAGAGGTGCCTTATCCTCCTGTCCTCTTCCGCGAGCCTCGCGGCAATCTCTTCCGAGTCGTCGGTGCAGCCGTTGCAGGAGAGGAGCACCTCTGAATCCATGCCGGGAAGCGTGGACAGATACCTGGAGAGCGCCCTGGCGTTCTCCTCCAGGACCTTGCCCTCGTTGTGCACCGGTATTATGAGAGAGAAACACTTCATCAGATTCCTTTGCAGGCTACTCGGCCTGCTCCAGCCTTCTTATCTCCGCTGCCATGAGGTCTGCAAGCTCGGGACGGGCCTGGATTGCCATGCCAAAGGCCTCCCTGGCCTTTGCCCTCTCCCCCTTGCTGGCGTAAACCCTGCCCAGGTTTATAATCGCGTCGGCGTTCGAGGGGTTGAGCGCCAGTACGGTGCGAAGATAATACTCCGCCCCCTCGTAGTCCCCTTTCCTGGCAAGGACAAGCGCGAGGTTGTAATTGGCATTTTCATACTGGGGCATGGCCTCGACCGACTTTGTATAGAATTTTATGGCATTACCGATGTCGTTCTCAAAGAGGTACAGCGAAGCCAGGTTATAATACGCGTAGGCATCAGTCGGGTCTATTCTCGCAGCCTCGCCGAAATGGCGCTTCGCCCTGCCGTACTCTCTCCTGTCCATGAATATCTTGCCGAGGTTATAATGCGCCTTCTGCTTGTCAGGGTCAAGCCTGAGGTCATCATAATACGCTGCCACTGCCTTGTCGATGTCGCCGCTCAGGTGATACGACCACGCCAGGTTATACCTCACCCTTTCCTTTTCAGGGCTTTTGGCTACGGCGTCCTCGTATAACGTGACCCCGTTCTGCCAGACCTTGTTCCTCTCGTAAGTGGCCAGAGCCAGCGGCAGGACCAGCGTCGCGATCGACGCGGCAAAGCCATTGCGGACTGCGCGGGGACTCTTTGAGAGGCCGAAGCCCAGGAATATCGCGGCGCTTGCCGCGATAGCCGCGCCCGCGCCCGGCAGATAGAGCCTGTGCTCGAAGATGACGTCCTTTATGGGGACAATCGAGGACTCAACGGATATGGTCGTAAAGAACCAGAGCACGCCTGTAGCGATCAAGGCAAGATACCCGCTCCCTCCTCTCAGGAAGCGCGCGAACAGGCAGACGGCCCCGATGAACAGGGATAAGAGGAAGAGAAACGAAACGAGCACTGCGGGATGAAGGATGGAACGGTAAAGCGGATAATCATGTTCGAGGTTCTGGCCTATGGGCAGCGCAAGCAGGCGCAAATATGTGACGATGACCCTGAACTGGGTCATAAGGTAATCATGGGCCGAGAAGATCTGCAGGTCGCGGAGCTGGGCGCTCCTCACGCTGGAGCCTACTCCGTGGCCGATGTCCGGGCCGAAGAGCATGAAAGGTATGACTGCCATGGCGAACAGGAACGGGATGAGGTTCGTGAGCCTCCGTACTTGCGGCCCGCTGAAGAACGCAAACTCGATCGAGAGTATCACAAACGGGAGAGTGAAACTGAACTCCTTTGTCATCTGGGCGGCATAGACGCAGACAAGCGAGAGGGCGTAAAAGACGGACCTCGCCGCGCCTTGTTCAGAGAGCCTCCATTTCAGGTAAAGAACCACGGCTGAAAGATAGAAGAGGGTAGCGAGAGAGGCAAATCTCTGCGAGATATAGGTGACTGCCTCTGTCTGGACAGGATGGGCCGTAAAAAGGAGCGCGGCAAGGGCCGCTATATGGAACGCGGGCAGAGCGCTTGTGGAGAGCCTCGGGGACTTCATCAGTTGCCTTGCCAGGATATAGACTAAAGACCCGTTTGCTATATGTATGGCCAGGTTGACGGCATGATAGCCCCTGACGTCCATGCCGCCGGCCATGTAATTCAGGGCAAAAGAAAGATATGTGAAATACCTCGTGCCGTGGGGCGGCCAGTAGCTCTCGATCATGAAATTTTTATTGTTGCCGATTATGTAATCGTAATCGTCAAAGAGGAAGGCGGCGTTGAAGGTATTGGAATAACTCAGAATTGCCAGAAGGGCGATTGACACGAAAACAACGGCGGACGGGAACCCGCCCTGCCTTGAAAAGACGCTCCGCGCCTTCGGCATGGCCCATGTCCTCCCCGAATTACCGTGTTCTCTTAGCATATCGGGTGGATTGGCACAGGTGCATAGATGTCATCTGCATAGGATGCATTAAGGAATGATCGATCATGGAAAGCCGGATTGTCAGTCCCTTTTCATTGAATAGAGTTCATCCAGATGAGACATGGCCTCAAAGTTGTTAGGGTTCAACCGGAGCACGGTCTGCAAATGGCTTTCAGCCTCATCCAGATCACCTTTTCTCATGAAAGCCACCGCGAGATTGAAATGGGCGTCCTCGATATTGGGCTGCAGGTCCACGGCCCTGAGATACGCCGTTATCGCCCTGTCCATGTCATTCTGTACTGCGTATATATTGCCGAGGTTGAAATAAGTATACGCGTTTTCCGGCTTCAGCCTCACTGCATCGCTGAAATGATAAAAGGCCTTTTCATACTCTTTTTTGCCCATATGGATGATACCGAGATTGAAGTGGGCTTTCTCCAGGTCAGGCTTGAGCCTGAGGGCCTCCCGGTATTTTTCGACCGCGCCGTCGATATTCCCGCTAACATGGTACGCCAGCGCCAGATTATACGTGACCCTGTCCACGTTGGGGCTCTTGCTGTAGGTATCCTCGTAGAGGGAAACCGCGTTCTGCCAGACCTTGTTCCTTTCGTGGGCAGCCACGGCGAGCGGCAGCACCAGCAATACAACCGCCGCCGCAAAGACCTTTCCCCCGGCCAGGGCCGCCTTTCGTGCCGCAAGGAATATCGCGGCGCTCACGGCAATGGCGGCGCCAACGCTCGGCAGATAGAGCCTGTGTTCGAATATGATGTCCTTAATGGGCACTATCGAGGATTCAACGGAGATGGTCGTAAAGAACCAGAAGACGCCCGCACCGATGACGGCGAGGAAAGCGCTGCCTTTCCTGAGAGAGCGGAAATACAGAAAAATGGAACCGGCGAAGAGTGTCAGCAGCAGGATAAAAGACGCCAGCACCTCGGGCGCGAAGAAAGTCCGGAACATGGGGTAGTCATACTCCAGCCTCTGCCCCACAGGGAGCACGAGGAGCCGCAAATATGTCACTACCACCCTGAACTGCGTAACGAGGTAGTCGTGCCGGGAAATGCTCTCCAGGTCCACAAGCTGGTCTTCCCTGATGCCATGCCCGGCGTTGTACATGCCTGAATTAAAGAGCATATAGGGTATGACCGCCATCGCAAGAAGGAACGGGACAAGGCCCAGCAGACGCCGGGCCATAGGCCCGTTGAAAAAGGCAAGCTCTATCATAAGTATCACGAACGGGAGCGTGAAGCATATCTCCTTTGCCATCTGCGAGGTATATGCGAACAAAACCGCGAGCACGTAGAGGACATGCCTCATAGCCCCTTTTTGCGAGAGCCTCCATTTCAAATACAGGGCCACGGCGGACAGGTAAAACAGAGAGGCCAATGAAGCGAATCTCTGCGTAATATACGAGACGGCCTCCGTCTGGACAGGGTGGGCCACGAAAAGGAGCGCCGCAAGGGCGGCTATATAGGACGACGGCAGGTCTTTTCCGGACAGCCTCGGGGAGCTCATCAGGAGCCTTGCCATTATGAATACGAGAATGCCGTTGATGATGTGTATGGCAAGGTTTACGGCGTGGTAGCCGAAGACCTCCTCGCCGTTAAAACTGTAATTCAAGGCAAAAGAGAGGTATGCGAAGTACCTTGTCCCGCTTGGAGGCCAGAAGCTCTCCAGGGGGAAGCTCTTGTTATATTTTATTATATTATGGTCGTCGAAAAGAAAGGAGCCGGTAAGGGTGTTCGAATAGGCCAGCAGTGCAAGCACGGCAATAGATATGGCAACAGGGATGATTAAAAATCTTTTAAAGAAACCGCCGCCTGCGTCAGGCATGGGCTTTTATCTCCATATTTTTCAGATATTTTTACCATTTTTTACAAAAATGCACAAGGCTTTAGATGTGACTTGCGGCCTTGATTTAGGCCCCTCTTTACTGGTAAGCTGTCGTTTATATAATGGCAAATCTGTTTATAAAGGAATAGGGCAGGATGTCCGGTTACAGCCAGATAAGGCTTGATCTCCTGGCCCAGCTTTTGGCCATGAAGGCGGACGTGCTCAGAGGGAGACCCTGGACCCTTGATCCAGGCCGCCTGAGGTTCAAGCACGGCGAGTCGCTCTCGGAGCTCAAGCTCCCGTACCACATGGGCGGCGAGGACGAGACCTGCGTCGAGGAAGCCGTGCTCGGCTTCATCTCCCTCCTCTCAAAGCGGTACGAGCCTAAAAAGGAGGCCGATGAGTCCTCGGCAATGCTCCTGCCCATAGGCGTTCTCAAGGACAAGACATTCAGGCTCGACCTCTTCATAGCCGAATCGGTTGAAAAGGAGATCGCGACACTCGTCCTCAAAAGCGTGCCTTACGTGGACAGCGCCATACTCGCGAACTGGCTCGGGTCCGAGGGATATGGCCGGAAGTTCGTGAAATGGGTCTTCGATTACTTCGGCAAGATGATGCAGGAGGAGGCGCGCACGGAAGGAGAGGAACCAACGGCATACCTCGCGCTTCTGGCCCTTATCAATACCGTCAGGAAGAAAAAGGAGAAGGCCAAGGCGTTCAGGATCAAGGGCATTTCCTATGAGAAGCTCGACCTGGTAACAGGCCTGGTCATGTTCCTTACGCTGAGGACGGCCTTTGCGGCCTTTTTCAAAAAGCTTAAACAGACCGGCGCGTCTTCGTACAACGCGCAAACAGAGCTTGTATTGGCATCCGCCCTCGTGCCCGGGTCATTCCTCGCTATACCTGCGAGCCTGATTTCAAACACCCTGAACCCGTACGGCCTGAACAACGATACCTTCCAGGCGCTCTCGGCAGTCCTGCCGGGGCTGGAAGATGGCATGAGCCCGGAGGAGCGGCTCTCCGCGGCGGCAGCCGCGGCCGCGGGAAGCAAGGACGCGAGCGAGGCGATGCGCAACCAGGCCGGGATAAACAGGTTCCGGCAGGAGGCGTTCGCCCACCTTTCGGAATTCGACCTGCCCAGCCCCGAGGTCCAATCCATGCTCTATGAGCTGTACAACGAGGACAGGCTGATCAGGAATTTCCTTGTCGATCAGAAAGCGCTTTCGCATCTTTCGTCAGCCCTCGAGGACCTTAAAAAGAAATACGCAAAAGACCAGGCCAGGACCGACCTGATCGAGTCCCTTATCCGCTTTCTGGGGGGCTACAGGAAAAGCATGCTCGGAGGCCTCCTTAAAAGCCCCAGGAAGGCGGAAGAGGACACAAGCGCGCTCGTCGGCTATTACGCCTGCGTCTTCGACAGCCGGGTCGAGAGCTACAGCGGCCACATGAGGGGCTGCCTTGCCGACAGGCGCACGGAACTCAAGCACAACGCCCTGCATCAGGAGTACGACAGGGGACGGCTCTATCGCTTTTCCACCGACGACAGGCCGGCGCTCAAGACCCTTGCCGTAGAGCAGGAGGGCCAGTTGTTCATAGACATGAAGGATTTCTCCCGCAAGACCATTAAGGTCAAAGAGATAGCGATGGCGGATTTCATGCGGGATCATTTCTACATGCCGATACTGAACGCGGCGAGCCGCTATTCCTCAGGTACAGGCGTAAGCGCCGATGAGCGCGGCATAAGACTGACCAACCTGCCGGGGGACGCCGCCATATTCTCGGGCGGCGTGACAAACCTCGTATCCCTCGCAAAGGACATCCAGCAGATCATACGCGGGTACAGGGAAGAACTCTTGAAGAAGCTCCCGCCCAAGCGCGAGGAAGAGCTCCTTGACGAGGTGCACAAGAGGTTCGCGGCGAGAAAAGAGACCCTGAGGCAAAAAAGGATCTCTCTCAACCAGGCCCTTGCGGCGAACGAGCCCGGCGTCGAATCGAGGCTCGTCGCGCTCGGAGAAGAAGAGCACAGGCTCGAGAGCACATACAGGGAAGAGCTCGAGAACGCCATAAGGGGCGAGCTTGAGGCAGGCCTTTATATCGCCTACGGCACAAAGGCCGAGAACATGACAATAGAATCCAGGCTCGAATCGGCCGGGCCTGTAAGCGTCTCCATCGGGGGCAAGATAAACGAGGCCTCCCGCGGCACGTTCAGGAACCCGCTCGTGCGCGCGAAGCTCGAACGATTGCTCGAAGCGGAAAAATCAAAGCATAAGAACATGGGGCTGAGATATCCCTTCGACGTCTACATAGACAGGGTCTTCTCGATAAAGCTCCCTCCCGAGCTCGACAGCGCCTTCGAGAAGCTCATATCGGCGCGCAAGGACAGCAACGCCAAGGCGATGTCCCAGATAATGTCCAACGAGTTCCTCTCCGACCTCAACAGGATAATATCCGGCGAGCCGTTCTCAGACCTCCGCGTCATATCCTCCACGACCGACATCTACAACAAGGGCGAGGCCCTGAGCATCAACGCGCTCGAGGCCTACATGAAAGAGGCGCGCGGCTCAAAATGGTTCTTCAACAGGAAGGTGAGCGTAAGCGAGCTTCACCAGTCCATCACGGAAGAGTTCTTCCTCCCCTTCGATCCCCTGGAGTTCTGGTTCGGCTACGACCCCACGAAAGGCGCTGACAGGGCAGAGGCGTTCTGCAGGATGGGCGAGGTGATATTCAAAGGCTTCGAGGCGTCCACCCCCATGATGATCTACGAGCTCATAAACCCCGAAGGCGACTTCTTCAAAGCCCTTTCCAAACACCACTTCCAGCAATGGCTTGAAGAGTCGCGCAGGACGAGAGCCGCCGAAGGCATTTAGCAGGCATGAAATAAGTCCATCTGCTTGTCGAGTCGCGGCAAAAGCGACGTCGTAAAAGAGTGCGCCTCATTCCTCGCTCCCCGATTTAACCGGGGCCTTGCATATGGAGCTTTTTGAGCAGCCTGAAATGAAAAAATAACAAAGTTGGAGGGGAAAATGGCTTCTTTCGGGCAACAAACGGGAATGCAAGGTGTATATCTCGTGGCAGCGGAACTCTCTAAAAGAGGTTTTATTGTTTCACCAACGTCACGAAGTGCCGCTGGCGCTGATATTCTTGTTACAGATCATTCCTGCGAGAAAGCCTTCTCTGTTCAAGTAAAGACAAATGCCAAAACGTTTGGCTTTTGGCTATTAAGTAAAAAAGCTAAGGAAATAAACTCAGATTCCCATATCTATGTTCTTGTAAATTTGCGTAAGAAAGGTGCTGAGAAAGAATTTTTTAGTTTACCAAGCCGAATTTTAAAGGAAAAAGTATATTACTCAAAGAGCCGCACTGGATCAGAATGGTATGCCATTTCTTTAGAGGACGTTAAAAAGTATCGTGATAAATGGACCATATTTGGAGAACCTATTGAATAACGACTTTTTGAGGATTTTTTGTGCGTAAAGGTTCTCTCAAACTCTCTCCAAAAGACTTTCAGTTCTTCACGAAAAAGGCCCCCATGTTTTTCATAGGGGCCTTTTTCGTGAACTAAAAGTCTTTGAAGGGGGTCCGGGGGAAACTTTCCACAGAAAGTTCCCCCCGGGTATTCTACGCCTTTGGCAGCACCTCGTTCATGCTGCCGGTCCTGTAGCCTTGCAGGTCGATGGTGACGTAGACGAAACCTATGTCTTTGAAGCCGTTGACGACTTTTTTGCGGATATTGTCGTCGAGGAAGAGCTTAAGCGAGCTTTCTTCGACTTCAATGCGGACTATATCTTCGTGGAAGCGGACCCTGAACTGCCTGAAGCCGAGCGATTTAAGGATCTCTTCTCCCCTGGCGACCTTTTGAAGCCTCGGTTCGGTTATCTTTGTGCCGTAGGGGAAGCGCGATGAGAGGCATGCGAAGCTGGGCTTGTCCCAGGTAGGGAGATTGAGCTCGCGGCTCACAATGCGTATCTCCTGCTTTGTGAAGCCTGCCTCCTGAAGGGGGCTTCTGACGCCCTGCTCTTTGGCGGCAGTCCTGCCGGGTCTGAAGTCGCTCATGTCATCGGCGTTCGAGCCGTCGGCGACGTTCTCGAAGCCCAGGGACTTCGCATGGTCGCGGGAGATGCTGAAGAGCTCGCTCTTGCAGTAATAGCACCTCTTTTCGGTATTGTCCGCGAAGTTGGGTATTTCAAGCTCGTTCGATTCGACTATGATGTGCCTTGCGCCTATGAGCTTCGCCAGTGCGCACGCCTCGTTGAACTCGCCTTCAGGGTATGTGGGAGAGGTCGCGGTCAGAGCGGCAACGTTCTGGCCAAGGGTGTCTACGGCTGCCTTTAAAAGGAAGGTCGAATCAACGCCGCCGGAGAAGGCCACGAGCGCGGATTTCATCTCGCGCAGGATTGACTTGAGCCTTTCGAACTTCTCAAAGGCCGCCCTCCTCGCGTCCTCGTCCCCGAGGTCTATGGCGGCGGAGCCGCTCAGCATACCCTTGCATCCTCGATGAGCGGCTCAGGGGCAGGGCCTTCGACCTCGAACTCTACCGAGTTATCGCCTTTGGTCGCGCGAAGCGTCCTTCTGCCCTCAGTCTTCTCAAGGGCGTACTTCACGATAAGCTGTCCGGCGAAATCGCGCACCTCTTCGTCGTCCGTGCCCGCCAATACAGCGACAGGGCCGGGGAAGGCGCATGGCTCGACGAGCGTGTCGCCGTCCTGGAGCATGCTCTTGAGCTTCCTGTTGTCGTCATCGTTCCTGCCGACGATTATCTTCTCGCCCTTGTACCTGAAGTGCCTGCCCGCCTTCAAAAGGGCAAGGTCCTTCTTTGTGACATAGTCCTTATTTGTAAGGAGGTCCCTGACCTTCTTGGAGAATATCTTGTCCGTAAGGAGGCAGCCGCCCGAGGGGCATGGGTAGTTGTTTATGTCGAGCTCCTCCGCGAGGTCGATCTGCTGGCGGCGCGACCTGCCGAGCACGTCAAGGAGGCGCTCCCTGTCGACCAGCCCTTCTTTTTCGGGTATCGTGGGCTCGAGCTGCTTTGCGCTGAGGGGACGGAGGATGAGCCCTTCGAGCCCTGACTCCCTCTCGATCACCCTGAAGGCATCTCTCCTCTGGCTCATGGGCCTCTGGCCCAGCACCTCTCCGGTGATGATGAAGGACGCCCCGATCTCCTTCATATAGTCCTTGGCCAGCTTGAACATGAATATCCTGCAGTCCACGCACGGGTTCATGCCCTTGCCGTAGCCGTGCCTGGGGTTCTTCACAATAGCGATATATTCCGCGCCCTTAACGAGCACCTTTAGCGGTATGCCGAACTCCTCGGCGACCCTCCTGGACTCGCTCCTGCAGCCGCCGCCGTCCTTGCCGCCGTGGTTGCAGGTACAAAAACTCGAAGTAAAATTGAGGGCATGGACCTCTATGCCCTGCTCAAGCATAAGCTTGACGGCGAGCGTTGAATCCAGCCCACCGGAAAGTAGCGCGACAGCCTTTACACCCACGGAAACTCCTTTGAACAAAAGGGGTTCGTCCTGACAAACCCCTTGTAATTTAATGAAATATAATTATACTGATTAGGTGCGGCAAAATCAAAAAGATTGTTGCCATCCTATGCCATGAAATGGGAATACCTCTTAACCCTTCTCATCACGGCCTTAATCGGCTATCTCATGTACCTGGTAATGGCCCCCTTTTTCATCCCGATATTCTGGGCCATCATCCTCGTCATACTCTTTCAGCCCTACTATGATTGGCTCGTAAAGAGCTTCGGGGGCCGCAGGGCCCTCGCGTCAATCGCTGCCTGCACGAGCATAGCCCTTTTCATCATCGTGCCGATGGCCATTATCGGTGCGGCGCTCACAAACGAGGTGCTCAACCTCTATGCCTGGGCTGAGGGGTACATACAGGATATTTCGACAAAGGCGCACAAGTCCCCCATGTTCTTCTATCCCTGGCTTGAGAGATACCTCGGCGAGTACATCGACGTCGACAAGCTGAATCTGAGGAGCCTCATCGCAAGCGTCATTCGGGAAGCCGCGGGCTATGTCGGACCGGGCCTGAGCGGATTTGTAAAGGGCTTCGCAACGCTCATAATAGACTTTATCCTCGCGTTCTTCTCCATGTACTTCCTTTTCAAGGACGGGGACAAACTCTTCAAAATGGTAAAAGACCTTATACCAGTGAACAGCTACCATAAGGAAGAGATAATAGAGAAGAACAGGGGCGTCATATACGCGACCATCTACGGAGGAGTGCTCGTTGGCGCAGTGCAGGCGGCCCTCGGCGGCATCGCCTTCTGGTACCTGGGAATCCCGGCGGCTTTGGTCCTCACCTTCACGATGTTCCTCGCGACCTTTCTGCCGAGCGTGGGCTCTGCCATGGTCTGGGGGCCTGTGGCGGCCTATCTCCTCATATCCGGCGATTACGTCGGCGGCATCGGCCTTATCTTCTGGGGTGTTTTCGTAATAGGCCTCATCGACAATTTTCTAAGGCCCTGGCTGGTGAGCGGCAGGACCAATCTGCACCCGCTGCTGCTGTTTTTCAGCATACTGGGCGCAGTGAACGTCTTCGGCTTCATCGGCATCATCGCAGGCCCGCTCATCCTCTCGATAGGCCAGGCCACCATAGAGCTTTACCACGAATACGTGAAGACCAGGAACACCTGGGCAGGATGACTTGAACGGAAACAATGGATACCCATACGAGTACGGGCCTGAAATCGAAAGGCCAAAGGCGCTCCTGCCGCTTGCGCTATTCCTGGTCACGATATTGACGACCATGGCCTCGGGCGCGCTGCAGCAAGGCGCGGATATAATCGCGGACCCTTACGAGCTCGTCAAGGGCATCCCATTCTCCGCCTCGCTCATACTCATACTCGGCACGCATGAGCTGGGGCACTTCATAGCCTCAAGAAGGCACGGCGTAATAACGACCTTTCCGACCTTCATACCGGGCCCGCCCCTGCCGCCCATGATAGGCACCTTCGGCGCGGTCATAAAGATAAAATCTCCAATCACCACAAAGGCCGCGCTGGTGGATATAGGCGCTTCAGGGCCGCTCGCCGGCTTTGTGGTGGCTATTTTTGTGACCCTCTGGGGGTTAAGCGGGTCAACGGTTATCCCGAGGAATGCGGCCGAAGGCTCTCTCGGTCTCGGCTCGTCGCTGATATTCCAGCTGCTTTCCTATATAGCAGTAGGGCCGCTCCCCGCGACGCATGATGTAATGCTCAACCCCGTCGCATTTGCCGGGTGGATAGGCATGTTCGTGACTGCCATGAACCTCCTGCCGCTTGGCCAACTCGACGGCGGCCACCTGGTCTACGCGCTCATAGGCCCCATGCACAGGGCCTTCTCGATAGCCATGATCGCCGTGCTCGTTATCCTCGGTTTCCTGGCATGGCCCGGCTGGTTCGTCTGGGCAGGGCTCATATCGATATTGGGCTTGTGGCACCCGCCCATAGAGGACCAGGACGTGCCGTTGGACTCTCGCCAGAGGCTCATCGCTGCCGCCACAATAGCCGTATTTGTATTGACTTTCATCCCGTCGCCATTTTATATTGTGTGAATATGAAAATATTCAATGAAGCGGAACTCAAGCAGTACGACGGGAGCAACCCTGCCAATCCCGTCTATATCGCTTTCAAGGGCAAGGTCTACGACGTGACCACCAGCCCCCTTTTCATCGACGGCATGCACTTCGAGCATTATGCCGGGGCAGACCTTACGGATTTCATTGAAGACGCTCCGCACGGCGAAGAAGTAATGGGCGAGATGACCGTGGTCGGCGAATATAAGAAGTAAGCAGGCTGCTCAAAAAGCTCCATATGCGAGGCCCCGGTTAAATCGGGGAGCGAGGAATGAGGCGTACCTTCACGTACGTCGCTTTTGCCGCGACGAAGACAACAAAGCAGATGGACTTTTTCAGCAGCCTGAACAAGAGTTCTTCGGCAAACAGACAAGCCCACTTTCGGAACCGCAATAATGAGAATCACCATACTCGGCTGCGGCACCTCTACCGGCGTGCCGGTCATAGGCTGTCACTGCGAGGTCTGCTCCTCCCCTGACCCGCTGGACAAGCGCACAAGGTCATCCCTTCTCGTACAATCACAGGACAGGAACATCCTCATAGACACCTCGACCGACTTGAGGGCCCAGTCCCTTGCAAACGGGCTCGAGCGCATTGACGCGGTCCTCTATACCCATCCTCACGCCGACCATATCCACGGCATAGACGATCTCAGGTCATTCAATCTCGCCGCGGGGAACGCGGCAATCCCGTGCTACGGCGGGGCCAACACGATAAAGCGCATCCGGACCATGTTCGAATATATCTTCAGGGAAGACGGCAGGGACGGATGGAAGCCGAACCTTACGACCCATGTCGTGGGATCCGACTTCGACCTCTTCGGCGAGAGGATCAGGCCTGTCGAGGTCATGCACGGAGAGGCCGTCATCTACGGTTACAGGATAGGCGAGGCCGCGTATGTGACCGACTGCAGCGGAATACCCGAAGGCTCTCTCAAGAGGCTCAAGGGAATCAGGACTCTTATACTTGGCGCTCTCCGGCAAAAACCTCACCCTACGCATTTCTCGATCGACCAGGCCATAGAGGCGGCAAAGGCAATAGGCGCGGAGCGCACCATATTCACGCACTTGAGCCACAGCATACTCTACAGGCGCGACAACCCGCTCCTTCCGCCGGGCATGGCGTTCGCCTATGACGGGATGTCGTTCGAGGTCTAACCCGCATACGCCGGGCTTTTCTATCCTCAACCTTTCTCTTCCAACAGGATGTTGTAAAAGTCCATCCAGGACTTTTTTCAACTACGGTTTGGCCGAAATGAATTCGGCCAAACCTCACAAATTGCTCGCCCTTTCAGGTCTCGCAATTTGGCAATCCATCCCTGGATTGCTTAGCAGGGTGTTTTTCAACACCCTGCTAATCCTCTTCATATCTCAAGGCCGTACATGGCCCTGTTGTCCTTCAGGTAGAACGCGCCCTTCACTATCCTGTAGATGACCCAGATGGCATCGGCCATCAGTATGAAGTACCCGATGATGAGTATATATGTCAGCGCGCCTATAACAGCCCAGAGCAGGCTGAACCAAAAGGTCCTTATCTGCCACCTGAAGTGCGACTCTATCCATGTGCCCCGGACATCTGAGGCCTTAACATAGTCGATTATCACGGCTATTATGTAGGTTATCCCTATGAACAGGCCTATCGCCTGCAGAGCATAGACGATGCCGGCTATCTTCTTGCCGGCGACCGCGGTCTCATCGAAGGTATCATCCATTGTCCCTGGTGTTGTCCTTGGCATGGCAGACTCCTTATTGGCGTAACTTACCCGTCCCAGCATACAGGGCGGGCGTTAATACAATCCATGTCATGCTCTAATTATAGCCCGGAATGAGCGTAGCGGATTGATATGCGAGTAAGGTGCAGGGTTAAAGGCGGTCAGTTGAGCTTTACGCCGCAGGACTTGCAATAAAGGGCGTCCGTGTCATGGCCTTCGGCAGCGCATGAGGGGCAGACCTGGGTAGACTTCCTGGAGGAGGCGGCCTGGACCATCTCTACGGTAACGATGCCTGTCGGCACGGCTATCATGCCGTAGCCCATAATCATTATGACAGAGGCAAGGCCCATGCCGAGGGTGGTCTTTGGCGCGATGTCCCCGTAGCCGACCGTGGTCAGGGTCACTATGGCCCAGTATATGCTTCGGGGTATGCTGGTAAAGCCGTTCTCTCCATTCTCGACCAGGTACATGAGCGAGCCCAGCACCACGACCGCTGTCATGACAGTTGCCAGAAATATGGATATCTTCTTCCTGCTGGCCCGGAGCGCCTGGACTATGTACATGCCCTCGTCCAGGTACTCGAAGAGCTTGAAGGTACGGAATATGCGGAGCACGCGCAGCACCCGTACTATCAGGAGGTACCTGCCTCCGGGCAGAAAAAGGTCGATGTAGGCGGGTACTATCGCGAGCAGGTCTACTATGCCGAAGAAGCTCGTGGCGTACTTCAACGGCCTGGCAACGCACATGAGCCTCAGTGCGTATTCGATCGTAAAGAGGATGGTGAAGAACCACTCGGCCGCGTAGAGCGCGCCGCCGTACTCAACTGAAATCCACGCGACGCTGTCGAGCATCACGCAGAGCACAGAGAGGAGTATGGCGGACATGAGGACCGCGTCAAAGAGCTTTCCAGCGGGCGTGTCAGCCTCGTAGATTATCTGGTGGAGTCTTGCCCTCCAGCCGGTAAGTACGCTCTTTGCGGCCAGTTCGCTGCCGTTCATGTCAGAGGTCTACAAACTCGTGCCCGCACCTGGGGCAGTTCGGGGAAGTGATCTTCACTTTGGTCCGGCAGAATCCGCAGCTCCTGTAGCCTCCGCCGAGACGGACGCCGCCCAGGAGAAAGGCATGAGGCATGGCAATCGGGAATACCAGCGCCCCGTATATCCACCATCTTATAAAGCTCCGCCCTTTCTGGGATGCGATGAAGGCGGGCATGAGCCCGGCTGAGATGGCTATTATCACCAGCAAAACGGTCGTTGCAGTCATAAGTTATTTCCTCTACACCTTAATATAAACCCAACTCGTTCAGGCTGCTCAAAAAGCTCCATATGCTTTTGCGTCGCGGAGCTTAGGAATGAGGCGTACTCTTCATGTACGTCGCTTCTGCCGCGACAAAGACAACACAGCAGATGGACTTTTTCAGCAGCCGAATCAATCTTCTTCAATGCCCTGGCCGAGCTCCAGAGTCTTTATCTCCGGCAGGGTCGAGCCTATTATGCCCTGCATGTCGCCGTACATGCCCGTGGTATTGTTCATCACGCGTTCTATCTGCTTCTCGCGCCTCGCCCAGATCTTCAGCATGGCCCTCTTCTCGGCCTCGAGGTCTTCCTTCAGGGCCGTGAATGATTCTACTATGCCCTCTACCCTCTGCCTGAACTCGGGGCCTGAGAGATAGTTGTATATGGCCTCCATCTTCTCGTTCTTGCCTACTGCCGAGAGCCGCGAGAAGGCAAGCTGTATGAGAGATGCCCTTAATGCCTCTGCCAGGCACCCTGCAAGGCTGATAGTAGTAACCCAAAGCCCGTCGAACTGAGTGAAGGCCGTTACGCCCTTTGGAAGCGCTTCTGAGACGAGCACCGCGACCTCCGCCTTCATCTCGCGCTGGTCGTCCTTGAGCTTCGCGACCCATTCGTCGTTCCAGGCCTTTGTCCTCTTCGATTCCCATACGATGGACCCGCAGCACTGCCCTGCCCTTGTATAGACCTTCTGGACGATGTCGGCGCCCCTCATGCCCTTGGGAACGGGCTCTATCACATCGACCGGGAATCTGGACTTGAGGAGCGCCTCAAGGTCAAGCTCAAGCACCTCGCCCTGCATCTGCATGGAGCCCTGATCAAGCCTTCTCTTGGTCTCCATCAGATCTTTTCGCAGGTCGTTTATGAGTTTTTCCTTCTCCAGATCCTTGAGCCTGTGCTCCTCGGAGAACATCTCAAGCGCGCCCTGCCTTATACGCTCCCTCTCGGCATCGAGCTTTCTCGCTGCCTGAACTTCTATCGCCTTCTTCTCCTCATCAAGCTCCCTCAAGCGCCTTCTGAGGTCAAGCTCCTGCTTCCTCTGACTTTCGAGCTGGGCCTCCTTGCTCGCCCTGTCTTCCTTCAAGTCCTTGAGCTCACCCTCGACCTGCTGGACGGCCCTCTTTTTGGCCTCTTCCTCGAGCCTGGCCTTCTCCATGGCGAGCTTCCGGTTACTTGCGGCCTCAAGCTCCGATAGTTTCTTCTTGAGCTCCGCATCCTTTTCCCTGGCCTTCTGCTCGTACTCGGCTCTCAGGCCCTCGTTCAGCTGGTGCGTGAGGGCCTCTGTAAGCGGGATCTCTCCCTTGCAATATGGGCATTTTATGGTCTGGTCAGCCATGACAACCTCGAGCTAAAAAGATACCATGAAAGGCGTGTGAGGGGAATAGTTTAGAAAAAGAAGGAAAAATCTTCGGGTGAAAAGGGCAAATCAGGAGTGTTTCGCGCGTTCGTCATTGCGAGGGACTCATGTCCCGAAGCAATCTCAGGCACTCGGTTGAAGCGTCGGCAATTCGGCCTTTATGAGATTGCCGCGTCGCTTCGCTCCTCGCAATGACAGATAAGATCTATACGCCTTTGGCCTCGTTGTCAAAGGTCTCGACGTAGTCTATGGCAGCCCAGGCCGCGAGCGCGCCGTCGCCCACTGCCGTTGCGACCTGAAGGAGCGGGGTCGTCCTGCAGTCCCCGGCAGCGTATATGCCGGGGATGCTCGTCTCAAGCCTCTGGCTGGTCTTTATGAACCCGCCGCCGTCCTTGTCGACGTCAATGAAGTCCGTCGTGGGGTTTATGCCTACGAAGATAAATATACCCTCGACCTCTATGTCCTTTTTCTCCCTGGTCTTCAGGTCCTCAACGCAGGCGGATTTAACAAGGCCGTTCTCGGCCTTTATTTCGTTTAATACGTGGCTCCTCAAAATCTCGATATTGGGCGCGGACTCGAGCTTCTCAAGGTGCATCTTCTCTGCCCTGAACTTGTCCCTGCGGTGCGAGATGTAGACCTTTGAGGCTATCCTGGAGAGATATACGGCCTCTTTTACGGCAGTGTCTCCGCCGCCCACGACCAGCACCTTCAAATTCCTGAAGAACGGGCCGTCGCAGGTCGCGCAGTAGGAGACGCCCTTGCCCGTAAGCTCCTTTTCACCGGGCACGCCGAGCCTTTTGGGACTTGCGCCCGTGGCGATGATAACGGCCTTTGCCCTTATCTCGCCCTCCGAGGTCTTTATTACCTTCACCGCCCCTTCGACGGCGATGTTCTGGACATCCGCAAACTTTATCTCAAGCCCAAGGCCCCTTGCGTGCTCCTCGAACTTCTCCATGAGTTCTGCCCCGCTTATGGACGGAAAGCCGGGGTAGTTCTCTATTACATCGCTTACGGCTATCTGGCCGCCGACCATCTGCTTTTCAAGGAGTACCGTCGAGAGCCTTGCCCTCTGGGCGTATATTCCCGCGGTGAGCCCTGCAGGGCCGCCGCCTATGATCACGAGATCGTACATCAGGTAAAGACCTCCAAGTCAGTTTGAAAATTCATTTATAAACCATAACGAAGCCCGATTCAAGGCCAATCACTTCAATATCTTCCTGACAGCCGCAAGATTCCTGATATCGTCCTCGTCAGAGTCCTTGGGCGTCTCCAATATCATCGGGGTCGGCCTTATCTCAGGATGGTTTAGAAGCACTCTGAAGGAATCAAGCCCGATGGAGCCTTTCCCTATCTCCTCATGCCTGTCGAGGTTTGCCCCGAACGCGCCCTTTGAATCGTTCAGGTGTATGACCTTGAGGTGCTTGATTCCCACTTCAGATTCTATGGTCTTCACCAGCGCCTTTACCTCTTCGGCGTTCGAGAAGGCATAGCCCGCGCCGAATGCGTGACAGGTGTCGAAGCAGAGCCCTGTCTCAAGGCCGGTCTTTGCCGCAATATCGATAAGCTCGCCGATGTCCGAAAGCCGCTTGCCGAATATATAGCCGGCTCCGGCCGTGTTCTCAAAGAGTATCTGCGTTGCCTTGCCGTGGCCGCTCTTTGCGACCTCTTTCAAGGCCAGCCCTATCCTCTTCATGGCAAAGCCCAATCCCAGGTCCTGCGGACTTCCAAGGTGCGTCACCAGGTAGTCGGCTCCTACGGCCTCAGCTATGCCAAGTTCTTTTATGAATATGTCGATTGATTTGTAGTAGATGCCGTCGTCAGGCGCGCAGAGGTTTATGAGGTAGTTGGTATGCACGACGACGGGCCTTATGCCGGATTCTTTCCTCAAAGACCTGAAGAGCCCGGCCTCTACGCCGGAAAGAGGCGAATATATCCAGCTCCTCGGGTTCCTGCCGAATATCTG
>Ga0209751_10001117_pt1 | contig 27913 bp, 22 predicted proteins | sample RifCSP13_1_FD_184019 | JGI IMG/M metagenome (GOLD analysis project Ga0209751, IMG submission 184019) | Soil microbial communities from Rifle, Colorado - Rifle CSP2_sed 13_1 (SPAdes) (version 2) | ecosystem: Environmental > Terrestrial > Deep subsurface > Rock core/Sediment | place: Rifle...
TGCACTTCGAACAGATTGGCCTGCGCCGGAGGCCATCGTGCACTTGGCGGCGATCGTCGGATTCCCGGCCTGCCAGGCAGTCGGTCGGCAGGTCGCCTGGCGCTATAATGTGGAAGCTACACAACGCGCCTTCGAGCAGGCGGTTGAGCTGGGAATAAAACGTTTCATTTACCTTTCATCTTACAGCAACTATGGTTTATCTCCTGATGGACAGCCGGTTACTGAAGATACTCCGCTAAACCCACAGTCACTTTACGCAGAGACAAAGGTCAATGCCGAACGTTACCTAATAGCCCAGGCAAATGCTCCCTGCGCACCCCTCCTCTTTCGCCTGGCGACTTTGTACGGACTTGCCCCCCGCATGCGTTTCGATTTGATCATTAACCAGTTCGTGTTGGAAGCTTATTCGAAGCGAGAATTGTTGATCTACCAGCGGGGTTACTCACGCTCGTTTATGCATATCCGCGACGCGGTGGCTGGAATCACTTTAGGGTTGCAGGCGCCAGAGGAGATGGTCCGGGGACAGGTCTTTAACCTGGGATCAAAAGAAGGAAATTACTCAAAAGATGAGATCGTCAATTTGATCCTAAAACGTATGCCTGAGACAGTCGTTCGCTATAAGGACTTGACGTTTGGAGGGGATATGCGCGACATCTGCGTATCGTTTCAAAAAGTACATGCTGAGTTGGGCTTTGAAACCCACTTGACTGTGGAGGATGGCGTGCGCGAGGTGCTGAACACCCTGCGCTCCGGGATCATCAGCGATCCGCTTGACCAACGTTATCGAAACGCACAATTTATTGTCCAATGAATCTATCGGATACGATGTATAGTCAACAACTTTCGGCATTAAGCCATGCGCCTTTTTGGGTAAACAAACGGGTCATCGTTACTGGAGGCGCTGGCTTCTTGGGTACTTTCGTTGTGGAAAAGCTGCAGCATCGCAGGGCGCGTGAAATCATTGTCCCACGCGTCGAGCAGTATGATTTAACCGACCTGAACGCCATCCAGCGGCTATTCGACGATGCACAAATATTCCTCGGCCACGAGCAAGAATCTGGGGCTGACAGTCAATCTCCGAAAACGATTATCATTCATCTGGCGGCTCTGGCAGGAGGGATCGGTGCCAACCGTGCTCGTCCGGCAGAGTTCTTCTACCAGAATCTGATGATGGGTGTGCAACTGATTCACGAAGCCTGGAAACGCGGTGTTGATAAATTTGTCGCCATTGGTACGATCTGCGCCTACCCAAAATTCACGCCGTTGCCATTCAGGGAGGTGAACTTGTGGGAAGGGTATCCCGAGGAAACCAACGCGCCATATGGTCTGGCGAAGAAGATGCTGCTCGTCCAATCCCAGGTCTATCGAGAGCAATACGGTTTCAACGCGATCTATCTCTTGCCGGTAAACCTGTATGGGCCGCGGGATAACTTTAACCTTGAAACCTCGCATGTTATCCCGGCATTAATCCGCAAATGCCTGGAAGCCCGAGAGCACGGCGAAAAAGAGGTGGTGGTGTGGGGCGACGGTTCCCCAACGCGCGAATTCTTGTATGTCGAGGACGCGGCTGAGGGGATTCTGCTGGCTGCCGAACGGTATAACGGCTGTGAACCAATTAACCTGGGATCCGGGTTCGAGATTCGGATTAAAGAACTGGCGGAAATGGTCGTACGCCTGACCGGATTTAGCGGGAAGCTCGTCTGGGATACCTCTAAGCCGAACGGCCAGCCACGCCGCGCGCTGGATGTCAGCCGGGCTGAGAAATACTTCGGTTTTCGAGCGCAAATGCCCTTTGAAGAAGGGCTGCGTAAATCTATCGAATGGTATCAGGAGAACAAGGAAAAAGGGATAAGGGATACTCTACGATAGGTTTTCACCTTTACTCTTAGAGACTGATGACACAGACAGCGATTTCTACCAAGCAGAAAGAAGAAGTGCTTATCCTGCGACCAACGCGTGGATGGGGTTCCCTCAACCTGCGTGAGCTGTGGGTTTTCCGGGAATTAATTTATTTCCTCACCTGGCGGGACCTCAAGGTGCGCTATAAGCAGACTGTTCTGGGAGCGGCTTGGGCCATTCTGCAGCCATTCCTGTCGATGGTCGTGTTCAGCGTTTTCTTCGGTGGATTATTGAGAGTATCATCGGATAATGTGCCTTATCCGATTTTCTCGTATACTGGCCTCTTGCCGTGGGGCGTCTTCTCCAAAGCTCTCACCGATGCCGGCCGTTCGTTAGTCAACAACCGCACCATGATTACCAAGATCTATTTCCCCCGCCTGGTGATCCCATTGTCGTCTGTGTTAGCTGGTGTGGTGGACTTCTTGTTGGCATTTGTCGTATTGTTAGGCATGATGTGGTATTTTGACATCCGCCTGACGTCGAATGCCTGGTCTCTACCACTCTTTTTGCTACTGGCGCTCGTGACGGCGTTGGGGATTGGCCTCTGGCTTTCCGCCATGAATGTGCTCTACCGCGATATTGGGTACATTATTCCATTCCTAACCCAATTGTGGTTTTATATCACGCCGATTGTCTATCCTTCCAGCAAAATTCCGGAAAAATGGCGATTGTTGTACGCTCTCAACCCAATGGTGGGAGTGGTAGAAGGTTTCCGTTGGGCGTTGTTGGATACCGATACGGCACCCGGCCCTATGGTGACCGTTTCGGCGGCTATCGCTCTGGTCATCTTGATCAGTGGATTGTTCTATTTCAGGCGGATGGAAAGAACTTTTGCGGATATAGTGTAGCGAAATATGAGCGATCTCGCTATCCGTGTTGAAAGCCTTGGTAAAGAATACCGCATTGGTCAGTCTCCGGAGCGGTATCGCACGCTGCGCGACAGCCTGGTGAAGGTCGTGAATGCTCCTCGGCGGTTGTTCCGCTCTGCGGAAAAACGAGAGGATAGCACCATTTGGGCTCTGCGTGAGGTTTCTTTTAAAGTCCCAAAAGGGCAAGTGCTGGGTGTGATTGGGCGCAACGGGGCAGGAAAAAGCACCTTGCTGAAAATCCTTTCACGAGTGACCGAACCCAGTGAAGGATATGCCGAAATCCACGGACGGGTAGGTTCCTTGTTGGAGGTGGGCACGGGTTTTCACCCCGAGCTAACCGGAAGAGAGAATATTTCCCTGAATGGAGCCATTCTGGGGATGAAACGCGCCGAAATCGAGGCCAAGTTCGACGAGATGGTGGCATTTGCGGATGTTGAGAAGTTCATCGATACACCTGTAAAACGCTATTCCAGCGGGATGTACCTGCGCCTGGCGTTTGCTGTCGCTGCTCATCTGGAGCCGGATATCCTGGTGGTGGACGAGGTATTGGCGGTCGGCGATGCTGAATTTCAGCGGAAATGCTTGGGGAAGATGAGCGATGTCGCCCAAGAAGGGCGAACTGTGTTATTTGTCAGCCACAACATGTCAGCCATCTCGCGGATGACAGATGAGACGATCGTCCTGGACAAAGGTCGTTTACTGATGCGCGCCCCGACTCGGGAAGCCGTGGATTATTATATGGCATCCGGGTTTTCCCAGACTGGTCAACGCACCTGGGAAGCAGGCGAAATTCCGTCAGAGGCAGCGCCGTTCCAGCCGATTGCTCTTCGCTTATACGACACCAAAGGGCGCGTTGTGGATACGATTCGCTCGACAGAACCGGTTTCGGTAGCGGTAGAATATGCGCTCAACGCGCCGATCACCGGATTGCGAGTTGGTATTTATTTAGTCACGATGCGCGGGGAGTACGTTCTTACCTCTTTTGACACCGACAATCCAGAGATGTTCGAGCGGTTTGGCGTGCGCCCGGCCGGTCATTATGTCAGTGCGTGCACTATTCCTGGAAATATTTTAAACGAAGGACGATATGTATTGGGTTTAAACGCCAGTTCGTTCCGGGTCAAGCGTTATTTTCAAGAGGAACATGCCCTGACTTTCACAGTGGATGGCACTGGAGCTCCCGGGATGCAATGGCCTGAAGCGCGCCTTGGTCCGGTGCGGCCACTGCTGGAGTGGCAGATCGAGGCGAGATGATTGCGAAGATAACCGCGAAGAAATTCCTGGGTGAACTACCATTGACTGCAGAGGCATACTGGCACCTGCGGCAGCCAGGCAGGCCGCTCAATAAGAGCTTTACTCTGCAGGAATTACAGCAAGGATTGTTGGAATGGCGCGCCCAGGCGGAAAAGGCTGCGCATGGCGCTCAACCTGGGAAGAATGTGTTGATCTTCAGCACCTTGCATTACTGGATCTCGCATGCCACACTGTTGGGATTAGCCTTGGCAGGATTGGGGCAGGTGGTTACCCTGGCATATTTGCCTTATGGCAAGTGGCAGAAACCGCTCAATCGTTTTGATTTACGCCGTCAAAACGCTTATGCCCAGGATGTTTTACGCCAGGCTTCACCGCAGGTACAGGCGGTATCCTGGCTGGTAACAAGATCACGGATGGTTGACCTACCCAGGGACTTGAAAGAGGCCGTCGAGGACATTTCGCTGCGCGATACTCAATACACCTTACAGGTGGAGGATGTCTCTCAGGAGAGCGATCTGTACCAGTTGCGATTGGCGCGTAACAATGCCGCAGCTCGGGCAGCGCTGTCCTGGATGAAGTCCAATCGCCCTGACATTGTCATCATCCCGAACGGGAGCATTTTAGAGTTCGGCGTGGTCTATCGGGTAGCGCGTTCCCTCGGCATTCCAGTAGTGACCTATGAATTCGGCGAGCAACGCCAACGTATGTGGCTGGGGAAGGACGTTGAAGTCATGCGCCAACAGACTGATGATCTATGGTCGGCGCGCGGCGGGCACGCCTTGAGTGCCACCCAGTTGGACCAGGTGCGGCAGCTGTTCGCTGCTCGTCAGAAAGCCAGTCTTTGGGAAAATTTTTCTCGGCGCTGGCAGGATGTGCCCAGTATCGGCGGCCAACAGTTGCGCGCCGCACTCAACCTGGATCAGCGTCCGATCGTACTGCTGGCAACCAATGTGATCGGGGACAGCCTGACCCTCGGTCGACAGGTTTTCAGCGAGAGTATGACCGAGTGGTTGAAGCGAACCGTTCAGTACTTTACGGGTCGCACTGAGGTGCAGCTGGTGGTGCGCATCCATCCAGGAGAATTGATCACCAAAGGTCCCTCAGTGGCAGACGTTGTAGGGGAGGCGCTTCCGGAAGGTTTGCCCGCTCACATCCATCTGGTGCCTGCCGCGGCAACTGTGAACACCTACGATATCGTCGAAATCGCCGACCTGGGACTGGTCTATACGACGACAGTCGGCCTTGAGATGGCGATGAGCGGTGTGCCGGTGATCGCCATCGGAAATACTCATTATCGAGCTAAGGGCTTCACGTTAGATCCCAATTCATGGGAATCGTATTTTGACCTTCTGGACCGAGTCCTCTCAGCACCGGACAAATACCGGCTTTCGAAGATTCAGGTCGAACGCGCCTGGGAATACGCTTACCGTTTCTTCTTCGAGTATCCATTCCCTTTTCCCTGGCACCTGGTTCATCTGTGGACGGATGTGAAGGAGTGGCCGGTGGGTCGCGTCCTGGACGAAGAGGGTCAAGCGCAGTTTGGCGATACCTTACGCTATTTGGTTGGAGAAACGGTAGATTGGACGAGGTGAATACGACCATCGAGACGGATATCAAACAGCAGGTGCGCCAGTTCTATGACCAGATCGGCTGGCAGGAAGAGGGCGAAGGATTTTACCAGAATGCTCGCTTTGAAGACTTGCGCCCAGTGTCCCGGGAGTACATCCACCGCTGTCATTTACGCGTCGCCCGCCACCTCAATCCGGACGGGAAATATCTGCTGGACGCTGGCTCCGGGCCGATCCAGTATCCTGAGTACTTGGAATACTCACGCGGCTACCAGGCTCGCGTCTGTGCCGATATCTCGATGGTAGCTTTACAGGAGGCGCGACAGCGCATCGGCGATCGGCAGAACGGCGGCCATGGCCTTTTCGTGGTAGCGGATGTCGCTAACCTGCCTTTCGAGCCAGAAATCTTCGATGGCGTCGTTTCTTTACATACAATTCACCATCTGCCGGAGAGCGAACACCCCCAGGCGTACAGGGAGCTTTACCGGGTGCTGGCTCTTCACAGCGAAGCTGTCGTGGTCAATGGCTGGGCGGACCCGCCGTTGATGCGATTCTTCGTTACTCCACTAAAGTGGATGAAACAGGTACTCAGAAAAATCCATCGACGGTTGGGGGAACCTCCACTGCCACAAAAGTCGATCAATAGCAAGACCGGGCATAATGGTTCTAAACCAAAAGGAACCTTCATCAGCAAGAGTAACGCTGCCTGGATGAAACAGGAAATTGGTTCATCAATGCCGCTTGAGATCCTGGTCTGGCGCAGCATCAGTGTGAAGTTCTTGCGGACGTTTGTCCACCGAAGGCTGGGAGGGAGGTGGTTCTTGCGGTCGCTGTTCTGGATGGAAGAGCGTTTCCCTCATTTTTTTGGAGAGAAAGGGCAGTATCCGCTGATCGTGATCAGGAAAACATGAAACGTAAAACGTGAAATGTGAACGGAGATATTTGTGAACTGGAATGACCAAGTCGCCCTGGTGACCGGGGGCACGGGATCGTTTGGCAAGAAATTCGTCGAGATCATGCTGCGGGAGTACCATCCCGCCAAGCTGATCATTTTTAGCCGCGATGAACTCAAGCAGCATGAGATGCGCACAGGCGGGTTTAACCATCCCAGCCTGCGTTACTTCATCGGGGACGTGCGCGACCTTGAGCGTCTACGCCGCGCCATGCATGACGTTGATATTGTCATACATGCCGCAGCCCTCAAACAGGTGCCTGCTTGCGAATATAACCCGATGGAGGCGATCAAGACCAACATCCTGGGCAGCGGCAATGTGATCGAAGCTGCCCTGGACTCCAACGTCAAGAAGGTAATGGCTTTGAGTACGGATAAAGCTGTCAATCCGATCAATCTCTACGGCGCAACCAAGCTGGCAGCCGAGAAGCTCTTCGTGCAGAGCAATGCCTATGCCGGAGGCACTGCCACACGCTTTAGCTGCGTGCGCTATGGCAATGTGGTAGGCAGCCGGGGGAGCGTGATCCCGATCTTTTTAAAGCAACGCCAGAACGGGAAACTTACCATTACCGATGAGCGTATGACGCGCTTCTGGTTGACTCTGGAGCAAGGCGTGCGCTTCGTGATCCGCTGCTGCGAGCAGATGCACGGGGGCGAGGTGTTCGTGCCGAAGATTCCCAGCACACGAATCGGGGATCTCGCCCGAGTCATCGCCCCCCAGGCAGATTTTGAGGTAATTGGAATTCGACCTGGCGAGAAGTTGCATGAAGTGCTGATTCATGAGGACGAAGCCCGCTCCACGGTGGAGTTGGCGGATATGTTTGTGGTCCAACCGTCCGCTGAACTCTGGTTTGGGCACGATTGGCTGGCAGACGGGCAATTGCTGCCCGATGGCTACCGCTATGCGAGCGATACGAACACAGACTGGTTGACTCTCGACCAAATCCGGGAAATTGTCGCTCCAATCGAAGTTGACCAGCTGCAAGGATTGATCGAAGGATAACTTTACTGTAAACCTTTTACAGCCCAGATAAGTTCCTGGCCTCGTCCCATAAGATGCCTGGATTAGGCAAATAGGATGCGAATCCTCGTCACTGGTGCCAGCGGCTTGCTAGGGCTCAACCTGGCGCTCGAAGCCAGCCAGCGGCATACGGTCTTTGGCACGGTAAATGCGCATAGATTACGAACTTCCGCTTTCACCGTCCTGCACGCAGACCTGCTCGCTCCGGGGAGTGCGGAGCGAGTTCTAGACGAGACCCGACCGGATTGGGTGATCCACTGCGCAGCGCTGGCGAATGTAGATGCCTGTGAGGTTGATCCGGCCCTAGCGGTAAAACTGAATAGTGAACTTCCTGGAGAACTGGCAAGGTATGTCGCCAGGGGCGGAGCGCGCCTGGTGCATATTTCGACGGATGCAGTCTTCGACGGGGAACGCGGGGAGTATACTGAGCAGGATCAGCCCAACCCGCTCAGCATCTATGCCCGCACAAAACTGGAAGGGGAGCGCGCGGTGCGGGAGGCGAACTCTGGAGCGATTGTCGCCCGAGTCAACCTGTTCGGCTGGAGTATAAGCGGTAGGCGCAGCCTGGCTGAGTGGTTCTTCAATAACTTGCGAGACGGCAAGCAGGTGATGGGTTTTACGGACGTGTATTTTTGCCCGCTGTTAGCAAATGACCTGGCGCATTTATTATTGAAGATGCTGGCGAAGGAGATGAGCGGGCTTTACCATGTTGTCGCAAGCGAGTGTATCAGCAAGTACGATTTCGGCCTGGCTCTGGCACGGCTGTTCGGTTTTGATGAGCATTTAATTTCCCCTGCCTCGGTCTTCGACGCGGGTTTAAGAGCCGCCCGCTCTCCCAAATTAATTCTTAATGTGGACAAGTTGACCAGGGATTTAGGGGAGTCTCCACCAGGATTTTCTGGGGGTCTGGCGCGTTTTTATCACCTCTATCAAGAAGGTTATCCGGAAATGTTGAAAATAATGGGGAGGTAAGGTCTTCGAAATTGAGCAGCAGCTGGGAGGAACTCTATGGAAATCCAAATCGGCTCACATATCATCGCTGAAAGTCGGCCCACATACTTCATTGCTGACATTTCAGCCAACCACGACGGTGAACTGGAACGCGCCAGGCTGCTCATCCGGCTGGCTAAGGAAGCCGGGGCCGACGCGGCGAAGTTCCAAAACTTTTGCGCCCCGCAGATCGTCTCTGATTACGGTTTCAAGTCCATGGGCGGGCAATTTTCCCACCAGGCGACCTGGAAAAAATCGGTCTTCGAGGTCTACGCCGATGCCTCCATCCCTTTTGAATGGACACCAATCTTGAAAGAAGCGTGCGACAATGTTGGCATCGACTATTTCTCATCACCCTACGATTTCGACGCCATCGATATGCTCGATCCGTATGTGCCAGCCTATAAAATTGGGTCGGGGGATATCACCTGGATCGAAACCCTGGTGCGAATGGCTCGCAAAGGTAAACCGATCATCTTGGCCACAGGCGCCTCGAATATTGGCGAGGTGCAACGAGCGGTGCACACTATTCTACCGATCAACCCCCAGCTGGTCTTGATGCAATGCAACACGAACTACACCGCCAGCCTGGAGAACTTCGATCATATTCACCTGCGCGTGCTAAACACATACCGTACCATGTTCCCCGAGGTCGTCCTGGGCTTGTCTGACCATACCTCTGGTCACGCTACCGTATTGGGCGCGATTGCAATGGGAGCGCGGGTGATCGAAAAGCATTTCACTGACGATAATCGCCGGATCGGCCCCGACCATCCCTTCTCTATGACACCCACCACCTGGCGTGAGATGGTCGACCGGACGCGTGAACTAGAGCGCGCCCTGGGTTCGGCAGATAAGTTTGTTAGCGATAATGAGCAGCAGACGGTCATTCTCCAGCGGCGCTGCCTGCGCACTGGGTGTGAGGTCAAGGCTGGGGAAGTCTTTACGCGTGAGATGATCGCCGTGTTGCGCCCGGCGACTCCAGGCGCCATTCTACCTTACGAGATCGGAAGCGTCATCGGCACACGCGCTCTCATTGATATCCCAGCAGGGAAGGAATTGAGGTGGACGGATTTGGGGGCGTGAAACATAATTCGTGGAACTTGACGTGTGAAACGTGAGGCGTGAATCTTAGGTTCAAGTTTTACGTTTCACGATTTAGCTATGCGCGTTCTTTATTTCACCCGAGACTACACCACCCACGACCGGCGCTTCCTGGCTGCGCTGGTGGATACGGCATACCAGGTGTATTTCTTGCAGCTAGAAAGGCGAGGTCATCCCCTCGAAGATCGCCCACTACCGGAAGGGATCAAACGTATACCTTGGAGAGGGGGGCAGGGACCGGCGAGCCTGCGGGCTGGCCCGCATCTGCTCACTGATTTAAAAAGGGTGCTCAAGGAGATCAAACCTGACCTGGTGCACGCCGGCCCATTGCAAACTGCGGCCTTCCTGGTGGGGTTGGTAGGATATCGACCGTTAGTGAGCATGTCTTGGGGATATGACTTATTAAAGGATGCAGACCGGAATATACTCTGGCGTTGGGCGACGCGTTACACGCTTCAGCATAGTGCAGTACTGGTGGGCGATTGCAACACGATTCGCCAGAAGGCGATAGATCTGGGTATGCCGGATGAGCGTATCGTGACTTTCCCCTGGGGGATTGATTTGACGGCATTCACCCCCGCCGCTTCAGAACGTGCGCCTAGCCAGACATTCAAATTGCTTTCCACGCGTGGGTGGGAGCCGATCTACGGTGCGGATATCCTGGCTCGCGCCTTTGTGAAGGCTGCCAGGCGATGCCCAGAATTGCGTCTGTGCATGTTGGGGAATGGGTCCCAGGCAATTGAAATCCGGCACATCTTAACCGAGGGTGGGGTGGTAGATCGGATTGAGTTTCCCGGGCAGGTCAGCCAAGTGGACCTGCCGCGCTATTATCGCCAGGCAGACTTGTACATCAGCGCCTCTCACAGCGATGGGACATCGATCTCCCTGCTGGAAGCGATGGCGTGTGGCTGCCCGGCCTTGGTTTCCGACATACCCGGAAACCGTGAATGGGTGGAGCCGGGGGTGCATGGCTGGTGGTTCCCGGATGGAGATGTTGATACCCTGACCACGGCGATACTTGATGCGGTCGATAAGCGCCATCGCCTGCCCACGATGGGTCAGGCCGCTCGTAAATTAGCCGAGCAGCGCGCGGATTGGGAGAAGAATTTTCAGGAACTCCTCAGAGCCTATCAGCTGGCGATGAACAAGCAATAACCATTTTACTTTGTTCCATTTCACACCATGCAGTCACGTGTACTCGCCATCATTCAAGCCCGAATGTCCTCCAGCCGCTTGCCGGGGAAAGTTTTGCTGGACATTGCCGGGCAGCCTATGCTGGTGCGCGTCGTCGAGCGCGTCCGGCGGGCGGAGACCGTAGACGAAGTGGTCGTCGCCACGACCGGCGATCCTTCCGATGACGCAGTGGAAGCTCTATGCAAAGCGCGCGGATACCTTTACGCGCGCGGTAGCGCCCACGATGTGCTCGATCGTTATTACCAGGCAGCGCGACAGTTTGGAGGGGAAGTAATCGTACGCATCACTGCGGATTGTCCATTGATCGACCCGGGCGTGATCGACATTGTGGTTAACGCTTTCCTGGGGAGGGAAGTGGTCAGTCGTCAGCCGCCAGCGATCAGCATCCGGCAATCAAAACCCGGCGTACAGCGTTCAGAAGTCGGTCAGGAGAAGCCAATTGTTGAGGAGAAATCCACCCCATGGGACTTTGCAGCGAACCGGCTACCCCCGCCCTGGAAACGCACCTATCCCATTGGACTGGATACAGAAGTGTGCACATTCCAGGCTTTGGAACTCGCCTGGAGAGAAGCCAGGGAGCCTCACCAACGCGAACATGTCATGCCATATTTGTACGAGCGGGAAGGTCGTTTTCGAGTTCTGGTAGTGGATCACGATCCTGACTATGGTTCCATGCGCTGGACTGTAGATACATCTGAAGACCTGGAGCTCGTTCGCCAGATTTACGCTCATTTCGAAGGGGGCGAGGACTTTACCTGGTACGAGATTCTCAATCTATTTCAGCGCCATTCTGAACTGGCACAAATCAACACCGATGTCCAGCACAAAACTGTGCATGATGTGGATACTCGTCGCTAGAATTCTTACTTATGCCACTGTTGACCATCTTCACTGCTCCTAAGCCCTTCACCAACCCACACATTGCCACTATCCAACGCAATGCCATCCAATCGTGGTTACACCTGGGAGAAGAGGTTGAGGTGCTGTTGATCGGAGATGAGGCCGGCCTGGCTGATATTGCAGCCGAGTTTGGTGTACGGCATCTTCCGGACGTCAGATGCAATCAGCAGAGGACTCCTCTGGTTGGTTCGATTTTCGGGCTGGCCCGGCAGGCCAGCCAGTCTCCTTTACTAGCATATCTCAACGCGGATATTATGGTCATGCCCGATTTTGCCACGGCCTCCCAGAAGGTCGCAGCCCAGGCGGATCGGTTTCTGATAGTGGGTCAGCGGTGGGACCTGGAGGTTAAAAGAGAACTGGATTTCAGCCCGCAATGGGACAAGCGTTTACGAGATGAAGTTCGCTCCCGAGGACAATTGCATGCCCCTGCCGGCAGCGATTATTTTGTTTACCCACGGTCTTCGTTTACCGATATGCCCGATTTTTCCATTGGCCGGGCAGGATGGGATAATTGGGCTATCTTTTATGCTGTGAGCCAGGGATGGGCAGTGGTAGATATTACCCCGTCTGTAATTGTCATTCACCAGAATCATGATTACAGCCACCTGCCGGGTGGCCAGCCGCACTACAACCTGGAGGAGTCGTTCCAAAACCAGGAATTAGCGGGGGGGATCGCCCATATGTACATGGTCCTGGATACCAACAAACAGCTGGTGGATGGAAAACTTCGCCCTCCCAGGCCTAACCTGTTAAGAGTATTGCGCAAGATCGAAGTCGGATTAATGCCAGAGGGGGAGCGCAAGGGAACGCGGTGGGCATTAGCCCGTAAGGTGCGCCGCTTTCGGCGAGCGATCAGTGGAACGTTATAGGATCGGTGACCAAACTGGTGCGCAGGAGTAGACCATGCGTTTGGGACAAAATCCGGCTAAATCTATGGATTCTGTCGCCCAACCTAAACCAGTGACCGTGGCTGTCGTCACTTATATCCCATTTTTAGCCGGATATTATGCGCAAGGCCTGGAACTGCTCAGGGCTTGCTTGGGCAGCATTTGGGAAAACACTGAACAGCCTTATGATTTGCTGGTTTTCGATAATGCTAGTTGCCAAGAGGTGCGGTCATTCCTCTTGGAGGCGCAGTCTCAGGGGCGGGTTCAATACCTGATACTTTCTGAGCATAATGTTGGAAAGGCAGGCGCCTGGAATTTCATTTTTGCATCTGCCCCAGGAGAGTATATCGCCTATTCCGACTCTGACATCTATTTCTATCCTGGCTGGCTCTCCACGCAGTTAAATGTCCTTGAAGCTATTCCCGAGGTGGGCATGCTGACGGGCATGCCGGTGCGCAATCCCGAAAAGTTCTCAACCAGCACACTTAAATGGGCGCAAGGACATCCCGAAGCGCACCTGGAACGAGGCTTATTGTTGCCGTGGGAGGATTTCTGGCGACATGTTCAAAGTTTGGGTTATGATGAGGCCGAGGCGCGCCAGGTGTATTCCCAAGGAGAAGATGTGCGTCTCCACTATAAAGGCAATGAATATTACGTTGGTGCAGGCCATTTCCAGTTTTTAGCGCGCAAACAAGTGCTGAGGGAGGTCCTGCCCATTCCTTCCCGCCGGCCGATGGGGGAAGTGCGTTTGTTGGATATCGCGATAAACAAACGCGGCTACTTGCGGCTTTCGATGCCTCAATGGACGGTAAGACATTTAGGCAATACCCTCTCGGAATTGGATGGAGCACCGCAGATAGCTGGTAGCGGAAATATGGCTAAGGAGAGCAAGTTCCAGTATTGGAAACCTGTGCGCAGGGTCTTGCTCTGGATCCACAAGGCAAGTTTTAAATTGCTATATAAAAGCCAGTAGATTAAGAACTTTCCGCAATTTTGAGCTGTAGTACCGTCCTTCGCAAATTGTGGGATGATAGATGATCTGGCATATCATATGAAGGGATTTTTAAGACATGGGGTCGAGGCGAGTATTTATCAGCGCTGACCATGGTTTAGCCGTCGTTTATTTCCTGCAAAGCGAGGTGGTCACCAGATTATTAGAATCTGGTGTAGAGGTGGTCCTATTAACCGATGACGGCTTATGCGAGCGAATCCAGGGGTCTTTTGGAAAGCCAGGTCTGCTTATTGAAGGGCTACGGCTCAAACAGGCGCGAGCCTATTTTCAGACTGAGCATAATTCCATCCAATGGTGGCTGGACTTCCTCAGAAGGGCTGGAGCTGCCAACCGGATCAACCTGGAGGCCGTCGATAGTTATGTCCACCAGGTCCAAGGGGAAGCGCATACCCGCCGGCGGATCCTGTTCCCCTTGATGAAGGGAATGGTTGGCGCGATGCGCCACTCCAAGCAGGTTCGCCGGGCAATCGTCCGGGCGCAAAACGAATTTAACCCACGACTCTATTCAGACCTGTTTGACCGCTACCAACCCGATTTGGTGATTGCCAGCACGCCTGGTTGGCGTCTCGACCGTTATATCTTGAGGGAGGCAGCTGCCCGCGGTGTTGGCACCGCGTCGGTGATCGTGGGATGGGACAACACCAGCAGCTACAGCTTACCAGGTGCACCTGTGGAGTGGATCAACTGTTGGTCTGAAATCCAAAAAGAGGAACTGATCCAAGGCTCTGATTGGACCCCGCAGCGGATCAATATAGGCGGCATCCCCTCCTATGATGGGTATTTTCAAGAACAGTGGTTAATGCCGCGCCAGGAATATTATCGCTTGCATGGATTGGATCCAGATCGCAAGCTGATCTCGTACGCATGCAGCTTTATCAGCTTCTCTCCGAATATCCAAAACATTGAAGCCCTGGCGCGCCTGGTGTCTTCGAATTCTTTGGCAGCTCCATCTCAATTGTTAGTCCGGCTGCATCCGAACCATTTTATGGATGTGCCGCGCTTTATCACCGAACGAGAACGAATCCGGCAGATGGGGCGCGAGTTGCGGCATGTCCACGTGGTAGAACCGGTGCCCTTAGGTGGAGAGTTGGGATATTACTCTGGCGAGGATATGCCAGAGAAATCGTCGATGATGGCATATTCGGATGTGTTTACGACAGTATATTCAACAATGGTGGTTGAGGCGTCCGTTCATGCCCGACCGGTGGTTAGCGTGTGCATCGACTCAGCGGTCGGATGGCCTGGGAAATTCACTTTGCCGCTTTCGAAGATCGGCAGCTGGCCCACGCATGCACGCTTTCGCAAATCTGGGGCTGGGAGGGAAACCCTCAATGAAGAGCAGTTGCGCCAGGCGATTAATTATTACCTGGAGAACCCTCACGCCGACCATGAGGCGCGGGAGAAATTTGTCTCTCAGGAATGCACATTCGTGGATGGCAGCGCCGGGATACGTACAGCAAGATACCTGCTTTCCCTAGTGTAGGTCTTGAATTCAGTGAAAAATAACAAACTGCTGGACTTGAAGAAACGCATCAGCCTGGCAGGTTATGTGCTCCGAACAGGTCAGGCACCTCTCCGATCGCGCAGGGATATTCCAGCGATCACGCCTGAAGAAGTCACCGAGGCAAAGGCTTTTTTCCCGATGCCGAAGTTCTTCATTTTCGGGCACGCGCGCTCTGGCACTACCCTCTTAACCCGCCTGATCCGTCTCCACCCTGAGATACATTGCAACTACCAGGCGCATTTCTTCACCCGCCAACCCCTGCTCCAGGCCTTAGTATCTGATGAGGTAATTGGTGAATGGCTCTCCCGTCGAAGTAACCGCTGGAATCGGGGGCGTGACCTGTCCCCAGTTGTGTTACGCGCCGCGGCGGACTTCATCCTGGAGCGAGATGCCAGGCGGGAAGGCAAACATATCGTCGGCGATAAGAGTCCAAACAGCTTGCTTGAAGATGAATCAGTGCGTCTGGTGCAAAAAGTGTATCCGGAAGCGCAGCTAATTGTTATTATCAGGGATGGACGTGATATGGCTGTTTCGCACCGCTTCCAATCCTTCATCGATGCTGCCCAGCATCTGAACCGGGAGGATTTACGCATTCGAGATGATTTTTCCCGAGATGCGGGTTTATTCTTGTCAGGACGGCGTTCAATCTTTACAGACAGAGCTATTCGGTCTGCGGCTTCTGGTTGGGCGAGGAATGTTACAGAAACCGATAAGGTAGCCCAGCAGTTATTTGGTGAACGCTACCTCAACTTGCGTTATGAGGATTTACTCGAACGTCCCCAGGCTGAGCTGGAGCGCATCTGGACTTTTCTAGGGGTTTATAGGGAAGGCAAAGGCCTGGCCGAGGCGGTGATCGCAGAGCTAGGTAGCAACCCGGACGCCGACTGGCAGAAGCACAAGGCCGGTGAGTTGGTTGAGCCTTTAGAGAAAGGCAAGCAGGGATCCTGGCGAAACTTGTTCACCGCTCGCGACCGGCTAACATTTAAAGAAATGGCTGGCCAGGCTCTGATCACCTGGGGCTACGAGCAAAACCTGGACTGGTAGATGGAGGGGTTTCACCGTTGAAATACTTAATCGCTGGACTGGGCTCGGTTGGACGACGGCATTTCCGCAACCTGATAGCGCTAGGGGAACGGGACATCCTGCTCTACCGTACTCACCATAGCACGCTCCCTGACGACGAGTTGGCTGGATTCCAAGTGGTGACGGATCTGGCCTCTGCGCTTTCCTATCAGCCTCAGGCTGTGATCGTTGCTAATCCGACAGCACTGCATCTGGAAGTTGCCATCCCAGCCGCACGGGCAGGTTGCCATCTTCTTATTGAAAAGCCCATCTCCCATTCGATGGAGGGCGTCAGTGAATTAACCAAAGCAGTTGAGCATGGGGGAGGGCAGGTGCTGGTTGGTTTCCAGTATCGTTTCCATCCCAGCTTGATCCAGGCCTTTCAATTTCTTGAAGAGGGAGTAATCGGGCGCCCGCTATCAACCCGGGCGGTCTATGCTGAATATTTGCCCAACATGCACCCATGGGAGGATTATCGCCAAAGCTATAGTTCCAGGAAAGATCTGGGGGGAGGGGTGATCCTCACCCTGTGCCATCCCCTGGATACCTTACGTTGGATGATGGGCGAGGTTCAGGAGCTGTGGGCGTTTGTCGGGCAGTTAAAAGAGCTGGAGTTAAACGTCGAAGACACAGCAGAGATAGGCCTGCGCTTTGCCAGCGGCGCAGTCGGCAGCGTGCACCTGGACTATTACCAACGCCCGTCAGCGCACTATCTGGTGATCGTTGGGAACCAGGGTGTGTTGCGTTGGGATAATGCCAGCGGAGTAATGCAGATCTACCGTGCGGAACTGGATAAAATGGAAACCTTCCCGCCTCCGCAGGGATTTGGGCGCAATGATATGTTCCTTGCCGAGATGCGCCATTTCCTGGCAATCGTGCGTGGGGAAGAACGCCCCGCCTGTACGCTTGAAGATGGGCGAAAGGTTCTGGAATTAGCTCTCGCGGCGCACGAATCGCAAAACCTGGGCGGGTTGATAAAATTCCATTGATGGGAAACCCCATTTAATCCCGGATTTCTCTATGGCGAGGTTTGAATGCGCTCCCACAGGATGTTCGGCGAACCGGCGCGCAGCGAGAAGGCCATGTCCCCCGGTATTCCCCCCACGAGGTAATATTTATCTAAGTAGGCTTGAGCGGTACCGCTGTCTCCCCAGAGTTGAACGACCACGTCCGGCTTTAATTCCCCGATCGAATAATCATAGTCCCACTTCATGTGACCGGGGCGAAACTTATCCAGATTGAACGGGTTATTGGCTCCCTGGGCATTTTCATGAGCGATCTTTACGTCATTCTTCCCAAGCAGATCCAGAGCGTAACGATCGGTGAAATAAGGGATCGCCCCCGCGCTGACAACGGCAATGCTGGCCTGGGGTGTGGTGATTTTATTGAGTGATCGGGCGATGTGTACGTACTCCTTGTTACCTTCGATAAAAATTGGCTGGCGCAGGAGTGCCCACCGCTCCAGGGATTTGGAATCAACCAGCAAGTTCATATTGAGCATGCTGGCGAGAACAAACAGGACCAGCAAAACGTTTGAAACCCAAAAGGAGGCTTTTAACCGCGGTTGAATCTTGATGAGGATCGCCTGGCGGATCAGATCGGCTGCGTAGACGAAAAATATAAAGAAGATTGGCATAACGATGGAAATGTAACGGTTGCTACCACCACGATGCTCCCAGGCATCGCCGCCAACGTATACGCTGTAAGCCAGCTGGGCGAGGATCACCAGGGTCGCTAATAGAACAGCCCGTTCTCGACGGAAGGCGAGCACGATGAATGGGAGGAGAAAGAGAAGCCAGTTAAAGCTCCAGATGAAACGAAATAGAACATAAGCGCCATGGATCAAACGCAGGAGTACAGGGTAGCCTTGCATCTTGAGGTAGTACGTATTGGGCAAGATATCACCATAGTAGACCCACCGAAATAAGGTCTGGCCCAAAATGAATAGAACGAACGAGCCGATCCCCCAAACCAAATTCTGGCGGCGGTGCGATTTGTCTGCAAAAACCAAAAAAGCCATGACGACGAGATATACCACGGCCATATCGATCCGCACCAATGTGCCCACACCCAAAAGCGGGTAAAGCCAACGTGAGAATCGATTGGAGTGCAAATTTTCTAATGCGATCCACACTGAGGCGCTGACGATCAATGTCAAAACGCTGACTTCCATCCCCTGCAACCCCCAGTTGTTTAAAGGGGCATAGAAAGCGGTTAAGATGACAGATAGGAGTGCGACAAGCCAGTTGCCCGTAAACATCCTGGCGATTTTATTAACGAAGAAAAGGTTGGCAAGCAAGAAGATAGCGCCGCTGAATTGAATCAACGAGCTCATTTTAGGAGGCGGCAGGGGGAAGAGATGAAAAATCGCCATGAAGATCACCCATAAGGGGTTGGTATAACCTTCTACGCGAACCCCACTTGGGTTCCAGACTAATCCATGCCCATTAGCCAGGTTCTTGGCATAGCGCATCGAGATCATCGCATCGTCAAATAGAACAAAATACCTTTCCCCAGAGACAACAAAACTGGTTTGGAAAATATACACAGCGGTATATAAAGCATATCCAACCAGGATCATATGGAATAGAAGATGGCCTTTATTTGAAGAAGTCAAGGGGAATTTCATGAGCAGCAGCTGATTAGGAATATAGTTTCAACATGGCAAGTGAGATTATATCAAAAGTAATTTTGACCTAAAACTGAAACTTAATCGTTCCAATTACGATTAAAAAAACACCGGAGGAAGCATTTAAATAGTGCTATAATCGTGGCTTTGGGCGGGATTCACTCTTGAGAGATCCCCTTATCTAAAAATCTATTTTATTAGGAGAAAGCTTGTATGGCTGAAAATCGCAAGAATGGTAAATTAATTACTCCCTATGGAGGTAAGCTCGTCAATCTGCTAGTCGAAGGAGAGGAGCGGGAGGAATTGCTTGCCCGTTCCAGCCGCCTGCCTTCCATCCAGATTTCCTCGCGTTCCCTGTGCGATCTGGAGTTGCTGGCGACCGGAGGATTCTCTCCTTTAGATCGTTTCATGGGCAAAGCTGACTACGAGCGTGTGCTCACCGAGATGCGCCTGACGAATGGGGTTCTGTTTCCTATCCCAATCACCCTGGCTGTCGACGAGCATGCTCTGCCGAGCTGGGGAGAGCAGATAACACTTAGTGATGCCAGCAATAATACGATTGCTGTGATGCAAATCGAAGAGGTTTATCACTGGGATTCCCAGCGAGAAGCGCGGCTGGTTTTGGGAACTACCGATCCTCGCCATCCTTTAGTCTCGGAAATGAGCCAGTGGGGGAAGGTTTATGTATCCGGCGCGCTAAAGATGATCGATTTACCTAAATACTACGATTTTATTGATCTGCGCTTCACTCCCAGCCAGGTGCGCGCTCGTCTGGAGAAAATGGGTTATGACAAGGTTGTCGCATTCCAAACCCGCAATCCAATGCACCGCATCCACGAAGAACTAACCAAGCGAGCTGCCGAAGAGGTAGGTGGGAGTCTATTGATCCATCCTGTGGTTGGATTGACAAAGCCGGGGGATGTGGATCATTATACACGGGTGCGTGTCTATCGTACCCTGGTCGAGAATTATTACGAACCGGAACGTACGATGCTGAGCTTATTGCCGCTAGCCATGCGCATGGCAGGGCCGCGCGAGGCGATCTGGCATGCGATTATCCGCCGCAACCACGGGGCAACTCACTTCATTATCGGTCGTGACCACGCCGGCCCAGGCCAGGACAGTAACGGAAATCCTTTCTACGGTCCTTATGAGGCGCAGTTGATGTTGACCCAATATGCCAACGAAATTGGCGTCCAGCCGATCGAGTTCAAAGAGCTGGTCTACCTGGCTGATGAAGAACGCTATGAAGAGCAGAACAAGGTCCCTGAAGGTTCGCGCATCTTCTCGATCTCCGGTACCCAGGTGCGGGAAAATTACCTGGCAAAAGGGAAACTGCTTCCGGAATGGTTTACCAGGCAAGAGACTGCAGAGATATTGCAGCAAATGTATCCACCGCGCCATAAGCAAGGCGTGTGCCTTTGGTTCACCGGTCTGAGTGGCTCCGGCAAATCCACGACAGCGGAAATCCTCACTTCCCTGCTGCTGGAGCGTGGCCGGCAAGTAACATTGTTGGATGGGGATGTGGTGCGAACGCACCTGTCGAAAGGGCTTGGTTTCAGCCAAGAAGACCGCGACACCAACATCTTACGCATCGGTTTTGTCGCTGGCGAAATTGCTCGACATGGCGGAATGGTGATTACAGCCGCCATCAGCCCGTATCGCGCCACCCGCAATGAAGTGCGCAAAATGGTCGGCGAGGAGCGCTTCGTCGAGATTTTTATGGACACACCGATCGAGGTCTGCGAGCAACGTGATGTCAAGGGACTGTACGCCCGGGCCCGGCGGGGGCAGATCACTGGCTTCACTGGCGTAGACGATCCTTATGAGACTCCGGTTAATCCAGAGATCACTCTGTACACAGTGGATGTTCCTCCGGAGGAGAATGCCCGCAAGATCATCGCTTTCCTGGATGAGCGGGGATTCTTGCTCCCCGACGGCTGGGACGGTCGTAATAATGGCCACCAGGAAGAAACAGTAGTCGTAGAAGCAAAAGAAGTTTAAAGGATTAATTAGAAGTATGGTTGAACTGCCCGAGCTATTCAATTTGACCGGGCGTGTGGCAGTTGTAACTGGCGGGGCTGGCCTGCTGGGGGAACAGTTTTGCCGTACCTTAGCACAGGCTGGCGCGCAGGTCGTGATTGCCGAGTTAAACGAGGAGGCAGCTCTAACCCTGGCTGCCTCCCTTGACCGTCGCTGGCCGATCGAGAATAATGGTGATGCTGTTAATAGCCAGCGCGCCTTTGGGGTGAGAACCGACGTAACCTCGAAAACATCGGTCCAGCAGATGATCGAGGCAACCCTGGGACAGTTTAGTCGCCTGGATATACTGGTCAATAGCGCCGCACTTGATCCAAAGTTTGACCCCCAGCACAGCGACTCTCGTCCCGGTGCTTCGGCCTTTGAGGATCACCCTCTCGAGGTCTGGCAACAGGCTCTGGATGTCAACCTGACTGGCATGTTCTTGTGCTGCCAGGCGGCAGTGGTTCCTATGCTTGCTCAGGGGAAAGGCGTCATCGTTAATGTCTGTTCGATGTACGGGCTGGTCGGTCCAGATCAACGCATCTACCAAAGACAAAACCACTCCCCTCAATATAAGCCCGTTTACTATTCGGTCAGCAAGGCTGGCGTGTTAGGAATGACGCGTTACCTGGCAACGTATTACGCCGGGAAGAATATCCGAGTGAATGCCCTCACCCCCGGTGGAGTATATAATGGACACGAGGAAACCTTTGTCCAGGCTTATTCGGCGCGTAGTGTATTAGGGCGAATGGCAGAAAAAGAAGAAATGAATGGGGCTATCCTGTTTCTTGCCTCAGATGCGTCAACTTATATGACTGGGGCGAACTTGATTGTCGATGGAGGCTGGACGGCCTGGTGATGGATAGCGAAGTCCTGGCAATCGTCCCAGCAAGGGGGGGTTCCAAGAGCATCCCACGCAAGAACATCCGCCTGTTTGCCGGGCATCCTCTAATCTCGTACAGCATCGCAGCTGGACTTGCGGCAGAGACGATCACGCGCTTGATCGTCTCAACCGATGATGACGAGATTGCAGCGATCGCCCGGATGTATGGAGCAGAGACTCCCTTCCTACGCCCGGCAGAACTCTCCCAAGACAATACGCCAGACTTGCCCGTTTTTCAACATGCTCTTACCTGGTTAACTGAGAACGAGGGTTACAGACCGGAAATTGTGGTGCAATTGCGCCCAACTTCTCCATTCCGCCGGGCTGTCCATATCGATCAGGCCGTCCTGCGCCTCTTAGAGCGCCCGGAGGCTGACTCGGTCCGGACCGTCTGTATCCCTTTTCAGAATCCATTCAAGATGTGGCGGATAGGTGTAGACGGTTTCATCCATCCCCTGCTTGAGAATGGGATTCCCGAACCGTATAACCAACCGCGCCAGATCCTCCCGGAGGTATATTGGCAAACCGGTTATGTGGACGCAGCCTGGACGGATACGATCCTGATCAAGAATTCAATGACGGGCGAGCATATCCTGCCTCTGATTATAGGGGCAGAGGAATGGATCGACATCGATTCACCGGACGATTGGCGGCGGGCAGAACGGTTATTGGAAAATGGTGAGATAACAATGGGGGATTTAGGGTTTGAGATTATCAAAAGTGAAGCGTGAAATCTGATATAGGAAGCGTGAATCGTAAAACTTGAACCGTGAAACCAAAGTTTACAGATCACGCCTCGCCTTTGAATCGGAATTATTCCCACTGAAAATAAGAAAACGGAGGTATGCATGCCTGTAATAAAGATTGGCGATCGCCTGGTGGGCGATGGCCAGCCTACTTACATCATCGCTGAGATCGGCGTGAACCATAACGGCATTCTCCCCTTGGCGCTGGAGCTGATCGATGCGGCGATCAGCGCGGGGGCTGATGCTGTCAAATTCCAGAAGCGCAACCTGGATAAACTCTATGCCAAAAAGTACCTGGAGAACGCTAATTCGGGAGAAAAAACCCTGCGTTACTTGCTGCCCATCCTGCAGCGTGTCGAGCTGGCAGATGACGACTTTCGCCAAATCGTGGATTATTGTAAGAAGAAGCGCATTACTTTCTTATGTTCGGCTTTTGATCCGGAAAGCGCTGATTTCCTGGATCAGCTGAGCGTTCCGGCTTTCAAGGTCGCCTCGGCAGACCTGACGAACCTACCCCTGTTGGATCATCTGGTGGAAAAAGGAAAGCCATTGATCGTCTCCACCGGGATGTCTCGTATGGAGGAGGTTGAAGTCAGTGTAAATTTCCTCAAAGAGCGTAAGGCGGAGTTTGCCTTGTTGCATTGCAACAGTACGTATCCCGCAGCCTTTGAGGACATCAACCTGCGGTTCATGGATCAATTGCGGCAATTTGGGGTGCCGGTCGGTTATTCTGGCCATGAACGTGGCATCGCAGTATCAACGGTCGCAGCAGCTTTAGGGGCAAGCATCATCGAGCGCCACATTACACTTGACCGAACGATGGATGGTCCCGATCACGCCGCCAGCCTGGAGCCGCACGGCTTTAGAAAATTGGTGCGTGATATCCGCCAGGTTAGCTTTGCGCTGGGCACCGGCGAGGAGAAGTTTATCTCACGCGGCGAGATCCTTAACCGTGAGGTGCTAGGTAAAAGCCTGGTGGCAGCTCGCACAATACAATCTGGCGAAACGATCACCCCTGATCTGGTGACCGTCAAAGGTCCCGCCCTCGGAATCTCGCCCCAGAGATATCCGGAATTGGTGGGCCGGATCGCTAATCGGCTGATCGAAGAAGATGAGCCCTTCCTGGATCGGGACCTTGGCGTTGAAATCACCCTGGATGTGGAACATACTTTACATATGGATTGGGGCTTCACGGTACGCTTCCGCGATTTCGAAGAGTCGTTGATCTATCAGCTACACATATTGGAGTTCCACTTCACCGATCAAGACCTGGATGAACACTATCCGGGTGGGGATTACGAGCTAAAACTGGTCGTTCACGCACCTGAGTTCTTTGAGCGTACCCTGGTGGACCTGTGCGCTTTAGATGAGCACCAGCGGATGCAGTCGGTGGCATTAATCCAAAAAACGATCTACTTAACGCGGGAGATGGCGCCACACTTTATTGAAACCCCAAAGGTCGTCGTGCATACAGGTGGAATGAGCCTGGATCATCCTATCGAAGATCATCAGGCGCTCTATGCTAACCTGCGCAGATCCGTTGAAAGGCTCGACGTAGAAGGCGTTGAATTGCTCCTGGAAAATTTACCCCCCCATCCCTGGTATTTTGGCGGGCAGTGGTTGACTAACGCTTTCATGGATGCCTACGAAATCCGGGATTTTATTGAGCCCCTGGGTTTGAACATCTGCTTTGATACATCGCATTCCAAGCTGTATTGCAACTGGGCTCATAAAGATTTTTACGACCAGGTGAGAGTGCTCCTACCCTTCACCCGCCACCTGCATCTGGCGGATGGGGCTGGATTGGATGGTGAAGGTCTGCAGATCGGCGAGGGGACGATCGATTGGGTGCATTTCTTTAGAGTTATTGGCGCAGGTCGACCAGATGGTTACCAGGGCACCATGATCCCGGAGATCTGGCGAGGACACCAGCGGGGGAGCGAGGGATTCTTGATCGCCATTCAGCGCCTGTCGGAAGCGTATTTTAAAGCGCAGGAGAGTGAGGGGATTGAGGTAGAGGGAATAAAGGGGCGGTGAGGCGTGAAACGTAAACGTGAAACTTGATGCGTGAAGATATATGATTCGTCAAACATGGGAGGATGATAGGATTGGGTAAGTTTTCACGAGTGAAACGGGGGGTGAGTGGGGTGCAGGCACGTTGGCGCTTGTTCCAGGTGGCGCGACAAGTGATGGATAAGGCTCGCCTAAGACCGGGACAACCACCAGTGGCATTCTTCATCGCCTCCACCCGTTTGAGTGGCATGAGTTTGAATTCAGCCTTCGCTTTCTTGACCGCTTGTGGGTTGCAGCTGGCCGGGGTTCCGGTGGTTTATTTTGCCTGTCAGGCTGGGATGAGCCCCTGCGTCCTGGGGACAAGTCGTGAAGACCTCACGAAACCTCCACCTTGCGCCGGATGTACCGCCCAGTCACGGCGCCTGTTCGCGCACGCGCCAACGGTATGGTTCAATTTTAGGCTTGACGAAGCCCTAGAAAAAGCCCTGCGAGATCTGAGCGTAGATCAGTTGAGCGCTTTTGAACACAGGCTCCCGGAGATTTCCAGAATCAAGTCAGCTATCCCTTTGGGAGAGTTAACTTTACCCTCCCTTCGCTGGGCTCTGCGCCGGCATCAAGTGAAGGACGACGAGCCAACCCGTTTTCTACTGCGCCAGTACATCCTTTCGGCGTGGCGGGTGGCGATAGAGTTTACCGATTTCTTAGAAAGCCTTGAGCCTTCCACTGTAGTGGTTTTCAATGGGATTTTATACCCGGAGGCTACTGCGCGTTGGGTGGCCAAACAACGCGGCTTGCGTGTGGTAACCCACGAAGTCGGATTCAGGCCTTTCTCTGGTTTTTTCACCGATGGACAGGCTACGGCCTATCCCATCCATATTCCGCAGGATTTTGAGTTATCCCCCGAGCAGAACGCTCGTTTGGACATTTACCTGGAGCAACGTTTTCAGGGCGATTTCAGCATGGCGGGTATCCGCTTTTGGCCGGAGATGCATAGCCTGGACGAGGAGTTCAACCAGCGCGCGGAGCAATTCAAGCAAATCGTGCCGGTCTTTACCAACGTAGTTTATGATACCAGCCAGGTGCACGCAAATACAGTCTTCCCGCAGATGTTCGCCTGGCTGGAGCTTGTCCTGGGGATCATCCACGATCACCCGGAAACTCTGTTTGTCATTCGCGCTCACCCGGATGAAATGCGCCCCGGCAAGGAAAGCCGCGAGAGTGTGCCATCCTGGATCAGAGACAACCATGTCGATGATTTGCCAAATGCGATCTTCGTCGACTCTAGTGAGTATCTCAGTTCTTATGAATTAATCCAACGCGCCAAGTTTTCCATGGTGTATAACTCCTCGATCGGCCTGGAAGCAGCCTTGCTGGGGAAAGCTGTGTTGTGTGGCGGTAAAGCACGTTATACCGCTTATCCTACCGTGTTCTTCCCCCAGACTCCTGAAGCATATCGCCAGATGGCTGAGGAATTTCTAGGATCCCCCCACCCTATAGAAGTTCAGGCAGAATTTCGACGGAATGCCCGGCGATTCTTGTATTACCAGAATTTTCGCGCTTCGCTGCCTTTTGGTGAGTATCTGGAACAGCATTCTCTTCCTGGATTCGTTCAACTGCGCCCCTTTTCCTGGCGACAACTGACCCCGGAAGAATCACCAACCATGCGTACACTTATCAACGGGATTGTGAGAGGCGATTCCTTCATATTAAACGAGGCATAGTCATCTTGGCAGAAAGAATTGAAATCTTATCAGTTGGGCTGCTTGAGCAGGAGAGACGACTCATCGTTGACTTGAAACACTTGGCGAAATCCTTGAAGCTCGAGTTCGGCTGGCATTATTTGCTCGACCTGACCTGGATTCTGAGCCAGCTGGAGGAGATCCGTGGAAAGCGGATTATGGATGCCGGGGCGGGTGTGGGGGTCATGCAGTGGTACCTGGTGCAGAAAGGGGCTGAGGTTTTAAGTGTAGATCGAGAAAGCCGGGCGCATTTGCCAAGTCGCTTTCGGCGACGTTATCAGGTTAAGGGTTTACGCCTTGAGGATTTGTCACCCGTTGATCAGGTACAGATTCCTCACGCAGAGTGGACAGCGCTGTCGTTCAGGAAAAAGGCTCTCAATTTGGTCGATACGGGTAAGGACATAATTTCGATGCTATTTTCTAAACCATCCGACGAGAAACAGGGCTGGGTGACGATTTATAACCAGGATCTGAAGGAACTGGTCGATGTTCAGGATGACACGCTCGATGCAGTGGTGGCGGTCTCAGCCCTCGAACATAACTCCCCCAATGACTTATCGAAAGTAGTCGCTGAGTTGATGCGGGTACTCAAACCGGGAGGCTTGCTCCTGGCGACTTTAGGCGCGGCAAAGGATCAGGATTGGTTCCATGAGCCGTCCCAGGGTTGGTGCTACAGCGAGGGTTCCCTGCGGCGCGCTTTTGGATTCTCTCGAGAAGTGCCAACGAATTACGGGCAATTCGACAAATTATTCGAGCAACTGCGCAATTGCGGTGAGCTGCGTGACAACCTGGCCAGGTTCTACTTTCGCTCCGGCGACAACGGTATGCCTTGGGGCGTTTGGGATCCCCATTACCAGCCGGTAGGCGTCTGCAAAGTGAAGCGATATGCGTGAGAAGTCAGGCTCCTGGCCATTGTTCAAACATCGGCTTAAACTCGGTCGCTGGCGGATGCGCCGGTGGGTCACAGAACTACGCTGGGGAAAAGAGGAACTGGCCAAGTCTCCAACTGTATTGGGAAACGCCATGCCGAAATCCGGATCTCACCTAATTATCCAGGTGTTACAGGGATTGACACACCTGGGGCCATTCGTAAACCCGGGATTTCCGCCGGTCAATCGAACGGAGGATAATCGAAAGCTGCCAGCCGAGGCCGTACTGGCAAACATTCGTGCCATGCGCCCGGGCGATATCGGGTATGGTTATTTACACGCCCGCCAGCCTTTCATCGAGGCATTGACCAGGCCAGGAAAGGCGATGGTTTTCGTTTATCGCGATCCCCGCGATATGATTGTGTCGCATGTTTTTTATGCTACGGAGATGCATCGCGAGCATGGAATGCATCGCTATTACACTGAGGTCCTGCGCACTATGGAAGAGCGGATTAACGCGGCGATCGAGGGAGTAGATGAAGAAGGGGTCGAATTGAGCAATATTAAGGGGAAATATGAGCGTTACCTGGGCTGGTTGCAAATCCCCGAAGTCCTCTCAATGCGCTTCGAAGACTTGATCCTGGATCGGGATAATGCCCTGGTGTGCTTGTTAAACTACCTGGAACGACGAGGTTTTTCCCCAAAAATGACGCAAGACCACTCCGTGTTGGCTTTGAAAGGAGCGATTGCTCCTTCTCGCTCTGGAACGTTCCGCAAAGGAAAGCCTGGCAACTGG
>Ga0209751_10001118_pt1 | contig 27895 bp, 28 predicted proteins | sample RifCSP13_1_FD_184019 | JGI IMG/M metagenome (GOLD analysis project Ga0209751, IMG submission 184019) | Soil microbial communities from Rifle, Colorado - Rifle CSP2_sed 13_1 (SPAdes) (version 2) | ecosystem: Environmental > Terrestrial > Deep subsurface > Rock core/Sediment | place: Rifle...
GGCACCTTTTCGCCGAGGACTACGTCACCAAGCCGTACCACTATCCCGAGCTGCGGGCCCGGATCGGGCGAGTCCTGCGCCGGCTCGGCGACAAGGTGCCCCGCCGCGAGCTGGTCCTCGGGCCGGACCTGGTCCTCGAGCTCCACCGGCGGACGGCGACCGTCCGCGGCGTGGAGGTCCAGCTCACCCCCACGGAGTCGCGCCTGCTCTACGGCCTGGCCGCGAACCTCGGCCAGACCGTGACGACCGAGACGCTCCTCGATCGAGGCTGGGCCGACACCGAGGACGCCGACCCGTCCTACGTCTGGGTCACGATGCGGCGGCTGCGCCAGAAGATCGAGCCGGATCCCAACCACCCGGTCCACCTCGTGACCGTCCGCGGGATCGGCTACCGGCTCGTCCGGCTGGATGGCCCCACGGGCGAGGCTGGGGCGTGACCGACGACGGACGATCGGGGACCGGGCCCGACCCGCAACGGATCGGACCCGGCTACTCCTTCCGGGCCCGCCTGACCGCCGGCCTCATCGCCGGCGCGGTCGTGCCCCTGGCCGGGTTCGGCGTCGTCCTCGTCGCCGCCGAGCTGGTCCGGACCGGTGGCTTCGATTCGACCCTCAGCGGCCTCGTCGTCTTCGCCCTGGCGGCGGCCATCATCGTCGCGGTCGTCTTCGCCTACTTCCTCGCCGGCAACCTGACCCAGCCGCTCCGTGCGATCGCCCGGGCCGTCGAGCGCGTCTCGGCCGGTGACCTCTCGGCCCGGGTCGAGGTCGCCGGCGAGGACGAGCTGGCCCGCCTCGTCGAGAGCCACAATCGCCTGGCTGGCGACCTCGCCCGCCGCAACGCCGAGCTCGGCCGAATCCTCCTGGCCATCGGCGAGACGTCGCCCCGCGATGGGCTCGAACGGCTCGTCGCCCACGCCACCCAGAGCGCCCGGGCGGCGTTCGAGATGATCGACGCCTCGATCCACCTGGGCGACCCCGCCGACGTCGAGGTCGAGGAGGTCATCCCCGGCGAGGCCCGCCCGATCCGGGCCGTTCTCGCCCTGCCCGATGAGCGAGTCGGTGTTCTGACGGGGCACCTGCCGGCGACTCGATCATGGGACGCGGCCGACCAGGACCTCCTCGAGCTCTACGCGAGCGAGATCGCCGTCGCCATCAGGAACGCCGAGCTCTTCGAGCAGGTCGAGCAGCAGACCGAGCGCCTCGTGGAGCTGGACGCGGCCAAGGACGACTTCCTGCGCGGCATCAGCCACAACCTGCAGACCCCGCTCACGAGCATTCGGGCCTACGCCGAGCAGCTCGAGGGGGAACGGCCGGACCGGCGCCTCGAAATCATCACGGAGCAGGCGGAGCGTCTGTCGCGGATGGTCCGCCAGCTCCTCGCCGTCTCCCGTCTTGAGGCCGGCACGCTCCGGCCACGCGCCGAGGTGCTCGCCCTTGGGCCGCGGATCCGCCACGCCTGGGATGCGCTCGGCGCGGCCGAGGTCCCCTTCCGGCTGGATGATGACGCGCCGGGCTGGCTGGCGATCGCCGATCGTGACCAGCTCGACCAGGTCCTCTGGGCGGTCTTCGACAACGCCGTCAAGTACGGCGCCGGGGCCCCGGTCCGAGCCCACCTGCGACCCGAGCCGGCGACCGGCCAGCTCCTGGTGACGATCTCTGACGAAGGACCCGGCGTCCACGCCGAGGCGCGAGGCGGGATCTTCGAGCGCTACGCTCGGGCGACCGGACCGGACCACCCGGAGGGCACCGGGATCGGCCTCTACGTTTCGCGCGAGCTGTGCCGGGCGATGGGCGGCTCGATGTCGCTCGAACCGCCGCGCGAGGGCGCGGGCGCAGCCTTCACGATCACGCTGCCGGCGGAATCGCCAGCAGCGGCGGAGGCATGAGGCGGCCGGACGGGCGGCGCTGGGTCAGGCCGCGTTCGGCGCGGTCGCGCTCGACGCGGGCGGGCGGGCCCAGATGAGCCGCCGGGGATCGACGCCGACGATGAATCCGGCCGCGAGGCCGAGGATCGGGCCGAGAAGGTCCGGGACCCGGACGAGGAACGCAGTCATCGAGCCGAGGGCCCAGAACGCGTAGAGCCAGAGGCCCGCCACGACGAGACGCTTCACGTTGACTCCTTCCAATGGACCGGCGAATCGATCGGCCGAGCGTGCCCATGGCTTGACACGCGCAGAGGACTCCCGAACCATCATCTCCAGCCACTCCCGGCGACCCCGGGCGGCGACCAAACCGATGGCTACGGCGAGAGCCGCCGGGGCCGCCGCCGGGAACCCGTACGCCAGGACCATGACCGAGCCGAGGACCCAGCCGACCACGGCCCAGAGCGGAGCAGCCACCATTCGCTTCGACATGGCTCCAGAGATTGCCGGGATCCATCGCCGGCTCCAAGCCGTACCTTCGTACCCGAGAGTCATGCTCGGGGTGCTTGCCAGCGAGGTCGAACCACCGCGCAAGGCGGTGTGCAAGGTCGAGTCTGTACCATTCGGCCTGACGCCGGGGGGCATCGAGGGTCGTTTGATGCTTCGAGTCCGGCCAGGTCAATCAGATCAGCGCTCCGGCCAGTCGCTCGCCGAGTTCGCCATCGTGTTCCCCGTGCTCTTCCTCGTCATCGCTGCGATCATCCAGTTCGGGCTCATCTTCTGGTCTCAGAACACGCTGACGCAGGTCGCACGCGACACGGGTCGCTGGGCGGCCACGCAGCAGGTGTGCAGCACGACGGTCGCCACGGACGCGGTCGTGGATACGGCCAATGACCTTGCCGCGACTGCCAGCCTGTTCGGCTACACAACAGGGTCCTGGACGAGCCCGACGAACGTCATCGTCGGCTGGACCACCGACTCCGGCGTGTGCCCGCCAGTTGGGAATCAGCAGGTCTCGTTCGTCAAGATCACCCTCATCCACCAGGTGCCGGTCTTCTTTCCCTTCCTGCCAGTCAGCAACAACCTGACAACGAGCGCGGAGTTCCGCATGGAGCCGGTGTCGAAATGAACGGCTGGGGTGATGAAAGCTCCGATCAGCGCCACCAGCGCGGTCAGGTCCTTCCTCTCTTCGCGCTCTTCCTGATCGTCCTGCTCGGCTTCAGCGCACTTGCGATCGACGTCAGCGGCGTGCTGTCGGCGAAGCGGTTCTACCGGAGCGCGGCCGATGCCGCCTCGCTGGCCGGCGCCCAGGATCTCCAGCAAGGAACGACGCGCACGGTGACGAACACCGAGCGCACACGGGCGCGAACGGACGCGATGGCGCGATTGGTTTCCCTGATGGGAGCTTCGTCGGACCCGTCGAAGGATCCGCCGGTATCGTGCTCGCCGGCGGCCGACATCATCGACTGCACGCTGCCCGGAACCGGCTTCTTGGTATCGATCAAGACGCCTTCACCCTCATGCGTAACCTGTGATCCCAACCGGTCGGTGCAGGTGACGGTCCGTAACCCGGCATATGGGCTCAGCTTTGCCCGGATCTTCGGACAGGCCACCTGGAACGTCGGCTCGACCTCAGTGGCCGGCCTGACCTATGGGAAGTCCTACACCATCGTCACGCTGCGGCCGCCGAAGAAGATCGGGTCGACGTTTGATGTCAAGGACATCACGCTGGATGGTGGGACGGTGGTCACCGTCAACATCGGCGACGTCGGAAGCAACTCCAACATGAACTACTCGGGGACAGGTTCGTTGCTTGTCCTGGACCCGGATTACGGGATGTTCTACTTCGACCCCCTGTCGGGGCCCTTGTGGTCCCCTTCGCCGCCGGGCAACAAGCTCACCGAGCTGATCACTGACCCGAACTACCAGTACCCGTCGATGGTTGGGGCGCCGACATATGCCGACGCAAGGGAATCCCAGGCGGACGCCGCAGGATCGCCGGTCACGACGGCGGCCGTGAGTTCTGCGTGCCAAGCGGAGTGGGACAAGGTGGACAAGGCCCGCTACTCGGCCGTCGCAGCGACGCCGGCCACGAATGTGTACTGCTACGAGCCGGGCATCTACGATTCCGGCAACAACCGGGCACAGATGGTCGCCAGCACCGGCAATGTCGCGCTCCTCAAACCGGGCGCGTACTACCTGAAGAAGGGCCTCGACGTCGGCGGCTCGCTGATCGGAGGGTACGAACCCGGATCGCCCGGCGTGGCCCTCATGTTCGACGAGTGCCAGAACACCTGCATCTTTAGCGGGAACAATGCGCTGGTCATCGCGCTCAACGCGGGAACCAGATTCCCTGCAACATATTCCGGAGGGACGGCGGCGACGGCCGCGATCGACTGGCAGGGCCAGTTAGTCCAGACGAGTGGCCCAAGCTCGCCGACTCCGCCCCTGCTGATGAGCGTCCTCGTCCTGAAGGATCCGACCTGCTTCGTCCCGGCATCGGCTCCTTTCATTGAGCCGTCGGGCTGCGACGCCCTGAAGAACAAGTCGATCAACATTGCGGGCACGGGCAGCCTGGTCCTGCAGGGCGTCCAGTACATGCCGACGGACAACGTCGAAATCAGCGGCAGCTCAACGAGCAACGGCCGTTTGGGACAGATCATCTCGTGGACGCTCAAGTACAGTGGTGGCGTGGCCATCAACCAGGAGGGGGTCGATCAGGGCGGCCCCGGCGTGCTCCGGCTCGACGCGGCCTGCACCACCCCGACCACGGTCTGCAACAGCCCATAGCAACCGGCATCGATCGAGGAGCCCGGCGAGCCCCCGGCATCGGTCCCGGTTCCGGGTAGCCCAGAAGTCCCACTCCTCGGTGATCTAGCGCACCAATGCAAGGTTCGCCGCAAGGTCTGCGGCGCACAGTGCCCTGGCACTCATATCGCCTTCGCCGGGGGTCCCAGATGCTCCGATTCGTCGGGCCTGGGCGGCGCACTGTGACCGGGGGGTCCAGCGAAATCCGAGGCCCGTTTCGTCGTGGGCGGAAGGGCCAGAGTCTTGCTGAATTCGCCCTCGTCCTGCCCGTCCTGTTGCTCACCGTCCTGCTCGGTCTCGACCTCGGTCGAGCGTTCTTCAGCTGGGTAACGCTGAACAACGCGGCCCGCGTCGCCGCCAACTATGCCGGCCTGAACCCGGATGGGAGCTTTGTTGCCGGAAGCCCGTACGACACGCTCGTGCGTACCGACGCGAGCAACGCCGCCTGTGCGATCGGTGCGGGCGCTCCGCCCCAGCCAGTCTTTACGGACTCCGCGATCGACGCCAACGCGACGACCAAGGACCTCGGCGACAACGCCGCGGTCACGATCAGCTGCTCGTTCCGGCTTCTGACGCCGATCGTCGGCGGGATGATCGGCAACCCGCTCACGATCTCGGCCAGCTCGACGTTCCCGATTCGCAGCGGAGCGTTCATCCCGTGAGCACGGTGCTCCGGCGATCGCCGGGACAATCGCTCGTCGAGTTCGCGCTGCTGCTGCCGGTCCTGATCGTGATCCTGCTGGGGCTGCTAGATCTCGGCAGAGCGGTCTACGCCTACAACGCCGTTTCCGAGGCGGCACGGAACGGCGCGCGGGTGGCAATCGTGAACCAGACGCCCGCCGACATCTGTCTCGTCGCGGCTGGGCGGGCCGTTGCCCTGGGCCTCCCGACATCATGCGCACCGAATGGCAATCCCGGGACGCAGGGGGTCTGGGTGACGACCAGCGGGCCGGCCATCTGCACGCCGGTGCCCGTTATCAACTGCCTCGAGAACGTGAAGGTCACGTACCAGTTCCGGGCGCTCACGCCGATCATCGGCTCGATCATCGGCCCCATCAACATCAGCTCCACCTCGACCGTGCCGGTCGAGAGCCCGTGCCTGAACAACAGCTGCCCGCAGCCATGAAAGGACCAGCCATGAGCCACGAGAGTTCTTCTCGTCAGCGCGAGAGCGGTCAAACCCTCGTCATCGTCGCCCTGGCCATGGTGGCCCTGCTCGGGATGTCGGCGCTCATCGTCGACGGTGGCAATGCCTTCGCCCAACAGCGCGAATCGCAGAACGCTTCCGACGCCGCCAGCGAGGCCGGTGCGACGGTCCTTGCCCACGGGCTTCTGTCGCAGGCATCAGGAGGCGCCGCCAGGACCGACGCCGACGTTCTCGCAGCGCTCAACGCATCGGCGGCGATCAACCGGATCCAGGCGTTCACCCCCGGCGTGGCCGGCAATTCGCGCGCCTGGTACACCGACGTCTCCGGCGACCTGCTGACCGCGGCGGGAGCCACCACCACCGATCCGCTTCTGGCTGTCCAGGTTGGAACGGCCGCCGGCAATGCCATCCCGCCGTGTCTCGTCAACTGCGTCGGGACGCGAGCTTCGGGCGTTCGCGCCGAGGGCTCCAAGCCGTTCGAGCCCTTCGTCGCGGGCGTGCTCGGATTCACCGGCTGGACGGCGACCACAGTCGCCACGGCGACGGCGGGCTACGGGCCGTCGATCTGCGACGCCGCCCAGGGCTGCGCCCTTCTCCCGATCACGTTCAGCGTTCAGCCGAACACGTGTGACGGCAGCGGCGACGCTGTCTACTCCGGCACGACATGGTTGCCGACCGAACCGACCGGCCCGCCGTACGCGTCGAGCAACGAGGTCATCCTCTCGATCTGCAAGAAGGGCGAGGGGGCCTTCGGCTGGCTGGACTACGGCTGTGGGAACACCGCAGCGCAGATCTCCAGCCCCTGCAACATCCAGGTCTACTTCCCGACGTGGCTGCAGGGCCAGCCAGGCAATCCGAACAACGTCGAGGACGAGCTGAATGCGTACGCCGGAAACGTGGTCGGGACCTATGAACCCGGTTTGGACCAGGAGGTTCTGATCCCGTTCTTCGACGGTATCTGCAACGAGGATCGCCCCGGCGTGGAGCCGCCGAACCCGCCGGGCGACGAACCTCCCGTCTTCGGGACGCCTCCATTCCCCGGCGTATGCGCCTCGAATCCAGGTGGCGGCGGCGCCAACCGCCACTACCACGTGCCGTTCTTCATCGGCTTCATCCTTGATCGAGCCTACGTCCAGGGCAACAACTTTCCGGCCTGCAATGCCGCGCCCGGCGCCCCGCTCCCGGGCGGCAACGGCAGCGGTGGCTGCTTCAAGGGCTGGTTCGCCCGCGTCGTCCAGGCGCCCGGCCCGGTCAGCGCCAATCCTGGCGGAGCGGGTGACGCGACGCCGCTCTCGGTTCAGCTCATCAAGTGACCCGGGCCTGACGGCCCGGCCTTCCTCCGACCCCGACGGGGGGAGGGGCTCGGGGACAGGCATGGGTGCCCGCCCACGGGGGGACGGGCAGCCCGGGAGCCGCGCCCCGCGAGGGGCGCGGCTCTTCGATTCCGGGCCTCCCGGAGGCCGGCTCAACGCTCGGACGGAGCCGGGGAGCGGCGGCCCATAGGACCATCGACTGGCCCTGGCGGGTCGCTCGGGCTATGCACACGCGCACCGTTTCAAGCCATCGTGCAAGGCATGGACGCCAGCCTTCCCAGCGTCCACTCCGGCAGCCGAGGCTGAACGATCACGATGCACATTCGCGCACTCCTGCGCCGCTACCGCGAGCGACCGCTCGGCCAGAGCCTGACCGAGTTCGCGCTGCTCTTGCCGGTCTTCCTCGTGGTCCTGTCGGCCGCGATCGACCTCGGCCGGCTCGCCTATGCCCGGGTCACGATCGCCAACGTCGCCCGTGAGGCGTCGTTCCAGGCGGCGCTCACCCCGACCTCCTACCAGGCCGGCCTGCCCTGCACGAGCGGCAACGAGGACGCGAACCTCGTCATCTGCCGGGCGATCCTCGAGTCCACCGGCTCGGTCGTCACCGTCACCCCGGCCGACATCGCCCTCAGCTGCGATCCGAGCTGCAACGACGCGATGGGCAACACCGTGACCGTGACCGCGACGGGCCGGTTCAACCTGCTGACGCCGGTCATGGGCCTCTTCTTCGGCGGCCAGACGATCACGTTCAGCTCCACCGCGACGAACCAGATCTCGGCCTTCCCGCCGCTGCCGAACGAGACGCCGGATCCGACCGCGGCGCCGACCGCGGCGCCGTCGGCGTCGGGCAGCGCGAGCCCGACCACCTCGCCGTCGCCGTCGCCGACTGCTCCGGGCTGCGACATCGTCAGCGCCGGCTTCAGCCATACGGTCTCGCCATCGTCGAACCAGTCGCCCGTCACCGTCACTGTGACCGACACGACCGTCTACAACAGCAGCTGCAGCACGGTCTGGGCCTGGGATTGGGGTGACGGCGTCGTCACCTTCGGACAAGTGCAGGCGCCGCACGTCTACCGCAACCAGACGGGCCCCAGCGGCAACGTCAAGAAGTTCTACCTGACCCTGACCGTCACCAGCGGAACGTTCACCGACACCAGCGGGTCGGTCGAGATCTCGGTGATCAAGTGAACGGCACCGTCATGCGCCTCACGGCACGTCAGCGCGGCAGCGCCAATGGTGGCCGGGAGGGCGGCCAGACCCTCGTCGAGTTCTCGCTCGCCCTGATTCCCTTCGTGTTCCTCCTCATGGGAGTCCTCGACCTCGGGCGCGGCATCTACACCAACAACGGCGTCGCCCAGGCGGCGCGCGAGATCGCCCGGGTCGCGAGCGTCCACCAGTGCACCGGGCCGTGCACGAGCGCCACCTGGTCGACCGAGATCCTCGAGGTCGTCGACACTCAGCAGAACCTCGTCCCCGGCCTCGCCGATTCGAGCATCACGATCGACTGCGTCGACATCGCCAACGATCCCGTCACGGTCACGACAATCTGCCCGCCGGGCGACTACATCCGGGTCACCACGACCGTCACGTTCCGGCTCGTCACGCCGTTCCTGCCGGTTCCCAACCCGTTCACCGTCAGCTCGACGGCCCACACCCAGGTCCAGGTTCCGTAGCCATGGAGTCGAATGCCATGCCTCGTCCCACGCTTCGCGGCCGGCGGCCGACGGCGCCGAACGACGGGCGCGAGCCGGAACGCGGCCAGATGCTCGTCATCTTTGCCCTGGCGATGGTCGCGCTCATCGGGATGGTCGGCCTGATCATCGATGGCGGCGACACCGCCCTTCAGCGACGCGACCAGCAGAACGTCGCCGACGCGGCCGCAATGGCAGCCGGCTACGCCTACGTCAACAGCATGAACGAGCGGGACGCCGCCGCGGCAGTCGCCGCCTCCAACGGCTACGTCGAAGGAGTGGACGGCACGACCGTCACGGTCAGGGTCAACTCCAACTCGATCACCGTCGAGGTGACCCGCCCTCACCAGAACTACTTTTCCGGCGTCCTCGGCTTCAACACGTGGGACGTCTCGGCGGAGGCGACGGTCATCGCCGGCTGGCCGAACGGCGCCTACGGCGCGATGCCGCTGATCTTCAACGAGGACGCCTTCAACAACCCGGACAACCGGGACTCGACGTCGCCGACCGGCTTCACCGAGCCCGGCTCCGGCACCGAGGACGTGCCGCAGGGCGACTCGCAGTTCAACTGGACGGTCTTCTGCACCGCCAGCGGCAGCGAGTGCAACGGCAACTCGGACACGGTCGACGATCTCATCAACAACGAGGGCACCTCGACCGTGGTTTACCTCGACGATGAGATCGGACCCCTCAACGCCGGCGCGCATACGACGCTCTTCGACTCCATGGCCGACCACGTCGGCGAGGCCTATCCCGTGGCGATCGTGAGCGACGCCGGCGAGCTCGTCGGCTGGGCCTACTTCCACATCACCGGCTCGGTCGGGGGCAGCACGAAGGAGATCAGCGGCTGGTTCGACGGCACCTTCAACGCGCCGCCGATGACGATCATCCAGGGACACGGAAACGCGAGCACGGATCTCCCACCGGTCGTCCACCTCATCGATTGACGGCCGGGCCTCGCGCCCGCCGCGTCCTCGCCGCAACGGAGCCGCGCCCGCCGGGCGCGGCTCCTTCGTATCCGCGTCAGCCCAGGCGATAGGCCTCCGGCCGCCGGTTCGCGAGGACCGGGACCTGGCGCCGGACGGCGGCCACCCGATCGCTGTCGACAACCGCATGGACGATCGATTCGCGATCCGGCGCCTGGGCGACGACAAGCCCCCAGGGATCGATGACCATCGACCGCCCGAAGGCCGGCTGACCGGGCGGTCCACCGATCTGTGACGGCGCGATCACCCAGGCGGCGTTCTCGATCGCCCGGGCCCGCAGGAGGACCTCCCAGTGGTCGCGGCCGGTGCGCTCGGTGAAGTTCGAAGGGACGGCGAGGACCTCGGCACCGGCCAGCGCCAGCGTCCGGTAGAGCTCGGGGAAGCGGAGGTCATAGCAGATCGTGAGGCCCAGGCGAACCCCCTCGACGTCGGCCAGGACGGGCTCGTCGCCGGGGGCCACCCGGGCGCTCTCGAGGTCGACCGGTCCGGCGTCGACCGCGACGTCGAAGAGGTGGACCTTTCGATAGCGCGCCCGGATCGAACCGTCCGGGCCCAGGAGGACCGAGGTGTTGTGGGGGCGGGCGGGATCGCCCGAGGTCTCGGCCAGGCTCCCGGCCAGGATCCAGCAGCCATGCCGTCTCGCCACCGCCGCGAACGCGTCCGTGAAGGGTCCCGGGATCGGCCGGGCCGAGGACCGGAAGCCCTCGTCCGGGCCGCGGTACTGGAGGTACTCGGGCAGGGCTACCAGGCGTGCGCCGGCCGTCGCGGCGGTGTCCGCGAGCCGCACCGCGCGGGCGACATTCGCCTCCGGGTCCGGTCCGGCATCGGTCTGGACGAGGGCGACGGCGAGCTCCACGGGGCCATGGTAGCGGCCGCCGTATCGGTACCCGGGGCGCGGCTCGAGCTGCCCCGGCAAGGCTCGAGGCGAATCGACGTGGCTCGGCGCGGCGCGAGGCGGTTCGACGGCGCCCGCGGCCGGGGCCGATGATCACTCCGCGAGGCTGCCCTCCGGGACAGCGTCGCCCGATTCCTCGAGCAGCGTCACCTGGCCACTGGCCGTGACCTCGAACACCCACACGTGGCGATTGATGCAGCCGGCCGGACAGTCTCCCCAGCCGATCGTCAGGGTGATCCCGTAGGCGCCGCCGGCAAGCGCCTCCGCCTCCCACCATTTCGAGGCCCCGATGATGTCCGAGCTCAGGCTGATCGCCCCTTCGAAGCGGGGGTCGGTGGCGATGACGAGGGCGGCCGCATCCTCCGGACTGGCGACATCGGCCGCGATCGGCGTCGGCGTGGGTGGGGGCGTGGTCGGGGAGGGAGTCGGCGACGGCGCGGACGAACCAGGGAGTCGGCCACCGTCGACGGAGCAGGCGGCGGCGACCACGGACAGGACGGCGAGGGCAAGCGCGATTCGCGTCTTCATGGCGCCACGACGGTAGCGGGTCGGCGCGGGTTCCGTGGAGGAGTGACCGACGCGAGGCCGCGGATGGTCCGGGGCGGCGCGAGCCTGGACTGCGTCTCCCCTCGGCCGGATCAGCCCGCGACGGAGATCGGGGCGGGCACCCGTCGCACCTCGAAGTGGGCGATGTGGGCGAGGGCCTCGTCAACGGTCTTGTGGACGTCCACCGTGGCGTGCGGGTAGCCGGCACCGCGGAGGAGGAGCTGGAGGTGCGCGGCCGCGGTCGTCGAGTCGATGTCCACGGCGCCGCCACGGATCGTGTCCCAGGCGCGATCGACGGCCTCGCGGAAAGGGACGTCGTCCCAGTCGACGATCTTCAGCTCCACGCGGTGCTCCAGCACGGCGACACCTCCACGGTCACGGTACGCCACGCCGGAATCGATGGCGACGGCCCTCTTGCCCGACGGTGGGGGCCGACCGGCCCCCCTCCGGCGCCAGACGGCCCGGGCCACGGCGGGTCATCTCGGACGCGTCACGACCACGCATCGCGACCTCGCGCGACTGCGCGTCCCGACGCGGCGGCACTCTGCCCGCGCGCCGCACCGCACCGCCGGCCGGCCGGTCGGCGGCGGGTACGATGGCCTCGATGGCCCTGCCCGCTCCCCTGCCGGCCGCCCGGCGGGTCACCCGGCTCTCCGTGCCGCTCCTCGGTGCGTTCGTGGTCGGCGCCATCGCCTACGGCGGCCTCTACACGTTCCCGGCCCTGTCCGTCGCCTTCGCCGAGGAGTTCGGCATCAGCCGGACCGTGGCCGTGACACCCTGGACGATGTTCCTCATCGTCACCGCCGTCGCCAGCCCGCTCCTCGGCCGGGCCTACGACGAGCTCGCCGATCGCGACCTGCTGACGGCGTCGATGGTCCTCATCGCCGCCGGCTGGCTGGCCGTCTACCTCGCGCCCGACGTGTCCCTCGTCATCCTCGCCTTCGCCGCCTTCCATGCCGTCGGTCTCCAGCTTGCCTTCATCGGGACGTCGACGGCGATCGCCCGGCGCTACGCCGGCGTATCCGGCCTGGCCCTCGGGATCGCCTACGCCGGGCCGGGCATCGGGGTCGCCGTCGCCCTGCCGGTTGCAGCGGGCCTCATCGAGACCGCCGGCTGGCGCTCCGCGTCGCTGGCCTTCCTCGGCGCCTCGCTCGCGGGCGTGGTCTTCGTCTGGCTCATGACGAGCGGCCCGGCGATCATCGTGCCGGCGCGCGGCAGTGGTGGGCGAACGCGGGCCAAGGAGACCGAGCTGGCGGCCCGCGCCGCCGGGCTCCACGAGACATCGGCGCCGGGGGCGGTCTCGGCCGGGTTCGAGCCCCTGCCCGCCGGCAGCGTCGGCGCCACGGCCGGGCGGGCGGGCGTTCGCCGAACGATCCGGACGCGGCGCTTCTGGGTCCTCTTCGCCGGTGCCGCCGCGATCGGGGCGTTCGACGAGGGCGTCCTCCAGGCCTTCGTGCCCCACGCCGTCACCCAGGGCTACGGAGCCGACGTCGGGGCGAGTGCGCTGGGCGCCCAGGCCCTCGCCTATGTCGGCGGCCAGGTCGTCGGCGGCGCGCTCTCCGACCGCCTCGGGCGGCGGGTCGTGGGCATCGTCGCCGCGGCCGTCGTGGGGGGCGGCGTCCTCCTCGCCTTCGGCGCATCCTCCGCCATGCCGGCCGTGGCCGTCGCCGGGATCGTCCTCCACGGGATCGGCAGCGGGGCCACGATCGCGGTTCGTTCGGCGGCGTTCTCCGATGTCTTCGGCGGACCCAGCTTCGGGACGATCTTCGGCCTCCTCGCGGTCGCCTACCCGATCGGCGGAACGATCGCCGTGTACGCGGGAGCGCTCGCGTCCGACCGGCTCGGGTCGTACGCTCCGCTCGTGGCCCTCGTCGTCGTCGCGCTGGTCGGCTGGGCCGCGGCCCTCTGGCTGGCCGGGCCCCGCCGTCGTGACCTCGCCCGTCGGCGCCCGGCGGACGAGCCGGCAGCCGGCTGATGGCGACGGCGGTACCCCCGACCGCGGCAGTCGCCGACGCACTCGTGCGCCTCGGCCGGGTTCCCAGGGTCGGACCGAGCGCCGTGCACCGCCTCCTCGCCGGCCCGCCGATCGCCGGTCCGGCGATCCCGTGCCGCCACAGCGGCAGCGTCGACGTCTTCCTCGAGGCGATCGACCGAGCCGTGCCCGGCGGCATCCTCGTGATCGACAACGCGGGCCGCCTCGACGAGGGCTGCATCGGCGACCTGACGGTCGGTGAGGCGACCGCGGCCGGGATCGCCGGGATGATCGTCGACGGCTGCCACCGCGACAGCGCCGAGCTCCGGCGGATCGGCCTGCCGATCTGGAGCCGCGGCTCGGTGCCGGTCGGGCCGCTCGGGGGACGAGCCGGGCTGGCGGATCGGTTGTCCCGGGCTCGGATCGGCGACGTCGTCGTCACGCCCGATGACCTCGTCGTGGCCGACGACGACGGGGTCCTGTTCCTCGCCGCCGCCGAGGCCGACGAGGCATTCGGGATCGCGGCCGAGATCGTCGCCGCCGAGCGCGGCCAGTCGGAGCGCCTGGCGGCAGGCGCCTCGCTCCGCGACCAGCTCGGGTTCGACGAGTACAAGCGTCGTCGGGCGACCGATCCGACGTATGACTTCCGGCGCCATCTCCGGGAGTCGGGCGGCGCGATCGAGTCGTAGGGCGGCCGGGCCACCCGTCAGACCGCGAGCGTTCCCTCCGAAAGGCCCAACTCGCGCTCCGCCGCAAGCGCCGCCCAGGCGACCATTTCGGAGCGGGCGATGACCGTCTCGTGGGCGACGACCTGGAGGGCCAGGCCGTCGATGACGGAGATGATCCGCCAGGCCGCGGCCGCCGGATCCGGGCAGCTGAACCGGCCCGCCTGGACTCCGCCCCGGACGATGCCCTCGACGAGCGCCTGCCAGGCGAGGTTCAGGCGCTGCGACGTGGCCCGCAGGGCCGGCCGGCGGGCAGCTTCCGCCCAGGCGTCGAGCCACAGCTGGAAGGCCCAGTCGGCGTCGGCCGGAGCGTACGCGCGGAAGAACGCCGCCAGCGCGGCCTCAGGGCCGTCGGCAGCGTCTGCGGCGACCGCCTGGGTCGTCCGCCGCAGGTCGTCGGCCGCGACGCGTTCGAAGGCCGAGGCGAGGACGTCGTCCATCGTCGCGAAGTAGTGGTGGATGAGGCCGCTCGAGCTGCCCATCTCGTCGGCCACGTCCCGGACCGTCGTCGATGCGAGGCCCTTGCGCCGGGCCACCGCGAGCGCCGCGTCGACGATCGCCTCGCGCCGGCGATCGGCCGTCATCCGCGACATGTTGCCCGCCTCGCCTGACGACGCGCTCGCCCGGGGACACCGGTGTTCGGCGCGGCGCATCGTCCCCGTGACTGGCAGTCAGCAAACCGAGGCTCACGCCGGTGCCGAAGTGCCCCGCGCCCTCGTCGCGAACGAATCCATGTCCACGAGTCTCGATTCCACGCCCACGGCGACGTCCGCGGCCCGACTCCAACTGCGCCGGCCTCATCACGCCCGAATTGTTGACTGGCAGTCACGCCCCGGGCCGGCGTCGGAATCCGCACATCGGGCGCACTCTAGGACGCTCTTGCGCACGTGTCCAACAAGCGGCTAGGATGGCCGCCTCGGGCAGCCTTCCCCGGCCCATCGGCCGGTCCCGGGACAGCGAGGGGCGCGCTGCATGATCCGGACGACGCCGTTCCACGAGCGCACCGCCGCGCTCAACGAGACCGGCATCTGGGAGCACTGGTCCAACCACCTCGTCGCGACCCGGTACCAGATGTCGGAGAAGTTCGAGTACTTCGCGATCCGGAACACGGCCGGCCTGTTCGACACCTCGCCCCTCTACAAGTACCGGGTCCATGGCCCCGACGCGGATAGATTCCTGGCCGGCGTCCTCGCCCGGGACATCCGGACCTGCCCCACCGGTCGAGCCCAGTACACGGTCTGGTGCGACGACCGCGGCTTCGTGGTCGAGGACGGGGTCGTCCTGCACGTCGCGCCGGAGGAGTACCTGCTGACCGCCGCCGAGCCCAACCTCGCCTGGTTCCTGGCCCTCGTCGACGGGCTCGAGGTCGCGGTCGACGACGTCTCCGGCGACTGGGGCGTGCTCGCCGTCCAGGGCCCCAAGTCGCGCGAGCTCCTCGCCTCGCTCGCCCCCGACGTCGGCCGCCTGGCCTACTTCGACGTCATCTCGACGACGATCGGGGGCCTCGCCGTCCACGTCTCGCGGACCGGCTATACGGGCGACCTCGGCTTCGAGATCTGGTCCCACGCCGCCGACGCGGTCGCGGTCTGGGACGCCGTGTGGGGTATCAGCCGGGGGCGAGGCGTCATCCCGTTCGGGATGACCGCCCTGTACATGGCCCGGATCGAGGCGGGCCTCCTCCTCCTCGACGTCGACTTCCACTCGAGTCGGTTCGCCTGGACGGACGCGGATCGCTCAACGCCGATCGAGCTGGGCCTCGGCTGGATGTTCCGCGACCTGGCGACTGACGATCGAGCGTTCATCGGCCATGAGGCCGTCCGCCGGGAGATCGCGGCGAAGAGCTCGCGCTGGCGGCTCTCCGGCCTGATCCTCGACTGGCAGGACTACGACCGGATCTTCGACGCCGCCGGCCTCATCCCGCCCAAGGATCACACCCCGATCCAGGACGAGTACTACATCTACGACGACGAGCTCAACCAGCTCGGCTACGCCACGAGCCAGCTGTACTCGCCGATCCTCCAGCGCCACATCGCCCTGGCCCGCGTGCCGATCCACCTCACCGCCCCCGGTTCCCGGGTAAAGCTGGAGCTGGGTGTGAGCCATCGCTACGAGTACTTCGACGCGCACGTCGCGCGGCTGCCCCTCTTCAATCCCGCGCGAAGGACCGCCTGACATGCCGAAGTCGACCGCCACCAGCACAACGTTCGCGACATCGAAGCTCGACCGCCCCACTGATCATGCCTGGGACGCGATCGTGATCGGCGGCGGCCACAACGGCCTGACGAATGCCGCCTACCTTGCGAAGGCGGGGCTGCGAACCCTCGTTCTCGAGCGCCGGCACCTCGTCGGGGGCGCGGCGATCACCGAGGAGCTCCGGCCGGGCTACTGGTTCACGACGTTTTCGTATGCCCTGAGCCTGCTCCGGCCCGACATCATCCACGAGCTCGAGCTGACGAAGCACGGCTTCATGCCGATCCTCATGCCCACGACGTTCTGCCCGATGGAGAACGGCGACTACCTGCTCCTCGGCCAGGATCACGGCGAGAACCACCGGGAGATCGCCCGCCACAGCAAGCACGACGCCGATGCCTACGACGCATTCAACCACGACGTCCTGAAGGTCTGCCAGGCGATCAAGCCCCTCCTCGACGCTGCCCCGCCGGACATCTTCAGCGACGACCCCGAGGAGCTCGTGGCCCTGGCGATGCTCGGCCAGCGTTTCCGGAGGCTTGACAAGAAGGTCCTCCACGACGCTGTCCGGCTCCTGACCGGCTCAGCCGCGGACTTCCTCGACGACTACTTCGAGTCGGACATCCTCAAGGGCTACCTTGCCTCCTCGAGCATCATCGGGACCAAGGTCGGGCCGTACTCGCAGGGCTCGGGGCTGGTCCTGCTCTACCACCTCATGGGCGAGCACGACGGCGAGTTCGGGGCGTGGGCCTTCCACAAGCGTGGCAACGGCGGCTTCACCCAGCTCCTGGCCAGGGCGGCCGAGTCGTTCGGAGTCGAGATTCGGCTCGAATCACCGGTCGAGACGGTCATCACGGCCGGCGGCCGGGCGACCGGCGTGGCCCTCGACGACGGTCGCGAGCTCCATGCCCCGATCGTCGTCTCGGCCCTCGATCCGCGGCGGACGTTCCTGGAGCTCGTGGACCCGCGCCAGCTGCCGGCCGACCTCGTCGAGGCCATCACCCGCTTCCGCTTCCAGGGCACCTCGGCCAAGGTCAACTTCGCCCTCGACGGCTATCCCCGCTACCCGGCGCTCGGCGACCGGACGGACCAGTACCGCGGCTTCACCAACATCGGGCCCTCGATGGAATACCTCGAGCGGGCCTTCGACGAAGCCAAGTACGGCGCCTTCAGCCAGCGGCCCTACCTCGACTGCGCCGTCCAGTCGGCGGTCGACCCGGACATGGCCCCGCCGGGCAAGGCGGTGATGAGCTGCTTCGTCCAGTACGCTCCGTACCACCTCCGTGCGAGCGACTGGGACACCCAGCGCCAGCCGCTCGGCGATACCGTCCAGGCGACGCTCGAATCGTTCTTCCCTGGCTTCAGCGACCTCGTCATCCAGCGCGAGGTCCAGACGCCCCTCGACATCGAGCGGACGGTCGGCCTGTCCGAGGGCAACATCTTCGCCGGCGAGTTCCTCGCCCCCCAGATGTACTTCTTCCGGCCCGCGCCCGGCTGGTCGCAGTACCGGACCCCGATCGAGGGCTACTACCAGTGCGGCTCGGGCACGCACCCCGGCGGCTGTGTCATGGGCGCGCCCGGCAAGCTCGCGGCCCTGCGGATCCTCAAGGATCGCGATCGGGCCCGGGCTGGGACCGGCGCCCGGGTATGAGCGGCGGCGGCGCCGGGTCAGGCGGGCGTCACCTGGTCCTCGGGGGCCGCCCGCGGTAAGGGCAAGGCGATCGGGTCGGGAGCGAGCCGGCTCCGGCCGAGGGCATCGAATCGGTCGAGGCCCCAGGCGCCGACATCGACGACGTCGGTCCGCCCGGTAGTCGCGAGGTCCGCGCCGCAGCGGGCCACCGCCGGTCCCCACATCATCCCGTGCCCGCCGGCCGAGGCGACGGTCAGCCCCTCGATCGCATCGCCCGCCGGCGTCAGGCCCGGCCCGAGGATCGGCTGGTGATCCGGCGTGTAGTCGATCGTCGCCGCCCAGATCCGGCGGAGCCCCAGGCCGGCGGTGACCGGGACCAGCGCGGCGAGGTGGGCCCGCGTCCGGTCGAGGGCGACAGGGTCGACCTCAGGCCTGGTCCCGCTTGTCCACCGGCTCGGACGGTTGCCCACTGTCGGGCTAGCCTTGGTGGCGTAAACGTCGCCCAACCGCGCGCGTGTCCCCGGAGCGGCGCGCGGCCTCGATCGCTGAGGTTGTCATGGCCAACCGCCGCCCCCGCTTCCAGCTCCCGACGCGACGGCTCGCCCGGACGAAGGTCGAGCAGGCGGCCGGGCCGGCGCCCGAGGTCTCGATGGAGGCTCACCCGGAGGACGTCGCGGCACCCGTCGAGCAGAGCGTGGTGGATGCCGCGATCTACCGCGACGGCCACCGGATCGACACGCCGAAGACGGTCGCCGAGGCGGCCCGCCGGCTCCGGGCCGAGGCCGGGACGATGGCCTGGTCTCTTCGACGAGGCCCTCGCGCAGCGGGGGCCGGTTCGCTGGCCACGCGCAGCTAGACGGGCGGTTGGTCGGCCGCGGACTGCGGGGAGTCGGCCTCGCCAAGGCGCGCTGCCAGGATCAACGCCCAGGCTGGCAGCAGGACCCCCGAAGCCACCGCCAGGACAATGTCACCCGCTGGCGTGTCGCTGAATTCGTGGAGGGCGATGCTGAGCAACAGCAGCGCAGCTGAACCCCATGAGATCCATGACCAGAGGGGCGAGGGGCCGCGCTTGCCCAGGACGATGGCCGCCAACGCCACGCCGATTGCCCCGAATGTGACGGCACCATAGGTAAGCCAATCGGTCGCTCCCTGCAGGATGCTCAACGCCCAGAACTGGCTGATCGTTTCCTCGGCCTTGAAACCACAATCACAGTACTGCAAGGCGATCGTGACCTGCGTCCCGCCGAGATAGAGAAGTCCGGCCGCCACACCGAGGAAGCCGCTGAGGAGGATCGATGACCTCAGGATGTCGGCGCGCCGATCCCGAGCGGCAAGCGACGCGATCGATCCAGCCGCGAGCGCCAAGGCCCCGAACCCGAACACGAAGAGCAGCGTCGCGAGCGCATCGAACGGCCACTGGGCGACACGGAACGGCTGAAGTGCAATCAGCCTACTGGGGAAATCGATGGTGTCACCGATATCCGGCGGGGTGACCAGGAGGTCGAACCCGAGGGCCAAGCCGAGTATCGTCGCGAGTACCAAGCATGCGGAAAAGATCCCGAGCAGGATCTGTGCTGGCGACCACCGGCTTGACATTCAATGTCCCTTCAACTCGGCGTGGACCCTGGGTAGCCCGGCAAGGATCGAAGCGTGACGGATCGGGCCTTCGGAACCCTACCGGAAGGCGTTTCGTTCCACAATGGATTCGTTCGAGTTCGGCGTCGCGGCGGAGCCGCCCCTCGACCACGGTGGTGCGACGGGGCCAAAGTCGGCGCCCTGCCACCGCCGGAGTCGCTCGTTCCGCGCTCGCCCCGCGGTGTCGCCGGGGACGGACGGTATGGTCGGAGTGGCCGACGGCCCGAACGGGCAGCGCCGAAATAGAACAAGTGTTCTGGCGCGCCCGACAGGATTTGAGCGCGCGGATGCCAGAAATATCCGGATACCAATCGAAGACGCAGGGGCCAACCTGATGGCCAAGGGCGCCTGACAGAAATCCGGCGTGTTGGACACATAACCCAACCGAGGCATTCCGATCAGTCGATGCGCGGCGGTGGCGCGTCCAGCCGGCATCGGTCATCTCTGGACGGAGTCATCGGTGGGTTGCTCGATGAGGTGCCCGCCGATCGTCCTCGACGCTCTTCCTCGCGGTGAGCCGGCCAGACGCGTTCGGTTCCGACGATGGAGCTATCGCATGTCGACGGTAATGGAAGTCCACAGCGGATTCGTCGGCGTGACGGCCCCAGCAGCTCAAGAGAGCGTACGAACGAGACTTGGCGTTCGAGAAGACGAGGGGTCCATTTCGAGCGCGCCCGGCTCGATCCAGAACTCGGCAAGGTCTTCTGCCTTTCATCCGCCCCGACGAAGCAAGCCGTGATGCGCGTCCACGAACGCGCGGCCATCCGACCGCCGAGGTCTCTGAGCTCACGGTGGAGGTGTGGCCCCGCCAGCGTGACCTTGCCCGACAAGGGTCCGACGCCGCTACCGAGACAGGAAAGCGCTGAAATCGTGCCGATCGCTGTCTTGATGGTCGGGCTGCCGGTCCACGAACCAGCCGCCCGGCTCGACGGCCAGGGGCGTGCCGCCCAATCGCTAAGTCAGCGTGCCCGTGCCCGTGAGTACCCGCCGGAGAAAGCCTGCCACGACCGCAGCGTAATCCTCAAGCCGTGTAAACGACTGGCGAAGTCCGTGGCTGTTGAATGACCGAAGGAGGCAACCTTGAAGACACGCACAGCCACGATCACCGCCGCCATCCTGCTCGCCGGGTGCGCGAGCGTCGGTCCATCGCCGTCCCCGGTCCCTGCCGCCACGGCCAGCGCGCCCGCGGTCACGGCGACGATCGCCGCCACTCCAGCCGCCCCGGCGACCGGTCCCGCGAGCGTTCTCGAGGGTACCTGGATCGCGACATCCACCTGCGCACAGCAAGCGGCGGCCGTCGACGCCGCCGGTTTCACCGATGAGCAGCAGACCGCCGCCGAATGGGATGCGGCGACCTGTATGGATATGGGCCATGGCACCCGGATGCAGCTGCGCTTCTCGGGCGAGCGGTTGATCATCTTCCAGGACGGCGTCATTGGATGGGATGGCGTCTTTCGGACGGTCGACGCCGACACCTTCGAGGCAGGCGATTCGGGCACGTATTACCTCACGTACGAGTTCGCCGTCGCCGGCGACCAGCTGACCATCGACATGGTTCGCGATGATTTCCCGACTAGCGACCCGGCCGAGCTGGCCGGAGAGCAGATCGCGCAGACCGTGATCTACGAGAGCGCGCCATTCGAGAAGGCGTCGTGACGTGCAGCGCCAGCGTCTCGCGCGACAGGTTCGCGGACGCTCGATCGCCGGCCTGCTCGCCGCGCTGGCCGCGGCGACATGGACTGGCGGTTGTGCCGGGGACGGGCCGAGGCCCTCCCCGGCCGTCCCGCCCGAGACGGGCACAACTCGGGCCCTCATTCCCTCGGCCGCGGCTCCGACGAACGGCGCCATCCTCGTTGTGTCGAGCGTGATGCCCTTCCAGCTCCTGTTCCCGCCCGACTGGGTGGAGTACGGGGCGGGAGCCGACGAGCAGAGCTTCGGGACGAGCGATGGGATGCTGACGCTGATCGTCGGCAGGGCCGTGATCGAGCCGGGCCAGACTGTCGCCGACCGGGTCGAGGTCAACCGGACCACCGAGTTCCGGAACTGCAGCAGCGACGCGAGCCTGGATCGGCCGATCACGATCGACACGGAGCCGGGCATCCTGTGGAGCGTGCGGTGTGGCGACCGCAGCATTCTCGCCGCCAACACGATCCACGACGGGCGCGGCTACCGCGTCCTGGTGCAGTCGACGCCCGACGCGGCGGCAGACCTCGAGCCCCTGCTGCGCGCATTCGTCGACGGTTTCCGGTTCACCGAATAGCCGCCCCGACGGCCTACGGGACGAGCCGGAGGGGCGGCAGGTCGGCGAGACAGGCCGTATCGAGCGCCGCGGTCGGATCGTTCAGCCAGCCGCGCCGCACCTGCCGCGGGCACTCGTTGAACCCGAAGACGTTGTAGCTCTGGTTCGGGACCTCCAGGAACGTCGCACTCGAGAGTCCCACGAGCGCAGCCTCGAGCTCCGGAAGGGGCCCCGTATAGGGATCGAATTGCCCGACGAGCACGAGGGCGGGCACGTCCGACACAACCGGCGCAGCGATCGAGGGATCCGCTGGACGCACCGCCCAGGCGTCGCAGGCCGCAAAGAGCGGGCTGTGCTCGAACGTCGGCGCCAGCCAAGCTGTCGCAGCCGTCGGCGAGAGGGCCGCCGGGCGATCCATGAACGGGACGACATCGGCGCAGAGCGTGCCGAGCCAGGACCCGTCCTCCACATTGGTGCAGTCCGGGAAGTATCCGACGCACGCGTCACCCGCCTCGGTCAACAGCCGGACCAGGGGGTCATCCGGGACGATCGTCCGGTCGCTCGCCGCGCGGATCGAGCGCAGCAGCGACGAGAGCTTCCGTCCGCCTTCGTAGCCAAGCGTCGCGCGGATGGCGCGGGACGCGCGGATGTCGTCGAAGACGATCGTCCGGTCGCTCGCCGCGCGGATCGAGCGCAGCAGCGACGAGAGCTTCCGTCCGCCTTCGTAGCCAAGCGTCGCGCGGATGGCGCGGGACGCGCGGATGTCGTCGAAGACGATCGTCGGGGCCTGGGCGGTCGCGCCCGCGTGCAGGGTGATGGGCTCGACGCGGAGGCTCTCGATCAGCGCGCCGAGCTCGGCCTCGACGTCTCTGTGTGCCCGGCCGCAGTCCGCGTCTGACTCGCACAACTCGGCCAGCCTCGCCATCACGGCCGCGGCGGCCGCGGCATTGAACGCGGGGTCCGGCCCCTGCGCCGGCACTGGCGAGTCGAGGACGATCGACCTGACGCCTGCCGGCGACTGCCGTGCGACCTCCAGCGCGAGCCGCGAGGCGCTGCCGAACCCGATGACGTTCCAGGGCGGGAGGGCCAGCTCGGTCCGCAGGGCCTCGATGTCGCGTGCGCTCGAGAGGAGCCCGTAGGCCTCGATGTCGATTCCGTCCGCAACGAGTCGGGCTCGACAGTCGCGCAGCGCGGCGGTCAACAGGGAGGTCGCAGCCGGGTCGCGCGCCGGAACGGCGAGGATGGCGTTGCGCGCCGCGCCGACCTCGTGACATCGCAGCACTGGCTCGGACAGACCGGTCCCGCGGCGATCCACGATGTACACGACACGGCCCGTCCGCTGGGCGAGGCTGGCGAGCCCGCCGTACTCGAGGCGCCCGCCGAGGGTCTCGCCCACGACGACCATCGGATCGTCGGCGTCGACGCCGTCGGCGGGGTCGACGCGCGCGACGAAGATGCGAATCGTCTTGCCGTTCGGCGCCTCCCAGCGCTCGGGGACGGTGAGGTAGCCGCACGCCGGAGTGACCACGAAGACCAACGCCACCTCGTCCGGGCAGTCCGTGGTCACGAACCCGCCCGGCGCGGGCGTCGGCTCGGCGACCGCGGTCGATGGCGCGGCGGTCAGACCAGGGGGCGATGTGCGATCAGGTGCCGGCGTGACTACGGGTGCGCACGCCGTCGCAAACACGGCCAGCGCGACGGCCGCGAGCCGGCGATCCAGCTCAGCGCTCCCTGACCCAGGGACGCGTGGCAAGCAGCGCGAGCCGGATCTCGCAGGTGTCGCCGCGAGCCGTGAACGTCAGGCTCGAGGACGTGCTGACGAACCCGTACGTCGCCACCGAGTCGCAGTAGTCGTTGTAGTAGAGGTCCGTCCGGAACGAGTCGCCCTCGATCGCAAAGGTGTGGCCCGTCGCAGCGCTCCCCTCGAACGTGGCAGGCGGCTCGAGGTCGATGGCGCCGCTCGGCTGCAATGTGATCGACCAGATGCCGGCCAGGCCCAGGCCCGTGACGCCCGGGTCGGAGGGTTGCAGGGTGACGGCGTAGGTGCCTGCGACCGCGGCCCGAGGATCCGGGCTCGCCGCCGGCACGACGCCCGGTCCCTGGATGCCGGGGAGATAGCGCGTCCCGATCAGAAGGACGACGATCGTCGCCGCGCCGATGAGGGCCAGGCCGAGCGGCTGTTCGCGCCTGGCTCGACCGCGGTCGAGGACGATCCGAAGTCGCTCGTCCGTGTCGGGCTCGACCGTCTGCGCCGCACGACCCAGCGCTCCGCGAAGGCGACGGTCAAGCGACATCATCGTCCTCCTCGTGGAGGAGCTCGGCCAGGCGGCGGCGCGCTCGATGGAGGTGGACGCGAGCCGTGGGTTCGGCACATCCCAGTGCCTGTGCAATGTCCGCGATCGGCAGGTCCTCGTAATAGAACAGGACCACCGCGGCGCGCTGCATGCCCGGGAGCCTGCGGACCGCGTCCGTGACGTCCAGATCGCGCGGCTGCAGCGGCATCGGCTGGCGAACGTCGGCCTTGACGAGCGACCACAGGCGGTCCCTCCGCAGCGCCCGCATGGCCAGCCGGATCGCCACCCGGCGAACCCAGGCGTCGGGGCGCTCGTAGCGCGAGATCTTGTCCCAATTCTTGAGAAGCTGGACGAACGCGTCCTGGGCGACGTCCTCCGCGCGCCGGGCGTCGTGCAGCATCAGCGCGACCGTTCGCGTGACCCTCGGGAAGGCCTCGACGAAGAACGCCCCGAACTCCGCCTCTGCCCCGACGAACGCGGCCGCCGACCGCCCCTCACCCTTCCTCGCGCGATCGTCGATCACCGTCGGCCGGCCGGCTGACGGTGATGGGCTCGCGAGGATCGCGGTCTGCTCCTGGATGGGGAATCTCCGCGCGGGGATCGGTCCTGCAACGCAACAGCGTCGACCACGGCGAAACGTTTACCAGCGGTCATGGAAACGTGAGCGATACGGCGTCGAGAACCCGGCGGGTCACGGCGGAGAGGGTGGGATTCGAACCCATGAGCACGTGTGGCTTGTTCCAAGTCCGGAGGCCCTCCCGATGCGGCCCATCGTCACATGCGGGGTCATGCTCGGTCCAGGATGGAGATTTGCCGTCGGCCCTTCGCATCGCGCAGTCAGCAATCGACCGGGAAGACCCGCCGGACCCGCGACGATCGCGGCGAGAGAGCGGGCCAGGGCGCCGCGGACGGAGGTGACAAACAGAACACCTGTTCTGGCGCGCCCGACAGGATTCGAGCGCGCGGATGCCATAAGTATTCGGATTCCGGTCGACGGGGCAGAGAACGCAGGTGAGGCGACCGCCTGAAGGTAACCCGGGAGACCTCCTGCCTACTCCTGAGCCGGGCCAAGTGATTCCTGGAGGCGAGGACGGTGGGCCGGGGTCGAACCCGCCCACCGTGTCGGAAAGGCCGCGGAGTCCGTCGTCGTCACGGGCACCCGGTGACCTTGAAGAAGTAGCGCTCGACGAACGGTTCGCCGTCCTTCCAGGTGAGGTGCCACCGCTCCCAGATCCGGATCCCATCCGGAGATCCGGGCAGATGCTCATGCAGGATCTGCGTGATGAGCACGTTGTCGTTCTTGTTGACCACGGCCGAGAACGGGCTCGTGTAGCGGTAGCCGGACACGTCCGGGATGGCTGGGTCGTCGAAGTCATAGGCGTACGTCCCGTTCTCGACGTCGACGATCTGGAACCGGTCTTCGTAGATCCAGATCGTCGTGTGGCCGGTCTCCACGTTCCTGAACACGCCCGACCGAAGGCCGAGACCACCGCCGACGTCCCCGCACACGTCGTCGATGACGGCTTCGATGATCTCCGCCTTGTGGTGGCGTTCCACGATCCGCTCGATGGGACCGCTGGCGGCGGCGCTGGCCGGAACCCCAAGCAGCAAGACCGTCGCGAAGGTGATGACGATCGTTCGGTGGCGGCGCATCACGCAGTCCTCCATGTCGCGGAGTCGACCCGTGAGTGGTGTCGCTCGATCCGCTGCCAGGAACGCTAGGAGCCGGGGCGTCTCGGTTGGACCGAGCCGTCCCGGCTTCCGAGTCGGGGCTGCCGTGGGCTGTGGGCCGGCACTCGTCAGGGCAGGCCCTGCCGGCGGACGAAGCCGACCAGGGCCTGGCCATGACGCATTGGATGACGAAGTTGGCCCCGGACGCCTCTGCGCCTGCGTGGTCGAAGACCTCGACCCCGTCCGAGAAGGCACGTGTCACAGTCGTCACAGGGCTAACGCCGTCGTGCGCTACGGCACCGGTTGCCACGCAGGCCGGCGCTCGAACTCCGGGGTGGATCGAACCAAGGTGCGGCCACTGCCGTCGGGTCGGATGGTGCAGAAGTCCCAGAAGCTGAGCTCACCGGGAGCGCACTGGAACATGATCATCGAGCCATCCGGCGCCCACGTCGGGGCGAACGAGGCCTGGAAGGGCCGGTTGGACGGATAGGGCGCCTCGTCGGTGAGGCGATGGAGGTGACTGCCGTCGGCGTTCATGATCCACAGACTGGGCCTGATCCCGGGCCGCCAGTCGGTCTGCATGACCAGCTGCGACCCGTCCGGCGACCAGTCGACCGTGAAGTTCAACAGGTCTCCGAACGGCGTGAGGCGCTTGAGGCCGGTGCCGTCGGCCTTGACAACGTAGACGGCGCCTTCTCGCGGGGCGCGGCCTCGTTGTCGCCAGGACGCCTCCTTGACGCCGGTGAATGCGATCAGCGATCCGTCGGGCGAGTAGCGCGGATACTGCGGGTAGTCGACGCCGTTCGGTAGCCCGATCACTCGCCGGCGGTCGCCGCCGTCGCTGGCGCGGATGGTGAACACACCTTGCTCGGCGAGGTCGAAGGGGTTGCCCATCGCGTACAGGATCCTGCTTCCGTCCGGAGAGAACGAGGGCTGCTCCTTGACGATGCCACCGGCCGTGAACACGTGCTGCTCTCCGGTGACGACGTTGAGGGTCGCGATGTCGATGCGGAAACCGGGCTCGGGCGGCGGTGCCGTCGAGTTCTGGTCGGTGGAGAAGACGAGCGTCTGACCGTCGGCCGACCAGGCGGGGTCGTACGTGTCGTAGTCACCGAACGTGAGCTGCTCGGCATCAGAGAGATCAGGATCGGCCCACCACAGGTGCGTTGGGCTGTCCTCGCCCTCGATCACGTATGCGACCCGACCGTTGGCGCCGGGATAGGCGGCGAGCGTCGGCGGCGCGCCTATCGTCGCGACGAGCAGCCCGACGAGCGCCGCCGCGCCAAGCGCTCGACGCCTCTGACTGGTGCTCGTTCGGACGAGTGTCGCGGCAGCATCTGATACAGCGAACCGGGTCCGTCCCTTGCGGTGCATGATGTGGTCCTCCGTGGTGCGGTCGCGACCCCGGTGGCGTCGCCAGATCCGCTGCCGTAGACGCTAGGAGCGGGGCCGGCTCAGGTGGACCGAGCCGTCCCCACTTCCGAGTCAGGGCTGCCGTGGGCCTTGGCGTACTGCCCTCAGGGCAGGCCCTCAGCGCCGCCCGACAACGTCATTCGTCGGAGCGCGTGTACGGCTTGACCACGCGGGCGGTCGGGCCGAACGAGACCTTCCGGAAGCTGAGCGTGTCCTCGAAGAGGCTCCACGTGTAGACGAATCGATAGCCGTCTTCGTGGAACGTGATCGACTGGTCGGCCTCATCGATCTCGACGGTCCCATCCGACAAGAACCCAGCGCCATGGGATCCTGGCTCGGATCCTGGCCGATAGTTCCAGAATCGATCGCCCTCGAAACGCAGGACGTGGCAGCCGATATTCTCCGGATTGTTCTCGCCGGCGTCGGCACCGGCGGCCAGCATCTCCTCCCAGGTCACGCACACCTCCCAGGCCCCCTCGAGAGGGGAGGGCGACGCCGCGCTCGACGGCGTCGAGCTGGCTGGGGCCTCCGTGCATTCGATCGCTGGTGCCTGGCCGGTCGAGATCGCGGCGAGGCGCCTGGCGTCCTCCATGACCGCCGCGGCGAGCGGGTCACGTGCGATGGTGTCGTAGACCGGCGCGACCGCCTGGCGGAGTCCCTCGAGAGCCGGCTCGCCCGCGGCGGTGAGCTTGATGCCCATCCGGCAGAGTCTCGTCAGGCCCTCGTCCTCCTCCCAGCCGATCTCGGTCAGCCGAACGGCACGGGCGTCGATGGCGGCCTGCCGCAGGGCGGCCTGCTGCTCCGGGCTGAGGCGATCAAAGGCGGCCGCGTTGGCGAAGAGGACGCTGACGCGCGGCCACAGGACGAGGTCGCTGGCCA
>Ga0209751_10001120_pt1 | contig 27887 bp, 29 predicted proteins | sample RifCSP13_1_FD_184019 | JGI IMG/M metagenome (GOLD analysis project Ga0209751, IMG submission 184019) | Soil microbial communities from Rifle, Colorado - Rifle CSP2_sed 13_1 (SPAdes) (version 2) | ecosystem: Environmental > Terrestrial > Deep subsurface > Rock core/Sediment | place: Rifle...
CCACCACCGCCGCCGCTACCGCCGCCGCCGATCCCGGCCGCCCTGCATCCACACCTCAACAGCATGTCACTCCTTTTCGTCCAACCGGTCGTCGAGTCCGAGCCGCTCGGCCAGAGAGCGCAGCTTGGCCACCAGCGGGTCGGGCACCGGCACACCGTCCTGTCTGCGTTCAGCCTCGATGGCGGCCGCCCGCTCCCCTGCCAACCGAACCGGGTCGTCGGTCATCGATTCCGACCCCCGAAACACTCTCAACTGACGGTCCATCTCTCCTTTGAATTCCTCGAGGCTCAAGAAAAGGTCGGGCCGGATCACCACTATGGCCTGACCGGTGTTGGCCGGGACGTCGTACACCGCCCGGTGGTCGAGTGTTTCCCGGCCGAAAGCCGCTCCGTTGATGATCCCCGCCAGCACCCCTATCGCGAAATTCAGACCCGAGCCCTTGTAGCCACCGATCGGCATGAGAAAACCCTCATCCGCCCGCTCCGGATCGGTGACCGGCTCGCCATTCATGTCGATAACCCAGCCCTCCGGCATTGGTTCTCCTGCCAGCGCTTTCACCTTGATCGTGCCGTGGGAGGCGACGGTAGTGGCGATATCGAGCTGAAAAGGAACTTCGTTCCCGGCGGGGATGGCCACTGCGACCGGATTGGTACCCAGCAACCGTTCCCGTCCCCCCCAGGGCGGCATGACGTTGGCGCTGGCCACCGCGCAGTAGATGCCGATCAGGTCTTCTCGCATCGCCAGGGCCGTATACACCGCGGCTGCGCCGGCGTGATTGGACCGCCACGTTCCCACCCATGCCAAGCCGGAGGTCTTCGCCTTCACGATTGCCGTTTCGACGGCCAGGGTCATGACCACCTGGCCGAGCCCGTTGTCCCCGTCGACCAGGGCGCTGACCGGCGTCTCATGCAGGATCCGAATATTCGGCCTGAGATTGATGCCGCCCGCTTCGATCCGCTCGGCGTAGAGGGGAAGGCGGATGATCCCGTGACCCGTCCTGTCCCGCAGATCGGCTTCCACCAGTCGGCGGGCAGTCACCCCGGCATGCTCGTCGAGCACACCAAGCGCCACCAGAACCTGAGCGGCAAACTCTTCCAGCCGCGCCACGGAGAATCTGGTGCTCACTGGGTCGGCATCACATGCGGACGGAGGCAGCCAGCGCCAGTTGGGCCGCTTCCCGATCGAGAGGCAGATCGACGACCTGGTTTCGCTCGGCCGAAAGGTCGGCGGCAACATATACTTCCATCGCCAGCCGGGCCTGAGCCGGGGTGACCATAACCGCACGATCGAAGGCGACCGCCTCGAGGAAGTGGACCGTCTCCCGTTCCATCGGCCCTGCATAGACATGCTCAACGAATTCACCCGGCATGGTCGAAAGCGGGAACACCACACCATCGGACATCGTGTTCATGACGATGTCCTTGTGGCTGTCATCCAAGAGCAGCGCACCTTCGCTCCCGATGAACTCCATCCAGGTGGACGAGAAGTTTGGATACCCCGGCGGTAGAATCCAGCCGGCACCGATCGTTACCACGACCCCATCGTCCATGGTTATCACGATGGACATGAAGTCGGCCACGTCGTACTTAGGTTTTTGTACCTTCTCAACCGCCTGGGCGTAGACCCGGATGGGTTTTCTCGGCTCGAGGGCCCAGAGCGCGAAATCGATGTCGTGGGTTGCTTCCATCGCGGCCGGCGACAGCTTGATACGACCGCCGATCTTGTCAGCCAGCTTGCGAGTAATGTGCCGGCTGATCAGAACGCTGACCGGCTCCCCTAGCGTGCCGTCGCCCAGGCTCCTTTTCACCAGCGCTTGCTTGACGTTGAAACGCTGCGAGTACCCGATCGTGAATTTGAGTCCCATCCGCTCGGCGATCTCAATCAACTCATCTGCTTCGTCCAGAGTCAGCGCCATCGGCTTCTCGAGCAGCACGTGCTTGCCTGCCTCGAGGGCCGCCTTGGTCATCGGATGGTGAGTCGTCTCCGGGGTGGCAGAGATCATCACCGCCTCGACATCCGGATTGGCCAAGATCTCCTGATAATCGCTGGTGGCAAGCAAAGGATTGGTTTGGGCGGCCACTTCTCTGAGGCGGTCTGGGTCGGATTCGGCGATGGAAAGGTTCCGCACCAAGGGACTGTTGGCGGCAGTCACGGCCCTGATCCCACCGCACCATCCGGTTCCGATCACACCTACATCGATCTGTCGCATGTTGTTTCCTTTCGGGTGCTTTCCACTCTTCAGTCTTCGAATAGCTCTGCCGGGCCGACCGGAAGCGTCACCGCCCGTCCCCTCCGGGCAGAAAGGTCCATGGCCATGGTCAGCATCAAGTTGCGGTGTCCGTCGAAGGCCGTTGCGTGAGGAGTATTGGCCCCCTTGAGCAACCGGTTGTACCAGGTCATCGTCTCTTCTCGCATCGGACCCCACAGCATGCCGTCGGAGAGGTCTCCGGGCGGATAACTCCCGATGAAATCGATGTGGCGGGGAGCACCGGCGGCAAACCCCTTCGGCTGATACCCGGCCCCCTGGGGAATCTCCGAAGCGAGAATGACGTCCCGATGCGTGTCTTCGATATCGATGATGCCTTTGGTGCCAACGATCCCGATCTCGAGCCCGTAGACGGCCCCCGGCCAGATGATGGGAAGCGCCCAATTGATGTTCATGCTAAAGACCGTGCCGTCGTGCATCGTGATGATGCCAAAAGTGAAGTCTTTCGTCCCGATCTCCCCCAGGCTCTGGTCCCCGGAACGGGCATAGACCTCCACCGGTTCCTTACCCTCCATGAGCCACATACACATGTCGAGGCTATGGGTCCCCGACACCACCATCGGAGTCAAGAACCGCTTCTCCGGTGTCCTGGCCAAGGTAGCGATCGGTACCATCCTGTTCATGAAGGCCCGGGTGACGACACTGGTGACCTCGCCAATCTGACCGTCGCGTAGCCGCTGCTTGGCGGTCAGGAAACGGCGCCGGAACCTCTGTGTGTATCCAATGACTGCGTCGACTCCGTTTTCTTGAATGGCGCGCAGCACCTTCTCCGATTCGAATGGATCCGTCGCAAGAGGTTTCTCGATAAACAGCGGGTGCCGGTACTCAACCGCCGCCAGGATCGGTTCGACGTGCTCGTTCTCGTCGGTTGCGACGATGACCGCGGTGACTTCGGGGCGGGCGAGCAGTTCTTTGAAGTCGCTCGTCACAAAATCGGCGTTGGTGTCCTTGGCCAGCCTTCCGCCAACCTCTTCGTCGATATCGCACAGGCCGAGCCACGCGACTGCAGGATGCTCTCGCGCCAGCTGTGCTCGAATCCGGCCGATGGTACCGCAGCCAATGATGGCCAACCCAATGCCGTCCATGATTCTCCTCGGCTCGAGACTGCCAGCATCCTATACGAACAACGGCCGCCAGGGAGAAGGCAGTATCGCCGATTCCGTACTTCCCGGCCAGGGTTTTTCTCGCCCCGGAACCTGAGCACGACAGAGATCGCATTGGATTTCTAGCATGGCGCGACCCGAAAGAAGCAGTGGAGGAGCGATGACGTTTACCACCGAGACCATGGACGGGATGAGAATCGACTGGGACGTGCCGATCGAGATGAACGACGGTCTGGTCGTGCGAGCCGACGTGTTTCGCCCCATCGAAGACGGTCGCTATCCGGTCATCTTGAGCTACGGCCCCTACGCCAAAGGCCTTTCCTTCCAGGAGGGGTATCCCGACCAATGGAAACGGATGGTCTCCCAGCACCCGGACGTTGCGGAAGGTAGCTCCAACCGATATCAAAGCTGGGAGGTGGTCGACCCGGAGAAGTGGGTCCCGGCCGGATACGCCTGTGTGCGGGTCGACTCCCGCGGTACAGGTCGGTCACCCGGCTACGTGGATCATTTCTCGCCGCGGGAAACCCAGGATTTCTATGACTGCATCGAATGGGCGGCCGTTCAACCCTGGTCGTCCGGGAAGGTGGGACTCAACGGAATCTCTTACTACGCCATCAACCAGTGGCATGTGGCCAGTCTCCAACCTCCTCATCTGTCGGCCATGTGCGTTTGGGAAGGCGCCGCCGACTGGTACCGGGACATGACCCATCATGGGGGGATCCTGTCCACCTTCTGGGCCAATTGGTACGACATGCAGGTCAAGACCGTCCAGTACGGCCTTGGTGACCGCGGGCCAAAGAGCCCGGTCACCGGCGCCAATGCCTGCGGCGACGAGAACTTGTCGGACGAGCAACTGGCCGCCAATCGCCAGGACTTCGGCGCCGAAATCCTCTCCCATCCACTCGACGACGAATACCATCGGGACCGCTCTCCTCAATGGGACCGGATCACGGTCCCGCTCTTGACCGCCGCCAACTGGGGCGGTCACGGTCTGCACGCCCGCGGCAATTTCGAGGGCTTCACCCGATCGGCCACCAATCAGAAGTGGCTCGAGGCGCACGGGATCGAACACTGGACACACTTCTATACCGATTACGGTCGGGAACTGCAGCAACGGTTCTTCGATCACTTTCTCAAAGGTGAAGCTAACGGCTGGGACCAGCATCCCCGGGTGCAGTTGCAAGTCCGCCACCCGGACGAGCATTTCGAACTGCGCTGCGAAGAGGACTGGCCGGTCCCCCGCACGCGCTGGACCAAGTTTCACCTGCATCCCGACCTCACTCTCCACCGCCGGCCGACGCTCGAGGCGGCCGAGCTTCAGTTCGAGGCGTTGGGCGACGGGCTGCGGTTCACGTCGGAGCCGCTCACCGAAACAACCGAATTCACGGGGCCGGCGGCCGCCAAGCTGTGGATCTCCTCGAGTACCGAGGACGCCGACCTGTTTCTGATCCTCCAGGTATTCGACCCCGAGGGCCGCGAAATCACCTTTCAGGGTGCGCTCGACCCGCACACCCCGATTGCCCATGGTTGGCTCAGGGCATCGCATCGAAAACTCGACCAGGATCTTTCGGCACCGTGGCGCCCCTACCACGCGCATGATGAAACCCAGCTCCTCACCCCGGACGAGGTCTACGAGTTGGACGTCGAGCTGTGGCCGACCTCGATCGTCGTGCCGGCCGGGTACAGGGTTGCGCTGTGGATCCGTGGACGCGACTACACGTACGAAGGCAAAGACGCAACCGAGGCCACCCGCGTTGCCAGCTTCAAGAACCGCTTCACCGGTGTTGGGCCTTTCCTCCACGACGATCCCCGGGATCGGCCACAGGACGTGTTCGGCGGCCGGACCAAGCTTCACCTGGGACCGGACCGGAACGCGCACCTGCTTGTGCCGCTCGTGCCCCCGTCGTGAACTGTCGAGACACACATCATCTTCCCGGCATCTGCCCGGGTTCAGACGGGCCATGAGCGAGGCCACCGGCGTCCGGTTCGGACGGGGCGCTCTGCCTACCGTCGTCGGCGGGGCCGCCATCGTGTCGATCCGTTACAGAACCCGGGCATGACCGCGTCATCTACGAGCCGTTACTCGAGATCCTCCGGCGAGCCGTCCGCAACCGCAGCTCTCTGCTCCTGGTCGCCGGTCTCTTCGTATGCGGCTTCCACGTTGCCTTCATCTCAACCCACCTACCCGCCCACTTGTCGGACGGCGGAATCTCGACGGGAGCGTCACCGCCTCGCTCGCTCTGACCGGGCTGATGAATATCGTCGGGTCATCGACCTTCGGCTGGTTGGGCGATCGCTACCGAAAGCGCACCCTGCTCAGCATTCTGTACTTCTCTCGTGCCGGGCTGTTCGTGTTCTTTTTGATCGTGCCGCTCACCAACCTGACCGCGGTCATCTTCGGGGCGGTCATGGGGTTCCTGTGGTTGGGGACCGTGCCCCTCACCTCGGGTACTCTCGCCACGCTCTTCGGAGTCCGGCACCTCGCCACCCTCTACGGAGTTGTCTTCCTCAGCCACCAGATCGGAGCGTTTCTGGGGGTCTGGCTAGGTGGCGCCGTGTACGACCGCACCGGGAGTTACGCATCAGTGTGGATGATCGCCATCGTGCTCGGGGTCACCTCGGCACTCATCCATCTCCCTATCGACGACCGAAACCCCGCGCCCATTGCACGGCCGCAAGAATCGTGAGGAGGAGCAGATGAACGTCGGAATAATCGGTTTGGGGGTGATGGGTACCGCGGTGGCCGGTCACCTGCTGGAGGCCGGCCACACCGTGCGGGGATTCGATATCGACGCCGACCGGATCGATGCCCTGGCGTATGCGGGCGGGGTGCCGGAGCCGTCTGCCCCGATGGTGGCCGGGCACTCGGAGGTTGTCCTGTTGTGGCTTCCCAGCGTTGACGCCCTCGAACAGACGACCACCGCCATTGTGCATGGCGCCCACGACGGATTGGTCGTGATCGAGATGGGAACGCTTCCGCTCGCCGCCAAGGCAGCAGCCCGGGACCGACTCGCCGGCGTTGGTGTCGACCTGCTCGACGCCCCCGTTAGTGGGACCGGGTATCAAGCTACCGACGCCACGCTGGTGATCTTCGCCTCCGGGCCGGTGGCGGCATTCGAGAAGGCCCGACCCATCTTCGACGTGATCTCCAAATCCTCCTACCACTTTCCCGAGTTCGGTCACGGTTCGGTGATGAAATACATCGCCAACCTCTTGGTTACCATCCACAACCTGGCCGCCGCTGAAGCCCACGTGCTGGGTATCGCCGCCGGCCTCGACCCCGCTCTGGTCCAGCAGGTCATGAGCGACGGGGTGGGAGCGTCGCGGATGTTCGACATCCGCGGACCGATGATGGTGGCGGGCCGCTACGAGCCTCCGGCTGGGAGGCTGGACATCATCCTCAAGGACGCAGGCATCATCAAGGACTACGCCGAGAGCCGGGGAGCCCCAACCCCCCTTCTCGACGCCGCCCTCCCCGTGTACGGGGAGGCGTCCCGGCAAGGGCTGGGCGGATTGGATGCCGCCGCGGTTTGCCTGTATCTCGAAGAGCTCGGGCACATCATCCGGGAAGACCGCGATCGATAGAGGAAACCGGCGCCCTCCGGCTGCCTACTTGCGCGGGACCTTCCTCGGGTACATCGCGTAGTCGAAGGCATCACCGTTCAGCACGACCGTTTTGTAGATGGGGATGGCTTCCTTCAGCGCAGCTTCGGCGTAGCAACCCCCCTCCGCGTTGCGCACGACGGCCGCGATCAGAGCCGGGTCGTCTTCCGATTCGATCTCGGTTCTGACCTCAACCGAGTGACACTTCGAGCTGATCGTCCCGGCAAAGACCGACCCTTCGCTGGTCCAGTGCGCACTCACATGGCACCGGATGTCGCCGAGACTGGCTTTCAACATTCGTCCGTACCGGACGATCTGGGTCAGCATTCACAAGCCGACGGCCGCCGTGAAATAATCGAGGGGAGCAGGTGCCTCATCTGCCCCGGTCATGTGCTCCGGTTCGTCGCTGATGAACGTGAACTGGCGGACCCGGGCCTCATGCTCCATCCCGGCGAGGTTGTGGGTCTCGGCTTTGACCGTCACGACCCGGTGCAAGATGTCGGGATCCACTCCGGGCGGAACCTGTGGCTGATCACTCATTGCTTCCTCCATTGGTGCGATCGGAACGACTCCGGGACCGGGGCGGCCCGACGGCGCGGGTCATTGGGCGGTCCAGCCCCCGTCGACGTACAGGGTGGTCCCCGTCGTGAATGAGGCTTCCTCCGAGAGCAAGTAGACGGCGGCTCCCACCAGCTCATGCGGTTGTCCCATTCTGCCCCATGGGGTCCTGGCGTTGGTGGCCGCGAGCATCCGGGGATCATCCCAGCGGGGCCGGGTCATCTCGGTCACGATCGCTCCCGGTCCGATCGCGTTGACCCGGATCCTCTGCGAGGCCAGATCGAGAGCCATCCCCCGCGTCAGTAGATTGACCCCGCCTTTGGAAGCCAGATAGTGCACCCGATTGGGTGCCCCCACCCATCCGAGCGTGGAAGCAATGTTGACGATGGCGCCGCGGATTCCGTGATCGACCATGTGCCGGGCGACGGTCTGGCCGACCAGGAAGGTACCGGTGAGGTTGACCGACACGATGCGATTCCATTCTTCGAGGCTCAACTCCAGGAACGGAACGTAGGTTGATAGGCCGTGGGCGGCGATCAACCCATCGATCGGCCCACCCAGGCGATAGGCCGCGTCGATGATGTTTTCGACGGCCGCCGGGTCACGAACATCGCACCCGGCCCATCCTCTGGCCGCAACGACAGATGCGGTTCGCTCCGCCGCATCGGGGTCCACGTCGGCCAAGAACACCGCCGCACCAGATGCGGTTACACCCTCGGCCAGGGCGGAGCCGATACCTCCTCCACCACCGGTGATCAGGATGTACCGTCCACTCAGACGCTCATCAGCCATGGGTCGATCCCCCTTTCTCCCTCAACCCACCCGTCAGATGGGAGGCGGGTCATGTTCAGTCGAGTACGGCGAAGAATCTGGCCGGAGCGCCCTCGCCACCCTTCACCTTGAGGAAGGCCCCGAAGAACAAGAATCGCTCGCCAACCGGCAGTTCGGCCAGGTTCGTCAGCGTCTGCATGAGGACGGCCCCGGCTTGGCCGATGATCTCGTGGACCACGAACTCGCTTGGCAGGTAGCTCTGCTTCTTGGCGGAGCGCTCCGGGAAGCAATCGAATCCGATCGCCTTGGCCCCCGTTTCGACCAGCCAGCGAGCCGCCTCAGGCGAACAGGCCGGCGAGCCAACGTAGTAACGCGGGAAGTCACCCCACGCTTGGTCGCTCCAGCCCGTCTTGACCAGCACCACGTCACCGGACCGAATCTCGGGTGCAGCGGCTTCCAGTTCGGCGACCGTGATGTCGTGATCCGGTTCGACCGGTGTCAAGTCGATGACAACCGCCTCACCACAGGTCCGATCGAGGGAGATCATCTCGGCAGTTTCGCCGTCTTCCTGGAAGTGCTTCGTGAAGTCAACGTGCGAACCGGCGTGGAGCATCATTTTGATGTCGCTCACCATCCAGAATCCCGGCTCCTTGTGGTGCACGGTGATCTCGATCGGCTGGTTTACCGAAGGTGGGCTGTACGTATCTGTCCCGACCGGGGACGTCAGATCAACGATTCTCATGGCAGCTTCCCTTACTCCTCGACAATGGCTACGGCCCGGGTCGGTCCGCCGTGGGCGCCGACGACCTTGAGCGGGAACCCAACGAACGTGAACCGCTTCCCAACCACCTCGGTCAGCACCAGGTTCTCGTAATGGGTGATGTGCTTTCGGCGGCCCATCATGTGGACGGGGTAGATGGTGGACGTCGGGTTGTCGGGCGTCGGCGAGTCGACCCCGAAGGCCTTGATCCCCTTGTCGACGATCCAGTCGGCCGCCGATTCGCCAAAACCTGCGAAGCGGGTCAGGTAATCGTCGGTACCTCCGTACTTGTCGTAGGTGGCGGTGTAGAAGAAGCACAGGTCGCCGCGCCGTAGTTCCAGCCCCGACTCGGCCAGCGCCGCATCGAGATGCTCTGCAGTGATATCGGTCAGTTCGGGAACCCGGGACACGTCGAGGCACAGTGCGGGGCCGAAAAAGAGGTCCAGATCCATCTGATCGATGGTCTGGGCGGACGGATCGGGATCCAGGTGGCTGAACGAATCGACATGAGTCGGTCCGTTGTCGTTCAGCATGAAACCCAGGGTCTGGAAAGAGAAACCGCTTGTGAATCGAGGGGCCGTTTCCTTGTGGGTGGCGTGCTGGAAGGTGACGGTCTTGAGATGACCTGGATACACCATCATGCCCTCGTAGATGTTCTGGGACAGATCGATCAATCGTGTCATTGCTGCTCCTTTAGTACATGACGACGCCGGAGTTGACGTTCAAGTCGACGCCGGTTATCGCCCTGGCTTGGTCCGAGGCAAGAAAAACTGCTGCATCGGCGACGTCCCGCGCCTCGGTGAGACGGTTTAGTGCCGCCTCGGCTGCGAAGCCCGCTCGAACATCCTCCTCAGAGACTCCGCGCGCCCTCGCCTGAGCCGCGATGACCCAATCGAGTCGCGGTCCGGCCACGAAACCTGGAGAGATGAGATTGACCCGCACACCAGACGGTCCCGCTTCCAGGGCCAGCGTGCGGGTCAATCCGACCAGCGCCAGCTTGGTGGAGGTGTAGGCTGATCGTCCGTACAGGGGTCGCTTGCCGCTGATCGACCCGATATTGATGACGGACCCGGAGGTCTGCTCAATCATGACAGGCAGAAGTGCCCGGCTGACCAGGAAGACGCCGTAGACGTTGACCGCGAACGTCTCCAGCCATTCTTGCGGATCGAGCTCCCAGAGCCGGCCGGAAGGTCCGGCCACCCCGCTGTTGTTGACCAGCACATCCACCCGCCCGTATCGGTCGAGCACCGATCTGGTCATAGCCTCAACGCCTGCCTCGTCGGTAACATCGGTCGGCACGACCAGCGCTTCGCCTCCGGCCTCCATCACCGCGGCGGCTGTCGCCCCGAGACCTTCCGGGTTCCGAGCGGCCAGCACCACCGAATCGCCCACGGAGCCGAACGCCACTGCCAGCTCCCGACCGATCCCCTGACTGGCTCCGGTAACAACAACGACGCGACGCTCACTCACCGAGCCACTCCATCATCTCCGGGAAATACTCCGGGTTGAGCCGCAACCGCGAGCTGATGGCGTGCCCTTCCATCAGTTCGGCGTCCGCCACCACCGCAGCCGCCTCAGCCACCTGCAACGAACCTTCCGCTGTGCAGCGTTGGGTCGTCACCGTCTTGAGGAACTTGCCCACCCACAAGCCGCCCGTATAGCGGGCCGCCCGCTTGGTCGGGAGGGTGTGATTAGTGCCAATCGCTTTGTCCGAGTAGGCGACCGTAGCGTGAGTTCCAATGAACAAGCTTCCGTAATTGGTGAGCCGTTCCACGAACCAGTCGGGATCCCGGGTCTGTACCTCGAGATGCTCCGGAGCGATCTCGTCGGCCACTCGACGCAGTTCCCCGTCGTCATCACACAGCATGACGGCGCCGAAATCACGCCAGGCCGGACCGGCTATCGCTGCGGTCGGCCAGGTCTCCAACCAGCGGTCGACCTCCCGGATCGTCTCACGACCCACCGATTCTGAGGTGGTGGCCAAAATGGCGGGCGAGGTGGGTCCATGCTCGGCCTGGCCAAGCAGGTCGCAGGCCAGCACGGCCGGATCGGCGGAGTCGTCCGCCAGGATCATGATCTCGGTTGGCCCCGCCAGCAAGTCGATGCCGACCCGGCCAAAGAGCTGACGCTTGGCCTCCGCCACGTAGGCGTTACCCGGCCCGACGATCATGTCGACCGGATCGGCATCCTCCAATCCGAACGCCATCCCGGCCAAAGCTTGAACGCCGCCCACGCAGAAGATTTCATCTGCTCCGGAGCGATGCATCGCCCACAACTGGGGCGGGTGCATGCCTCGGCGGTCGCGCGGCGGTGCAGCCGCCAACACCCTGGGCACCTGAGCCACCTTGGCGGTGGCAACCCCCATCACCGCCGACGCGATCAACGGGTAATGTCCACCAGGCGAGTAGGCGCCGACCGAGGAAACCGGGATGTGCTTCTGTCCGAGGATCACCCCCGGCAAGGTTTCCGCTTCGAAATCCACCAGAGTTGCCCGTTGGAGTGTGGCGAAGTTGGTGACCTGGTCGATCAGGAATTGAGCCTGTTTCTCCACTTCGATTTCCATGTCGGCATAGGCGCGCTCAATCGTCTCCGGAGATACGCGGAAACTCGGCGGTGACCACCGGTCGAACTGCTCCGAGTAGCGGCGAACGGCCACCATCCCTTCCTTCTCCACCTCGGCAATGATCCGGGTCACCGTCTCCCGGATCTCGTGGCCGACCTCTTCGCCTTGCTCATTGGGACGTTTGATGTAGTGCACGCAACTCCTTCGCTGATCGGATCCTAAAGGTTGAGACGCCAGCCTGTGTCGTCGGCGTGCTGCCGACACGATCCCGACCAACCATTGCCGAAGGGAGCAACCCCAACTGAGTTTCACGTGAGGAGCATTCTCATGGCCGCGGCAATAGCCGCCGCGATGACCACCCACCTGATCCACCCCGCTCCTCTTTGAATGGCAAGGCGGGAGGCAATCAAAGCGCCGCTCATACTCCCGATTCCCAACGTCGCTCCGGCCACCCAATCAACCTGACCGGCGCGGGCAAACAAAAAGAGAGAAAGAGGGGTGTAGGCCAGAATCAGAACCACCTTGGCAGCGTTGCCTCGGATCAATCCCAGCCCTTCGACCAATACCAGACCGACCAGCAACAAGAAGCCAACTCCGGCCTGAACAAACCCTCCGTAGAAACCAATGCCGAAGAACGCCAGGCTGCGCCATGGTTCCCGGATTCTCGGTTCGCCTTCGTGCATCCACCGGCTTGGGCGGACGATCATCGACAACGCCACCAGAACGATCACCAACCCGAAGACCCGCTTCATCGTCGCAGCCGAGAGCAGTGTCGCCACCCACGCCCCGGCTCCCGCACCCAGGATGATTGGTATCAGCAGCGGGCCAACAAATGCCCACGGCACTTTCCTACCACGATGGAACGAAGCTGCGGCAACCGCATTCTCCATCAGGATGGCGACCCGATTGGTTCCGTTGGCGACACTGGTCCCAACAATCTCGACCAGCACCGGGAGGGTGATCACCGATCCGCCGCCGGCCACCGAATTGACGAATCCGGCTGCGATGCCGGCGAACAACAGCAAGAGAATGTTGGCGGTCAACATCGCCGCAATGCTAGGAACTAGCAAGCCGGGCCGGAGTCGGCGATTACCGCCGGATCCATGAAGGATCCGATCCCGTGGGGCGACTAGTTGTACTCCGCGGGGAGGTTGTCCTTGAGGGTGCTGGTGGGGGTTGCCCAGCCGAGCGATCCGTGGGATCGGTGGTGATTGTAGAAGTGGATGAACCCGGGGTAAGCGTTGGTGCGTTGGGTTTCTGAGGTCCAGGGGCGAATGTAGGCCCATTCCTCCAACAGGATCCGGTGGAACCGTTCGACCTTGCCGTTGGTTTGGGGTCGGCGAGGTCGGGTCTTTTTGACCGTGGTGCCGGTCGCTTGGCAGGCACGATGCCACAGGCCGGACCGGTAACAGGCACCGTTGTCCGTGAGGACTCGTTGTGGGGTGATCCCGATCGAGGAGTACCAGGTGGCGGCGCGAGTCCAGAACCCGGCTGCGGTGGCGGCTTGCTCGTCGCCCAGGATCTCGGAGTACACGATGCGGGTCCGGTCATCGATGGCGGTGTGGAGGTAGCGGTAGCCGGCGTGGCGGTTCCTGGCATGTTCTCCTTCATAGCCTCGCCCTCGGCTGCGCCAGCCGCCCCCCTCAGGGATCCCAGCAAGTTTCTTGACGTCAACGTGGATCAGTTCCCCGGGGAGATCCCGCTGATACCGCTGCGGTGTCGAGGTGTTGGTGGTCCGGTCCCCCCGATCGAGACGACCCAAACCCGCCCGGGTGAGGATCTGCTGAACGGTAGAAGCGGCCAACCCGACCTCGAACCCGATATGGTCCGCACCCCAACGCCGTTTCCGGCGCAGGTAGATCACCCGACGTCGCAGCGGCCGCGGTGTCCGGTTGGGTGACCGGTGCGGCCGCGACGACCGATCCTCAAGCCCCGATTCGCCCTCCGCCAGAAACCGGTCTCGCCACTTCCGCACCGTCTTAGCGTCGACCTGGAACCGCTCGGCGGTCGCTTCGATCGTCCAACCGCGCTCAACGACACAACCGACCATGCGACGTCGACCCTCCGGCGTGAACGGCGCATTCGGGTGCTGGGATCTAGCGTGGGACATGAGCCCTCCTTGTGAGACGTGAGTCTTTGTCAACCCACAATCTCGCTCGGAGGGCTCCACCCGTCACACCATCCCCCCAGGGACAACCTCCCCGGTTATCACAACTAGGACTCAACCGTTACCCGGTTGCCCGGGCTCTCGACTTCGCACTCGACAACATCCCCGGATTGGACAAAGCGCGGCGGCGTGCCGGTGAGCAGAACGTCGCTCGACTCCAAGGTCATTCCTTTGGAGAGGTAGTGGATCAGATAGGCAACGGAGAAAATCGTCTCGCTGGTACACGAGTCCTGTCGGGTCTCTCCGTTGACCCGACCGCAGCCCGAGGGATTGGGGGTCACCTATGGCGTCCGCCGAGGTTATCCAAGGACCGATCGGACAGAACGTATCGAAGCTCTTCGATCTCGAGAACTGGCGATCAGCCCGTTGCGCATCCCGGGCCGATACGTCATTCGCGACGGTGTAGCCGAACACCCGGTCGAGTGCCCCCGACTCGGCAACATTGCGTGTCGAGCGACACACCACGAGGGCCGACTCTGCTTCGTAGTCAACCTGATTCGTCAGGCGCGCATCTACCACGATGTCGCCACGAGGACCTCTCAAAGAGTTAGGGAACTTAGCAAGAGAATCGGGTTCTTCGGAGCTCGACATTCTGCTCACGGGTGTGGTCGAGGTAGTTGAGGGCGATCGCCAGAACCTTCCCCGGCGCCACAATCGGAACCAGGAACTCGGGATCCATGACACCATCTTTGATGTCGCCGATGTCGATCTCGGCCAGGCGATCGGCGACTGCCACGAGCTGCGGAGTGGTCTCCACGGTCAAGCCGACTGAATCCATTGCAACCCAGGAATTGTCGATTCCCTGGATTGCGAAATATGACCCTGCGAGTCCGCTGATTCTGGCAGGCCTCATTGTCGAATACCTCCCGGTTTGAAACGAGTGAAAGGACCTCTCCTAGACGATATGGCTGAGACTGAGTCGAGCGGGATCCGCTCCTTCTTGTTGGCTGGGGAACGAGCCTACAGCACGATTGGATGGCGATTCAGTTGCCGGTCAGCACCACGATTGCCGATCCGGCCAGCATCGCCGCACCCCCGCCAAGCAGCAACAGGTTGATCCGTTCCAGCGGCTCGTGGAACATCACGGGAACCAGCGCCACCACCACGATGGTGGCAAGTTGCTGAACGGTAAGGGCGATCGCCACCGTCGTTAGGTCAAACGAGATCCATTGGGCTCCCATGGCGGTCGCCCCCGTGAGCCCGCCCAACGCCATCCACTCAAGAGCCTGTCGAGGCGCCGGCGCCCGGTGCCATGCCCCCGCCAGGGTCAGTCCGATGGCGTGAATGACGAGGGCACATCCCAGGCCGATGGTGAGCCCCAGCAACGGCGCGTCGAGACCCTCAAGACCGAGCCGGATCAATTGAGGGCTAATACCCCAAAGCACGGCCACCAGCAACGCCAACCACGGCTTGCCCCGACCGCGTGTCGCGGTTGATCCCGAGCTGAATGAAACCATCGCTACCCCGCCGACCGTCAACAGCACCCCGGCGAAGGTGATCAACGTGAGCGATTCACCGAGCACCGGCACTGCAAGCAGAGCCCCGACCAACGGAGCGGCGGCAATGAGGACCCCGGTCCGAGCCACCCCGACCCGTTGTTGGCTGAGCGCGACGAGGGTCCAGCCCGCAACAAAGTGGATGGCCGTGGCGGCAGTGAAATACAACCATGAAGCCACCGGCGCTCTGGCCAGAAGAGCGAATTCTCCCGTGATAAGAGCCCGAACGATCAGGATCGTCTCAACCGCGACGAGCATCCCGAACGCGGTCCGATAAGCGTCCACCAGTTGATTCGATTTACGATTCATCGCTTGCGTGAAGCCGAAGGCAACGGCCGCCACCAGGGCCCAGGCAACCCCGCTCACCAGGCCGGTGCTCCAATGCGAGCGTCCGAATCTCGCCTGCCAAATACGGTCCATCCGCGCCGGGGTAAACAGGCAGATTCGGCTCCTCGACCAAGAGGCGCAACCTGATCAAAGCGGAGGCGCCTGAAGCCCACGTATACGGGCATGTAGCTCATTTGCTTTCTTCCTACGTTGAGGATTGACGGCCGAGGACGCCGTCGGCGATTCACCACGCTAGTCGTTCGCCTGCGACCTGGGTGCAATGGCCGTCAGCGACAGCTAAGCCGGCCGGCCACCATGACTCTCGAAGTCGGAATATCGTTGGCGTCGCAGCCAAACGCCAACTTGGCTGGGTTGTGTCACTAGAAATCATCCGACCAGGCCAGTCTCAAGGCCCCACATCGCCCGAGAGGCAACAGGTTCGTCGGGTACTGCAGTGCAGATCGGGGGTGGGCGCCCGGCTACCACCGGGATCTCAGCGACCTCCTAACCGTTCGCCACGACACCGCCGTCAGCCCGGCCACTATGGCTGCGCCCGCAAAGGCGGAGCGGGGGCCGACATGATCGGTGCCGAATGACGCCAAGGGGGGAGCCACTGTCTGGGAGATTCGAATGACCGAAACCATCATCGAAACGGCCAACCCACGATATGCGGCGGAGGCGGCGCCGGCTGCAAAGTCCTGGCCCAAAGATGTGAACGTCCCGAATCCAAGCCCGGTTAGCGCCAATCCCAAGGCAACCAAGCCCACAGTCGGTGCGATCGCCACGGTTGCCATGCCTGCCGCCATGAGGCCGAAGCCAGAAGTAGCTGCCCGACCTCCGAGGCGGCCCCCAAGCCGGGCAAAGGCGAAGGCAGCAATAGCCGAACCACCTTGGAAACACGCTAGTACAACACCTCTGACCCCTACGCCGACACCGAACTCCGACTCCAGGAGAAGGGGTGTTGCCGTGAGCCCGGCGCCGTTCAGAATCGCAACCGACACGAGCGTCACGATCAGCACACCGCCGTAGTCGATGATCGAGCCCGTCGATCGCATGTCGTAGAGCACCCCTCGCATGTGCCGGAGGGGAGAAGCCGTGGGGATTTCGTAACGCGGGATGGCGAGGCGCGTAGCCCAGGCGGCTACCAGAAAGCCAAGCCCGTAGGCAAGAAACGGCCGGAACGTCCCGCCGGTCGCGATGAGCCCGGAGATGACCGGACCGATCATTGACACGACCATGATGCCGGCGAGGTTATAGCCAACCGCCCTCGTCCGCTCTGCACCCTTGAAGAGATCTCCCACGAGAGCGATGCCGAGACCCAGCATTCCGGAGATTCCGAATCCCTGGAGGAAACGCATCCCCACCAGCACCCAAAACGATCTGGCCCAGAATCCGGCGAGTCCGAAGATGCTGAAGATAATTGTCGACACAACGACCACTCGCTTCCGACCCAGACGATCGGCCAGGTATCCGACAACCAGCGAGAAGGCGATACCCGGCACGGCAACGCTTCCTTGCACAAGCCCGATGGCGCTCTCGGATACACCGAAGGAAGTGGCCAAATCCGGGAGAATGGGTGGGGTCAGGGCAAAGCCGAGGGTCCCGAACGAACCGAGCGCGATGACGATGGCCAATTGCTCCGTCCGACTCGACGCGGGCCCGTCCAACCGAGACCTCATTGCCGTTAGCCCGCTCGAAGAGGCGACGGACCGGCGAGAGAGCCATGGGGTATGAACGACTCTCTCTGTTCTCCAAAGCTCCTCAGGGCGAGCAAACATCGCCGTTTCGTCGACTCTGCCTGCGCCTTCCTTCGTTGCAGATTACGGTGCCGGGCCACACCAGGCGCGAATTCGGGGTCGGCTTGCCGATCTCGAAGCACTGACCGTCGTCGAGCGGTCCCCATTCTCCCCTTCGACCCAGTCATACTCGAATCAGAGTCAGCGCTGGAATGCACCAGCAACATCCCCCCGCCACGCGAGTAATCGGCGCGCGAGGTACTCGAAAAGAACTCGATCCACGAGCACAGTGACAATGGCAAAGAAGAATGTGTATCCGATGAGGCCTTGAATCCGGTTGGCGTCGTACCAGAACCGAAGCATCCAACCCGCACCCTGGTCGGCACCAAAGATCTCAGCAATAGTGAGAGCCTTCCAACCGAGAGAAATGGTGTAACGAAGCGAGACGAAGAGGAACGGCACCAGAGATGGCAGAGTCACATGACGCAGGGCCGCTGATCGATTGACTCCAAACGAGTCGGCCATGAATATCAGATCCCTGGGCACATCGCGCACGCCCTCAGCGATGTTGCTGGCCGTATATGCGAAGGTCGCGAATACCACCGTCACGACCGGGGTCAGAAAGGTGAAGCCAAACCACAGAGCCGCGACCAAGGCGACGATAAGACCAGGCAGGACCAGAGAGGCAACCACGTAGTCTCGCGCAAACGCATCGAACCGACGAGACAGACCGGACGCTACCCCTACGATCATTCCGATCGTCATAGAAATAACAACCCCGACCGCCAGGCGGGCCAGTGAAATGGCGAAGCTGTAGTAGACGGACTTCGGTGCGACAGTGTTCACCCTGATCTCGTCCCACATGAAGGTCAGGACTTTGCCCGGCGTCGGAATCTTCTCAGTTGGAAGGTTGGGAACGATAATGACCCACAACGCCAACAGAATGATTGGAAACAGGTACCCGGAACGGACGCGTCGCCAAAGCGGTTTGGCCGCTTCCGGCCTAGGGCCGGCGCCATTATCAGGCGAAAGAGGGGCGAGTTTGACTTGTGCACTCATGCCGTCTCCCCTTCCCTCCACCGTAGGGCCCGCTTGGACAGGGGCGCAAAGATCATTCGGTCGAGCAGGAGCGAGAACACGAAAAAGAACAACGCCCAAGCGATCACACCACGCACCGAGAACCTCCCGAATTCCGTTCTCATCTGGAATCCGATCCCGGCACTGCCGCCGAAAAGCTCAGTGAGAACGACCAGCCTCCAACCCAACGAGAACCCGTGGGTCACGGCAGTAAATGTGAATGGGATAAGGGCCGGAATTATGATATGCCGTATCACATGCCATCGCTTCACTTCGAAAGCGGTACCCATGTCCAGCAGATCGGTCGACACGCCTTTGACCCCTTCCCAGAACTGCAGAGTCACGTACGGAGCGACAGCAGCAACAACTGCCGCTATGGGTGCGATGCCCCGCGAACCGAAGATAAGCAGCAGGATCAGGATGTAGACGAGACCCGGCAGACTGATCGCCAAGCTCACCGAGTCACGCAAGAAGTCTTCCCACCATCGACTCACCGCCATCAGCGTACCGATAGCAGCTCCCAGGGCGAAGAAGATGGCGAAACTCTGGACGAGCTTGTTGAGGCTTGCTCCGAAGTTCTTCAATAGAAGCCCACTTTGAGCGATTTCGACCATCTTGTCGAAGATGATCGCTGGAGATGGCAGTATGAAGGACTCGACGACATAGCTGGAAAGAAGCTGCCAAACGCCCAGCAGCAGCACCCAGGCCGCGATCCGACCCGTCCATCTCATCCGCCGATCGGCAGCGTGAGCCTCTTGCTTTGAAGCCGCGACGGGGGCCGATCCGGTCCGTGTGGTCATGACGTCCTCATGCTTCGTCCCAATCCAGTCCGGACCGACGCAACAATGCCTCTCCGTTCGCGGACAGCACCCGGCTTTCTTCCTCCCCGGACAAACCGAGCACCCGCACCTTGGCGACTGGGTCCCGATCTGACATGTCGAACGGATAGTCGCTTCCGAGCACAACGTGATCCCAGCCAACCCGCCGGCCGAGGAACTCCAGCGAAAGGCGGTCGTGAGTCAATGAATCGAAATAGAACCTCGACAGGTAGCGCGATGGCGGTTCCGAGATGACTTCCTTCGCTTCTGCCCGGCAACCCCAGCCATGGTCCCACCGGCCTATCTGATAGGGGGCAAACCCACCTCCGTGGAGAAAAGCGAACCGAAGATGGGGATGCCGATCGGGTACGCCACCAAAAATCAGCGAAGCAATCGCAACCGTCGAATCAGTGGGGTTTCCAATGAGGTTGCCGAGGTGATAACGCCGCAGACGCTCTGAACGGGCGGTGGCGTTCGGATGTACGATCACGCCAAGATCTGAATCGACAAGCTGTGCCCACACTGCTTCGAACTTCGGGGCGTCGAGGTTGAGCTCTTCGACATGGGTTCCAATCTGTACGGCCCTCACCATGGGATCGGCGGCGATCCGAACGATCTCTTCGACGGCTGCGTCGGGGTCTTGCATGGGAAGGCTCCCCACGACGGCGAAACGGGTCGGATGGCTTCTGGCAACGTCCAAGATCGATTCGTTAATCGTCTGGGCTACCCTCTTTCCGATCTCCGGATTCTGCTCATAACCCATGATCATCGGCGCCACCGCCAAAGCCTGCATGTCGACGCCTTGCTGATTCATTTCTCGAATTCTCAGGTCGACATCGTGGATGGCATGAGGAATAACCCCAAAGCGAAACTTCTCGCCTCTTTGCAGATACACGCCGCCGTCCGCTTCAACGAACGACGGAACCACGGTCGTGCCGGTAGACGCAATAGACTCGACCATCCCACGTGTGATGATGTGAGCATGAACATCGATTACCGGCATCCTGCACCTCCTCGATAGGTCTTGCGCTAGCTCTCTTGTGTTGTTGCGCATCCGGTCTAGGAAGCCAAAAGGTCTAGTTCCTCGAACCTCCGCAGTATTTGAGCCTTAGCAAGTGCAACGTCGTCGTTGGTCGATTCGCGAGGATAAGGAAGGTCGATTCCGATGTCGTCGACCATCCGGCCGCCGGGAGCGAAGATGATGACCCGTTGTGAGAGTTCAACGGCCTCACCCACGTCGTGGGTTACGAAAAGCACGGTCTTTCCCGTCTGCCGCCAAAGATCCTCGAGTTCTCTGCGGAGCGATCTTGCTGTGATCGCGTCAAGGTGACTGAACGGTTCGTCCATGATCAGAACATCGGGCTCTACCGAGAATGCCCGAGCGATACCCACCCGCTGCTGCATACCTCCTGACAGCTGGCCTGGCCAGTTCCGCATTCGATCTCCGAGGTGCACCATTTCCAGGTACTTGCGACAGCGAGCTTCGGATTTGGGAGACTTGTCCCCCTGGACAAACAACAGGTTGTCCAGCACAGACCGCCACGGCAAGAGTCGGGCGTTCTGGAAGACGTAGCCAATGCGTGCCGCTCCCGCTTCTCCTGTAACCTCGACCGAGCCTGAGGACGGTGGCAAAACGCGCGACAGCACGTTGAGCAACGTCGACTTGCCACACCCAGAAGGTCCCACGATCGAGACGAAAGGAGAGCCCTCGACCTCGAAACTCACATCTTCCAATGCGACAACACGGTCATCGCCTTCTCCGAAATACCGGCAGATTTTCTCCACAACTACTCGAGCCATTCGCGCCGTCTCCTCGTGTCAATGCCCGTACAAATGGGTAGGCCGCGAGTCCGCGGCCTACCCATTTCGAACGGCGATCCTATTCGAACGCCGAGATCGCTGCCATGTCAATGCCGTCCGGGATGTTTCGCTCCACAACCACAATGTCAGGATCCGGCGCGTCTGCATCCATCGTGCCCGCGTCTTTGGACAGCTGGAAGATCTTCTGCTCGCCCGCCACCCAGTCCTCGTCCAGGTATACCGTTTCTGCGAAGAACTGATGATCTTGGATCCACTCGTCGATGTAGGCGATGTCCTCCGGGGATTCGACCGAGAAGTGCTGCGGGTAGAGACCGATGATCTCTGTGTGGTCCCGGTACCACAGCTTCACGCCCTCTTCCCACAGCGCCAGGAGGAACTGGACCTCGTAGGGATGACTGTCGAACCATTCCTTCTCAGCGACGAAGAGGTTGCTCTCGAGACCGTAGTGCCCGTCGAGCAGCAAGTCTCCGTAAAGCTCGAATGCGGCCTTGCCGTCGTAGAGGCCGCAGATCTCACCTTCGCGCAGGAAGGAAACCCCGAACTCCGGTATCATGTAGGCCGCATCGACCTCCCCTCGGGCGATCAACTCCGGAAGTACCGGATGGTCGTTGTAGACGATCTCGTAATCACCGCCGTCCAGCTTGAACTCGATATCGTCGTAGAGAGCGTTGACGAGCGTACCGACGAGCCGTTCGGTGGTGACGGGGTTCCCAACACCGAACCGCTTGCCGACCAGGTCTTCCATCGTCTCATATCCGGAATCGCAACGGACTCCGATGATCAGTCTCGTGTGGTTGTACTTGCCGAAGCCAACTGCCTCGATGCCGGTTTCCTGCTCGAGCAAAGGCATGTCGAGGGTCGACATCGAAACGATGTCTCCATGCCCACCGGCGAAGAAGGCGAACTCATCCCACGACGAAGTCATGTTGAGGCGGACGCCCCACTCCTCTTCGAAAGCAGCCAGGGTTCCCGTGTCGACCAGGTAGTCGATGACAGGATCCGGCGCAAAAGCAAATCGGATGAACGACTTCTCGCCCGTTTGCGTTGGTTCCGCCCCACCGCCGTCCCCGCAGGCCCCAGCCACCAGGGCAAACACCACCAGGACCGCGATAACTGCCTGCCAGCGTCTACGATGCTGGGTTCGGGTTTTCTGCATTCGTCCCTCCCTAGGTCGCCAGGCTCCAGCGGGCGCTGCCCACCGGATTGGATCGATAATGCATTATGCCGTCAGACCAGGGGCACCGTCAAACTGGTGCTTCGGAGATGACCGGGGTGTAGGGGTCCACGGGTGCTGACAGGGGATCTCCAGTCTGACGGTGTTCAAGCCGATCAGATGGGAGGACCCCTGTGGAGACGGACCATATCGGCGTGTGTGAGCTGCTCGTCGGATTGTCTGAGGTGAATGTGTGGGGTGTCGACGATGTGGCTGGTGAGCCCACGAACGCCAAGATCACCGAGGCGAAGCCAAGCTCTTGGGCCTGTTACGAGCCGGTGACCCCCACGGTGAGGTACGGATGGCGTGGCACGCCAAGGAGTTGGTCCGGTCGATCTACCAGATCACCGACTGTGACCTCGCCGAAGAGTTCGTCGACCAACTCGCCGACGATCTCCAAGACGACTCTTGCCCACCAGAGGTGAACTCGCTCGGGCGCACCATCACCCGGTGGCGGGATCAGATCACAGCCTGGCACCGGTGCCCGAGTCACCAACGGGCCCACCCAAGCACCAACAACCCCATCAAACAGATCCAACGAATCGGCTTTCCGGTTCCGCCGGTTCAGCAACTACCACATCCAGGCCCTCCTCTACGCCGGCAGACCCAACTGGTACCTACTCCCCACTGTCACACCCCACTGAAATCCAATGAGCCGTCAAACGGAAACTGGACGGATACGCGCTCACGTGATGAAGCCCCGCTCGTGACCTCTCGGTTCGGCTCGATTCGGGCTCTCGACGGGCGGCCGACGACGCCGTGGGCATCTCGCAACAACCGCCCCCTCTGCTCCCGCCGGCTCGTTTCTAGCGGGGAATGAAAGGAGTCAACAGGCGTGACCCGCTCGCTCCGGTGAGAACCGTATGGGTCGCTACGTGTGGCAGATTGTCGTGGACGTAGATGAGGTCGGTGGCGGGATCACTCGAGGACAGTTCGAGACGAAGCCGGTGCCCCTCTCCGAACACATTGCACGTCGAAACGATCTCAATCCCGTATTCGACAGCTTCTCCAGGTGTGACCGGCACCGATCGGTCGTGAGTATGCCAGGGCTGCCAGGGTTTGCTTCGTTCGGGATCCACCGTGCGGTGCGATGCCCGCAACGTGCCGCGGGTGAGGAGTCTCGCCGTTCCGTTCGGCGCTTCGTCTTTCACGAAGACAAACCAATCCGCATCAGTCTGATCTGTCGCAGCGATCAGCTTCAGCACCATAGGCCCGGTTACCTCGGTCGGGCGACTCATCGGTTCGGTCCGCCACACCAGCTTGGGTTCTCCCCGTCTGGCTTCCGCAGTTCCGGGGACAAAGGTATACGAACGCTCTCCCGACCGGCCCGGGTTTTCAGCCAGTGCTTCACCGTCCAGGTAGAGCTCTCTCCAATCCGTTCGGGCAAGCGGCCATTCGCTCTCCCCCCTCCACAGGCCCTCTCCAGGTAGATAAAGGCTGATAGGGGACCCGTCCCAGATCCCGGTGTCCATGTCCTTTAGGTAGTGGTCGTACCAACGCAATGCTTCGAAGTGATAGGCGCCGAAGGGGCGTCGCGGAGCGGGCGTCGGACCGATCAGCATTTTCTTGGGCGTCGAGGACGGAATGCCCTCCCAACCGGAGAAGGCACCTCGCAGATGAAGATTGAAGAAATCCCAGTCACATCCGAAATAGGCCGGAATCTCCACCTTGTTCAGATTGGGCCAGGAGGATCTCTCCCGGTAATACGGCCCATCAAAAGGATCGGCGTCGCTCAATAAACGATCGAAATGGTGGCGGAAACCCGAGAGGTCTTGCACGCGACCGCCGGTGTGATTGAGGAACATCAGCGACTGGAACCAGAACCGACGCCAGTGGGAGTAGATGCCCCCGTGGTAGTACGCGTCTCGGTAGATGTCGGTCATCGCGTCGTACGGGAAGATGGCGGCGAGACCCTCTGGTTGGTGCTCGGCGGCGAGCAACTGGCTCATGGCGAAGTAGGAGACACCGACCATTCCCACCCTGCCGTTGCACCAGGGTTGCTGAGCGATAAACTCGATCGTCTCTTTCAGATCGGCTTGTTCCTGGGGGCCCCAATGGTCCCAAGCACCGCCGGAGTCATTCGAACCCCTCACATCGACAATCACCTGGGCATAGCCGCGCGGCACCCAAAACTCAGTTAATCCAGCCTCGTTCTGACCGTTGGGTACGAGCGTGTATTGGAGCTGACGCGTGTACGGCGACCAAGAGAGCAAGGCCGGGAACTTCTCTCCCGGGGCGAAAGGCCGCATGACGTCATACGCGAGTTCTACTCCATCTCGCATCCGCAGCCGTTTGGCGTACTCAGGAAATATCGAGTACCGAACGTCGGACTGTTCGGGTGTCGAAGGAGTAGCGTCATGGGGATACTGGGGCCACGACGATGGGTTCACCGTTCGTATGCTGTCGGGATTCACCTTCATTTGGGGCATGTGCAACGCCTTCCCGTGTCACGCGGCAGTTGTTGACTTCAGAATATAATGCATTGTCGATTCACACAGCGACTTGAGTGGGAGAAGGGCCTCTCAGTCGCAGCGGGACAGGTCCATGGAAGGGGCAGGCATGTCGTACCGATCGGTCAGGACCAAACGAGACAACCAGCAGTGGATGCTCGACTTGGCGCTCAACCTGAAGGGCCGAGTCCAGAACTTCGAGGCTGACCACCCAGAAACACCTCCGGGCGGCCGGGCCCGGAATTACCGGATGTACTCGAAGGTCTGGCGCCAAGCCGGCGAACATCACGAGTCCCTCGCCCGGATCGCCCATCAAGAGGGGTTTCGGGCGACGGCGGTCGAACACTACGACCAAGCAATCGAGTCTTTTCGATTCGCCCAACACTCGATCTTCTATGACGATCACCCGGTGAAAATCGGCCTCTGGGACAAAATCAACGAGTTGGTAGATCAGCGTTCGGAGGTCACCGCTTATCCGGTCGAACGAGTCGAGGTTCCTTTCGAAGGCCAAACGATCTCGTGCCTCCTGCACCTGCTTCCGGATCGACGACCGGCGCCGTGCATCATCTACACCCCGGGGATGGACCAGACGAAGGAGAGTTTCCCGCGGCCTCATCGAAACCTCGCTGTTGAACGTGGAATGCATGTGCTGTCAATGGACGGACCCGGCCAGGGGATATCCAATATCAAGAAGATCAGAGCTGTCGGCGATATGTACGAGCAAGCCGGTCGGGCGGTGATCGATTACCTCGTCGAACGGCCCGAGGTCGACGAATCGAGGATCGGCCTGTTCGGAATCAGTATGGGCAGCTATTGGTCGCTGCGAATCGCTGACGCTGACGATCGGATTGCAGCTGTTGCAAGCGCGGTCGCCTGCTTCAATCCGAACAACACGCTCTTCACGCAAGCATCGCCTCGCTTCAAGCAGATGTTCATGTATATGGCAGGAACAGACGACGAAACCGAGTTCGATCGGATGGCCTCTGAGATGACGACGCAGGGCCATCTCGCCGCCATCCGGTGCCCGACGCTCTTGGCCACAGGCGAGTTTGACCCCTTGTGTCCGCTCGAGGACGCTCTCGGCGCGTTCGCGGAGCTCGAGACGGCCAAGGAGCTTTGGGTAGTAGAGAACCAATCACATCTCCTCACAAATCTGCCCAATCTTGGTGGATTGGACATTCACCACTACATCATGGATTGGATGCACCGGGCGTTGGTGGAAGGGAGATTTGCCGACAGGCGTATCGCCTATGTCAAAGAGAACGGCGCAGGCCCATTCTCTGATTGCGAATGGACTCCCACCGTCACCGAGAATGATGCCTATTTCTAGGGACCCCGCAGGCCGAGGCGATGGCCGAGCGTAGAGGTTTCCTATAAGGCCACCTTGCGGCGTGCCACGACACCCGATCGGCACCACGTGGCGCGTCCGTGTATGTCAGTATCTGGGGACCACTCCGAATAGCACCTGTTCGAGTTCCCCTGCAGTGAGAACCCATGCGAAGCTCCGCGACATCAGCTCGAGGGCCATCGCATGGCTGTCTACACCGCGCATGCTGGCGGTACAACTGCTCAGGACCACCGTCCGGAATCCGAGGTTGGCCGATGAGAAGGCAGTCGAGAACACGCATGTATCGGTGTTGATTCCCATCAAGATGACGGTCTCCGCGCCGAAGACCCTGCTGAGAAGGTAGTTCAGTTCAGTACCGAGGAAACCATCGTAAGTCTTTTTGGTCGTCACGTGGATGTCGCCGTCAGCCACCAGCTGCGCCGGCACCTCAGATTGGGGGGAGCCTTCGATACGGTCCGCCACCTGCCTCACAGGCATATCCGCCAATTGGGACAACCCAAGATCGTCTGCAGTGCGCTTGAAGGGGCTAATCGAGGAACGAGCCTCGAGCTCAGCGGGCCGGCGAGACACATAGGCGTGTATGACCGGAATGCCGTAGACACGGGCGAGAGCGAGGAACCGCTCTGAGTTCTCAAGCACCCGAACTGCTTCCCCAGGAGCGACGCGTTGACCTCCGACATCCATGTCGAGATACTGGCGTTGCATATCGACCGTCACGACCGCAGTCCTGGCCTGGTCGATTGACAGTTGCTCGACCATTGCCCTCCGGAACCTGTCTCGATCGGCGGGCGTCATAGGGTCGGACACAGCGTCAGTTGATTTGCGTGCTTGGGAACGACAGGGGTCATCCGCCAGGTCGTAGTCCGCCGGCTTGGCATGCGGTTGGAGGATCCACAGATGTCCGCCGGTTGGCGGCGGCGCGAAATGGAAGGGGGGATCGCAGTCGTAGCGGCTCCCCGAGATGGCGGTTGGACTCTGGTCGAACTCACCCAGATGTCTGTCATTTCCGCGCCTTTCTGAAAGCACTTGCGTTCACCCTCGGAGCTGCAACATCGAACAAGACACACGACCTGCCGTGCTCGTCGTTTCCGGTGACAACTCGCAAGTTTGGCCTAATACTCCCCACCATGATTCTACCTCCTGTAACCGGAATCCGATTCCACTGACGTACCCGCCGAAGCCGCCTCATCCCAATGGACCTATGAGCCTTCGACAACGGCTAGATACCCCAGGAGTGGAGCTTGTCAAGCGGCGATGTGTTGCGGGCTGGGTTGACGGTGTGCCCATGCGGTGTGTTCGCTGTAGAGGGTCTGGTGTCGTAGGCAGCCGTGGAGGATGCCGACGAGGCGGTTACCGAGTGCTCTGACCGCTTGGTGGTAGAGGTCTCCGCGTCTCGTCGCTGGTCGTAGAACTGGCGGCATCCGGAACTCTGTTGTAGGGAGCGGAAGGCCCATTAGTCGATGGCGTCGTAGAGCCTCCCGTTTCTCACATGTCTGGCGAGGACTGCTTTCTTTTTTCCTGAGGCGACGATGATCGGCGACGTTCCCGCATAGTTCTTGTGAGACTTAGGGTTGGCGTGACGGTCGAGGTCGTTCCCGGACTCGCCGAGCGCCCGGGCGCCGAGCACATAACCGAGCCCTGGCATGGAAAGGTAGATAACGTCGTCCGGGTGCTGTTCAAAACGTTCCGCCAGGGCTGCTTCGAGCTCTTCGATCTGACGGTTGGCACGGCGAGTGGACTGCACCATTACCCCAGCGGCGTGGCCTCGCGAGCTACCCCGCGGCGCGCCCTTAGGGTCCGCCACAGGATT
>Ga0209751_10001122_pt1 | contig 27855 bp, 31 predicted proteins | sample RifCSP13_1_FD_184019 | JGI IMG/M metagenome (GOLD analysis project Ga0209751, IMG submission 184019) | Soil microbial communities from Rifle, Colorado - Rifle CSP2_sed 13_1 (SPAdes) (version 2) | ecosystem: Environmental > Terrestrial > Deep subsurface > Rock core/Sediment | place: Rifle...
AGGAGGGGATCGGCAGACTGCTGATCTCGATGCCGCCACAGCACGGCAAGACGGAGATGGTGAGCAAGCATTTCCCGGCCTGGGTGCTGGGCAGGCAGCCGGACACGCGGATCATCACGACATCGTACGGCTCGAGCCTGGCGCTGGAGAACAGCCGGGCGGCCAGGAAGATCGTGATGGACGAGCTGTACATGAACGTATTCGGGCAGCGGGGGACGGTGGACGCGCCGGTGGAACTGAGCTCGGACAGCCGGAGCGTGGAAGCCTGGGACCTGGCGGCGCCGAACCGTGGCGGGCTGGTGGCGGCGGGGGTGGGCGGTGGGATCACGGGAAAACCGGCCTATTTATTCATCATCGATGACCCCTTCAAGAACCGTAAAGAAGCGGAAAGCGAGACCTACCGGCGGGACGTGTGGGAGTGGTGGACCAGCTCGGCGCGCACCCGGCTCAGGCCGTGGGGCGCGGCGATCGGGATGTTCACAAGATGGCACGCGGATGATTGGGCGGGGCGGATCCTGCGAGGGATGGCGACCAACCCGCGCTCGGAGCGGTGGCACGTGCTCAGCCTACCCGCGATCTGGGAAGCGCCCAGGCCGCCTGAGGGGGTCGATTGGGAGAAATACCGGTACAACGAGCTGCTCAACGGAGTGTGGGTGGATCAGCGGGACGCGCTGGGAAGGGAAGGGGGGGACGCGCTGTGGCCGGAGATGTACGGAGCGGGAGTGCTGGAGACGATCCGGGCAAGCGTCGGCTCGTATGACTGGGAGGCACTGTATCAGCAGAGGCCGTACAGCCGGGCGGGGAATTTATTCCGGCGGGATTGGTTCGTGATCGTGGAACAGCCGCCGCGGGAGGTGGTTTCACGCGTGCGCTACTGGGACAAGGCGTCGACAGCGGGAGGTGGGGCATTCTCATCAGGAGTATGCATGAGCAAGGGGCTAGATGGGCTAATCTACGTGGAGCACGTCAGCCGCGGGCAATGGAGCATGCACCAGCGCGAGGAGGAGATGCTGAAGACGGCCAGACTGGATAGGGAACATCGACCGGGGCACATAGTGTTCTGGCACGAACAGGAGCCGGGCTCGAGCGGGAAGGACAGCGCCCAGGCGACGAACGCCAAGCTGAGCGGGGGGGGGTTCGAGGCACACTTCGAGACGGTCACCGGATCCAAGGAAGTGCGCGCCGGTCCATGGAGCAGCGCACTGGAGGCGGGGATCGTGCGGCTGGTGCGGGGCGGGTGGAACGAAGTCTACATCGAGAACCACGTGGCGTTCCCGATGGGTCGGTTCAAGGATGACGTGGATGCGTCCAGCGGGGCATACAGCAAGCTGGACCAGAGCGGAGAACCATTCAAGGGAGTGTAGGTGTAGATGTCATTCGTCAGACGGCTTGGCCCTGGACTGCGCTTCATCCTGAACGGCAAATCGACCGTGGCAGCGCTGCGCCCATCGTGGGAGAGCAGGCAGCCGCATTATGCTACCAGCGCCAAATACGAGACGCTGGTGCGGGAGGGCTACCGGCGCAACGAGCTGATCTATGCCTGCATCAATAAGGCGAGCGCGAGCGCATCGCAGCTCGCCGTCCAGCTCAGGCGCAAACGGGACAAGCAGCTCGTCAACGAACATCCATTCCTGGATCTGATTCATCACCCTAATGACACCATGAACGAGTCGGACTTATGGAGCAGCGTGGTGATGTTCCAGAAGCTGGCGGGGCGAGCGGCTTACGAGATCGAATTGAACAACCGAGGCCTGCCGATCGCACTGTGGCCGCTGATCCCAAACCGGCTGCGGGTGATGCCGGGGGAAAAGCGCCCGGTTGTCGCCGAATATATTTATGAGGTGCCGGGGATGGAAGACCAGCACCTACCGCCTTCGCAAATGCTCGACTTCCCGATATTCGACCCACTCAACCGCTTCACGGTGTTCCCTCCGGTGGCGGTGGCGGCGCGAGCGGGCGACATCGACAACGCGGCCACCGACCACATCAAGCTGACCTGGGAGCATGGAGGCATGCCGCAAGGTTTGCTGAAGACCACCCAGGTGCTGACCGATACGGCGATCACGGACACACGCCGACGCTGGCGCGAGCGCTACGGGGGGCGCAGCAACTGGCTCGAACCGGCGATCCTGGACCGGGACCAGGAATACCAGAAGATCGCCTGGTCGTTCGAGGAGATGGGCTTCGACGTGCTGGATGCGAGGGAGGAGGCGCGCATCTGCATGGTATTCGACGTGCCGCCGATCCTGGTGGGGGCGAAGGTGGGGCTGGACCGCTCGACGTACGCCAACTACAAAGAAGCGCGGCGCGGCTGGTGGGAAGACACACTGATGCCGATGTACGAGAACTTTATCGACGTGCTGGACCGCCTGCTGCGCAGGTTCGACCCAGACAAAGAGTACGAGGTGAGTTGGAACCTGGACAAGGTGCGCGCCTTTCAGGAAGAGACGGATGCCAAGTGGAAGCGGGCGACCGAGGCGTTGCGGGCAGGAGCGATCAGTAAAAACGAATTTTACCGCGAGGTGGGGATGGAGACCATCGGCCCGGCGGGTGACGTATATATCTACACTTTGCAGATGTACGAGGTGCCACAGAAAAAGAAGGGCCTGGCGATGCCCGCGCTGCCATCGCCGGGGACGGCGCCAGGGAATGGAACGGGCAGCGAGGAGGAATTGGTGGGCGGGAAATATGGCAAGGCGGCAGCCAACGCGCCCGACGACGACGAGCGGCGCAGGCACGAGCGCAAGGTCAGGGCAGCGATGACGGCATGGTTTAAGGAACAACAGGAGCGTGTGATCGAGGATGTCACTGCCAATAACGGAATCGGCAAAATTGCCGGTTAATTTTTCGGTCAAGTTGCTCGACTGGCAGAATGAGGATGACCTGCTCTTCGCAATCCTGTTCCCGCTGGTCCGGTCCGCGGCGCTGGACGGGGCGCAGGCGGCTTTGGACGGGCTGTTGACTATGGGGATCGGTGTAGACTGGGCGCTGGTCAACCAGGCTGCTACGCAGTGGTCGCGCAGCTACACTTTTGGGCTGGTGCGCGGGATCAACGAGACGACGCGGCGCTTCCTGCAATCGGAGATCGCCGAATGGATCGAGAGCGGCGCTCCGCTGGACAGCCTGATCGAGGGAATCGCACCGATGTTCGGGATAGTGCGGGCGGAGATGATCGCGGTCACCGAGGTGACCAGAGCATACGCCGAGGGCAACCTGGCGACCTGGCGGGAATCGGGCGTGGTAGTAGGGAAACGTTGGATGACGGCGGAGGACGAGCTGGTCTGCCCGATCTGCCTGCCGCTGGATGGAATGCTGGTGGAATTGGAGAGCAACGGATTTACGACCGAGATAGGCGGGCTCGGATTGAGCACGCCTCCAGCGCACGTGAACTGCCGGTGCTGGCTGCAACCATCCGTGGAGATGTAATGGCCGAGTTTGGGATCTTCATCATCGACCGGGCAAGCGGAGAGATAGAACGGATCGCGCGCGGCATCCGCGCTTACCAACTGCGCGCCACGCAGAAAGCAGTGATATATGTCCACTCGACCGTGCCGCCTTACCCGCCCAAGCCGATCGGATCATCCTACCGGCGCACGGGCACACTGGGCAGGCAGATTACTACGGAAGTGCGAACTGTTGGAATTGACGTTGTGGGCCTGATCGGATCGCCGACGGTTTACTCGCCGTGGGTGATCAGCGAGAAGCGAGTGGGCAGCCGCGGGCCGCAAGCCTGGATGCACCAGGGCAGGTGGTGGACGCTGCACAAGGTGGTGAGAGAGGCGCGGCAGAAGGTGATCGAGATCTACCGGCAGGGGCTGCGGGAGCTCTTAGGATTGAAATGATTGAAGGTATTGTATCGTTCATGTTGACTTTATTGATCGGCGGTGCATTGATTGCATTCAGCGTCTGGCTGTTCGAGAGGATACGATGACGGGACAGGGATAAGGCCAATATCGGAGGCCAATATGGAGCATAAAAATTTCGAGGCTTACACGAAGGCGATCGACGACCGGACGGTGACCGGGATCGCGGCGTTATTCGGCAATGTTGATGTGGTCGGCGACCGGATCTTCAAAGGGGCATTCAAGAAAACGATCCAGGAAAATCTGGCCCGCGTACGCCACCTTTGGATGCATGATGAATGGTCACCACCGACCGCGGCCATCAAGAGCCTGAACGAGGTCGGACGGGGGGGGCTGCCGGACGACCTGAAAGCCAAGCATCCCGAAGTGACCGGGGGGCTAGAGGTGGAGCGCGAATATCTACAAACGCCGCGGGGAGACGAGATCCTGGCGGGGATCAAGGCCGGGGCGCTCAACCAGATGAGCTTTGGCTACACCCCGGTCAAGTTTGACTTCGAAGAGCTCGAGGATGGAGATAGCAAAGGCTTCCTGGTGCGCAATCTGCGCGAGATACGTCTATGGGATATCTCCGATGTGAATTGGGGAGCCAACGAGCTGACCATCGCCAGCAAAGCTGCGGTGCCTTACAAAGACACCGGGACCGCGGATGAGGACACGGAGTGGAGTGCGCCGACGCTATCCGACTTCACGGATGAGAGCTGGGGCGATCTATCGGATGCGGAGAGGCGGCGCATCGCCGGGCATTACGCCTGGGTGGCGGCCATGCCGCCCGAGAAGTTCGGCGATTGCAAGCTGCCGCATCACAAAGCGGGCAAAAGCGGCATCGGCAAGGCGGTCTGGCGAGGCTGCTCGGCGGCAATGGGGGCATTGATGGGGGCGCGCGGCGGGGTGGATATCCCCTCGGCGGACATGGACGGCGTGTATAACCACCTGGTCAAACACTACAAACAATTCGACAAAGAGCCGCCCGAGAAAAGCCTGACCCAACTGGCGCATACTGCCAGCATCATCAACCTGGACGAGATCAAATACCTATCCAAACAGGAATTGGGGCGCCTGAAAAACGCCCTTGACGAGCTGCACGCAATCCTGGCAGCCGAGCCGCCCGACGACGAAAGTTTGCGGGCACTCACTGAGAGATTGAAGTTCCAGCTTTCCATTTACGAGCGAGATCCAATTTTACTTTCAGTGAGGTGAGAACATGAAAACGCTAGAGGAACTGAAAAAGGCTTACGCGGCCAAGATCGCAGAAGCCAAAAAGAAAACCGAGGTGGCGGGCGACCAGCCGCTGAGCAAGGAGGCCGCGGACGAGATCACAGCACTGCTGGGGGGGGCGGATGAGATCAAGGTCCAGATCGACCACCAGGAGCGCATCCAGGCCGCGGACGCGTACCTGGACCAACCGGCGGGCACGAAGGCGGCACACCACGGCTGGCGGCCAGCCGGACCGGGTGAAGGCGATCCGGATGTAGATGTGAAAGCCTGGCATTCTTTCGAGATTGCCTTGCTCACACCGTTCGGCGTGGAAAAGAAAGAGATCCGCTATCACGTTCCCATGGCCGTGCAGATGAAGGGCTATGCCTCTGCCTTCGAGGCGTATATCCGCAAGGGCAAGGGCGAGATTGGCCCGGACGACCGCAAACTGTTGCAAGAGGCGGTCGATTCGGCGGGCGGCTATCTGGTGCCGGAAGACATGCAGGGCAGCATCTTGAAAAAGATCGCCACGATGGCGACCGTGCGGCAATTCGCGCGGGTAATCTCCACCAGCCGCGATGCAGTCAAATGGCCACGCATCAAATACACCACAGACAATCAGTACACCTCGGGCATTCGCCTGACCTGGACTGGCGAAACACCCTCCACGGCAACCGTCCATCGAGTGACTGATCAGGTATTCGGCGAATTCAATATCCCGGTCAACACGGCGATGGCCAGCCAACTGCTCAGCAACGACCTGCTAATGGATGCAGCTTTCGACGTGCAGGGCATCTCGTCCGATTTGCTGGGCGAAGCCTTCGCTTTGGGCGAGAATGCGGCGTTCTGGAGCGGCACCGGCGCGGGGCAGCCACGCGGCATCATCAACGACGCCAGCGATACGACCAACTTCGACGCTCAGGTACAGACCGCGGCGGCGGCCAATGCTATCGATGCGGACGAGGTAATCGACGTGATCTACGCACTGCCAGCGCAATACGAGCGCAACGCGCGGGTGTTCATAACCAAGGCCACGGAGAAATACATCCGCAAACTGAAAGACGCTGACAGCGATTACATCTGGCCGGTCAAGGCGCTGGTCGGAGGGTTCGGCGTAGCAGCCAACGAGCTGCTGGGCTTCCCTGTGGTGCGCGATGAGTTCATGGACAACATCAGCAGCGCCTCCATCACGACCACGCACCCGCTCGTGTTCGGCGATCTGAGCGGCTACGCGGTGGTGGACCGCGTCGGACTTTCGATCCAGAGACTGGACGAGCTGTATGCGGAGACCAACCAGGTCTTGCTGTTGGCGAAAAAGCGCGTGGGCGGGCAGCTGGTGGAAGCATACCGCCTGAGCCTGTTGAAGACGGTCAACTCGACTTAATGCGGCAGAGTGACTGCCGGGAGGTGATGAAATGGGAAGAAAAAGGGTTTTAGTGCAAATCTACGCCTCGACGAGCGATTCCGACGTGGCGGCGACCAACGAGATCGACCTGGGACCGTATATGCACGTCGGCGTGCGTGAAATGACTGGCGTATGGGTCAACTATGACCTCGGACCAGCCACCGATACCGACCACACCTACGACTGCAAGTTCCAGGAATCGGGCACGACCGTTGATTCGGATTTCTCGGATATCAGCGGGGCGGCCTTTACCCAGGTGCTTGATGGCTCGGAGGGCGCATCACAGATCGGGGTGACGGCGACCAAGCGTTACCTGCGCGCCTATCTGACGATGGGCGGGACGGCGGCCAACGCTTACAACTGGGTGGGCGTGATCGTTGAGCCGAGGTTCGACACATAGCCAGATTGGCATGGCTAATCATCCTGAGGGGTCGGGGATTCTCTCTTTACTCCGGCCCCCCGGGCAAAGGCCAGAAAGGAAGCCGATGAGGAATAGGCGCAATGGCAGGCAACAGGTCAGCTCGAAGACAGTGGCCATCGTGGGCAGCCACACGCTAACTCGCGATGGCGTGCCCTGGCACGACAAGGGCGTGGATATCTGGTTATTCAACGAAAGTGCATCGATCGGCTGGCCGAAGCGGGTGGACGGCGTGTTCCAGATGCACGCCGCGCCGGTGTGGAAAAACCCGCTGAACCGCAACGACCCGAAATATCCGGAATGGATGCGCCAGGAGCACCCCTATCCGATCTGGATGCTGGAACGCTACGAGGAAGTGCCCGCCAGCCGGAGCTACCCGCTAGAGGCAATCTGCAAGCGATTCCTTGCCGGGCTGACGAAGGGGCGGGCGATGAAGCGCTTCTTAACCAGCTCGCCCGCGTTCGCCCTGGCGCTTGCAATACACAAGAATTACCAGCGGATCGAGATCTATGGGATCGAGATGGAGAGCGACACGGAGTACAACCTGCAACGAGCCGGAGTTTTCTTCTGGATCGGTCTGGCGCTGGGCAGAGGCATCCAGGTGCACATCCAGGAAAAGAGCCACCTGTTCAGCGATCCGCTGTACGGCTACGAGGGTGGAGCTTACCTGGGCCGCGAGCAGCTTTTGGCGCGCCGGGGAATCTTGCTGGAGCGCAAAACAGAGGCTGATGCGGAGCTAGAAGCGGCCAACGATCAGCACAGGGTTACACTGGAAAAAGCGATGGAGGAGAGCGGCGGCGAGCCGGGCATGGCCGCAGTCGCCACGGCACGGGACTACTTCATCGGGATCAAGCGGCAGACCGAGGCGATCATGGCGGTGGGGATGTTCATCGGGGCGCTGGGAGAGGTAGACCGCTACCTGCTCAAATGCGAGCAGATGGACCGAGAGAGCGGCTGGCACATGCTGGCGCGGCAGGAATTCGAGCTGACCGCAGCGCAGGCCAACGGCGAGCTGGAGAAACGCAAATCGCAGGTCAACGTTCTGGGGGCCGAGGCGCGCAGCGCCTGGAAGGCCATCGAGGCAGCAGTCAAGGAAGAACGAGAGCTGGCGCAACTGGATGGACTGAGCCAGAAATATTCGGAGGCGCACCAGGCGTATGTCCAGGCGGCGTTCGAGCTGGGGCGGGTCAACGGGGCGATGAAGGAGAACATCACCCTGCTGGACGAGGTAGACCGACTTCTCAGAGCAGCGGGTGGCGAGAAGGCGGAGGAGGCCTTGCTGATGGCGAAGATCGAGAGCGAAACAAAGGAAGTTGAGGTATCGAATGGCTGAATGGTGGCGACCTTCCCCAACAAGCGGCGACATTCTGGCGAAGCCCTGGCTGCACCCGGACGTGACGGCATACCTGGAGAAATTATTGAGCCCGGATATGACCGTGCTGGAGCACGGCTCGGGCGGATCGACGCTGTGGCTGGCGGAGCGGGTCAAGAAGGTAGTCGCCATCGAGACCAAGCGCGAGTGGCACAAGCTAATCGCCAAGCTCGCACCCTCCAACGCACGCCTGATCCTGTGGGACCGTGGGAACTACCCGCGCCTGTCGCCCTCGGCAAAATTGCCGCGGCAATTCGACCTGTTCCTGATCGACGGCGAGCCGGTGGAGGACCGCGCTCGCTTTCTGATGGACGTGGAGCGCTTCGTCAAGCCAGGGGGGATCGTGGTGCTGGATAACGCAAACCGACCCGAATATCAGATCGAGCGGCTGAAGTTCATGAAAAAGGCCGAGCCGGTGCAATTCTTCAACCGCAACGTGCCGGGCAGGACGAGCTACCTAGTGACGGAATTCTATCGATTGGAGATGGAATGAGAAGCGGACATAACCCACTGCGAGGGCAGCAAGCCCAGCCCATGCCCAAGATCGTTGTTTGTGCGATCACGCACCTGCCGAACGTGGGCGGCAAATATGCCGATGGATACCACGCGAACAGGCTGGAGATCGTGCAGCTCTGCCTGAAGACGATGCGCGAGCGGGCAGGGATGGAGGTGGCGACCTGCATCTGGGACAACGGCTCGGGACCGGAGCTGCGCGACTGGCTGCAGAACGAATACAAGCCCGATTACCTGACGCTGGCGCCCAACGTAGGCAAGGCATCGGCCAGATCATCGATCGTGCGGGCTTTCCCGCCGGAGACGGTGGTATGCATCTGCGACGACGATATGTATTTCTACCCCGACTGGCTGCAACCACAACTGGATTTGCTGCGCGGCTTCCCAAATGTCGGCGTGGTGAGCGGATACCCGGTGCGGACGCAGTTCCGCTGGGCGGTGGAGAGCACGGTCAACTGGGCGCTGAAAAACGCCAAGCTGAAGATCGGGCGGTTCATCCCCGAGGAATACGACCGGGATTTCTGCATCTCGATCGGCAGGAATTACGCTTACCAATTGATCTACACCAAGAATGATAAGGATTACCTGGTCGAATATAACGGCCTGCAAGCCTACGCCACGGCGCACCACTGCCAGTTCATTACCTACGCCGGGAAGATCGACTACATCGTACAGTGGGACGGCGAGGCGATCAGCGATGAGAAGCTGTTCGACATGGCAATAGACCGGGAGGGGCTGCTCAGATTAACCACGATACAACGCTATGCCCAGCACATGGGAAACGTGCTGGACGAGAAGATCAGAATTCAGGAGGCGAATTATGGCTCAATGGCAATGGTACGGTAACGCGCTGGTGGCGATGGCCAACGGCCAGGTGGATTGGGACGCTGGCAACCTGAAGATCATGCTGACCCAATCGACCTACACGGTCAACCTGGACACGCATATCTATCGCAGCGACATCCCGGCGACGGACGAGGCAAGCGGGACTGGCTACGTGGCGGGCGGCGATAGCCTGGAGAGCCCCACCGTGGCCCTGGTGGTGGACAGCGATGCACCGGCCTGGGCACCGGCGACGGCTTACCAGCTCGGGGACATCGTCGCACCCACAGCGGCGAACACGCACGTCTACAAATGCATCACGGCGGGGACCAGCGGGGCGGCAGCTTCGGACGAGCCATCTTTCCCGACAGGGACGAATGACCAGGTGGCGGACAACACCGTGGAATGGGTGGAGTACGGCACGGCATATATCAAGTTCGACGCGGCCGACGAGACCTGGAGCAGCTCCAGCATCACCGCCCGGCATGGAGAGATCTACCTGAATGTGGGCGGTGTGGCAAGCGATAGCCCGCTTTTGCTCTACAATGATTTCGGCAGCGACCAGACATCGAGCAATGGGAACTTTACGGTCCAGTTCGACGCGACCGGGATCGCGACGATAGGGATACGGTGAGCCTACAAACAAGGTAGAGCTATGGCCAGTGGAGATACTGTTGTTCAAATCATTTCCATCATGCCGCCAGCGGCGACCTACGCGACGTTCGATGTGCGCCCTGGCGGCTCGACCCCAGCGGAGAATTTCCCGGTCTGGGATTTCGATGCCTCGGCAAACGAATACCTGGATTTCCTGTGCATTCTGCGCGGCTACGATGGCGGCGGTCTGACGATCACGCTGCCCTGGTCGGCGACGACTGCCACGACCGGTACAGTGCGCTGGGGCGTGGCGATTCGGCGCATCCAGGATGACGCGGAGGATGTAGATACCTCCCATACCTACGACTTCAATACTGTCGATGATGCACCCGGCTCCGTCTCGGGCGAGGTAGTTTATCCAACGGTTGCATTCACCAACGGTGCAGACATGGATAGCTGGGCCGACGGAGAGCTGGCGATGGTGCGTGTTTATCGCGATATCAGCGTAGGCGGCAATATGACTGGAGATGCGGAATTGTGGGGCGTATTCGGTAGGGAGACGTAATGTCACGTTCGTTCGATGGGTTTGCGGCCCTTTTTTATGCTGGCGTGCCGTTCACCGACGGGCCGTTCACGTATTCTGCCTGGGTGTGGCTGGATTCTACGGCTATCCGTTGTATGCTCGGCTTGGGGGAGACCACAGGCAATACTGTGCAAGTACGTACAGTATCCGGTGGCAGCGTTGAGTTTGTGATAATGGGCAGCGGCGGGACACGCTCGATCACGACTGTTGGGCAAGTGGCACAACAGACCTGGACACACATACTGTGCAGCAGCACCGCCGGTGGTCAGAGTATGCGGGCCATAGTCAACGGCACTCTGGACACCAATAGCGGTTCTAATCTTACCGTTGCCCTAACCAGCCGTTATAACATCGCTCAGCGCAACGACGGAGGCAACCGCTGGATTGGATACCTGGCAGAGTTTACCTTGTGGGACGCTGTCCTTAGCTCAGGTGAGGAGACAGCCCTGGCTCGCCGTGGGAATTCGTTCAACGTGCGCCCCGGCAATTTAGTTTCCTATGTCCCTATGTGGCGGGCAGAGGACGAGGATTACGTCCAGGGAGCGTCATTTTCGATTGTTACTGGGTCGCCGGGTGTGGCCGTACACCCTTCGATCATTCACCAGCTACCGCGCACGTATTTCCTCCCAGCCGCACCAGCGGCGGATGAGCGGGCGGTCAAAAGCATATTTATAAGATCTGATAGGGCCTACCAAATTGCAGCATTAGGAGTGTGATTATGGCACAAATCGGAGTGGCAATTATTGCCGAAGAGGCACTGGCTGCGGCCACAGTTGAAACGCTGATCCAGTTGGTTGCTGCGGCAAATCACTCGATCAAGATTTTGGGCTGGGGCGTATATTTTGACGGCACATCAGTGACCGCCGAGCCGGTGCAGGTGGAGCTACTGCGCCAAACCACTGCGGGCACAGCGTCGGCATTGACGCTGGTCAAGCTGAACGACAGCAATGCTGATAGCCTGGATACCACCGCCCAGCAGGATTTCACCGGCGAGCCTACCGCGGGCGACATCCTGGACATGGCCGAGGTACACCCACAATCCGGATGGGAGGTCAAGTACCCGCTGGGGCAGGAGCCGATCTGCGGGGCGTCCGACCGGATCGGGCTGCGCGCCACCGCACCGGCGATCGTCAACGCCAGGGCAAAGATATTCTTCGAGGAATAAGCGTGATCCCGTTCCGCGTTTACTATACCGATGGCAATATCTATGATGGCGAACCCTGGAAGGCGCCTATCTTTCGCGTTCTGGTAATCATTGAACGAGATCCAGATCATGGGCGGCGCATTATATCAGGTGCGGATTACTATTGTTGGGACACGGAATTACAGCGCTGGCGTGGCTACGACCAGATTGGCATGATCCAATATCTGAGCTTACCAGGTCCAAAACGGGTGTTGATCGGTGAGATGGTCGATAACGCGTTGTGGAATGAGATTTACCGTCGAGCGGAGAACGATGCAGACTTCCCGTTGCGCACGGCATATGGGGTATACGAAAACAAGGGCGAGCGATGACCAATCCCAGTTATACCCAGGTTGGATTTCGTGGGCGTCTCGATGATGGATCGGAATTTGGCGCGTCCTGGATCGATGTCCAGAACGCCAATTGGACGCAAGATACCGGCGCTAATTTCCGCGTCCGATTCCGGATCGATGAGACGGTCGTCAAAGCCTGGACCAATAAAGTCTGGAACTTATACTATTCGCTGAATGGGGGCGCTTATACCGCGGTCAGTGGCAGCACGCCAGTACAGTTTGCACTGTCGAGCAATTTTGGCGACAGCGCTGACTGCACGGAGCAACTCACCGGCGGAACTGGCACGTTCCTGACCAACAACAACGGTATGAAGGAGGCGACCGGCGGATCGGTCAACACCGGTGTGGGCGGGGAGATCTGGGATACCGAGTGGTGCCTATCTCTCGATGCGGCGCAGCTCAGCCAAAATGACACCATTGCTCTACGCATCTATGACGGATCGTCGGCCATCGCCGTCTATTCCAATACACCTTCTATTACCGTCAATATCTCTGCAACGCACATCACCATTGCCACCCAACCAGGCGAGGCTACTGGAGAGGGCGCGAGCGCGGCTGTCAGTGCAGAGCAGAACGTAACCGTTGTCAGTCAGGCAGGGGAATCCATTGCAGAGGGCGCAAACCTTGGAATAATTATCCACCTGGCCTCATGGCACATCAACATTGTCAGAGTGGGGCGGCGGTTCATTTTCCTGCCTGAGCTTTTACGCGGCGAGGCGGAAGCCATTACCAGCATATCAGTTAGCACTCAGGCTGCCGAGGCGATAGCTGAAGGCGTGGATACGACAGTTATCACAGTGCGCCATGTCACCATCGCAACCCAACCCGCGGAGGGGATCGGCGAGGGGGCGAATGCGGAGATTCGCATCGACGCGATCATCAGCGCACAGGCGGCTGAGGCAATAGCCGAGGGGGCTGAGGCGACGGTTGACACGATCAGCAACGTGACGGTGCAGGCGCAGGCCGCGGAGGGGATCGGCGAGGGGGCTGAGACGATAATCCAGGCGATCCAGAACGTCAGCCTTGAGACGCAGGCGGCGGAAGCATTAGCGGAAGGGGCGGACACGACGGTCAGCACGGCAGAGATCGTCGACGTGACCGTGACTACACAGACGGCGGAGATGCTGGCGGAGGGCGCCATCGTCACGATCTCCGGAGAGGCCATCGTGAGCACTCAGGGGGCAGAAGCGCTCGCCGAAGGGGCCAATACGACCGTCGCGGTGGTCGCCAATATCTCGGTCGTCACCCAGAGTGCCGAGGCTATCGGCGAGGGCGCCTTCACGACGGTCAGCACCGAGGAGATCATCAGCGTGACGGTCACCTCGCAGGCGGCGGAGATGCTGGCGGAGGGCGGCTGGTCCACGCAATCACTGGGCGCTGGTGTGCTCACCCAGGCAGCGGAGACTATCGCGGATGGGGCAAATTTAACCGTGACAACTATCCGCAACGTGACGATCCTAATGCAAGCCGCCGAGGCATTGGCAGAAGGCGCGAACGCCAGCGCAGAGCAACTGATTTATTCGGGATTATTCATGGTGCGGGCGCGCAAGCAGATGTTCGAGGTCAATGTGGACGAGGGCCTGACGGTTGAGGGGCGGCGCCAGGTATTTACCGTGAATGCGAGCGAACAATGAGCAGCATACGCAACCTATGGGTCAAAGAATCGCCCAGGCCGATGGCGGTCGGGGAAGCAAAAGCCTTCGTGTTCGACTTCAGCGAGATCGGGGCGGACAGCGACGACGTGAGTGTACCCAGCCTGACCGCATACGACCACGATGGGACGGACGTCTCGTCCACGATGCTGACGGGCAGCAATACACCGGCGGGCAAGCTGGTCACCGCGAAGCTGTTCACACCCAGCGCGGCGGATATCTACCGCCTGGTGATGGCGGTGACCATCACCGGAAACACGGTCATCCAGGCTCTGGATGTGGAGGTGGAGAGCCTGATCCCCGGGATGGTGCTGGGAGACGGCTACGCCACGGTGCTCGAGCTGAGAGGGGCCTTGCCCGACAGCGGGATCTCATCGGCATACGACAGCCTGTTGACCGACCTGATCCGGCGAGCCAGCCGGGCACTGGACCGCTACACCAAGTGGGAGGCGGGGAGCTTCGCCAGGGCATCCACGGACGAGGAGACGCGCTATTACGACGGCTCGGGCGGGTCACAGCAGTGGATCGACCCGTACGTGGTGGCGCCCTCTCTCCTGGCGGTCTCCGAGAGCGGCGGGCTGGCATCCAGCGATTACACCAGCTACCCTTCGACGGACTGGTTCGTCTGGCCGCCCAACGCGGCAGCCAAAGGCGAGCCGTATTATCGCATCGACCTGGACACGCTGAATGGGAATAAGCAGGTTTTCTACAAATATCCCAAATCGGTCAAGGTCACAGCGCCGTTCGGGCACAGCCTGGCGAGCGCGATACCGGACGAGATCGTACAGGCGACGGTGATCCAGGCGGCCCGATGGTTCAAGCGTGGGCAACAGGCGTTTCAGGATACGAGTGCGATCGTCGAGCTGGGGCAACTACGCTACACGCAGAAGCTGGACCCGGACGTGGCGGAGATCATCGATCATTTCAAGCGGGTGGTGGTATGAGCTTCGAAGGCGCGATCCGGGTACTGCAGGAAAAGGCGCTGAGCTGCAAGGGTGTGAAGTACGCACCGGACGCAGTTCCGGAGGGGATGAGCTCGTTCCCGTTCGTGGTCTCCTACCCGGAGCGGGGCAACCTATCGGCGGAAAGCGGCAACCTGACCCGCGAGCTGCACACGGTCATCACCGAGTTCCACGTCGCACCGCGGGCGATGCTGTTGGAGGCGGTCGAGGCAGCCAAGCCATACATCGGCGAATTTTTCAGGAAATTGACCCTGGACCCGAAGCTGGATAACCAGGTGGACACGATCCTGATGAGCCAGGCGCAGCCGGTGGTGTACGAGTTCGGTCTCCTGCAATGGGCAAGTACGGAGACGATCGGGTTCCGGATGCACATCACCGTTAAGCTGAGGGAAAATGCGGATACATGAGGAGGCAAGATGAGGATACCGGATTATGAGAATAAAGTCACGCTCAGCACGAGGCCAGAGCGGGTACAACGCACATCCCGCGTGCTGAAATCCATCACAGGCGATTGGGTGCAGAGCGAAGTCGTTTATCGGCTGATCGACGGCAAATGGTATCCAGTGGCCATCAACCAGACCAAGATCGATAGCGCCAACAATGGCGGCGCCGATAACGGCGGCGGAGAGAGCGAGGTGAAACATGCCGGGAATTAAAGCATTGAGAAAACTGCAAGTTGGAAAAGAGGCCAGCACTGACCCAGGGACGGGAGTGGCGGCGACCGCTTTGCTGCGCTTCGAAGGGCTGTGGAAGGACGAGCTGAAGATCGAGTTCCCGATGGAGAACGTGGGCTATATCTCGGGGCGCGACAGGGCATACATATCTCAATATTTGGCCAGCATGGCGATGAGTGGGCCAGCGACCTTCGAGCAGTTCCCCTACATACTGGAGGCTGGCATCGCAGCGGTGACACCCACGACGGACAGCGGATCGGGATTCATTTATACCTATACTCTCCCGACTACCTCCCAGGGGACGATCAATACCTACACCATCGAAGGGGGCGACGATCAGCAAGAGGAGGAAGCCAGCTACGGATACTGTGCAGATTTCACCCTGGCGGGCCGGTTCGCGGAGGTATGGAACCTGGAATCGAACTGGTTCGGGCGGCAGGTGACTCCAAGCAACTTCACGGCAGATTCGGACGTGGTGGCGACCGAGGTGGAGGAGATGCTGTTTCAAAAGTCGCGGCTGTATATCGACAACGATACAGATGCGATCGGGACCACGCAAAAATCCAACACATTTCTTCAAGCCAGTCTGAAAGTGAAGACCGGATGGCGGCACCAATTCACCGGCGACAACCGGCTGGACTTCAGCTTCATCAAGCGCCCGACCATCGAGGCGTTGCTGGACATCACCTTCGAGCACGACGGCTCGGCGACGGCGGAGAAGACAGCCTGGCGCGCAAAGACGGCGCGGCTGATCCGCATTCTGGTGGAGGGCAGCGCACTTGCGACGCCGGGGACATACACCTACAAGACGTGCAGGATCGACCTGGCGGGCAAGTGGGAGACGTTCGACGTGCTGGGGGAGGAGGATGGCAATGATATTGTCACCGGCACCTTCCGGGCGCGCTACAACGCCAACGCGGCGCTGTTCGGGCAGATCGTGGTCGTGAACGAGCTGGCAAGTTTGCCTTAGGGAGCCTACCATGAATGCGCCAATTATGTCGACGAAGAAGATACGCATCAAAGTAGATCCGGAGCGGCTCTCCAAAGAGGTGACGCTGGACCAGTTCATCGCCATGCAGGAGGGCAACCTGAAGGCGATCCGGGAGGTGATGGGGCTGTTCATCGTGGAGAACGGGCATTATCTACCTCCTGACGAAGGGCGTATATTGATCGGCTCGCTGACCCTAGAAAAGCTGAATGAGGCGGTGCAGGAGTTCAGCGCCCTGGCGGAGGAAGCCGCGGTCCCTTTCGGGAGCAGCAAGGAATCCGCATCGCCATAAAAGGCGGGGTACCCAAAGCGCCGGGATGGGTGAGCGTGCTGGATGCGGCGGAGGACTGGAAAAAATTCCCCTGGGAGATCGCCCCACAGCCTGGGCCGGTGATCTGGTGGCTGCGATACAAGATCTACAAGCGGGAAGTATCCAGTGCGCAGCGTGAAATGGAGGAGAAATTGAGACATGCCTGACGCCGAGCTCGAAGTCCTGATCCTGGCGAAAGACCAGACTGCTAAAGCCTTCGCTGGAATCAATAAAAACCTGCGCACCATCGGGACGCTGGCGCTCTCCGCAGCAGCGGGGGGCCTCGCGGCGCTGGGAGCGGGTTTCGTCGCGTTGGCAACGAGGGCCGTGCCCGCGGCTTCGAACTTGACCGAATCGATGAACGCGGTCAACGTGGTGTTCGGGGAATCGGCGGCAACGGTCCTAGATTGGGGCACCACGGCGGCAACGCAAGCCGGGCTGGCGCAGAGCGCGTTCTTCCAGATGAGCGCCCAGACGGGGGCAATGCTGCAAAACCTGGGATTGGAGCAGTCCAGGGCGGCGCAGGAATCGGTCAACCTGGCCCAGCGGGCGGCGGACATGGCGAGCATCTTCAACACCGACGTAAATGACGCCCTGGCAGCGATCCAGGCTGGGCTGAGGGGCGAAGCGGACCCGCTGGAGCGTTTCGGCGTGCGGCTGAGCCAGGCGGCGGTAAAGGCCAAAGCGTTGGAGATGGGCTTGATCGGGGCCACGGGAGAGATGGACGACCAAACGCGGGCGACGGCGGCGCTGGCGCTGCTCTACGAACAGACCGACAAGCTGGCCGGAGATTTCGTCAATACGTCGGGCGAGCTGGCGAATGCCCAGCGGGTGGCGAAGGCGCAGTTCGAGAACTTCCTGGCAACCATCGGGAGCATAGGCTTACCGATATTGGGGAATTTTTTCAAGGCCGTATCCACCCAGATACTGCCTGCGCTGAACACATTTGCGAAATATATCGCCTTTGTAGTGGAAGAGGGCGATACAATGAACGACTTCCTGGCCGACCTGCCGCCAGCGATCCGCCCGATTGCGAAAGCCATCGGGGAAGTGATCGTGTTCATCCAGGACTTCGTCAGGGAATTCATCAGAGGACTGGAGGCGACGGGCAGCCCACTGGCGGCATTCATGGAGGCGCTGGACAACGTGCTTCCGGAGGCGACCATCGAGCGCATCTGGGCTTTCATCGATGGGATACGCGAGCTGTGGGATACGATCTTGACCATCCTGGAGCCGATCATCTCCTGGGCAGAAGAGAACGTCAAGCTGCAAGATGTGCTGGTGGCGCTGGGGATCGCGATCGCCACGGTGGTGGTCCCGGCCATCGTGAGCCTGGTGGCGGCGCTGGCCCCGATCGTGCTGACTTTCGTCGGGATCGTCGCCGCGGTGGCGCTCTTACGCACGGCGTGGGAGACGGACTTCCTGGGCATCCGCACGGCGGTGACCGAGTTCTGGAACAACACGGCGCTACCCGCCTTGCAGGCGCTGCGAGCCTGGCTGGCGGAGAATATCCCGGTCGCCATACAGCGGCTCAAGGCATTCTGGGTGAACGTGCTGCAACCGGCGATCCAGACGGTATGGAATTGGGTGAAAACGACGGTCTTTCCGATCATCCAGACGTTATGGGACTGGCTGCAAATCAATGTGCCCGCGGCGCTGCAAACATTGGCAAACTTCTGGACGGGCACGCTCAAACCGGCAATCGAGGCAGTGTGGTCATTCGTACAAACGAGCGTGATACCATTATTGCAATCATTGTGGAATTTATTTCAAGTGAGCGGGGCGCTGGCGGTGCAGATCATCTCGGGATTGTGGCGCAATGTGCTCAAGCCCGCCCTGGAGACGGTGTGGACGTTCATCAAGGACAACGTGCTGCCGATCCTGAACCGGCTATGGACTTTCATCCGGGACACATTGGGACCGATCATCAGCGGATTGGTCAATGGAGCGCTGGCAAACCTGAGGAGCGCCTTCCAGAGCGTGCGGGATGCGATCCAATGGGTGATCGACAAGATCGCGGCATTGATAGCGAAGCTGAGCAGCGTGCGGCTGCCAGACTGGGTGACGCGACAGAGCCCGTCGCAGTTCGAGATGACGTTCATCGGGGCGAGCGAGGCGATCCGCAGGCTGTACGCGGTGGACCTGCCGAGGCTGCAGCTCTCGCTGGCGCAGAGCAGCCCGGCTTCGAATATCTCCACAGCACAGCACTTCAACCTGACGATCTATTCCAACGCGCGGCGGGAGGATCTGGTGAGCGATTTTGGGCTGATGCGGGCGCTGGCGGAGGGATAGCATGGGGTTCTACGAGATCGTGGTCCCGGAGGCGGAAACCAACCTGGTCATCAACCCGAGCATCGAGGTAGATACGACTGGATTCACCGCAGTTGGCGGATCCATCAACCGTATCTCTGGCGCATCGCGACGGGGCGTATCCAGGCTCAGGATCACGCCAACATCTGGGGCCAACGATGGGGCTTATTACGGGACAGTCAGCCTCATCAGCGGGCAGACTTACACGTTTTCCGTGGACGTTTTTGGTGTATTGGGCATTCCCTATCGCATCTATTTCGGCTCCACCGGAGGGGCGGTGCTGGGGACACCGACCGAGTTTATAGGCATAGGCACCTGGCAACGCGTGTATGTGACCTATACGGAGACATCTACCACGACCAGACGGCTGTACCTGGTCAAAAATAACTCGGCAAGCATAGCGGCTTTTCACTCAGATGGATGGCATTGCTCGAATAAAGCCTACAACACGACCTATGTGGACGGCGACCAGGAGGGCTGCGAGTGGGACGGCGAGGAGCACGCTTCGACGAGCACACGGAGCGCGCAAAGCCGGGCGGGGGGGAGGATCTACAACCTGGACGACCTGGGGATGTACGTGATCGAGAGCGCGGGGCTGGGGATGGCGCCGGTGAAGCATAAAGTTGTGAAGCAATCGCTCCTGCCGGGGGCGCTGTACCGGGGGATGAATGTCGAGGAGCGACCGTTGACCATCGTGGCGGACGTGATCGGTTCGAGCTACACCAACCTGCACAGTTTGCGGAAGACGGTGATTGACTATATCAAGGCGGACCGAGTGAGGGACGACCAGGCATTCCTGCTGCGCTACACGGGGGCGAACAGCAATAAGCCGACGATCCTGAAATGCAGATACGACAGTGGAATGGAGATGAAAACTCCGGAGGGGTTCACGGAGCGGGTGGCGCTGCGGGCCATCGCCTACGACCCGTACTGGTACGAGGAGGGGGAGGGAAGCACGGCGCTGAGCCTGAGCAAGAGCGTGAGCAACGCGAATGCCGGCATACGCAGGATCGATGGCAGTTGGCTAGCATTAGGAACGGGATTTAATGGCGTAGTATATGCTATCGCAATCGATAAGGGCCGAAACAGGGTATATTTTGGCGGGGATTTCACTACAGCCAACGGCGTTATAGTCAATGGCATCTGTTATTGGAACGGCACCACATTTGTAGCCATGGATTCGGGAGTAGGAGGCGGCACGCAGATCGTGCTATCCGTAGAAATTGCTCCCAATGGAAATGTGTGGATCGGAGGCACTTTCCTGACTGTAGGCTCAGGCGCGGCAGCCTGCAAAGGGTTGGCGAGATGGAATGTCTCTGCTGGAACCTGGACAGCATTCAGCCCGGGCACGGCAACATTTACCCAAGTGGGAGCATTGGAAATCGATTCGAATGGAACTTTGTATGTCGGCGGGTTATTCACCGATTGGAACGGCCTATCTGGCGGAGATTACATCGCCAAATATGATGGCTCATCCTGGTCTGCATTGGGAACGGGGATGAACCAGGGGGTATTCAGTCTCCTGGCTCATCCGGATGGAAAAATCTATGTCGCCGGATTATTTACAACAGGCAACGGAGTCACGCTGAACTATGTCGGATATTGGAACGGAACCACTTTCGTGGTCATGGGATCGACCGGCTTGGCAGGAGGAACTACAATTGGGCGGGCTCTGGCTATCGGGCCTGATGGAACTGTATATATCGGTGGAGAGTTTACATCAGCCGGGGGAGTTTCCGCTGCAAACATTGCAGCGTGGAACGGGAGGGCGTTTACAGCCCTAGGGTCTGGCACAAATGATGAAATATATAGCCTGATCGTTAACAGTGAAAATATTTTGTTTGTATCGGGAGTTTTCACAATTGCAGGTGGGCTGAGCCTCGCTGATCGAATCGCAATATGGAACAGCTCATCCTGGGCCCATCTCCCAGCCAATTTGCCTGGTGCGGCGATCGTTGACGCCATGGCTATCGATGGCGACGATTTGTATTTTGGTTTTGACCAAACCGGCACAGCCACGACCTCGGAGATCACCACGGTCAGCAACCCCGGCTCAGCGCGGGCTTACCCGGTCATCGAGATCACCCGCTCGGGGGGCACATCGGCGGTGGTGGAATGGCTGCACAACGAGTCGACCGGCAAGACACTGTACCTGAATTACGCTTTGCAGAGCGGCGAGACGCTGACCATCGACCTGACGCCGGGCGCCAGACAGATCACCAGCTCATACCGGGGCGCGGTGTGGGAAGCGGCGCTGCGCAACTCTGACCTGGGGGATTTCTATTTGCTGCCAGGGGATAACGATATCTCGGCTTTCGTCAACCAGGCCGGATCGCCGTCGATGACGGCCTTTATGAAGTTCCCGATCGCTCACGAATCGGTTGACGGGGTGGCATGAGCGAGCACGAATGCTGGCTGCACGACCCCTATGGCAACCGATTGGCGCTGCTGGATACGACGCACGGCTTTGGTTACGCCCGCGTGGTGAACAGCGCAGGCTGGTGGGGGATCGAGCTGCCGGGGGATTTCGACGATAGCCTACTCAAAATCGATGGGATCGTGGAATTCTGGCGCAAGCCACAGGGTGGTGCGCTGGCGCTGCAAACATCCGGTACCCTGCGCGTGATCACCGAGAGCACCGACGCGCAGGGGGTCGATAAAATCCAGATCGAAGGGCCGGACGTGAACGAGCTGCTCGAGCGCAGGATCGTGGCGTACGCGGCGGTAACGTCCCAGGCGGACAAGACCGAAAAGGCAGACGACATGCTGAAAGCCATAGCGCGAGAGAACCTGGGATCGAGCGCGAGCGCGGCCCGGAACCTGAGCGCGCTGGGCTTCACGGTCCATCCAGACCTGTCAGACGGACCATTGGCCACGCGCGGTCTCGCCTGGCGGGAGGTCAGCCGGGTGTACCGGGAGATCGTGGATGCATCGGCGGGGCTGGGCACGGACCTGTATTGGGAGATCGTGCCTGTTTCTCCAACCTCGTTCGAGCTGCGCACGTATACTGGCCAGCCAGGGGTAGACCGCTCATACGGCAGCGGCTCTAACCCGGTGCTTTTCGGCTTGCTATGGGGCAACCTGGCGGAGCCGAAACTGACGCGGGATTACAGGAAGGAGGTCACAACTATCTACGCGGGCGGGCAGGGGGAGGAGGCCAACCGGGTGATCGTGGAGGTAGCGGACGTGACCAGGCTCAACCGCAGCCCGTGGAACCGGCGGGAGGCGTTCGTGGACGCGCGCAACGAGAGAGACACGGATGGGGTGACGACGGTCGCAAATGCCAGGCTGAACGACGGCAGGCCGCGGCTGAGGTTCAGCGGCAAGCTGCTGGACACACCGCAGGCGGTGTATGGCAAGGATTGGAATTTCGGGGACCGGGTGACAGTCGAATACCGCGGCAGGCAGTTGGACGGGCTGGTGGAGGCGGTGACGGTCAAAGTGGACGCGGAGGGGAACGAGACGGTCGAGGCCAGATTCGAGGTAGAAGATGCCATCGCTTGAGGACTACGAGATCTTATTGAGGCGGCTCGCTGTACTGGAGCGGGAGATCGAGCGATTGAGCGCGCAAGAGGGGCGCATCTTCGTGCCATTGACCACACCGCTGACCAGCACGAGCTATGATGGCGATGACACGATTACGGTTGGGACGGTGACGATAGACACATCGGCTGTGTTCGGCGCGCCTGTGGGGATTAAAGCAGTCCAATTATATGTCTCCGCGGCCTGGGCGAGCGCTAACCCCGCCTCTGTTCTCAGATTAAGAACGGTGGGGGGGTCAATTGCTTATGCGGTGCTTGTCGCACATAGTACGAATACTCAATACATGCAGGCAATGGTGACATGCAATGCTAACGGGGATTTCGATATATCTGTGGCTAACGCAGATGCGACAAATGTGGTTCTGCGGATCGTGGGATATTGGCTGTAATTCCACCTTAATTCAATAGTTGAAATTATCGACCGGCGAGATCTCCTCGTGAGCCTGGCGCAGGTCATCGTCCACCAGCCGAAGATAACGGGCGAGGGTCCTGGTGCTGGTGTGGCCCATCAGGCGCATGAGGGTGATCAGGTTGGCGCCATTGCGCAGGGCCTGAAGGGCGAAGGCGCGGCGGAAATCATGGATCTGGGGCGCGGGGATGCCTGCCAGCCCGGCACGCCTGCGGAGAACCTGGCGGAGACCAGAGGGGGTCAGGCGCTCGCCGCTTTGGGTAGTCCAGAGTGGCGAGCGAGGAAGCAGATCGCCACGGTAGCGCAGATAGCGGACGATCTCACGGCGGACGCGGTGACCGGCGAAGATGGTGCGGGGCTCGCCGCCTTTGCCCGCTTTTACGATGACAGCTCCCGTTTTGAGATTGAGATCTGCATAATTGAGGGCTAAAAATTCGTTGCGGCGCAAACCGGTATCGAGCAGGGCCAGGATCATGGCGCGGTCGCGCTGGCCGAGGTGGTCCCGAGCGCAGGTCCTGAGCAGGGCCTGGATGTGCTCGAGCGAGACGCCAGGCAGGGGGGTGGCGGTGATCTTGGGCGGCTTGACCCTTTTGATGGGATTGCGGTAGAGGGGCTCGTCGATCTCGGCTTCGTACCAGTTAAAAAAGGCTTTGATTGCGCGGTAGGCGGCGTGCACGCCGCCCTGGCTGCGGCGAGCAGAGAGGTCGATCAGATACTGGCGGATATCATCGGGGAGGATCTCGCTCATGATCAAGATCTCGTTCTCGAGCAGGTATTTTTGGAAGAGGCGCAGCTCATCCTCGTAGAAGGAGATGGTCTTAGGCGAGCAGCGGCGGGCCTGGCGATCGATGATGAAGGCGGTGATCTCGTTGGAGATCGGGGAAGTCAGGTGGTCTGGCATTTTGGAGGATACCCCCAGATGTGGGTCTGAGAATCGGTTATTGCGACACAAAAGTGGGAATCAGGTGCACAATTTTGGCAAAGATGTCGCATAAGTCGTTGTTATGCGACAGAAGAGGGGGGAGAGGGAGGGATGATCCACAGTCAGGTGCTCTGCCATTGAGCTACTGGCACCATATATGTCGCATAACACGCAAATAACAGGCGATTAGCCCCCATATATGGGGTTTGAGGGGGCAAGAAATCAGGTGGTCTTTTGCGTAATCAGGTGGTCTCCTTCAGGGTCTGTATTCGATGGCGACTTTCCAGTTTCCATCGGCGAAAATGAAGTCGAACAGGTATTGATCCGAAGCGCCCACGTTCATGATTTGCTGACCACTGGTGGAGCCTATGACGTTTTCGAGCATCTCTTCAGCTTCGTTATCCAAACGCTTGAGCGAGAATGCGAAATTGCCATCTCCCTGGAATTCCCATTTTATACGGATTATGCCGGTCGGCAGTGAGAACAGGTCGGTGGTGCCGCGACCGCTGCCTTCGAAGATGTGGAGCTGGGAGAAATCGGGCGGGGAGGTTGCGGTGACGAGGATGGTCTCACGCTCGGGGGCGCTTAATGGGGTGTAGGTTGGATAAGGGGTATATGTTGGAGCGGCGAGGTTTTGTGTGACGACGATCTGGGTGATGCCAGTTTGGGCGAGCTGCGCGGACGGCTGAGTATCGCCCCCGACCATCAGGGCAGTCGCGATGCCGCAGATCCAAAAAGCGGAGGCCAGAGCGATGAAAACGACGATGGCGTTCCTTTTGGTCAAGAATGTGAAATATTTTTTGGCGTCCATTATTTTTCCCTCCTCAATCCCATTTTATAGAGGCTTTCGTTCATCTCGGCGATCATATCTCTGAGGATGCGGTTCTGCTCTTCCGGAGGAAGCTGCGTGTAAGTGTCGGCAAATTCGTTCCAGGTTTCGTTCGCCCGCTCGAGCTTGCCGCGGGCGATTTCCATGAGCTCGGCGCGATCGGTGTCGGAGATGTTTGCCAGGACGTAACGCCATTCTTCGAAGTCGAAATTCAACGGCTCCATCTTGGGGAGCAAACCGGCCATGCGCAAGACCCACTCTGGCGGTTTGTTGAACGCATTAGCGATGGCCAGACAGGTCTCGTAGCTGGGCTGTTTTTGCAGGGTAACGATATCGGAGATGGTGGGATGTGACACGCCGATCCGCCTGGCGGCCGCTCTAATTGCCCAATTTCTCTTCTCGAACTCCTGTTTCAACCAACTTACAAATTCGTCAGGCGCTTCATTCATGTGAGTAAGAATAATTGAATCGGTTGAAACTGTGTTAACCATATTGGTTAATAGTATTGACAAATTACATAATTCTTATATAATGGTGGTAAATCTATATACCAGATTGGTAACGGGATTTGAAATGAGCAAAAAAGTGATCATCACCTTCGTCGGTGACCCGGAAACGAAAGAAAAATTGGAGCAGCTCGCGAGCGATACGGAACGCTCGCAGAGCGGCTTTTTGCGCTGGCTGATCGGCAATGCATGGCACGATCGCTATCGGATCACCGAGTCCGGTAAAAATGCCCTGGAAGAGACTCGTAAAAACAGTAAATAGGGGAAAGCGGCAGCTTATCCAATAGATTAGCAAAATTTCATCGAAATGTCAACTACCAGGGATTATTTGACGACCGACCAGACTTACCCATCCGCTTCTCAGAGCGTCCCTGGCGCTTTGGGCGGCGGAAGGGCGGGCCTGGTGAACCCCACCTGCCTGTCAGGCCGGGCGAGCCTGACGATCTCCTTTTGAAAGCCCCGCCTGGCGATTTATCAGTGGGTGTTTGCGCCGGGCGGGGCAAGGGATGTAAAAGTGACGACTGCGACGCGCGTAGATCAGGGAGGAGACGACGATGCCTGATGAGCTATTAACTGCCGAAGAGCGACGCGTACTAGACCGACTAGTAGGCGTGTGGAATGCCTTCTTAGAGTTGCCCACGAACGGCAACGAGCGTACAGAGTTTATGCAAATAATCCACGCGGCGCAGAACGCGATCCTTGCGCGACCGGCAATACGCGTAGTCAACTCCCAGCCACCCGCGCGACCCACACCACCACCTACCTTTGAGTACACCCCATGAAAACGAACATCCTTACAAAGATCGCAATTATAGACACTAAGAATTGGCGGCAGCCGTTCCAGGAGCATCTGGGGAGCACCGGCAGGTCAAAGAGGACGATCCAGGCTTATTTGCAGGACCTGGGGCGCTTCCAAAAGTGGTTCGAAGGCGAGTATGGCGAAACGTTTGCCCCGGAAAATCTCACATCGCAAGATGTGCGCGCTTTCCGGGCTTTTCTTTTGCAGGATGCATCACCGGCCACGGTCAACCGCTCCATCGTTGCATTGAAGGTTTTTTCTGCCTGGGCAATCCAGGTAAGCTGCTTGTCTTACGACCCGACCGAGCACATCCAGCGCGTGGACCAGGTAGAGCTGCCGCCGCGCTGGCTGAATAAACGGCAGGTGCGCCAGTTGTTGAGGGCAATTGAAAGGGATACTCAGCAGAAGACTACTGAGCAATGGCATTGGCAAGCGGTCAGGGACCAGGCGATTGTCTCACTGATGCTGTATGCCGGACTGCGTGAGGGGGAGGTGGTGGCGTTGGATCGCGGCGACGTGCAGATCGGTGAGCGGAAAGGCAGGGTGGTTGTGAGGCAAGGGAAGGGGGGGAAGAGAAGGGAGGTCCCGTTGAGCGGTGAAGCGCGGCGCGCGGTGCAGCTCTATCTCGAGCTTGAGCAGGGGAATGGAGCCGTGTTTATCGGCAAAGGGGGGCAGCGGTTGACGACGCGCACGATCCAGCGCCGGGTGAAGGAGATCGCAGAGCGGGCCGGGTTGGAGATCACACCACACGATCTGCGGCACACATTTGCCAAACGGTTGCTGGATAGCGGAACGCCGTTGAATGTGGTGCAGAAGTTGTTGGGGCACAGCAGGCTGGACACGACGGCGCGGTATGTGCAGCCAGGCTGGGAGGATTATGAGAACGCGGTAGAACGTTTGTAATAAAGGGGGAGCGAAAGGCTGGGAGATGGACGCATTGAAATTAAAAATGTGGCAGCGGATCGCCACACCGAATGGACCGGGGACCGTGCAGGAATGGATCCAAAATAATGGAGATAGGATGTTGCGGGTCACGCACCGCAGGGGGGATGTTTCTGAGGAATTTTGGAAGAGGCACAATCCCTACAATGCCCCCATTCTAGGAATGGAGTACACGATTGGGGAAATCGTCGCGGCTAATGGAGCAGCAGTTGAACATGCTGGCATATAAGTATAAGGAAGCAGTAGAAGAAAAAATCCGAAACCTCGGCGATGGGCAGGGGGGGCAAGGGCCGTCTAGAAAAGGGTTCGGGATGTCGCATAACAGCGAGTTATGCGACAAAAGATGGGGTCAGGAGGGGCCTTTGGCCGCGTTTTTGGGGAGTTATCAGCTCGAATTTGTGTCGCATAACATGGGAAACCAGGGGCAATGAATGATGACGCTGCGTTTTCCCTGGGTGCCTTTGTGGGTGCCACAGGAATTTTCGTCTCGATTTTAGAAAGGATTTGCATGGATATCGTTGAGGCAGTGAAGCAAGCGAACCGGATAGAAGATGTAATGGAGGAGACAGGGGGGCTGCTGGTGCATAAACACGGGCGTTATTTAAGGGGGCGAGAGCATGATAGCCTGGTGGTAGACACCCACGAGCAATATTACACCTGGAACAGCCAGAACGAGACGGGGGACGTGATCTCCTGGCTGGAGCGAAGAA
>Ga0209751_10001124_pt1 | contig 27779 bp, 16 predicted proteins | sample RifCSP13_1_FD_184019 | JGI IMG/M metagenome (GOLD analysis project Ga0209751, IMG submission 184019) | Soil microbial communities from Rifle, Colorado - Rifle CSP2_sed 13_1 (SPAdes) (version 2) | ecosystem: Environmental > Terrestrial > Deep subsurface > Rock core/Sediment | place: Rifle...
AACACCGAGTGTTAGCCGATCTATTGAAAGATTTGAATTCCGGGCGCCCGATGAATCGTTTACTGCAAGGTGACGTTGGATCCGGCAAGACTGTGGTCGCCGCGCTGTGTATAGCCGCGGTGACGCGAGCCGGCGCCCAAGCCGCGTTGATGGCGCCAACCAGCATCCTCGCTGAGCAGCACTACACCAGCCTGCAAGGATTGATGGTTGGCCAAGGAAATCTACGGCCCGGTGAGTTGCGCTTGATCCTTGGCTCAACCCCAGAATCCGAGAAACAAGAAATCCGCGCCGGCCTGCGGGATGGCAGGATCAAAGTCGTGGTCGGCACGCACACGCTGATCGAAGACCCGATTCTATTCTCGCAGCTCGAGTTGGTGGCCATTGACGAGCAGCATCGCTTCGGCGTCGGGCAGCGGGCGGCGCTGCGCGCCAAGGGCACCAATCCCCACCTGCTGGTGATGACCGCCACGCCCATCCCGCGTTCACTTTCGCTCACCGTATACGGTGACTTGGATCTCAGCATCATCGACGAAATGCCACCAGGCCGCCAGAAAGTTGCTACCCATTTGCTATTGCCGCGCGAACGGGAGCGGGCGTACAAGCTGATCCGCCGTGAAGTCGAAGCTGGGCGGCAGGCTTTCATCATCTATCCGCTAATTGAGGAAAACGAAACCAGCGAAGCCAAAGCCGCGGTCGATGAACAGAAGCGCCTGAAAAAAGAAGTTTTCCCTGAGCTCAAAGTTGTGTTACTGCACGGCCGCCTAAGCGCTGAAGAAAAAGACAAGGCCATGGAATCTTTCCGTGACGGGAAATCACAGGTGATGGTTTCAACTACCGTGATCGAGGTCGGTGTCGATATCCCGAACGCAACGGTAATGCTCATCGAAGGCGCCAACCGTTTCGGGTTGGCCCAACTCCACCAGCTGCGCGGCAGGGTTGGCCGCGGCGCCGAAAAGTCCTACTGCATCCTTTTCCCGGACCACGAGGACGCAGCCGAAAACGAGCGCCTGCAAGCCTTGCTGGAAACGAACGACGGCTTTATCCTTGCAGAAAAGGACCTGGAGCAGCGCGGCCCAGGACAGTTCCTTGGCCGCCAGCAATCCGGCTTCCTCGATTTCCGACTGGCTTCGCTCAGCGATGCCCGCCTTATCGATAAAGCCCGCCGCCAGGCCGAGCTGCTGCTGGCTACGGACCCCGCGCTGAGCAAGCCGGAGCACCGCGCACTGTCCGCCGCAGTTGAAAGTTACCTCACCAGCGGTATTGGAGACCTGAGCTAATGATAAAAGCCCTCTTTCCCGCCACCTTCGACCCCATCCACAATGGACACATTGACATCGCCATGCGCGCCGTGAAATTGTTTGACGAAGTGGTTGTGGGCGTCTACGAAACGCCGCTGAAATCGGTGCTGTTACCCACGGAAACTCGTTTCGCCCTGGTGAAAGAAGCCTTCAAGGACGAGCCGCGCATCACGGTCACCACGTATAACGGCTTAACGGTGAATTTTTGCCGCCAGATTGGCGCCCAGGTGGTGGTGCGTGGTTTGCGTGTGCTCTCGGATTTCGAATACGAATTTCGCATGGCGCTGGCCAACCGCCAATTGGCGCCGGACATCGAGACCGTGTCTCTGATCACCAGCAAGGAGCATTCTTTCCTGGCATCCACCACGGTACGCGAGGTTGCCTCATTAGGCGGCGATGTGAGTGCCATGGTGCCGCCATTTGTGATGGAAGCCTTGACCAAGCGTTTCGCAGAAATGAAAACGAACGGGGAAACCGAGTTTGTCGCCAGTCCTCCCAGGGATTGATATATTTGAGAACCAATATTAGGAGTCCTGGCGAGTTGACTGTGAGCCTTTTTGCGTATAAAGTTTGGTACTTATCTTGCACCTGTGAAAGGTGTAAGGCCATTTAACTATGGATATCCTCCAACTCGTTGACCGCCTCGAAGAGCTTTTCAACCAGAGCCGTCCCATCCCGCTCACCAACAACGTGATCGTTGATGAGGACAAGATGCTGGACCTCATCGACCAGATGCGCGTCGCCATCCCCGATGAGGTGAAAAAGGCGCAAAAGCTGATCGCCGAGCGCGACCGCACTATGGCCCAGGCGACAGAGGAGGCCAAGCGCACCCTACAATTGGCGCAAGAAAAAAGCCAGGGCATGGTGGAACGCGATTCCATCGTGGCCTCCGCCGAAGCGCGCGCCAACGAGATCCTGCACCAGGCGCAGTTGGACGCGGAAGCCACCCGCGACGAAGCCGATAATTACGTCATCGAATCGCTCACTAACCTGGAAATGGAACTGGAACGCGTACTGAACCAGGTGCGCAATGGCATCCGCGCCGTCATTCAGGCGCAGGAGGAAAAGAAAGCTGCCAAGCAAGCCCAGTCGCCCGAACAAGCAACGGCTGAGTGAAAACGAGCCGCTTGATGCGGCTCGTTTTTTGTAGTCAGGATCCTCACCAACGAAATATCTGAGCCCGACAAAAATCCTGATTGAATGAAATGTTCATGCAAAGGTTGTATTTCCAAAGCAGGAAACCTGCTGCTACGGCGGTAATCAAAAGGGCAAGAATGACAACAATTCTTCGAGTTGGCATGCTAAGCTATGCCTGCTTTTAGAGATTTGCTTCGCCGCGCAGCGGGCTCGCCAAGAAAGGAACCTATAACCCTCGCTCCGGCCGCGTGAAGAAGCGCTCCTGAAGCCAATCGGTGATGCCGGGGAAAGTTGTGGCAAACCAGATGGCGATTCGCGTTACCGAAGGTATTATGCGCGCTCGAACGGGTCGCCGAGCTGCGGCAAAGACTGCATCGGCAACCTGTTCCGGTGTAAGCCGCAAGGCTTTGGGAGTAGTAATTCCCGTTTTGCGTTTTGCTTCCGTGTGCTGCCCGAACTCCGTGGAAACGTTACCCGGATAGATTACTGAAACCTTGATGCCCCAAACGCCCACCTCGCGGCGCAAGGCCTCGCTGAAACCTCGTAGGCCAAACTTGGTGGCTGCGTAAACCGTGTAGGTAGGCGTTGCCACAAAAGCGGCCTGAGAGCCCATATTGATGATGTGCCCCGATTTGCGCGCAATCATGTGAGGTAGAACTGCTCGAGTAGCCTGGATTACCCCGGTCAAGTTCACCTGCACTTGCGCGGCTATGTCCTTCTCGGGATCCAATTCCTCGAGCCACTTGGTGCGCCCGAAGCCAGCGTTATTGAACAGTATGTCAATCTGGCCGTATGTCGCGAGTGTCTTTTCCACCATATCCTGAATGGAAGCCGCAGAGCTGACATCCGTCTCCACCGGAAGCGCTTGTCCACCCTGGGCTTCGATTTCCTTTTGAAGAGCTTCCAGGCGGTCCAGGCGACGGGCGGCCAGCACCACGCGGTAGCCGCGGCTTGCGAATAGGCGCGCTGTGGCCTCGCCGATGCCCGAAGAAGCACCGGTGACAAGGATAACAGGTTGGTCGCTCATGGAACCTCTACTCTGCTATGGCAAAACGCTGCTAGGTGGGTAAATGGGAAGAATTACGAATTTCAGTATCCTCGGGGTTTACACTTGATTAAGGCGAAAGCAAAATCGGAATGCTGCTAACATGCAGCAGGCCGCCGTCACGCGGAGAGGCAGCAAAGACCACGATGCGCGCCGGTGTCTGCTCAGAAACGGAATAGGTTAGCTGTCCGCTAAAGGGTCCAGGTTGACCCATATCGGGCGCGTCGATCATTGCGTTGCTGCTGGCGAGGATGTTGTCCGCAGTGCCGCACAAATCATTCGGGGCGCCGCTGCCGCCTCCGCCGCACAGCATCAGGCCAAGGTTGGACTCGAAGTAATAATCCGAGAAACCGCTCACGGTAATTAGGCCACCGCTGATCTCCGTCATTGCCGCTGGAAACTGGATACCTATGCTTTCGAGACCCAAATCTGCCGGTTGGATCTCGGCAGAGCCACTGGGCCGCAAAGTGACCTCAACGCTGGAGAGATGGATGATGCCACCATCCATGGCGCTGGTTTCGTAGACCGAGACGCGGCCCGGCTGCTCAGAAAGCACGGCGAATGTTATTTCCATGCTGTAATTGCCGGGCTCGCCCATCGGCGAATCCAGCGTGGTTGGCTGCTGGGCTAACAAGCCGCCATCTTCGCCATAGATTGCGACCACCAGATTCTGCTCGAAAGTCGGCCGCGATTGCCCTTGCACCGTGACCGGCGAGGTGATCGCAGAAAGCGGTCCGGGTTGCAGGATGACGATGGCCTCGAGCGGCGGACCGACCTCAACAGTTACCGTTGGCTCTGCTGGCGCTGTCGTGGGGGCTTCGGTGGCAGGTACGAAAGTCGCTGCCGAGGTTTCGGTTGGCAAAGGCTGCGGGGGAGCAGATATTCCAGGGAAGTTGCAGGCGGAAAGGGAGAGCGACATTAAAATAAGAGGGATTCGCTTCATCATCCGCCAATTATCGCATCAATTGAGGTTGAGAGCAACGGCACTGCCTTATTGGCAGACGCCCTCATTATTAATCTGCGTTGGGCACGCGGTAGGCTCTTCCTCTTTTTCCGGCGTCGGCGTGCTGGTTGGCTTAGGCGGAACAGCGATCAAACGTAGATCGCCAACCGAAACAGTCGTCTCGACAAAATCCTCGTCGATCCAGCAATTGCTTCCTTGCAGCGTCGGATGGGAAACGACAAACCATCCGCCACCGAAGCTATAGCCAACGATAGGCAATTGCGTTCCCGCTTTCAGGGTGCTCAGAGTGTTGTACTGCGGACCGGGACCGGTGTAGCAGGGGAAATCTTCTTTGACGATCAAAGTGTCGGTCTCAGGAGTTGCCGTTAGCTCGAGCGAGGTCGCCGAGGCCCCGGCTTCATAAGCGCCCACATCGCAGGCCGGACCGACAGGGCGCGCCACGAAACGCTGGTCAACTTCCAGGCAGGTACCGGTAGCCGCGTCCATGGCCGGGCTGCCCGGAAGCAAAGCATGGGTAAGCGTTGAACCGCCGTTGTCAGCCAATGCGTCCAGGAGGATCTCGTCCGCAGAGTACATAGTGGGGAAGGTGCAGCCATGTTCGGTTGCAATATTGACCCCAGCCAGTATTACATCAGGCGCATCTGGATTCGAGAGATTGCAATCGCCCAGCCCGTTTCTAGCAACCAGGATATTCGAAAACAAGAGATGGATTTCACCAAAGTTGGACGCTGCAAAGCCGGTGCCAGTATTATCAGCAATAGTCACATAGGACAGTGTGAGATTTCCCCGAAATGCAACGATACCTGTTGTGAGGTTGCCGCTTATTGTGCTGTTGGCAATGAGCATATCCCCGCCATCGTTTTCTATCGCTCGCAACGCGCTTACGTTGTTGGCAACCAGAGTGTTCTGCATGTTCATTGTGCCTTCGTTAAAAATTGTCTGATAATCCCCAGAATTATCATCGATGGTTGTTTCGAAAATATTCATTTCCCCATCGGGGCCGATTTGAATTGTGCCGGTACCGTTCCCCGTGATGTGGGAGTTGCGAATCTCTACAAACCCTTCGCGATTATCTAGAGCCCGACCCCATTCATAAGCATTTCCTTGAAGCGTAGTACCGTTCAAAGTTAGAGTCCCAGCAGCAATAAAAATACCATCCCCTCGATGATCACTGATCATTGAATTTAGTATGCTCACCCGCGGCCCAGACGCGGGCAGCCCATCGGTAAGTGGGTTGAATGGATCTTCGCCATAAATATGGATGCCGCGCGCATCGTTTGCTGTGACCAGACTATCCGAAAGTTCCACGGCTGCGCCACCCAGGATGACGATCCCGTCGTAATGGCCCAAGTCCCCGCCATTGTCTTGAACGGTCAGGCCAGAAAGAGTCGCTTCGCCAGAGATGAATAATCCTTCCAGCAGATTATCTTCGATCAACGTGCCGTTGATCTCAAGAATCCCGGTACTGGAGATGCCTTGATTGGGGTTTCGTGAGATTTCCCCACCCTCGATGGTTAAATTACCGCGATTGTATATCCCGGCTCCGGCGCCATATGGTTCGCGGACGACTGATTCGGTTATCGAGACATTCACCAGATTGACCTGGCTGGCTGGGTCGTTAATGACAATGCCTGCATAGAGACAACGCGTCAGGTTGACATTCTCTGCATTCACCTCGCCATTGCCCACGACCATAATGCACCCGCCCGGCGAATTGCCGCGGGCATTCTGCACGGTCAAGTCTTCAAGCCGCAAGCGGCCGCCGCCAAGCACATAAAACCCGGCGTACGTATTACCAAGATCGATGATCGTTTCGTTTGCACCTGCGCCGACCACTCTAAGATCAAAATCGATGTTGGCGAAAACAGAGTAGTCCTCGTACCTGGCAACCTCGGCATATGTTCCAGCAGCGATATTGATTTGATCGTCGGCATCGGCGCGGCGGAAGGCTTCCACTATGGTGCGGCAAGCCAGGTCCGGCTCGGCGCAGGTATTGCTGTCACTCCCCGTAGTGGCCACGTACCAAATAGTCTGTTCATGCCGTTCGGAGGCAGCGCAGGCAGCCAGGAGAATCCCCCCAACAATGACCAGCATGAGTAAGCGTTTATTGGAGCCGGCGAACCCGGTTATTCGGTTTTTCATCAGATGCTCCTCACAAGCGATGTTCTTTGGCAAATCGCGTATTAATTAGATGAACGAACAGCTGAAAATCTTCATATTCTTAGGCGAATAATCCAATCCTTTTATATAGGCAAACAGCGATATTTACAATAGCCGCCTGGTTTGCCCAACTGCCTCGACCAGGAAGACCGAACCGCAGACTAGAATCACTGCGTCCTTTATCTTTAGGTCGATTGCCTCGCTGACAGCCTTGAGTGGATCGGTTTCCGATTCCGCATCCAGACCGAGTTGTTTGAGCTTCTCCTGAAGCTCAGACGCTGGCATCGCTCGCGGATGCGCCGATTGCGTTGCAATCGCACCCACTATTCGTTCGCGCAACGGTTCGATGATCCCTGCCAGATCCTTGTCGGCGGAAACACCGAGCACAACAATGATGGGCTGGCCGGGGAAATATTCGTCCAGCGCAGCGCGCAGTGCCTGCGCCGCGGCCGGAGAATGTGCCGCGTCGAGAATGACCGGCGGATTTTCGCGCACTAATTCAAAGCGACCTGGCCAACGGGCGTCTGCAAAACCGCGCGCCATCGCTGATTCGCTTACGACTAGGCTGCGCTCATGGGCTGCCTGTAACGCGGCGTAGGCGGTCGCGGCATTCTCGCCTTGGTGCATACCCAGCATTCCGATTTTTATTCGAGCCTTATGTTGGCTGTGGGGTGAGGTAATTTCGAAAACCTGCCCGCTCAAATCCGAACTAATTCTTTCGAATTGAATATCCTTGCCCACTTCCACTACCAGCGCTTGTTTTCTCTTAGCGATTTGTAGAATGCTGGCTCGCGCCTCTTCAGGCTGCGGAGACATAACAACGAGGACTCCCTCTTTGATAATCCCGGATTTCTCGTTGGCGATTTCTGCCAACGTGGTTCCCAAAATCGACGTGTGATCGTAGTCAATCGGCGTGATCACAGAAACTAGTGGCGTGAATACATTGGTGGCATCAAGGCGGCCACCCAAGCCGACCTCGATGACCGCCGCGTCCACTTGAGCTCTCGCAAATTGGGCGAACATTAACGCGGTTACTACCTCGAACTGCGTCCAATCTTGCCTCCGTACCAAGTGCGGAATCATTTGCCCAAATGTTCCTTCCAAGTCGTCCTCGGGCACCGGAGATTGATCAATATTGATACCCGCCAACGCCCCCGCCAAATGCGGGGAGGTGAACCGACCAACGCGGTAACCCTGCGCCTGCAGAGCTGCAGTACAAAAAGCGCTCACCGAACCCTTTCCATTTGTCCCGGCAATATGCAAACTGGGATATCTCTTTTCGGGATGACCCAGCGATTCCATTAATAAGTGCATACGGTCCAAGGCGAAATCAGCGCTTTGCATACCCCGTTGCGATCTGGCGCCTAAATCTGGCAAGGAGGATAGGAAATTTCGCAATGTCGGCATGAATATGGATTGTAATCGTCAGATTTTACGAATGAGACGATGTTTACATTAATACTCCACATAAGGAGAATTCTTTAAGGTAGTGTGTATATCTACTGGTGTTATGATGGGTTCAAGCCGGCGGGGGCCCGGCAAAAAGACCCCAATCTATTTCTCAAGGAGAAGATCTATGAAGAACCGTCTCGTTGTGCTGGCTGCTATTGCGGTTGTTGGCCTGGTCCTCGCGGCCTGCGCTCCCGCAGTAGGGTCGGCAGACAAACCCATCGTCTGGGCGCTGGTTCCCTCTCAGGACACCGACGCTGTCCTCGCCGGAGCTCAGGAAATCGCCCAGGCTGTGGAAGATGCAACCGGCTACGTGATCGAACCCGTAGTCACCACCGACTACACCGCGGCTGTTGAAGCCATGTGCAGCGGCGAAGCCCAAATGGGAGCGCTCAACACCTTCAACTATGTAGTTGCCAAGCAGCGCGGCTGCGCCGAGGTAGCACTGGCTTCCTTGCGCTTCGGCAGCTCCTTCTATGCCGGGCAAGTGATCACCCGCCCCGACACTGGCATCGCCACTGTTGCTGATCTGGCTGGCAAGACCTTCTGCCGCCCTGACCCAACCTCCACCTCCGGTTGGGTCATCCCCAGCCTGGCCATGCGCGCCGAAGGTTTGGATCCCGAAGCCGACCTGGCCGAGATCGTGGATGCCGGTGGCCATGACGGTGTAGTTTTGGCCGTTTTGGACGGCACCTGCGACGCCGGCTCCACCTTCGTGGATGCGCGCAGCAATGTGGAAGAGGATTTCCCGAATGTCATGACCGACGTGATCGTGATCGCCGAATCGGCCCCGATCCCCAATGACACCGTCAGCTTCCACCCGGATGTTCCGGCTGATGTACGCGATGCGATCGTTGCCGCGTTGCTTGAGCTGAACAACACCGAAGAAGGCGTAGCCCTGCTGAACACTCTATACAGCTGGAGCGGCCTTGAAGCGGTTGATGACACGTTCTACGATGGCTTCCGCCAGCAGCTTGATGCCGCCGGCATGAGCGTCGAAGACCTGCTCAACTAAGTTTTCGCAGCAACAAAATGGAAGGGAAGGGCTGTTGGGATTTCCCGGCGTCCTTCCCTTCTCTTACAAATTACAAGTAAAATCCCGACTCAGCTATGCTGACTGTTGAACACCTCACCATGGTCTATCCGGACGGCACTGTCGCTCTCCAGGATGTAAGCTTTGAGGTGAAAGATAATGAATTCATGGGGGTCATTGGCCTTAGCGGCTCTGGAAAATCCACTCTATTACGCTGCATCAACCGATTGCTCGAACCCACCGATGGTCGCATCATTTGGAATGGCCGCGACATCACACACCTGGAGCAAAGTGATCTGCGCTTAGTGCGCCGCGAAATAGGCATGGTCTTCCAGCAATTCAATTTGGTCAAACGATCTTCGGTAATGACCAATGTACTTTCCGGGCGTTTGGGATATACCCCGCCAAGCTGGAGTCTGATCAATCGCTTCAGCCGGGCGGACCGAGAAAGTGCAGTGGTGGCGTTAAAGCGCGTCGGAATCCCCGACAAAGCCAACAATCGCGCCGACGAGCTCAGTGGCGGGCAACAACAACGCGTAGGTATTGCGCGGGCGCTGATGCAAGAACCCAAGATGATCCTGGCTGATGAACCGGTGGCTAGCCTCGACCCTGTATTGGCTCACTCCATCCTAGGACATCTCGAAGATCTCAACCAGGCAGACAAGATCACTGTAATGTGCAGTCTACACTTTTTGGATCTAGTGCAGCGTTACTGCACGCGAGTGATCGGCTTGCGCCAGGGGCGTTTGGTCTTCGAAGGTGGCAAGGACGATATTGCGCAGTTGAGCGATACGCGCTTCAAAGAAATTTACGGCGAAGAAGCTCAGCGCCTAGGGGCACGATAATTCGAGAAACCTGTGACTAATCAAGTTATCACCCCACCGAAGTCATCACCGTTGCATGCCATCCTCTCGTTGGTTGTTCCCGGGCTGGGGCAAATGGTAGCTGGCTCATGGTCACGCGGCATTACCATCCTCGCCAGTGTGCTCGTCCTAGGCGGGCTGAGTGTTTGGACCATCGCCCAAAAAGCTCGTTTTCCCGATTTTGGTTTGAGCTTTGCGATCTTCGCCAAACTGGTTCTCGAAACCGGGCTACTGCTTGTTTTCCTGCTCGCGTTGCGCCATTTACTCAGCCGCTACATATTCCGAGATCCTGCTGCTGAAGGATTTGGCACCTACGGCGTCGCCATTCTTTTTTTCCTGGCCTTGATATTTGCCGGGGGCGCCATGCTTAGTATGGCGGGTAACCCCGAGCAACTCGCTCTGGTCCACACGGGGACCGCGTTGTTCTCTGCGGGGACACTGGCAGCGCTGTGGCTCTGGCAGATCAACGACGCGGCTCGCATCGGTGCAGCTGGAGAAGTTGTAAAGCAGCCCTCAATGGCCGCTGCCATCATCATCATTTGTTTATTGATCTTCAGCCTGGGCTACAACATCACGGAGATCGATCCCTCCAAGGCTGTTCGAGAATACCAGGATTTATTCGTCTTGCTACCACGCATTGTCTGGCCTTGGCGCGCGGCTTTTGCTTTCGACCAAAACGTTATCGAAGAAATTCAGCGCATTCAAGCTCCATGCCCGGAAGGAGCGATTGGTCCGCCATCGAATGAGCCTGATCCGGACGAACCCTGGATCAGCGCCACACCGACTTGCGGTGAACTGGGAGTGCGCGACCTTACCGGAACGTTTACCCCTGGCACCGAGCTAACTATCACCGGGGGCAACTACACACCTGGCGCAGTGGTTCATATCCTGTGGAAGAATCCGATTGGCAACCCATTTGTTCCTCGTGGGGTAGGTCCGACAGACATCGCGATTGACGAAAATGGGGGCTTTACCACACAGCTTTTTATTCCGGATGTCGTGATTTCCGAATCCACAGCTACGGGCGCTCAAATCCATCAATTGGTCGTTCGTGAGGAAAGCACGGAAGTATTTGCCGGCCGACTGAGCGATGATATGACTTTGGCTCTAACTGCCATGCTAGAAACGATCATGATTGGTTTGATGGCCACTTTTTTTGGCATCATTTTTGCTTTCCCCGTGTCATTCTTAGCTGCCCGCAACCTGATGGGCTCGGTGGTTACGCCACTGAATCGCCTAGTGGGGTCTTTGGCGGGATTGGGTCTGGGAGCTTGGGTGGCGGTTATTCTCACCGGCCAAGTTGCAAGCCTTCTCGGTGGATTGGAGCGAGCTCCGGTCGAGATTTTCCTCATTGCTATTATTCTGCTTTTGTTGTTGAGCTTCCTGGGCATGCAACTAGGTGGAAGGTTGTTCGGCGCGTTGCTAAGCGCCATCGGTCAAACCGCGGGTCAACTCACAGCCGCTTTCTTGTTGGCATTCATGGCCGCTCTGCCAGGTTATTACCTAGGCTTGGGTTTTAGTCGCGGAATTCTCAGCATCGTCATTGACCCTGAACTGGCAGCAGCTAGGGAGAATATCTACGCCTATATCAGCGCGGTAATTCTTGCGGTGCTAGCTTTCACCTTTGCCTGGGTCAATCGCAAGCGCGGCGATATTTCCGTTGGCCTTATCATCTATGCAGTCACAAGAACCTTATTAAACATCGTGCGCTCCATCGAGCCACTAATCTGGGCCATCATCGCCTTGATTTGGATTGGGCTTGGACCCTTTGCTGGCACCATAGCACTTACGCTGCACACCATAGCTTCACTTGCGAAGCTTTATTCAGAAGCCATTGAAAGCATCGACCCTGGCCCGCTAGAAGCCTTATACGCCACCGGCGCCGATCGATTGCAGACCATTGTGTACGCAGTTGTCCCCCAGATCCTTCCACCATTTATTTCATTCACCATCTACCGATGGGACATCAATGTGCGCATGTCCACCATCATTGGTTTGGTCGGCGGCGGCGGTATCGGTTTCATCCTCATCCAGTGGATTCGTACTTACCAGTACGCCCAGGTAGGTCTGGCAGTCTGGTTGATCACTATCACCGTCGCAACACTAGACTACGTAAGTTCCGCGATCCGCGAGCGATTCGTGTAATCCATCGCTGTCAAATAGCTTGATTTTGATAACCAACGCCGACTCGCGCCACGAGCTGGTGTTAGAATGCGGCGATCTCGCCAACTGCCATGACCACCCGTCAGGAAGCCCTGGACATTGTACGCGAACACGTAAAGAACGAGAATCTCGTGCGTCACATGCTGGCGGTCGAGGCCGCCATGCGCCACTACGCCCGGTTGTTTGGCGAAGACGAGGAAACTTGGGGGTTGGCAGGGCTCTTGCATGACTTCGACTGGGAGGTCCACCCCACCCTGGAACAGCATCCCCAAGCTGGCGCTCCTATTCTGAGGGAGCGCGGCGTGCCGGAGGCCATCGTGGAGGCCATCCAAAGCCACGCCGACCACACCGGCATTCCGCGCACGACCCGCATGCAAAAAGCGCTTTACGCCTGCGACGAGATCACAGGCTTGATCACTGCCGTGACCCTTGTGCGCCCATCGAAATCAATCGCAGATGTGACTGTGAAATCGATCAAGAACAAGTGGAAGGATAAAGCCTTTGCTGCCGGCGCCAAGCGACCGGAGATAGAGGCTGCCGCGCAGGAATTCGGCGTGGATCTTTGGGAGCACGCCGGCCAGGTGCTGGCAGCCATGCAGGGCGAGGCGAAAGCTCTGGGGCTGGAGGGGGCTCCAACACCTACCACCTAGCTAGAGTTCATGCTCCACTCCGTGCGGGGATTTTATGGCACAAAATTTGCATCGAACCATTATGAGCAAAAAGGAAGAATTTCATGCTGCAAGGTAAAGGAATGTACTTATGGCGGATTCACCGCGTAGAAGGCGGGAATCCGACTGCCATCGCGGAAGCCGCCCAGAAAGCAGGCCTGTCTCACGTCCTGGTGAAGATCGCCGACGGCCGCGGCACCTACAACACCTACAAAGTTCAAGATGGTCGCGAGCTCTACAATTACCAGGGCGGCGAAGACCACGTTGCCGGCGTGGTAGCCGCCTTGCGGGCCAAGGGCATCCAACCCTGGGGTTGGCAATACATCTATGGCCAATATCCAATCCAGGAAGCGCGCATGGCCATCCAGCGCGTCAAGCAGTTCAACCTGCCGGGCTTTGTGGTGAACGCCGAGATCGAGTTCCAGGCTCGCGGCATGGACGTGAAAGCCAGGCAATATATGCAGGAACTGCGTGCCGGGCTCCCCGATACGCCGATTGCTCTAAGCAGCTTCCGTTTTCCCAACTTACACAACCCTTTTCCCTGGGAGGCATTTTTAGAATACTGCGACCTGAACATGCCCCAGGTTTATTGGGTCGGCGCAAATAACCCGGGTCAGCAATTGCTAAAGTCGATACGAGAGTTCCAGTCTCGCAAAGTATGGCGCCCCCTATTCCCCACAGGAGCAGCGTACGGGGAACATGGCTGGCGAGCCACACCCGAGCAGGTCACCGCCTTTCTTCAAGCGGTGAAGGATAACGGGTTGCCTGGCGCAAACTTCTGGGAATGGTATTACGCCCGCCAATATGAAGGCAAGCTCTGGAACCCTGTCGAAAAATTCGAATGGCCGGAAGTCGCCAGCCAACCGGTGGATATCAGCATCCGCTACCTGGATGCGCTCAATTCCAGCGATCCAGTTAAAGTGGCGTCGTTGTATGCTCCCTCTGGCGTGCACGTCACAGCGCAGCGCACGCTGCAAGGAGCCGAAGCGATTCTGCGCTGGTACAACACGCTAATGCAGCAGATCTTGCCCGGCGCCCGCTTCTCGCTAACAGGGCAAGGGCAATCAGAAAATCCCTCGTCGCCGCAGAGCGGCTCGTTCGGGACAAACCTGCGCACTCTGACCTGGACCGCGGAATCCGCCACCGGCCGCGTGCTGGATGGCAAGGACACCCTGGGGGTCAAGGGCGATCAGATCGCGTACCACTATAGCTATTTCAGCGTGCAGCGGGTGTAAGCAACGGGTGGGAAAACCTCGCCTGACAGGGGCATACAAGCTATGGGCACTGCCGCTCTCCTTCCTGCGGGACATAGAGGGCAATCTCATCTGCGGGAAAAAAAACTTCTTCGCGGTAATTGCACAGAATGGGTCTAACCACACGCCGAACCCATACATTATTCTCTTCTGAAAAGGGATAAGCCCTACCTAGCCGATTGTAGTTGAGGTGATCCACAACGATCAGCGCAAATCGCTGTCTTCGCATATCACTGCGAAAATCGACCAGGTAATCGATAATCCTCCCCTGCGCCATTTCCATCAACTCTTCGCGCTCATATTCGCGGACGTGCGGCGAGCTATCGAGCAATCCCAGGGAAAACAGATGTCGCTGGGAAATGAACAGGATCTCGCCACCCGCTGCATTCGCTTCATCGATGTAGTGCTGCAACTCTTCCAGAACAGCGCTCGCCCGGGAATCATCATAAGCAACAAATCCGGCATTGCGAGGTACTAAGAACCAGACAGGCGTGACCGCAATCCACAATACAAGCGCCCAGTGCAGGGAGAGGGGCTTAGGCCTTGCTCGAGACTCATCACGATATCGAGCAAAGATGAGATAAGAAGAAACGATCAATGTGAGAACAAAATAGGCATCCAGATTGTGGAGATCAGCGCCTCCGCCGATCCGCGCGCTGACAACAAGGCCGCCAACGAACAGGACCAGCCAGGCGCCAAAGATGAAAACCAACCGGGCCGGATGCCAATGAGCTCCATCTCGGCGGAGGGCTGTGTATATTGCCAGATATAGTGGGAGGGATAAAAAAAGAACAGCAGGCAGCACTCCTAATGGATACGTAGCATTTGGCAAAAGTCGATACCAAAGTAAATCCGCTCCGAAGCTGGTAAAAAAGTAGGCGCTGTCAGGAATTCCCGATAGCGCAATGTAGACTCGCTGTGATGCAATGGCAACCAAAGAACCGATCACAAAGAATAGAGCCGGCTTATAAAGGTAAGCCCACAAGTTCTTTCGTCTCACGGGTTCTTCCATGAGATAAAGGACTGCCGCGATCATTCCCGGAACCGGAAACCAATTGACACGGCTCCAGCCAGCCCAAATGGACGCCAAGACGATGACAATCCAAGTCCTGCGGGTGTTTCGAGACGAATATCCCCAAAGCACAAGAATTACAGGGATTGCCAGATGCAGGTAGATTGGTCCAATAAAGAGGAAGAGAAACGTCCATATCGCGACCAGGCCGCGCAGGCCGCTATCCTTCAATGGCAGCCTTGCCAGCAACGCAGGAACGATCAGCCCAACGAAGAGGAACCGTAACATCACCTGCCAAAGTCGATGAAGCCACAAGGGGGCTTCAAAAAGGTAGGGCGGCGCAAGCAATAAATGCAAAGTAGGATGCAGCACCGGCCAGGCAAATGCCTGCCCATAGATTTCTTCGGAGAGGAACATCGAAGGATAATAAAAATAACTTGTCTCCGACCATCCCCTGGAGAAGGGATAGGATGTCACTGCTGACAGATGAACCAGGACAAGATGCAGCGCAGATTGAACCAGGACAACGGCAACCAACGCAGCCAACCAGGAAGTTTGCTTGCGAAGCATCTTGACTCCCCACATTCCCACCAAACTGAACATCCAGAAGATGAACAGGCGCACCTCATATTCCGTACCTATAATCCGCCTTATGTAGGGGGTAAAAAATAATAGCGAAAACCCGGTTATGGCGGTCAACAAAAGAACCGCTCCGATGCCTCGGGTAACGGCCCTGGCTCGTATAGGCCTTTCCAGCCAATCCCATATTTGCTCTCTCAATGCCGTAAAGCTGAGAATCAACCCAAGCAGGGCAAGAGCGGTCAATAGAAACAGGAACGAAAACGCGGCTTGCCAAGACAGACTGGCGGGAACATCTACGCCTAGCTGCCTGGCGCGGTCGAGCAATCCCTTGACCGCCAATAGCGACAGTACAGAAATCGTACCAAGTGCAAAACGCCAGAATGCACTGCGAGAGGGCTGAATTACAAACAGAGGTTGTTTCATTTTTCTAGCGCGCTGGGATTTGACCACAGGAAAGGACTGCTATTATAAAATGAGCTGGATGTTTCTGTGTGCCTGTTATCAACCGGTTGGTGATCCAACTCGATTGTCGCATATTCACAGCTATACATTTTCTATCGGCCTTATGTCCTGTATTAGGTCGGCGGGTAGAAAAATTAGAATATCGCTCTGTCATCGCATTTATCAGTATCCAGTGACTCATCTCCCAAACACAGAGAGTTACCTTATATAATCCTGCATCATCACGCAGAGACACTTTGCGCTCCCACTTATTCTCAATAATTCATCTGTTCGCCGATATTAAGCTTGGCTGCATGCGCCTCGATTCCACGCCAAGCCATCGCCTTGCCGTCAAGCACACCATTTATCCCAGCAGCCAATAGCCCAACCAGTCAGGTTGCCAATGCTTCACCTGAACCTAACCTTCCGCTTCCAAATCAATTCGAAAGCGATATCTTGCGCCCGGGCATTGAGCCCATGACCTATATCGCCGACTCTTGCCATTACCTGGATCGCCGCTGGGATCCGTCGGGCAGCCTGCCGGGTACCGTGGTGGCGCCTATTATGTTCCACAGCATCCTGAAAGGAAGCAACACCAACGACGATCCCTCGGCAATCAATTTTGTTCAGTTCCAAGAGATCATTCGGCAGGCAGAGAAATTTGGATTTGAAACCGTTACAACCGAGGAACTGCTGGCGTTTCTGCAGGAAAACGCAAGGATCCCCCCGCGCTCGATGATCCTAATCTTGGATGATCGCAAACCAGGCACCGCTGAAGACTATTTCCTCCCCGAGAACCAGGAGCACAACTGGACCACTACCCTAGCGTGGATTGCGCTCAGCGATACCGACCAGCGGCCCGGCCGCCTAGTGGACGAAAGTCTTTGGGATTGGATCGAACGCATTAACGATACTGGTTATTTCGACGTGCAATCCCATGGATTGAATCACATTTATTTAAACGAAGATATGCCCGAGGAAATCGTACGCGAGGAAATCGAAGAGTCAGTTCCCATCCTCAAAGAACATTTTGGCAATACCCCCATCGCTTACATCTGGCCAGGGGGAAATTACACGGCATTTGGGATCCAAGTCGCTCATGAAGCCGGTTTCAAACTGGGATTTACGATCTGGGCGCGCGGCCCGCTGCAATTCAACTGGATCCCTCAAGGGGAAGAAGAACGGGCCTTCAATGATCCATTGATGCTGCTGCCACGCTACTGGAGCACCGCCGCCATCCTCAACCTGGAACAGGCCGCCGAAATTGGTGACGCCGCCCGGGAATTTGCGAAGCTGAGCTATGCGGCGGAAGCTTCGTGGTACACGCAGAACTGCAGCGGTGAGTTGCCGCCGTTAGACGAGGTATTCAAATGACCCGGTGATCCGGCTAAGGCCTCGTCTCCGTTAGTTCGGGAGTCGAGGCTGGCTGGTGCGTATACCATAATAAAAAGAGACCCACTTTTCGCGGGTCTCTTTGCCATTACTACTTACTTTTCATCCGGCAGCGGCTCGATGCGCGGCTCGGGCAACAAACCCAGTTCGCCACCGAGCGGCACTTCTGCCAGCTGCTCGCGCGGTGATTCCGGCGGCGGCAGTAGGTGAGCGTTGGCTTCGTGGCCCGTGCCCGCTGGGATCAGTTTGCCGAGGATCACGTTCTCTTTCAGGCCGGTAAGCGGATCCACGGCGCCACCGATGGCTGCACCCGCCAGCACTTTAATGGTGTGCTGGAAGGAAGCCGCGGACAAGAAGGAATCAGTACTCAGCGAAGCCTTTGTGATTCCGAGCAAAGCTTCGACGAACTTGCCAGGCTCTTTGCCTTCAGCTAACAGTTCTTCGTTCTTTCGGCGTATATCAAGCCGGTTGACGTAGTCACCAGGTAGGTACCCAGTGTCGCCTGGGCGGGTCACCTGCACCTTGGACATCATCTTGCGGATGATGACCTCGAAGTGCTTGTCGTGAATGTTCTGGCCCTGCGAGCGATATACCTGCTGCACTTCTCTTAGCAAGTACATATAGCAAGCCTCACGACCTTGAATGCGCAGGATGGCATGTGGGTTTAGCGAGCCTTCGGTCAATGCCTGACCAGCCTCGACCTTGTCGCCAGAGTGCACCAGCATTCGCGTCGTGTTGGGGACTTCGTACTCCACTGAGTCCTTTTGTTCGTAGGAGACGAAGACTGTTCTGTCCTCAACGCGCACTTTGCCTGCATTCTCCGCTTTGAGGTCATTGCCCTTCAGCGAAGCCAACACGGCTCCGGCTTGTACTTTGTCGCCATCTTCCACAGCCAGACGATAACCCTTAGGCAATTCATATTCGTCGCTGACCATCTCGCTGTGTAGAATACGGATGACCCGCAGGTCGCTGAAGCGCTCCGATTGGGTCACTTCGACGGTGCCGTTCAATTCGGCAACAACTGCTTCACCTTTCGGCTGGCGGCGGGCTTCGAAGAGTTCCTCGACGCGGGGCAGACCTGTTGTGATGTCGGATTCAGCAGCAACACCACCGGTGTGGAAGGTACGTAGAGTAAGCTGAGTACCAGGCTCACCGATGGACTGAGCAGCCACGATGCCTATGGCAGCACCCATTCCTACGGAGCGGCCGCGGCCCATATCCATGCCATAACATTTCACACAGATGCCCATGTGAGCTTCACAAGTAAGCGGGGAGAAGACGTAAACATCCTGCACCGCGGCTTTGACGACATTTCGGGTTTCTTCATGGCCAAGCAACTGACCTTTTTCTACGAGCACTTCCCCGGTTTTGGGATCGACAACGTTCTTAGCGACTACACGGCCAAAGATGCGGCTACCCAGTGACTGGTCAGCCACATCGTCTGAACTGCGCATCCAGATGCCTTCATCCGTTCCGCAGTCCTCAACCGTGGTGATCACGTCCTGAGCCACGTCCACTAAGCGGCGGGTCAGGTAACCAGCATCGGCTGTGCGCAAGGCGGTGTCAGCCAGACCCTTGCGGGAACCGTGCGTGGAGATGAAGTACTCTAGAGTGGTCAAACCTTCACGGAAGTTCGAGCGAATCGGCAGCGGGATGATGCGCCCGGAAGGGTCAGCCATCATTCCGCGCATACCAGCCAACTGCGAAATGGAACTGAAGCCGCCTTTGGTGGCGCCGGAGTTTGCCATGGTGGCCAGGTTACCGATTGGGTCCATGTACTGCTTTACGGCATCGGCGACCTTGTTGGTTGTCTCCTGCCAGATCTCGATAATGCGTTCGTTCTGCTCCTGCTCGGTCAGCAGCCCGCGGCGGAAGTCTTCTTCTACAGCTTCTTCGCGCTCCATAGCGGCGGCCACGATCTCGGTTTTTTCTGTCGGGATGGTGATGTCGGAGATGGCGATGGTGGTGCCGGAGCGGGTGGCAAACTTGAAGCCGATATCCTTGACGCGGTCGGCGACGTTCGTTGTACGGGTCTCGTCACCGCTGACTTCGAGCATTTGGGCGATCAAATCCTTGATGGATCCCTTATCCATCTTTTCATTAACGAATTGGATTTCCGGCTCCAGGACCAGGTTGAACAGCACGCGGCCCACGGTCGTTTCCACAAAACGCGTGTCGAATTCAGGCAGACGGTTGTTGTTCTCATCGAACCAGGTTTGGACGCGCAGGCGGATCGGAGTGTGTAGATGTACTCCGCCAAGGTGATAAGCCATTTCGACTTCGTCCATATTGGAGTAAGTACGCGGTTTCTCTCCATCTTTTAGCCGCTTCGGTTCCATGGTCAGATAATAAACGCCCAGCACCATGTCTTTCGAAGGCCCGATGATCGGCTCGCCGTCAGCAGGCTTTAGCAGGTTGCGCGTGGACAGCATTAATTCGCGCGCTTCCCACACCGCCTTACGAGACAGCGGTACATGCACGGCCATCTGGTCACCGTCGAAGTCTGCGTTGAACGCCGTGGTGACCAGCGGATGCAATTGGATCGCAGACCCTTCGATCAGCACCGGTTCGAAGGCCTGGATGCCCAGGCGGTGCAGCGTCGGGGCGCGGTTCAACAGCACGGGGCGTTCTTTGATCACTTCCTCCAGAACTTCGTACACCTCTGGGCGGTTGCGATCGATAATGCGCTTGGCGCCTTTCACATTGGCGGCATAATTTTTCAACACTAACTGCGAGATGACGAAGGGTTTGTAGAGTTCTAAGGCCATGCTCTTAGGCAGGCCACACTGAAAGAGCTTTAGTTGCGGACCCACCACGATCACGGATCGCCCGGAGTAATCTACGCGTTTGCCCAACAGGTTGCGACGGAAGCGTCCCTTCTTGCCCTTGAGCAGATCGCTCAGCGATTTGAGTTCGCGGCGGCCGCGACGTGAGAGCGCTTTGCCGCGTTGCGAATTATCGATCAGCGAATCCACTGCCTCCTGCAACATACGCTTTTCATTGCGCACAATAACATCCGGCGCACCGAGTTCCAACAAACGCTTGAGACGATTGTTGCGGTTAATTACACGTCGATAAAGATCATTTAAGTCGGAGGTGGCAAAGCGCCCACCATCCAGCTGCACCATGGGGCGCAGATCCGGCGGGATCACCGGCAGAACGGTCAGGACCATCCACTCGGGACGATTGCCTGAGCGGCGGAAGGCCTCCACCACTCGCAGGCGATTGGTGGCCTTGCGGCGGCGCTGCTTGCTGCGTGAGGTGCGAAGCTCGTGCCACAGTTCTTCAGACAGTTTGTCGAGATCCAGACGCTCCAAGATGTCGTAGAAGGCTTCGGCGCCCATATCGGCGCGGAACACTTGGCCCCACTTAGAGCGCAGTTCGCGATAGCGATTCTCACCCATGAAGGTCATGGGTTTGAGGTTCTCGAGCTCTTCGCGCACGCGCAGTTGTTCTTCCTGTGGGGAGCCGGCTTGCTCTTCCAACGACAGGCGCAGTTGGTTCATTGCCAGTTCGGCCTCCGCTTTGACACTAGCGCGCTCCACGGAAATGCGGTCTATTTCCTTTTGCTTCTTTTCCCCAAACTGCGTTTCTTTTTCTTCCAGGAATTCTTTCACTGCCTGCTGGACTTTGGCGATATGTTTGTTGCTGATGGTTTCGCCGGCTTTGACAATGGTGGTTTTCGTCGATGCCAGTTGAATCGCAGCGCGCGGCGCTTTGCCAAGCTGGTCTTGCAGCTTGGCTTCGATGCGCTGGCCTTCCTTGATTACGGGATCGATCTTGGCAGCCAATTCATCTTCATATTTCTTTTCAATCGCTTTGACGCGCGCGTCCAACTCAGCGAGCTTTTCATCGCGTTGCTTCTTGTTTTCAGCGATCTTGGCATTAATGGCGGTGGCTTGCTGCTTTTCCGCGTCGCTGATCTCTTCATCCAGGCGAGCTAAGGCTTTCTTGCGCGCCTCGTCGTCTACATAAGTCACGACGTATTGAGCAAAATAGAGCACGCGGTCCAGGTGGCGGCGGGAAATGTCTAGCAGGAGCCCCAAATACGAAGGGACGCGGCGTGTATACCACACGTGCGCGACGGGTGCAGCCAGCGAAATGTGCCCCATTCGCTCGCGGCGCACGGAGGAACGAGTGACTTCCACTCCGCATTTGTCGCAGACGATGCCTTTGTAGCGGATATTCTTGTACTTCCCGCAATAGCACTGCCAGTCGCGCGTGGGACCGAAGATGGCTTCATCGAACAAGCCGTCTTTTTCCGGGCGCAGGCGGCGGTAGTTGATCGTTTCCGGCTTCAGCACTTCGCCATAAGACCAACTGCGAATAGTCTCCGGCGAGGCCAAGCTGATGCGGAGTGCGTTAAGTCCCTTGGTTTCCATAAATGAGGCCTCCTACAGGTGAATACGAACCAGTCTGTGTTTTGCGATGCAACAGCAGGCTGCCCCCATTAGAAGATTCTGGTTTCCCAAGTGCGAAACAATAAATAACCAGTTTTTATGAAGATTTTCGAACAAACGTGCTAGTGACTAGACAAACGAAACAAGCGCTGGAGAACTATTTTCTCGAGCGCTTGGCATGCAAGCAGCCTATTCGATTCACTGCAGAATTATATCAGGCGCATCAGGGGTGTCAAGGAAATTGGGGAAAATTAGCCTTTGCTAACCTGCGCAAGCGGAAACTCGAGCCGGAAGGTACTGCCAGTTCCCAGCTCGCTTTCCACCCATGCCCGGCCACCATGTCTATCTACTACTGATTTGACGATGGCCAATCCCGCGGTAGGCAGGTGGGACCCGCGGCTTCGGTCGAATATCTGCGGCAAATCCACTGGGGCAATACCTGGGCCGTGATCAGTAATCGAAATTACGGCCTTGTCCTCCGAATAATCGATTTGGATATCCACTTCCCCGTCGCGCGGGCTAACTCGGATCGCATTGTCCAGTAAGTTGTAAAGAGCACGCTGCAATAGGGTTGCATCAGCTTCTATGACCGGCGCTTTCCTTTCAGCTTTAGGCAGCACCAGCGCTATTTTCTTCTGCCTTGCGCGGGGTTCGAGTTCCTGGGCAGTATCCGCCAGTAAGGGCAGCAAAGAAATCTTTTCTATTTGCAAGCCGCGGCTGTTTGTCAGACGCTCCATGTCGAGCATGTCTCCGGCTAGACGCGATATGTTGTCGATATTACGCTCGATCTTCTCGGTGTAACGGGCCTGTTGCTCGTTGAGATCCCCCACCATGCCAAGCATGTTCAGATAGCCTTTGGTAAGCTCCAGGGGATCGCGCAAATCATGGCTTAGCGTGGCAAGCGATTCCGTGCGCGCTAGGTCAGCCCGCTTGCTATCGCTTACATCGCGTAGGATCAGCGCGCGGCCCAATATATTTTCATTTTCCTCGATCACTGAGTAGTTGGCAATGTAGGTACGTCCGGCGATGGTCGCTTCTGTGGTGCCGTCCCCTTTGCCGGATAGCACCATTTCGAACAGTTCAGGCTGATGCAGCATCTCTGTCAGCGATGCCCCAATGAGATTGCCATCGCCGCTGCCGAACAGATTTGCCGCAGCGGGGTTGGCGTACACAATTTGCCCGTCCTCGTCCGTCAGCAATACAAGGTCAGGACCTGCTTTCAACAGCGCCTCGAAGCGGCGGCGGGCGCTGTTAGCATCAACATAAAGTCGCGCGTTTACCGCTGCTTTGGCAGCTTGCTCCGCCAGAATTTCCAGATAGCGAACCTGCTCCGCTCCAAAGGTTTGTGCCTGCTCGAAGGCTAACCACAGCGCGCCCAGGTATTCATTACGATGGCGCAGCGCGAATGCCGCCAAAGCAGCTGGTAGATTTGTGCCTTTTTCGATTTTCAGTCGCGCGCGTGCGGGATTAGTCAGCAGCACCTGGTTTTGCTTTTCGTTGAGTGCCAGCATTTGCGCATCCAGGTCTTTGTGCAGTTTCTTTTCTTCGCCGCGTCCAAATATGGCTGGCTTCTGCCGCCCTTCGCCGCGAAAAACCAGCCTCGCAGAGGTCGCGCCACTGGCCAGCGCCGCATCCAATATCGGGTCTATTTGTGAGCGAACATCCAGCGTTGAACTGATTCCCTGGCTCACCACCAACAGGCGCTGGACCTCTTCCATGCGCGCCTGTAAGGTTTGGCGCATCTTTTCGAAGGCTGCACCCAGGCGACCAACCTCATCGACGCTCTTGGTCGCCAACGGCGCCTTGAGATCCCCGGCGGCTATGCGCTGCGTGTCGGCCACAAGTTCTTGTAATGAGTTTGTAACCGTTCGCAAGCTAAAGCGAAGCACCAGAAATGCGGCGATAGCCAATGCGATTAATATGCCCAACATGGGTAATGCGATCGATAGTGCTAATCCCTGCGTAAGTCGCACGGGCCACTGCACTACGACCGCCCAATTGCTGCCTGTTACCGGCTGATATTGAATCTGGCGACGTGCTCCATCTGGGCCGATGTCATTGTAATGGAGCGCAACATCTCCTTTGCGCCCGTTGTAGGTCTGCAGCAACAGTGCCGCAGACTCCGGGGCCAAGACGATACGGCCATCGCCATCCACCAACAACCCCTGCCCACCGAGAGTGTCGATGCTTTGCAGACTCTGCACAATGGGCTGGGCGAACGGGTTGGTATCCAGATTTGTACGCCCAATCAAAATCCTGCGCACCTGATTATTGCTATTGCGTACCGAAGCCACAAAGACCAGTTGGGCAGCCTGCCCACCCTCACGAACAGGTGGAGTAGTGAAATGCTGCAACGAGAGTCCCTGCAGCGCCAAACCCACGGCCTCGAGCTCCTGCGGGTCCGATTGCTCGCCAAATTCTTCAGAAAGTGGGAAGGAAACGATGGTATTGCCGCCCGTATCCAACAACACCAGTTGCTCAAAATACGGAACCGCTCGCAAATGGCTCTGCAAAACTGCCAGAGCCTCTGCCGGCGAAGCATCCGCCAACTCAGGATCCCCCGCCAGTTGCAGCATCAAATTCTGGCCAGCCTCTAGCAGGAAAGGTACCGAATCTGCGGCCAATTCCACGCTGGTCGAAATTCGCTCAAAATAAAGCTGGTCGGCCGCCCTTCCAGCCGTCCACCATCCCAAAGCAGCTAGGCCCAGAAAGGCCACCAGCACCACTGGCCCCAACGTAAACAGAAAGCGTGCCTCCAGGCTGCGCTCAGTGGGCGCAGGTTGCCTGGTTGCGGACCCTGCAACAAACTGTGGAACTCGCCAAGCGAGAACCTGCAGAATCAATGTCCCAAGCAGCAGCGGTCCGGCAAAGCCAATAAACACCCATGCTACCCGGGAAAGGGAGAAATCCAGGCTCGCCACCGCATCTTCGGATGCCCAAAAAAAACCGGTTGCTATGAAAAGGAGAGGAAAGATAAGGGAGCAAACCGCTCCGGCGACCAAAGGTTTTCTCAGCCAATCAAAAAGGCGGGTTCGATAGCTCTGGCTAAGCAACGCTCCAAGTAAGGCAGCCATAAAGGCAAATTCCACGAGCGTGAAAGGGCTACGGGTATGCCAAAACCCAATCAATAACCCCGAAAGGGCCGCCAGCAAAATACCTGGCAGCGACCCTAGCCGAATCAAAGCTAATACCCAGGGAATAGCGGCGAACACTGACAATAGCTGACCGAGTATGGGCGGGTTCGGCACCACGCCGTCTGCAGGCAGTCGCACTGTGACCGTAATAATCGAGATGGGAGTTGCAACGATCAGCGCCAGCAGCCAGATCCAATCTGTACGGTCCCAGGTAAGCTGGCGGCCAGGAAACCGTCGTACCAGCCAAATGGTCCCCGCGATCAAAATGATCCAAACCAGCCATCCCAAAATTCCATTGGGGGAGAGTAAGGATTGCAGAACTGGTATTTCAAAAAAAGAAATGAGCATCGGATTTAGATGGGTCTATACAAACCCCAATATTCTTCCGGCAACTGTGCGGCAATGTGCCGCATCACCAAGTCGGCGTTAGCCTGCCTGCCGGCACGGCGCTGTTCGCCACTGCCCTCGATGAGCGGCAAAATGAAGGGTTTGCCGATGCGAATTTGCAACTCAGGCCGCTTGCCGCGCAAGGCTCGTTTGGCAAAATCATCACTGGTGCCGGAGATGCCGACAGGCAACACCGGAACGCGGGCACGGTCCATTATATAAGCCACCCCTGCAAAACCGCGGCGCAGCCCGGGTTTGTGGGACCTGCCGCCTTCGGGAGCGATCATCAAGGGTCTACCCGCCGCCAGCACACGCATCATTTCCTGGATCACCTGGCGGTCATATTCTCCACGGTGTATCGGAATCACGCCGTAGCCGCGCACCAAAATCCTTTGACCAGGCCGATCTAAAACATCCGCGCCGGCGACCGCCTCAGGGAAAGTAGGCCAAAATGCGAGCAACAATGGGGGTTCAAAAAGCGAAATATGGTTGTAGGCAATAATGTAAGGGCCGGATTTTGGAATGTTCCCCTTTCCTTCGATCCTTACCCGACTCAAAATGAGGAAGACCAAGCGAAAGAGCGGCGCAAACGTGGCGCGAAATAGTCGAACACCGAGTGGATTTTGATAGCCGGCTTCCTGGGCGCTATTGCCCTTTACGGCTTGTCGTTCTCTCGCCAGTTTCAGCGCCAACTCAAGCACCTCCTCGCGGCTCAGCCCATTGGACTTTAGTGTAACTGCATCATCCGCGGGGCGCAGGGGCGCCACGGTCCGACCGGAATCGATCTTGTCGCGTTCGCGCAAGCCTTCCAAAATTTGCTCGAACGAAGGTTGGATACCACGCTCGATCAGCTCTGCATGTCTCCGGCGGGCACGCTCCTCCAGCGTGGCATCGAGATAGATTTTCAATTCTGCGTTGGGCAGCACCACGGTACCAATATCACGGCCAGCCATCACCACGCCGCCGCGTTCACCCACGGCGCGCTGCTGCTCCGTCAGTGCCTTGCGAACCTGTCGAAATGTCGAAACCGAAGAGACATTGTTGTCCACTTCTTTACCGCGAATGGCGAAAGTGGAATCAACCCCATCAATGAACACATCGCTTAGCCTTCCGTCTTTTTGACTGGCCGGCTTAAGTTCAATGTTGATTTCACGAGCTATTTTTTTCAAGGCGTCTTCATTGGTCAAATCCACGCCTCTATTCAAAGCAACTAAGGTCACCGCACGGTACATCGCGCCAGTATCGAAATACAGGTAACCCAGGCGCTCAGCAAGGGCCAGAGCCAATGTGGATTTCCCCGACGCAGCCGGCCCGTCTATTGCGATGGAAATCGGTTTGGACATTTCCTACGGATTTGCTTCAGGCGATGTTGAACTCTGAATTTGCGCATCAGGGAACAAGTCTTCCTTCGCCCAAAGCACGATCTGCGCGGTTTGGATCGGCGCTTGGCGGTAGAACAACCAGGCGAAGAAATTCGGCGGCCAGCCTTGCCAAGCGCGCTGCACCCATGCGGCAAAGCTCTGACCGCGGTATTCGGCAAACTCGCCGGCCTGCGCGTCCGCCGCGGCCATAACGACCAATGGTGGGGGCTTTTCTGCGCTTAAATCCGCAACGGGCAAATTCCGCAACTCCCAATTCAATACGGCGCTGTCACTGCGCAGATCGACCGCTAGTTCATTGGCCTGACCCTGCTCGAGCACCGAGAGCTCATGCAAACTCTCAGCTAGCGCTCGACTGCTGCCCGCCGCCGGACCAGGCGACCAGAGATCGTTAGCATCGGTGCTCTCTACCCGCAGGAAGCGACTGCTGGCAGAAAGCATGAATAGCGCGGAAAATAAAAGAAGCACCCACGCAACACCATACTCGGCGCCAACTCGCGACCAACCAAAGGCGATAAGGATGGTTGCAAGTACCGCCAAGCCCAAGGTGAAAATGGCCACAAAAACAAAGTCGCTGTAATTAGACGCTATTTTGGTGAGCGCAATGCCAAAAAATATTCCCAGGAGCAGGATCAAACCGGATTCTCCAATTGCCACACCGATATCTTTTCGCGGCAATGAAACGTAGCGAGCAACCTGCGTGGCCGCCAGCGTCCAGAGCGCCACAATTACCCAAAGCAGATCAGCCACCTGTCGCCCGGGGTACACGAGGATTAGCAGCAGCGAGAAAAGCGCAAATAGAGAAACCACCCTTCCTACGGAATGGTCGTTTCTCCACGCATTTACCGCGCCCAGTAAGCCCAAAATCGCTGCGGGCAGCGTGTAACCCAACAAAGCCAAACCAACCTCCGTGATTGGAGTCCCTGACTGTGTAAACCCACCCAGGAAAGACGCCACAGTTGAACCTAGGCCCGCAAGCCCTTCAGGAGCACGCAAGAAAAGCGTGCCCCAAGTCCAAG
>Ga0209751_10001127_pt1 | contig 27740 bp, 32 predicted proteins | sample RifCSP13_1_FD_184019 | JGI IMG/M metagenome (GOLD analysis project Ga0209751, IMG submission 184019) | Soil microbial communities from Rifle, Colorado - Rifle CSP2_sed 13_1 (SPAdes) (version 2) | ecosystem: Environmental > Terrestrial > Deep subsurface > Rock core/Sediment | place: Rifle...
GTCCAGGAGTTTTCGGAGCGGGAGTGTCTCCGGGGCGGCCTGGGGCGGCTGCGGGGGAAAGAGATCTTACCCCTCGCGCTGGCCCATGCCGAGCGCCTCGCGAAGTTCGGGGCGTGAGACAGGAGTGCGCAATTGGGGGTTCAGCGTTGAGCGTGACGTTCGGGATTTCCGCTGTAAGCTGTGAACCGTGAACCCCAGGAAGGGGAATGAGGATGGGGGGGAAGACGGCAGCGAAAGTCGGGCAGTCCGGTCTCGACAAGAAGACCCTTCTGAACTTCCTCCACCAGATGCTTCTGATCCGGAAGTTCGAGGATAAAGCGGGGGAGCTTTACGCCCGCGGCAAGATCGCGGGCTTCCTCCACCTCTATAACGGCGAGGAGGCGGTGGCCGTCGGGGCCATCTCTGCGCTCGAGCCACACGATCTCGTCATCACGCACTACCGGGATCACGGCCATGCGATCGCCCGGGGGCTCGACGCCAAACGCCTGATGGCCGAGTTATTCGGGAAAGCCACCGGTGTGGCCAAAGGGCACGGAGGCTCGATGCACTTCTTTGATGCCTCCCTGGGCTTTTACGGCGGTTGGGCCATCGTCGGAGGTCACCTTCCCCTGGCCGTGGGGTTGGGGCTCGCGAGCAACACCCTGCGCAAGAACCAGGTGATCCTCTGTATCTTCGGCGATGGGGGAACCAATATCGGCTACTTCTACGAGTCCCTCAACGTGGCCAAGCTGTGGAACGTCCCAGTCGTTTTCCTGTGCGAAAACAACCTCTACGGCATGGGGACCGCGCTCCATCGTGCCTCGGCGATCCGCGAGGTATACCGGAAGGCGGCGGTCTTCGATATCCCGGCCGAGCGCGTAGACGGGATGGATGTGCTCGCGATGCGCGAAGCCACGGTGAAGGCGGCGTCCCATGCCCGGGGTGGTGGCGGTCCGTACTTCCTGGAGGCGATGACGTATCGCTTCCGGGGTCACTCCATGGCCGATCCGATCCTGTACCGGGGCAAGAGTGAGGTGGAGGAGTGGAAGCAGCGGGACCCCATCATCCTCTTCCAGCAGCGGCTGAGAGAGGAGGGGGTCTTGACCCCGCAGGATCTGGAGCAGATGGAGCGGGAGACGGATGAGCTGGTAGCCGACGCGGTGAAGTTCGCCGAGGAGAGTCCCGAGCCACCGCTCAGCGATCTGCACGAGGACATCTACGCCAATCCCTGAGCCGGAGGATTGAGCCGTGCCGATGATCACCTATCGAGAGGCCCTGCACCACGCCCTTCGCGAAGAGATGACGCGGGACGAGCGCGTGCTGATCTTTGGCGAGGATGTGGTGGCGTACGGAGGGGCCTATGGCGTCACCTCCGGGCTCGCGAAGGACTATGGCGAAAAGCGAGTCTTCGATGCGCCGATCGCCGAGGGGGTCATCGCGGGGGCGGCCGTGGGAGCGGCGATGGGGGGGCTGCGGCCGGTGGCCGAACTGATGACGATCAATTTTGCCCTGCTCGCGGCGGATCAGATCATCAACCATGCCGCCAAGGTCATGCACATGTTTGGGGGCCAGATGTCGGTGCCCCTCGTGATTCGAGCGGTCGGCGGCGGCGGGGCCCAGCTCGCTTCAACGCATTCGCAGAGCCTCGAGCCGATGTTCGCCCATGTTCCCGGTCTCAAGGTCGTCACGCCGGCAACGCCCGCCGATGGGAAGGGGCTCTTGAAGAGCGCCATCCGGGACGACGATCCGGTCCTCTTCATCGAGCACGCCCTGCTCTACCGCGTCCGGGGAGAGGTGCCGGAGGGGGAGCATCTGGTCCCCCTGGGGAAGGCCGAGGTCAAGCGGGAGGGGAAGCATATCACCCTCGTGGCCTACTCCCGGATGACCCTGGTGGCGCTCCAGGCGGCCGAGCTCCTGAGTCAGGAGGGGATCGAGGCTGAGGTGGTGGACCTCAGGAGTCTCCGCCCCCTTGACATGGAGACGGTGCTCGCCTCGGTCCGGAAGACGCATCGAGCGCTCACCGTCGAGGAGGCCTGGCGTACGTACGGGATCGGTGCAGAGATCGCAAGCCGAATTCAGGAGGAGGCTTTCGATGACCTGGATGCGCCGATCCGTCGCGTCTCCAGTGTGGAGGTTCCTCTGCCCTACGCCAAGAATCTCGAGCAGGCAGCGATTCCGGATGCGCAGCGGGTCATGAAGGCGGTCAAGGAGATCTTTGCGCGGACCGGCGGGTAGCGACGGGGCTTGGTTTCTCGGGATTGCGAAAGGAGGGAGCGGTGGTCACCGAAGTCGTCATGCCCAAGATGGGCTACGATATGACCGAGGGGACCATCGTCCGGTGGCGGAAACAGGAGGGGGATGAAGTCAAGCGCGGGGACATCATCGCCGAGGTCGAGACCACCAAGGTAACGGTAGAGGTCGAGGCGTACAGTTCTGGTATCCTGCGGAAGATCCTGGTTCCTGAGGGGCAGACGGTCCCGGTCGGTGAGGTGGTCGCCATTATCGCGGACCGGGATGAGCCCATCCCCGGCGTGGCGGAGAAGGCAGCTGCTCGCGAAAGGGCGCCCCAGGCGGTGAAGGAGGCCCCGAGACCTGAGGGAGCAGATGAGGAGTCTCCCCGGGTCCCTGCCTCGCCGATCGCCCGCCGCATTGCGCGCGAGCAAGGCCTGGACCTTCGACAAGTCACGGGGACTGGCCCGGGTGGGCGGATCATCAAGGAGGACGTCGAGGCCTTTCTCGCGAAACGACCCGCCGAGGCACCCAGGCCCTCCCCTGCACCGGTGGCCGCCGCCGCGCCTCACGACATTCCTTATGAGGAGCGAGAGCTTTCCCGGCTCCGGCAGACCATCGCTCGCCGGATGGCCGAGAGCAAAAGGGTTGCGCCCCACTTCTATGTCACCTCGGAAATCGACATGACCGAGGCGTTGAAGCTGCGGCAGGGGTTGAACGCCGTCGGAGAAGGGGCGAAGGTCTCGGTCACCGATATGCTGGTGAAGGCGGCGGCCAAGACCCTCCAGGAGTTTCCGGAGGTGAATGCCTCTTTCGCCGATGGGAAGATACGGGTCTACCGGCGGATCAATATCGGCATCGCCGTCGCGCTGGATCAAGGGCTCGTGACGCCGGTCCTTCCTGACTGCGACAAAAAGCCGCTGGCCCAGATCGCGCGAGAGGCCAAAGAGCTGGTCGAGCGCGCTCGGACTGGGCGGATGCGGCAGGAGGACCTGACCCCCGGCACCTTCACGGTCAGCAACCTGGGGATGTTTGATGTGGATGATTTTGTCGCGGTCATCAATCCGCCCGAGGCGGCCGTCCTGGCCGTGGGCTCGGTTATCCCCCGGCCGGTCGTGGTAGGTGGCGAGGTCAAGGTGGCCGACCGGATGCGGGTGACGCTGTCCGCGGACCACCGGGTCACCGATGGTGCGGTCGCTGCGCGGTTCCTCCAGCGCTTCAAACTTTTCCTCGAGCAGCCTCTCCACCTCGTGAGTTGAATCTGTGGTCGAGTCACCTCGTCGGTGTTTCAACGCGTTCGGATGTTCGCGACACCGTGGTCATCCGCGCCTGAGGACGAGAGGACCCACTCTGAAGCGGCCCAGCAGCGGCTGGCTGCCAGGACTGCTGTATTCGTCGGTTGTTTGTGAAGGGGCAAGCGATGGCAGAGAAGTATGACCTCGTGGTGATCGGAAGTGGCCCCGGGGGCTATGTGGGCGCCATCCGGGCGGCCCAGCTTGGGATGAAGGTCGCCATCGTGGAGCGAGACCGCCTGGGAGGGGTCTGTCTCAACTGGGGTTGTATCCCGACCAAGGCCCTTCTGCGAAACGCCGAGATCATCGCGCTCCTGCGTCGGGGCGAGGAGTTTGGATTCAGCTTTGACAACCTGCGGCTGGACTTCTCGGTGGCGGTGAAACGCAGCGAGCAGGCGGCTCGAAAGCTGTCCAAGGGTGTCGAGTATCTCATGAAAAAGAACAAGGTGACGGTGGTGCCCGGGGAGGGAAGGCTCGCTGGCAATGGCCAGGTCCGGGTGGCCAAAGATGGCAAGGTGACGGAGCTGGAAGCGGCACGGATCCTTCTGGCGACCGGTTCGCGTCCGCGGGAGATCCCCGGGGTTCCGATTGATGGCAAGCGGGTCATCACCAGCACCGAGGCTCTGAGCCTCCCTCAGGTCCCTCGGTCGCTGCTGATTATTGGTGCCGGAGCGGTCGGCGTGGAGTTTGCCGATGTCTATCACGCCTATGGCGCTGAGGTGATCCTCATCGAAATGCTTCCTCGGCTCTTGTCGGTCGAGGATGCCGAGATCTCGCACTTCTTGGAAAAGATCTTCGCCAAGCGCGGCATCACAATTCGGACTGGCACCAAGGTCGAGGGGGTGACGGTGAAGCGGGAGCAGGTCTTCCTTCGGCTCTCCAACGAAGGCAAGACAGAGGAGATCAATGGGGATGTCGCGCTGGTCGCCATCGGTCGCATTCCCAACATCGAGGCGTTGGGGATCGAAGGGTTGGGAGTCAGGGTGGGCCGCGGCAGCTTCATCGAGGTGGGCGAGCGGTTCGAGACGTCGGTTCCGGGCATCTACGCCATCGGCGATGTGATCGGCGGTCCTCTCCTTGCCCATAAGGCGATGGCGGAGGCAGTCGTGGCGGTTGAGGCGATGGCTGGACAGAGCGGGAGACGGATCGATCCCTCAAAAATCCCGAACTGCACCTACTGCTCCCCCCAGGTGGCCAGCGTCGGGCTCACCGAGGAGCAGGCAAAGGAAAAGGGACGCCAGATCAAGGTGGGCCGCTTCTCCTTTCAGGCCAGCGGCAAGGCGGTGGCGCTGGGCGATACCGAAGGGTTTGTCAAGGTGGTAGCGGATGCAGAGTACGGCGAGATCCTGGGCCTCCACATCATCGGACCCGAGGCGACCGAGATGATCGCCGAGGCCACGATGGCCCGGACCCTCGAGGCGGGGCTCGACGAAGTGCACCACTCGATCCACGCCCACCCGACCCTTTCCGAGACCGTGGCCGAAGCCTGCCTGGCCGCCCTGGGCCGCCCCATCCATATGTAACGGAGGTCCGATGTCCGACGTCCGAAGTCCGAGGTCCCAGAGCGAATGCATCGTAGAGTGGCTCGGGCGCGTAGAGTACGGCGAGGTCCTCGCGTTGCAGCGGCAGTGGGCGTCCGCGCGGACACAGGGGCTGGCGGAGGATTGCCTTCTCCTCCTCGAGCATCCGCCGGTGATCACCCTGGGGCGGGGAGCGAAGCGGAGGCATCTCCTCGCGGGCGAGGATCTCCTGCGAGCTCAGGGCATCGAGGTGTGGGAGATCGAGCGGGGGGGCGATGTCACCTTCCACGGACCAGGGCAGCTCGTCGGGTACCCTATTCTTGATCTCACGCGCCACGGGAAGGACCTCCACCGCTACATGCGAAGACTTGAAGAAGTGCTGATTCGGACCCTGCATCGGTACGGTATTCAAGGAGAGCGGAGTGCCGGCCAGACAGGGGTCTGGGTTCATGGGGCCAAGATCGCCTCCATCGGGGTGCACGTCAGTCGCTGGGTGAGCCGGCACGGTTTCGCCTTGAACGTGAGCCCCGATCTCAGCGCATTCGATCTCATCATGCCCTGTGGCCTCAGCGGGATTCGAATGACCTCTATGGCGGCCCTCCTCAAGCGACAGGTGCCGGTCCAGACAGTGGCCGAGGCGGTCGCCGTGCAGTTCGCGCTCGTCTTCGACTGCGCTGTGCGATGGCGGAGCAGTCCGGAGGCGGTCCTGTCTTTGCCATGAGCGGAGGGGGCGATGAGCACACGAGACCAGTATTACCATCAGGGCCTCGCCCATTTTGCCAGGCGGGAGAGTGATCAGGCGATTGCCGCCTTCACAAGGGCGATCGAACTGGATGAGAGCTACGCCGATGCGTATTTGGCCTTGGCTCAGAGCTACGATCAGAAGGGCATGATCGATGACGCCATCACCACGATCAAAAGGGCGATTGCCCTGAACCCCAAAGAGCCCCTCTACCACACCAGCCTTTCAGTCTTATACCGCAAAAAGGGGATGATCCCCGAGGCCGAAGCTGAGATGGCACAGGCCATGGCGCTCCAGCGCGGCTCATAGTCCCCTTGGTGGAAGGCGCAAGGGCATCAAAGATACGATACTATGATGCCCTTTTTCTTTCGGGAAACCTTGCTTTTCCAGGAACTTTACCCTATTGTTAGCCAGTTTTTCACTGTTCATGTCATGTCCCTCGCTCATCACGTGAAAAGGAAGCGCGAAAAGGAAGAGAGATGGCGACGAGATTACGATGGGAGAGGCTGGCCACCGGGCTGTTCCTGGGGTCGGCATTGCTGGCTTCTGGAATGCCTGTGACCGCGGCAGAGAAGCCGGAGGCCACCCTGTTTGTCACCTCTGAAGCGACGAACACGATAGGGGTGTACCGAGGGATCGGGGCGGACCTCAAGAAGGTGGCGACGATCCCAGTGGGGAAAGACCCTCACAACCTGGCCCTCTCACCCGATGGGAGGTGGGTGGCCGTTGACAACCGGCGTTCAGACGAGGTGTCGATGATCGACACCACCGCGTTGCGAGAGGTCATCCGGCTCAAGACCGGACGCCAGCCCCACGACATGGTCTTCAGCCCGGACAGCTCCCTCCTCTACATCGGCCACGAGCTCGATCCGTATATCGCCAGGTTTGAAGTGGGCAGCTGGAAAGAGCTGGACCACATCTCCGTGGGGACCGCACAGCACGATATCTCCGTGACTCAGGACCATACGGAGCTCTGGTTCACCGTGACCGGTTCCCGCTTCAAACCGGGGCTGAGGCGGGTCGGGGTGGTCGATCTCCGATCGGCGAAGCTTGCCCAGATGATCGACACAGGGCACGACGCCCACGACGTCATCTTCAGTCCAGATGGGAAGGAGGCCTGGATCACCAACTCGGGCTTTCTCACCGTCCCGAGCGATGTGGTGAACGTGATCGACGTCCAGAGGCGTGAGTTGCTGGCCACCCCCAAGATCGGGAAGTATCCCTTCCACAGCCCGAAGCGGGGTCGGGACGGAAACTACGTTCCGTTCAACGCCAGGGAGATGTGGTTCAGCGATCACGGTCTGAAGCAGCTCCTGGCGGTGGACCTGCGGAGCCGCCAGGTCGTGGCGACCGTGAACGTCGGAGCCGAGCCCTTTCACGTGACCGTGACCCCGGACGGCGTCCTCTACGTGGCCAATCACCATTCTGGGACCGTGTCAGTCATCGACGGGCCAAGCCGGAAGGTCCTGGGTACGATCAGGGTTGACAAGCATCCCCACGGCATCGCCGTGCTGGTCCCGGGGGTCCACCGGTGATCCCCTCTTTCGAAAGCCACCATCATATCGAGTGCCTTTCCTGGGATACCCGGGAGCGTTGGCGGGTGTGGGGGTCCCAGGCCAGAGGGAGAGGGAAGGGCTCCGGTTCCAGCCGTGCCCTGCCGTCGATAGCCGATGAACCGTGACCAGCTTTCGAGTTTCACGGAAGGGGCCCTGGCAGCCATCCCTGTGTGCGTGGCTTTCTTTGCCATCACCGTTACCTTCGGGATCGCCGCGCACGCCGCCGGCCTCGCGGCGGGTGAGGTGTTGCTCATGTCGGCGGTGGTCTTCGCCGGCCCGGCCCAGTTTCCCGCCATCGAGCTGCTCCCCCTGAGTGGACAGGCAATGCAGATCCTGCTGAGCACCCTTTTCATCAACTTCCGCTTTGCGGTGATGAGCTTTGCCCTCGTGCCTCACCTCAAACGCGTTCGGACGGCTGGATTGGTGGCAGGGGCGCAGCTCATCACGATGAGCACCTTTGCCGTCTCCTTTCTGCGCTTTCAGCGGAGATCGAATCACGACAACTTCATCTATTTTCTCGGAGTGGCGATTCCGAGCTACATCTGCTACCTGGCAGGAACCGTGGTCGGATACTACTTCGGGGCTCGAATCCCCGCGGGATTCGAAGAGGGGATCTCCTTTATCTTTCCGGCCTATCTCGCCGCGCTCCTGGGGGCGGAACTGAGGGAGCGGCGGTCGATTGCGGTCGTGGGTGTGGCCTTTCTCGCCACCCCGGTCGTCGAGGTGCTCGTGCCGGGGTGGGGGCTCATCCTGAACGCCATCGGGGTGGCTACGGCGGCCATTGGGGCGGAGGCGTGGTGGGAGAGCGCGTCGCCATCATCCTAGCGATGGGGCTGGGGACGTATCTGTTGCGGGTCTTCCCGCTCCTCTTCGCCCACCGACTCTCCCTCGGTCCGCGCATCCTCCGGTGGTTTCAGTTCGTCTCGTACGCCGTCATCGCGAGCTTCGTGTGGTTTGGCTTCACGAAAGGCGCCTCGCCGGCAGGCATGATGGGCTTTCGGGTCATCGCGCTGGGCCTGACGATCCTGGTGGCGGTCCGCACGAAGAACGCGTTGCTCGGCATGGCGGCCGGGATCGCGGCCGTGTTGATCCTTGCACGGGTAGGCGCGTGAGTGCGCTGGCCCTGGGCCTGGTCATTGGCTCTGCCTTCTTCCACGCCACCTGGAACCTGTTCGCCAAGGAGAGCGAGGACAAGCTCCTGTTTCTCTGGTGCGTGCTGGGAGCGGGCGGTCTCGTCTTCCTTCCGATTCTCCTCCTCGGTCCCTGGCCGGCGCTGCCCCGCGAGGGCTGGGGTTATATCCTGGCCTCCGGTGTAATTCACGCGTGCTACTATTCGTTCCTTGCCCAGGCCTATGACCGGGGGGACCTCTCCCTCGTCTATCCCCTCTCCCGGGGATCCGGTGCCCTCTTGGTGGTGGTCCCGGCAGCCCTCGTGATCGGCGAGCGGCCGTCCGGCCTGGGGCTGTTGGGGATCGGGAGCATTGTCCTCGGTCTCCTGCTGTTGCACCAGTCCCCCGGAGGTCGCCTCGATCTCTTGCGGGGTGCCCACGTCCCTCGGGCGCTCTGCACCGGCGCGACCATTGCAACCTACTCCACCGTGGACAAGTTAGGGGTCGGCGTCGTGCACCCGCTCACCTTCGTTGTGTACTTCCACCTGACGAGCTTCGTCCTCTTGGCTCCGTGGATTCTCCTCACGCGGGGCGAGAGACTCCTGGTGGATCTCTCGAGGCAGCGCGGGCGGGTCCTGATGGCGGGAGCATTCCAGAACCTGTCCTACGGTCTGGTGCTCACCGCCATGACCCTCGCCAATGTGAGTTACGTGGTCGCCACGCGCGAGGTGAACGTGATCATTGGAGCAATGCTGGGGGCGTGGCGGTTACGGGAGGGACGGCCAGGGCAAAAGCTTGTGGCCTCGGCTTTCGTCGCGACCGGGCTGGTCATGATCGGCCTCTTCGGGTGAGAATGACAAATGGCGCTTGTCGAGCAGGCTCGTCTTCACTATAGTATGGTGTCTCGTGGAGGCACGGGGGATCATGGAGAAGTCACGGGTGGCCATCAGAGAGGGCAAGATCGCCTACGTCCTCGAGGGGGAGGGTGAGCCGGTCGTTCTGATCCATGGCATTCCCACATCCGTGTATCTCTGGCGGGACGTGATTCCGCCGCTCAGTCGGGAGTTCGCCGTCTGTGCCCTGGACCTTCACGGATACGGTGATTCTGACAAGCCGCCCAAGGCAGATCTCTCGGTCCGGGCCCAGGCGGCCTACGTGGCGGAGTTCATGATGCGTGTGGGATTAACACATGCCACCGTGGCGGGCCACGATATCGGCGGTGGCGTGGCCCAACTTCTGGCCCTGGGCCGACCGGAATTGGTCAAGCGCCTCGTCCTGCTGGATACGGTGGCGTACGATTCGTGGCCTGTGCCGGAGATCGACCGTCTCAAGGACCCGGCCTGGGATCAGATCATCGAGACCATTGACTTGCGCAAGGGCTTCAAGAGGGCGTTGCTGCGCGGCGTCTTCCACAAGGACCGCGTCACCGACGCTCTCGTGGAGGAATACGTTCGTCCGTTTGATGGTGTGGAAGGAAGGCGAGCCTATCTCCGGTGCGCCCGGGCCCTCAATAACCGGGACCTCCTGATCCGGGCTGCGGAGATCGAGCGACTCTCGCTGCCCGTGCTCATCCTCTGGGGAGAGGCCGATGACTATCAGGACGTCGAGTACGGTCAGCGCCTGGCGGATCGGCTGGATGCGTCCCGGCTGGTAGTTCTGAAAGACGCGGGACATTTCCTCCCTGAGGATCAGCCGGAGGAGATCGCCCGTTTGATGGGGGCGTTCATTCACGAGACGAGCGCCCGGTAGAAGATAGTTGACGGCAGCGGTGAAACTGGGTATAGTTGGACGCCCAGGTGGGCCAGGGTGGTGCTTGCATTGCTGCACACGTTGGCGGTCGTGGTCTACCTGGGGGGGACTGTATTCCTCGGGGCAGTCCTCATCCCGGTTGTTCGGCGCCGAGGGCCCGAAGCGGAAGGGCTCCGCATCGTGGCGGCGGCAATTCGGGTCTTTCATCCGTTGAGCCTCGCGAGCCTGGGGGTGTTGGTCCTGACGGGAGCGGGTGCGCTGACGCCGATGAAAGAGACCCTGGGGCCAGAGTATGTGCCGCGCCTCTTCGGGGTACTGGCGCTGAAGCTCCTCTTGGTATTTGTCCTGATCCTGGTGAGCAGTTATCAATTCTTTGCCCTGGGCCCGCGGCTCCTCAGGGCGCTCCCGGCTGAGGGAGAAAAGCCCGGGGGAGACGCGTGCAGGGTAGGCATGCAGCTGATGCAGCGCCTCCAGTGGTGGAGCCTTGTGGCGATCGCTTTGGGCGCTGCCATCGTGTATCTGGGCCTCCGAATGGGTCGCATGGGATCGTGAGGAGGCCTAGTGAGCGGAGGAGGGTTCTGTGAGGATCGCCTTTGAGACCATTTCGGTCAAGACGAAGGAGCCGCTCCAGCTCTTGGACATCACCCAGACGGTCCGGGACTTCCTGGGCAAGCACGCGATTCGCAATGGGGTCTTGCTCCTGAACACCCTGCACACCACTGCTGTCCTGTTCACCAATGAGTTTCAGGCTGCCCTCATCGAGGACATGAAAGAGCTCCTCGCCCACCTCATTGAGGATCAGCGGTACTATCGGCACAATGATCCCCAGCACTCTGACTGTACGCGGGCGAACGCCAGCTCCCACCTGCGGGCCATGTTGATGTCTCGGACGCTGGCCCTTCCCGTTCGGGCAGGAGAGATGGTCCTCGGTCGCTGGCAGAGCATCATCTTTGCGGAGCTCGATGGTCCCCAGGAGCGAAGCATTCAGTTCCAGATCCTCGGCGAGTAGGATCGTTCACAGTTCACCGTTCACGGTTCACCGAGAGTTCTACGGATGGGCAGCCTCATCCACGCCGTGAACGGCCGACCCTAAAACGGAGGTAGCGGTGGAAGCGCTATTCGCCCGTACGGGGCTGGCTGATCTCTATGAGAAGGTCGTCCAGGGCGAGCGCCTGAGCTACGACGACGGTCTGCGTCTCTACCGGACCCCAGAGCTGACCGCGGTGGGTGCGCTGGCCAATGTGGTCCGGGAGCGCATGAACGGGGATGCCACCTACTACGTCCGCAACCTCCACATCAACTACACCAACATCTGCAACAAGCTGTGCAAATTCTGCTCCTTCTACGCCCCGCCCGGCGACCCCAGGGGCTACGTGCTCACGCCAGACGATATCGTCGCCCGTCTCGCGGAACATCGCGATCACGTCATCCGCGAGATCCATATGGTCGCGGGGATCAACCCGAAACTCCCTTATCAGTACTATCTGGACATCCTCCGGTCGGTCCGCGCGGCCCGGCCCGAAGCGCAGATCAAGGCCTTTACCATGATTGAGCTGGCCCAGATCGCCCGGGCGGCGAAAAAGCCGCTGGGGGACGTTCTCGAGGATCTCAAGGGCGCGGGTCTTGCCTGCGTTCCCGGGGGCGGGGCCGAGGTCTTCAGTGACCGGGTGCATGAGGAGCTCTTTCGCGCCAAGCTGGATAACGAGGGATGGTTCCAGGTGGCCCGCGAGGTCCACCGGGCAGGGCTCAGGTCGAACGCCACCATGCTCTACGGTCACATCGAGACGGTCGAGGAGAAGGTCAAGCATCTCCTCCACATCCGGGAGCTCCAGGACGAGACGAAAGGGTTTCAGTGCTTCGTGCCCTTGGCCTTCGACCCCGCCCGGACCGAGCTCGAGCATATTCCGGTGACCACGGGGCAGCAGAATCTGCGGGAGATCGCCATCGCCCGCCTGCTCCTGGATAACTTCCCCCACATCAAGGCCTTCTGGATCATGATCACGCCACAGATCGCCCAGCTGGCCCTCTGGTACGGGGCGGATGACCTGGACGGGACCGTCAGTCATTACGAGATCACGCACGCCCTGGGAACCGCCTCTCATCACCAGGCCTTGAGCCATCAGGAGCTTCTGGATCTGATCAGCGAAGCGGGTCGGGTCCCGGTCGAACGCGATGCGCTCTACAACGTGATACCGGAGCAGTTAGCTGTCGGCGGTCAGCAGTCGGCGAAGGGTTCCGTGAGCCTGCGGGTGTTGTCGTCGAGCAGTTGAGGCGCTCTTTCTCCTTGAGGTGACCGATGTCAGGGAACGGGGCCAGTCGCTTGCAAGAGATTGAGGCGAAGGTGCTGGCCGAAGGGCGGCTGAGCGGCGAGGATGGCCTGGCCCTCCTTCAAGTGACCAACCTCCCGTGGTTAGGCTTCCTCGCCGATACGGTGCGGCGACGGAAGCGTCCGGAACGGGAGGTGACGTATGTCGTGGGCCGCATCATCAACTATACCAATGTCTGCTGGGTGAAATGCACCTTCTGCGCCTTTTACCGCCTGCCCGGCCACCAGGAGGGCTACGTCCTCTCGCGAGAGGAGATCTTCCAGAAGATCCAAGACGCCGTCGACCACGGCGGCACCGAGGTCCTGTTCCAGGGGGGCCTGAACCCGGCGCTGAAGATCGACTACTTCGAAGAGATCTTCCGGGCCATCAGAAGGCGCTTCCCCGTTCATATCCACGGCCTCTCACCCGCGGAGCTCATCTATCTGGCCAAGATTTCGCGGCTTTCGCTCAGAGAAACCCTCCTGCGACTGAAGTCGGCGGGGCTCGGCACCATCCCGGGAGGGGGAGCGGAGATCCTGGTGGACGATGTCCGGCAGGCCATCTCCCCTTTAAAGGACACGGTGGAAGAATGGCTCGACTGCATGCGGACGGCCCATCAGGTCGGGATCCCGTCGAGCGCCACCATGATGTTCGGGTCGGTGGAGACGGCGGCGCAGCGCGTGGAGCATCTCCTCCGGCTCCGGTCCCTTCAAGATGAAACAGGCGGGTTCACCGCCTTCGTGGCCTGGAACTTCCAGCCCGATGGGACCGACCTGAAGGGGAAGCGGGCCTCGGCCTTCGATTATCTGCGGACCGTGGCCGTGGCCAGGCTGATGCTCGACAATTTTGGCAATATCCAGGCGTCGTGGCTGACCCAGGGGCCGAAGGTGGCTCAAATCGCCCTCCACTATGGGGTGAACGACCTGGGCAGCACCATCTTCGAGGAGCGCGTGGTCTCCGCCGGGGGGACCAAATTCATGGCCTCTCGGGAGGAGATTGAACGAGTCATTGCGGACGCTGGCTATACCCCCCGCGTCCGGAATACACGGTACGAGATCCTGAGATAATCCGCCTGAGTCTGGCGGGGAGAACGACGAGCATCAGAGAGGAGGTAGGGCATGGGCACCACACTGGCCGTCACGGACCTTTCCCGCGAGCCTTCGAGCTCGGCGTGTGTCGATCTCCTGCCCGAGGCCCGAAGGTACAGAACATTCCACGTAGTCCTCGTCAAGCCCTCGAAGTACGACGACGACGGGTATGTGATTCGGTTTTGGAAGGGGGTGCTCCCGAGCAACACGCTCAATGTCTTGCGCGGGCTGACTGAAGACGTCAAGCAGCGGCGGGTCTTCGGGGATATGGATATCCAGGTGGATGCCTTTGACGAGACGGCCGAAAAGATCCCCGTCAAAAGGATCATCCGTTGGAGTCGTCGCCCCGACACCAAGCTGATCGTGTGCCTGGTCGGCGTGCAGACGAACCAGTTTCCGCGGGCCCTCGAGCTGGGACGGAAGTTCCGGGCTCACGGGATCGACGTGGTCATCGGTGGGTTCCATACCAGTGGCACCGTCAACATGTTGAGTTCCGATGAACCGGACATCCAGGAGCTTTTCCGAGAATCCATCATTGTCGTGTCGGGCGAGGTAGAGGGGAAATGGGAGGGCATCCTCGCAGACATCCTCAACGGACAGCCCAAGCCGCTCTACTCCTTTGCCCAGGATCTCAAGAGTCTCGTGGACATCGAGAAGGCGCCGTGGCCTGTGATCAGCCCGAAATCGATGCAGCACTTCGCGCGGACGACCTTCGGGACCGTGGACACCTCCCGGGGCTGCCCGTTTGCCTGCACCTTCTGCACCATCATCAACGTGCAGGGACGAAAGATGCGGGAGCGAAGCCCCGAAGAGATCGCGGAGCTGCTCCGGCACAATTATCGCAAGCACGACATCGACTTCTACTTTTTCACCGACGACAACTTTGCCCGGAAGAAACTGTGGCGCGAGACCTTCGAGGCCCTGATCCGGCTCCGCCAGGAAGGCCTCAAGATCACCTTCATGATGCAGGTGGACCTGGCGCGCAAGCCGAAGGACTTTGTCCGCCTGGCTGCTGAGGCCGGGTGCACCCAGGTTTTTATCGGCATGGAGAGCGTCAATCCGGAAAACCTGAAGGCCGAGGGCAAGGGGCAGAACAAGGTCGAGGAGTACGTGGACATCATCCGCGAGTGGCACGAAGCGAAGGTAGTAGTTCATGTCGGATACATCATCGGCCTGCCCTTTGATACCAAGGAGCAGCTTCCCCAGGACATCCAGTATCTGACGGATATGATCCAGCCCGACGTCGCGTCGTTCTTTATGCTGACGCCGTTGCCGGGATCGCACGATCATTTGGAAATGAAGAAGCGGGGCGAGTGGATGGATCCGGATTTCAACAAGCGGGATTCTTTTCATGCGACAGTCCATCATCCGCATATGACGGCTGAGGAATGGACCGAGGCCTACGAGAACGCGTGGAAAGCCTTTTTCAGCCAGGAGAATATCACGAGGATCCTCTCCCGGTGGAGCCATGACCCGACCACCTACTGGAACCTGATGATCAACCTGATCTGGTACAAGAACGCGTCCCTGATCGAGAAGCAGCACCCGATGGTCGCCGGCTTTTTCCGTCTGAAAGAGCGGCGGTCCCGCAGACCCGGATTCGCCATCGATCCGTTGCCCATCCACCTCTGGAAGCGAACGAAGGAGGTGTTCCGTCTCTTCGTGTCGTGGGCCCGCTTTCTGAAGGAGATGGAGGAGATCTGGCTGCAGACGCGTCCGCGAAGTGACGCGGAAAAACGTTTTTCCGGGGAGATTCAACGCATTCAAGGAGAGATATGGCAAGCGTTGCGGATCGCGGAATGGCACAAGGCGTACGCCAATGCCAAGGCGGCCCTGCCGGCCAAGGCCAGGGCGTTGCTCGATCCGTTTGATGATCTTGCCTCGAAGATCCTGATCAGTCGCAAGGATCTGGATGCCTTCCTGCACAAATGGGGGGGTCTCCAGGCGCGGATCCTCAAGCTCCGTCGGCACCTCGTAACGGAAGATGGGCCGGCGAGATGGCTGGACCACCTGTACGATGTGCACACACAAGCCTGGCAGGGCCTGAACCTTCAGGAGTGGCGGGAGGCCTACTCGAGCTTCAGGGAGAAACCTCCGTCAGGGGTCAAGCTCCGGTATGTCAAGTTCGATCCCTTGAAGAACCAGCTCGTCTACTCCCGGCAGGACTTGCAAAGAGTATGGGCGAGGACTCGGGAGCACCTCCGCGGTTGGCGATTCTGGAATATCCGCCCGTGGCTACTCACGGTCGCGTTCTTCAAGGATCTGTTCCTGACGACGTCTTTTGCCCGGAGGGCCCTCACCTCTTTTCACCGTTACCAGTAATCGTCTCCCAGCATGCCCTCCAGATCCGTCGAGGTGCCCCGCGGGGTGGCGGTTGATGGGATGTGAGGTCGTGGATGCGGCGGGGAGGCGCGTGCGTCTCCCCGCTTTGCCTTCGCGCATCATCTCCCTTGTCCCGAGCATCACCGAGACCCTCTTCGCGTTGGGCCTCGAGGAGCGTCTCGTCGCTGTGACCCGTTTCTGCACCGAGCCATCGGCCGGCGTGGCGGCCAAGGCGAGGGTCGGTGGACAGAAGGATCCAGATCTCAAGAGGATTCAATCCCTCCAGCCTGACCTGGTTATCGCCAATATGGAGGAGAATCGCCGTGAGGACGTTGACGCCTTGGACGCGATGGCGATTGCCGTCTACACGACGTACCCCCGGACGGTGGAGCAGGGCATCGCGATGGTCGGTGAGCTCGGCTCCCTGACGGGAACCGAGGGGCGGGCCAGCGCCATCGCGGCCTCCCTGGAGGCGGTCTACCGGGACGTCTCGCAGGAGGTCAGCGGGCAAGGACGGCTGCGGGTCTTCTGTCCCATCTGGCGCAGGCCGTACATGTCTGTTAATCAAGATACGTACATCCACGACGTCCTCCGGACATGCGGTGGGGAGAACATCTTTGCCGCCAGTGGCCAGCGCTACCCCAAGATCTCGTTGGCGGAGGTCGCGGATCTCAAGCCCGAGATCATCCTCCTCCCCGATGAGCCGTACCCCTTCCATCCGAGACACCTCGCGGATCTCCAGCCCTTCGAGGGATTCATCCCGGCCCTGGCGACCGGCCGTGTCCACTTCGTCGACGGCAAACTCCTCTCCTGGTACGGCCCCAGAATCGGGGAGAGCCTTCGCACGCTTCGGGCGCTCTTCCTTGGTTAGGCCTGCAATGATCACCCCCGAGCCAGAGTTCGAGCGGCTGGTCCTCGAGCATCTCGACGGCCTCTATAATCTCGCTCGGTGGCTGACCCGGAACATGGACGAGGCGCAGGACCTGGTCCAGGAGACGGCGCTCAAGGCCCTGAAGGCCCGAGATCAGTTTCGGGGGGGAACAACCCTGACGGCCTGGCTGTATAGAATATTGAGGAATAGCTTCATCGACAGGTACTGGAAGCGGCAACGGGAGCCTTCGGGTCAGGACGACGACCTCCCCGGGGTTCTGAGAGAACTGGAGCAGGCGCTTGAGGAGACCGAGATCGAGCACCTCCGGCCTCTGGTGGCGGCAGACATCAACCGGGCCCTGAAGGCCCTTCCGGAGCAGTGGCGGACCACCGTCCTGCTGGCGGAGGTGGAGGGGCTCACCTGGGAGGAGGTCGCCGAGGTCATGGACTGCCCGTTGGGCACGGTTCAGTCTCGCATATTCCGGGCCCGCAGAGTGCTGCGACAGCTCCTGAAGGACTACGCGCCCGAAGACAAGGGTGGGGAATAGTGGTAACCTGTCACACATGTCGAGAGCACATTCCAGGACTCCTTCAGGGGGTCCTCTCTCCGGCCCTGGTCGCCGAGCTGGGGAGTCATCTGGCAGACTGTGAGGCCTGTCAGACGGAGTTGGCCGAGGAGCAGGCCCTCTCCCGCCGGCTCCGGGAGGTGGCCCACTACCGATTGTCGGCGGATCTCCGTGCTCAGATAGAAGGGCAGCTTGAGGGGAAGACCTGGATGGGGATCCCGACCTGGGTCACATGGCGTTGGCTGGCGGCCGCCGCAGTTTTGCTTTTGGCGTTGGCAATTTCACCCCTGATGCTCATCCGGCGAGACCCTCTCCGTACCTTTATCCCTGAAGCGACGCGCAAGCATCGCGAGATGGTGGTGCAGCATGAACTCTTCGGATTCCCCGATGTCGGTCCGGAGGGATCGGCGGAGCTTCCCCGTCTCGTCTCGGAGCAGCTTGGCCTTCCTGTTACATCCCTTTTCTTGGGCGATTCCGATCTGGTTTTTATGGGTGCCCGCCCGCTGGTCGCGGGGGACCGAAAAGGGGTCGTCATCGTCTATGCCGATCACTATGGGTGGGTGAGCTCTCTCCAGTGTGTCTCTGCCCCAGAGATCGAGGTTCCCAAGAGGAACCGGCTGCAGGTTGAAGCCTTCCACCCCTACCACACCCAGGTCGATTCTCTCCGGGTCTTGGTCTGGAAGCAGGAGGAGATGGCCTGTTTCCTGGTGGCCCAGGCGAGTGACCAGGAGTTGGCTGATCTCTTTCTGAAGGTCCGCAGAGGCATGTAGTTCGGATGTATGAGGCGGGGAAACACGGAATCGCTATGCCGGTTGCATTCCGGACTCTCGATCTTCCCGAGCCGGTTCTGCAGGGAATCGAGGCAGCCGGTTTCACCCACTGCACTCCCATCCAGGAGCTGACCCTTCCCCTGATTCTCCAGGGGAAAGATGTCGCAGGACAGGCCCAGACCGGGACCGGGAAGACGGCGGCCTTCCTCATCGGCTGCTTCACCCGCCTCCTGCGCACTGACCGGATGACCTCACCGGGTACCCCGAGGGCCCTCATCGTCGCGCCGACCAGAGAGCTCACGGTACAGATTCATGAGGATGCTCGGCTTCTCGGACAGTTTACCCCCCTGAGTATCCTCGCGGTCTACGGGGGGATCGACTACCACAGGCAGCGGGATGCCCTACGGCAGAAGGTGGACATTGTCGTGGGGACCCCAGGCCGCCTCATCGATTATTTGAGACAGCGCGTGTTCAGCCTCAAGGCCGTTCAGGTGCTGGTGATCGACGAGGCGGACCGGATGTTCGACATGGGCTTCATCAAGGATATCCGGTACATCCTGCGCCGCCTTCCCCCGTACCACGCCCGCCAGTCCTTCCTCTTCTCGGCGACCTTGGGCTATCGGGAGATGGAGCTGGCCTACGAGTTCATGAACAATCCCGTCAAGGTCTCTGCCACTCCGGAACAGCTCACCGTTGCCCAGGTGGAAGAGATTCTTTACCATGTGGCCCGGGAGGAGAAACTTCCTCTGCTCCTAGGGCTTCTGAAGCGGGAGCGGGGAGAGCGGATTCTCATCTTCGCCAATACCAGGCGGGCTGCGCAGTGGCTCGCTGATCGACTGACCCTCTATGGCTACCAGAGCCAGGCCATCACCGGCGACCTCGACCAGCGGAAACGACTCAAGGTCATGAAGGCCTTCAAGGAAGGGGAACTTCCGATCCTGGTGGCGACCGATGTTGCCTCGCGTGGTCTCCATGTCGAGGGGGTGACGCATGTCATCAACTACGACGTGCCCCAGGACCCGGAGGACTATGTTCATCGCATCGGCCGGACCGCCAGGGCGGGGGCGTCGGGGAAGGCCATCACCTTGGCCGACGAGGGGTTCGTCCTTGCCCTGCCGGACATCGAGACCCTGATCGGTCACAAGATCCCCGTGGAGTGGCCTGCGGAAGAACTCTTCCTCAAGACCGCCCCTCCGTCCCGGGCTCCTGAGCGCGGTGACCGGAGAAGGCGGCGCCACCGACCTCATCCCTCTTGAGCGTACCTTCTGGAACTCGGGAACAGTTTCGGCCACTGGTCCGTCAAAGAGGGTAGTCGGTGGCCGTTCGGTCTGACGGGCTTTCCGGAGAGGAGGTGAGACCCAACGAGGCTCACGCTCGAGGTACCCGGCAGGGGTGCCTGGTTGTACACGCGACACATGGGGATACGGCAACCCGGCTTGCATACAGTGAGGAGGTGACTTCGATGTTCGCGACACGCAGACCGTTTCTTGTGCTGCTCACGGCGCTCGCCTTCGGCCTCTCGGCCATCGCGGTGGGTTCCGCCCTGGGCCAGCAAGCCCCTCCTGCTCCACTCAAGACGGCCACGGCGAAAGAGCTGGGTACTTTTCTCGTTGATGCCAAGGGGATGACGTTGTATGTCTTCGACAACGACAAGGAGCCAGGCAAGAGCACGTGTAACGAAGGCTGCGCAAAGGCCTGGCCGCCCTTTGCCTCCAAGGCGGGGGACCCGGCCCCCGTCGCCCCCCTCAGTGTCATCACGCGGGATGATGGCTCCAAGCAGTACGCGTACAAGGGGAAGCCGTTGTACTACTATGCCAAAGACAAGAAGGCGGGCGACACTACAGGCCAGGCAGTAGGGAATCGCTGGTGGGTGGTCAAGCCGTAGAGTTTCTGCGCCTTTAGGGTGCTTTCAACCGGGGCCCTCGTTCACGAGGGCCCTTGCTTTTTTTGCCCTTTCCCTCTTCCTCCCTCCTCGCGCTCTCGCCGCCGCGTCGGCATCCTCCTTGCATCAGAAATAGATACGAATGACCAGTGCGACCCCGGTCGCCGCTGAGTTGATTGTTCACCAGGGACGTACGCACATGAGTCCGGTCCTCGAAATTCCCGAGGGTTTCTGTAGCTCCCATGGCCTCTATCAAGGCCTGGAGTGCCCCGATTGCCTCCAAACGGAGGAGGCAGAGACCGAGAATCAGTCACCGATTTCTGAGCCGGTCCCGGTTGTCTGGATCGTCCGCGTGAACTCTCGTACCGTCCGAAAGCCTGACGGGCCTAAGGCCGTAGCGTAAATCCCGGTAGCCCCAGAATACATCCACCGGACACGCACCGACCCTCCGGAGCGAGGGCACGGACCTTCCGCAGTCTTTGGAGCTCCGTGAGAGCATGGGCTGGTGCCTGGGGGGCCCGAGAAGGAGAGGGGGGAGTTGACAAGCTCAGGACAAGCTGCTAGAAAAGACCTACAATTGAAAGCACTACGGGAGCTCGCGGAGGCGAGCTGAGAGGTCCCGGTAATCGCGGGACGACCGTCGAACCTGATCTGGATAATACCAGCGAAGGGAGAACCCGGGAAATGCGTAGAGTTGAGGCGCCGGAGGTACCCCTGGCGCCTTCTTTTTTGAGAACGGCGTCTGTTCGCATCTCACTGAAGGGGAGGGCAATGCCTAGGAAGATCAAGGTGGCTCAAGTGAGTGACGTCGCGCCCGGAGAGGGGAAAATCGTTCAGGCAGATGGCGAGCAGATCGCGCTGTTTAACGTGGGTGGGAGGTTTTACGCGATCCACAACACCTGTCTCCACCGGGGCGGCCCGCTCGGGGAGGGTGAGTTGGACGAAACCACCGTCACCTGTCCCTGGCACGGCTGGCAGTACGATGTGGCCACCGGGGCCAATGTCAAGAACCCGGCGGTCAAGGTTGCGAGCTTCAACGTAAAGATCGAGGGAACGGATGTCCTCGTCGAGCTGCCGTAGCGCGACGCGGGCTTCCGGCCGGACCGCGATGAGAGTCCGAGGCGTCCACGTGGACATCTCTCCGTGGCTTGCGTACGCCATGCCACGTGCGGGAGATGCCTTTCCGAGGGGTGAAGCATGAAGGTGAATGCCGAGATTGTCGGCGCGGTCGCCCAAGTCGATCACGCCGTTACACAGCCATTCCCGAATTCGACAAGAGTGTACATGGAAGGTTCACGGCCCGACATCAGGGTGCCGATGCGGGAGATCACCCAGTCCGAGATGCCTGCCAGTCTTGGGGCCGCGGAGAAGAACCCGTCCATCTATGTCTATGACACTTCGGGACCGTACACCGACCCTGCCTGCAAGATCGATGTTCGTTCTGGTTTGCCCCCCCTGCGCGAACCATGGATTCTCGAGCGCAACGATACCGAAGGGCTTCCCGGTCCCAGCTCGGAATACGGCCGCAGGCGCCTGACCGACCCCGCATTGGCCGCGCTACGGTTTCAGCTCACACGGAAGCCGCGCCGTGCCAAGAGGGGGATGAACGTATCCCAGATGCACTATGCACGGCGCGGCGTCATCACCCCCGAAATGGAGTTTATCGCCATTCGGGAAGACCAGCGGCGGGAAGATCTGGGAGAACTCTTGACGCAGCAGCACCCGGGCGAGAGTTTCGGCGCGGGCATCCCGCTCGTCATCACGCCGGAATTCGTCCGCTCGGAGGTGGCGCGTGGCCGGGCGATCATCCCGGCGAACATCAATCACCCCGAGAGCGAGCCGATGATCATCGGGCGAAACTTCCTGGTCAAGATCAACGCCAATATCGGCAATTCGGCGGTCACCTCCTCGATTCAGGAGGAGGTCGAGAAAATGACCTGGGCGATCCGCTGGGGTGCCGACACGGTGATGGATCTCTCGACCGGCAAGCACATCCATGAGACCCGCGAATGGATCATCCGAAACTCCCCAGTCCCCATCGGCACGGTCCCCATCTACCAGGCGTTGGAGAAGGTCGGCGGCAAGGCCGAGGAGTTGACGTGGGAGATCTTCCGCGACACCCTGATCGAGCAGGCCGAGCAGGGCGTGGATTATTTCACCATTCACGCCGGGGTGCGCCTGGCGTATATCCCGCTCACCGCGAGGCGCATGACCGGCATCGTGTCGCGCGGCGGTTCCATCATGGCCAAGTGGTGTCTGGCCCATCACCGGGAGAGCTTTCTGTACACCCACTTCGAGGAGATCTGCGAGATCATGAAGGCCTACGACGTCAGCTTCTCCCTCGGCGACGGCCTGCGTCCCGGCTCCATCTACGACGCCAATGACGAAGCCCAGTTCGCGGAACTCCAAACCCTGGGCGAACTGACGCAGGTCGCGTGGAAGCACGACGTGCAGACCATGATCGAAGGCCCCGGTCACATCCCGATGCATTTGATCAAAATCAACATGGAAAAGCAGCTGGAGGAATGCGCCGAAGCCCCCTTCTATACCCTGGGTCCTCTCACCACGGACATTGCGCCCGGCTATGACCACATCACCTCGGCGATCGGTGCGGCAATGATCGGCTGGTACGGTTGTGCCATGCTCTGCTACGTCACCCCCAAGGAGCATCTGGGGTTGCCGGACAAGGATGACGTGAAGGACGGCATCATCGCCTACAAGATCGCGGCGCACGCCGCCGATCTGGCCAAAGGCCATCCGGGCGCGCAGGTTCGCGATAACGCCCTGTCAAAGGCGCGCTTCGAATTCCGCTGGGTGGATCAGTTCAACCTCGGATTGGATCCTGATCGCGCCCGGGCACTCCACGACGAGACGCTGCCCGCGGAGGGGGCCAAGGTGGCGCACTTCTGCTCCATGTGCGGCCCGCATTTCTGCTCCATGAAGATCACGCAGGATGTGCGGGATTACGCCGCCAGTCACGGGATCCCCGAATCCGAAGCCTTGGAGAAGGGGATGCAGGCCAAGGCAGCGGAGTTTGTGAAAAGTGGCGGGGAAATCTACCAGAGAGCCTGATCGAGACCACGAATCCCCCCTCCATTCCTGCTCGATGCGCGGACGAGAGCTTGCTCCATGGGGCAGACCCTGCCGGTCGAGGCCATGGAGGAGAAACCGATGAAGATCCAGGCGAATTAGGGGCGATGGACGATCTCGGCCGGGCCTTCGTCTCTTTCCTTCACCAGGTTGCGGTTGGCGGCATGGCGGCGCTGCTCTTGATCCCCTTTGAGGCCATCAGCCGCCAGTTCTTTCGGATCGCTGGTCTGATCCTCCTCACGGTAGAAGGACTGGCCCTGTGGCGGACCGGAGGAGAGGGATGGATTCAGGGGTGGTCCGGTGCCCTCTTTGTCGCGCTCCTACTGGCGTTCACCGTGATTTGGTTCGTCCCCGGTACTCCGGGCGCGACGGTCCTGCATCGCTTCGGCATTGTTGCGGGGGTATTTCTCCTGGTGGCCGATGTCCTGCGCTATCCGATTGCCGGGGCGGGGCCGTTGGGGATCGTCATGGGCGCGACGAACGCGCTGACCTCGGCCCTCCTGCTCGGGACGGCGCTGGTTGGGCTTCTCCTCGGGCACCGATATCTGAACGAACCGCATCTGCCCGTTTCTCTGATCAAGCGCCTCTCCGATGTCTTCTGTATGGTTATTCTACTCCAGGGGGCCCTGCCGGCGCTCTTCACGCTCCTGGTCTATATTTTTGGGGGGTCAAACTTGGTGGGGGAGTGGTTGCGCCTCTTGGGCGAGCACTGGGCCCTCCTCTTTGGCCGGATGATCGTCGGGATCGGCGCCTCCTTGGGGGTTGCGCTGGTGATCTTGAATTGTTTACGCCTCCCCAACGTCCAGGCGGCCACCGGTTTTTATTACGTAGCAGTCATCACGGTTTTTCTTGGCGAATTTCTGGGCCGCTACCTCCGTGCATTCGCGTCACTCCCGTTTTAGAACGCTAGAACGCTTGATCTTTCCGAGCGTACCAGCATTCCAGCCTACTAGCATCCGATCCGTGCGGCCCGCGGGTCCTGTCGTCGGCCGACCCATCCGTCCTCGGAGACTCCACGCACCATTTAATCATGAGCCAGATTGCGGTGGCGAGATTCTCCTCCGGTCGGATGGGAAGAAAAGCCAGCACCTGCACGCCCCTCGCTCCGGGCCTCTCGCGGCGACCCTGCGCGGCGGCTTACGGCCTGGGTCCCTCCGTGTTCACGCTCCGTGCAGAGCCCAGAAGCAACGCTCCGTGCAGAGCCCAGAAGCACGGATCGCGCCTCGGTTTCCCAGGCCGTCGCTCGCCGGGGGTCCCCGCCGCTTCCGGCGATGTCGCTCGGGACCTGCCGGTGCTGCCTCAGCAAGGAAGAAGGAAGATTGGTGGAGACTCGGGTGACTCCAGGACGGCTCGGCTGCCAGAGAGGCCCGGAGCGAGGGGCCGAGGGGGCTGGTGCCACAGAACCGGCAACCCGCGGAATTGTCCGCTGACGAAGGATGACTGCCCAAGCCGGTCTTGCGATCGACGACAGGACCCGCGAGCCGCGTGTGAGCGGGGTCCTAGGATTTCCCTTGACGGGCAGAGGCTCAGGTCATCACAATAGCTCGGAGCGGAGGGCGAGATGAAGCAGGTGGAACCGCAGGTCTTTCTCCTGGCCCGGCCGGCGATCAATGAAGAGGGACTTGTCGCGTACCTTCGGGCGGTGGGCGCGTCAAGCTGGGGTACCGATGCCCCTTCGGGGGCGGAAAAGCTCGTCGAGGTGGCGGGGCGGTCCTGCTACCGTTCCTTCGAGCCGGGGCTCAATCCCAATGTCACCAGGATTCGCGAAGGGAGCAAGACGTATCTCGAAAATATCCTGGCCGTCAAGCACGGCAGCGTCCTCGAGCATGCCAGCTGGACCTTCGCCTTCTTCAACGTCAGTCGCGTCTTTACTCACGAACTTGTGAGGCATCGGGCCGGAACCGCCATCAGCCAAGAGAGTCTCCGTTTCGTGCGCCTGACGGAAGTCGGGATGTGGGTCCCACCCGAGATCCGCGACAATCCCGAGGCGCTCGCGATCTTCGAAGAGGCCGTGGCCAAGACTGAGGAGGCCCAGCAGCGACTGGCCGAGGTCCTGGGGATCGAGGGCCGGCCCTTCCACGAGAAGAAAGTCCTCACCTCGGCCATGCGCCGCGTCGCGCCCGACGGGGTGGCGACCACGATCATCTGGACAGCCAACGCCCGGACCCTCCGGTGGGTGATCGAGGCACGGACCGAGCCCGGGGCCGAGGTGGAGATCCGCATGGTCTTCGGCAAGGTCGCAGACATCATCAAGAAGGAAGCGCCTCACCTGTTCGGAGATTTCACGCCGATCCCCCTTCCCGACGGCACCTGCCAGTGGAAGCCCGAACACAGCAAGGTCTAACCGCACTGGTGCTCCCTTGTCAGACGATCCAGCCCAGGTATCCGTATAGATATGAGTCAGAAGACTTTTCTCGGAGTCAGTGGCACGATATTCGGGACTATTGCGATCCTGCATCTGGCCCGCATCGTTTACGGTTGGCCGGCTCAGATCGGAAGCTTTGCCGTGCCCACGTGGCTTTCCTGGCTCTCACTCCTCATAGCCGGCTATCTCGCCATCACCGCCTTCAGTCTGTTAAGGAAGTTGTAGGAACCCTCCTTTAAGGGCCCGCTGAATTTTTCTCTTGACAAGGCGGATATAATTCGATATTTGTCGAATTATGAAAGTAATTATTCCGCTGGCCAAACTGGAGGCCCATGAGGCCCACACGGAGGCGTTCAGGGCCCTCGCTCACTTGACCCGGCTCCGGGTGTACTTCTTCCTGGTTCGGGCAAGGCGTGAGGTGCCGGCCGGAGAGATCCAGGAGGCCATGGAGGTGCCATGGCCCACGCTCTCGCACCACCTGGACCTGTTGCGTCGGGCCGGGTTGATCCAGAGCCGGAAAGAGGAGCGGTACGTCTATTATTCCGTCAAGCGCGAGATGGTTGCCCAGATGGTTCGGCTTTTGACCGCGTGCTGCTAAAGGAGGATCCCATGAGCGCCAAGGTGCACATACACATCCACGTGTCTGATCTGGCAAAGAGTCGCGAGTTCTACGGAAAGTTCCTCGGTGTCGCCCCGGTCAAAGAGCGGGCTGGCTACGTCAAATTTCTTCCCACGTTTGCGCCGATCAACCTGGCGTTGTCCCAGGGCCTGCCCGCTGGCACCAGTGAGGGCGTGGTGCATCACCTGGGCATCCAGGTGGACTCGACCGAGACGGTGATGGCGCATCTCGCCCGCGTGAAGGCGGCTGGAATTCCGGTCCACGAGGAGATGGGGGTTGACTGCTGCCACGCCAATCAGGACAAGTTCTGGGTCCGGGATCCGGACGGCGTCGAATGGGAGGTCTATCACCTGAACTACGACCTGGCTCCCGCCGCCGCCGAAGTCCCTTGCTGTGCTGAGAAGATTCAAGTCGGTTCCTGCGGTCCTGATTAGGGCCGGGGAGGCGAGCAATCCATCATCCCCCGCGATAGGAGAGACTGAGGATGGCGGCATTGTTGAAATCAAGAACACTGAGCGTGTCCATCAACTGTGATCCGGGAAGGGTGTACGAGTTCGTCTCGAAACCAGAGAATCTGCCGAAATGGGCCAAGATGTTCTGTCGGTCAATCAAGAAATCGAATGGCAAGTGGATCGCAGAAACCCCACAGGGTCCAGTGAAGGTACGTTTCACCGGGAAAAAACCGGGAAAAACAACTTTGGCGTCTTGGACCACTATGTGAATCCAGGTCCTGGCGTGGAGGTCTTTGTTCCCATGCGCGTTGTGCCGAACGCTTCTGGAAGCGAGGTGCTCCTGACGCTGTTTCAGCTAGCCGGTATGTCAGACGAAAAGTTTGCCGAAGACATCGGATGGGTGAGGCAGGACTTGAGAACCTTGAAAGGCATCATGGGGCTGAGAAAAGGGGCGTGAGTGGTTGGGGCTCGACGCTTTACATTTTACACGATCCCAGGATTTGGGCGCGGATGGCGGATTCTTTCTCGGGGCTGCCTTCCGGACCGAAGCCGTTCACGCTGCGCCAGAACTTGAGTTTCGCTTCTCGCCAATCCATCTCGGGCGCGATCTGCTGGAAATGGAATTCCATTTCGGTGTCAGTCGCCCGGCGATGGAGAGGGGGAGTGGTGGTCCCCCTAGAGCCGGGGGAGGCGGAAGGACTGGGCAGCCCGGTAGATCGGGATGACGTCGGGTAGGGGGGGCCAGGGGAGGATGCCGAGGTTAGGTGTCGTCTTCAGTTGCCGCATCAAAAAGCCCCTTCGCATTCTTCGCGATGGCACCTGGATCCCTCGAGACGATTGCTGCCGCTAGACCAACCGCAGCGATTGCGACGTTGATGACCCTACGTACAGTCTTGAGAGTCTGTAAAGCACGCTTTGCCTTATCCGTGGATCGCTGGAGCGTTCGGAAACTCGCCTCGGTTTCATCGAGGACGATCCCAACAGCGCTCGTTATCATGTCAGAAGACGCATTAAGCAAAGACCACTCCGCGTCTTCTATGGTCCGGCGCTGGGCCGGTGAGAGTTCCTTCCACCTTGAGAACCGGACGTTGCCTAACGCGACTGAGAGTTCCCGAAAGCGCCGAGAGAGTTCAAACGCTTCTTCGGACGTGAGTGTCATGTCAGGATCTCCCGTTAGAGCTTCTTGAGCGTGTCGAACCGCTTACGAAGGTGCTTCGCGTAGCGGCTCATCAGT
>Ga0209751_10001128_pt1 | contig 27735 bp, 19 predicted proteins | sample RifCSP13_1_FD_184019 | JGI IMG/M metagenome (GOLD analysis project Ga0209751, IMG submission 184019) | Soil microbial communities from Rifle, Colorado - Rifle CSP2_sed 13_1 (SPAdes) (version 2) | ecosystem: Environmental > Terrestrial > Deep subsurface > Rock core/Sediment | place: Rifle...
GCTCCAACGAGGCGGTGATTGTAACGACGTTGGGAGAGGGTGTCAAAGAAACGCGGGAGCACGGGGACGCGGGAGTGACGCCCGGATCGTCGGCCTCGAGGAGGACTTCCGAGGCCGGGTCGAAATTTGCATGGGCAAGGGCCGCCCGAGCGGCCTCGGCGTCCGCGACAATGCGGGCCGTATACACGACCCGGACGCGGCGAGGTTCGCCGGGGACGCGGTAAAACGTCGTTGCGCTCCCCTGCGCGATAGGCTCGAGGTCCAGGGGAACACTGCTCACGACGACGGCTACGTCCATGAGGCGCAGGAGATTGAGCGAGCGGGTGGCGCTGATGACTTCGACGAGTCCCGTGTAACGCGCGTTGAGGAGGGGGTCGAAGTTGCTCGCGGAGTATAGGCCGTCGAGCAAGGATACGTTGGGCAATTGCGACTCGCGGACGGCGTGAGCGAATTCCGGCGGGCCAAAGCTGGTGAAGGAGAGATAGCGCTCGAATTTGACGTTATACTCGTCGTCGGGGAACTGGAAGAGACGATGATCGCCGACGGCGGCTCTGAGGATCGCGCCGGAGGCGGTCGGCGCGCGATAGAGGTCGGGCGGCGCGCCGGGATTGAGGCCGTACCCGGCAAAAAGGAGGTCGGCGCAGAGGAAGAGGGCGACGGCGAGCTGCCACCACGTCGTAGACGAGTGCGCTGGCGCGCCGGTCATTTTGGGCTTGAGGAGCGAGAGGCTCGCGGCGATCAAAAGGCCGAAGCCACACAGGGCGACGGCGCGCGCCACGGTGTGCAGCTGCTGCATGAGTTTACCCGTCGCCGGCAGGGCGAGATCGGCGAATGCGCCGACGAGGACGATGGACACTGCCCCTGCCGCGCCCAGGCGCGTCCAATAGAGGGCTCGGCGCTGCGGCGGTTCCCAGCGGTCTGCGGCGAGGCCGGCGAGGAGCGCCAGCGCAAACACGAACCAAATCATCATGCGCGCCGGGGCCTGAAAGAGATTGAAGGTCGGTACGTATTTGTAGAAAAAGGGGAAGACTGGCGTGTTGCGCCCAAGGGCAAGGAGTAGGGCGGCGAGGAGGGTGAGAGTAAGAAAGTATACGAGCGCGCGGGCGTGCCCATGTCCAGGTGTGGATGACGGAGGGTCAGCCTGATCGGGTGACAGGGCGGCGGGGTGAAGGGGCGCCCGCGCAGTCCGGCGGTGGTAGCCGGAGAGGATGGTTTGGGAGATCAGACTGACAGCCAGGAGGAAAGGCAGGAGGCCCACGTAGACCGCGTCCTCCCAGTAGTTGCCGTAGCCGTAGAACCAGCCTCGCGCCGGGTTGCCGAGGAGATCGGGCGCGAGCAGGGTGAGCACGCGCCACGGCGAGAAGGAATACGTAACGACAAATTCATACTCCGCCGATGCGGCGCGCGAGGATTGCTGCAGCAGCTCGGCGGTGGGCAGGAGCTGGAGGGCGGCGAGGAGTAAGGCAAACGCGACCGCCAGGCCGACGAGCAGCAGCGGAGACAGAAATGTGACGGGGCGCTGGGATGTCCGGGGGAGTGGGTACGTGCGTAAGTGGGTGATCACTCTCCACAGAACCCACGCGATCAGGAGGAGCAGGGTATACCACGCCGTTTGGGCGTGACCGGCCAGGAGCTGAAGGGAGAGGCAAAGGGAGAGCAGAAGAGCGCGTTTGAGGAGATTAGAGCTTAGAGATTGGGGGGAGAGAAGCCGGTCTCCAGCCCAGATGATCCACGGCAGCCAGGCGGCGGCGGCGTTAATGCTGATGAACCCAGCGCGGGCGACGAGATATTGCGATGCCCCGAAAGCCAGACCGGCCACAACCTGCCCCAAGGAGCGCAACCCCAGAGCGCGGGAAAGCGTGACCATCCCGGTCCCGGCCCAGATGAGGTGCAGGGCGGCCAGCCAGCCAAGCGAATAGTCGAGGGGCAGGAGCAGCGAAATCCAGTTGGGCGGGTAGAAAACCGCCGACTGATGATTGGCGATGAGCGGTGCGCCGTTGCCGAGATACGGATTCCACAAGGGCAGGTGGCCGGAGCGAATGGCGTCGAGCGCGAACCGCCGCCACGGGTAGAACTGGAGAAGCGGCGTGCCCCAGTACATGACCTGCCGGCCTAGAAGGAAGGGCGCGAAGAGAAGCAGGGGTGTGAGAGTGACAAAGAGGTAGGGCCAGTCACGCTTCAAGTTGAACCATTGAAAGGGTGACCACGTGCCAGGGCGCGGGGAGGAGGCAGCCTCAGGAGGCCTATTCACGGAATAGCGGTGTAGATCGAATAATCCCCGGCAGAAAATTGCCAGCGAAGGTAATCCGCGGCCTCCGGGTTGAAATCGCCGAGGGCGCGTTCGGGCGGGCCGAAGATGACATAGGCGATGCGTCCATCCGCCAGCAAAGCGCGGCGCTCCGACTCGCTGGTCGCCGACTGGTAGAACGCAGCGACGCGCGGTTCTTTGGCGGCGAGGAACACCGTCTCCGGCCCATGGCCGATGTAGGCGACCAGCGGGGTGTAGGCCGGGAGAGCGTTGCCTGTGGTAAACGAACTGAGCACAACCTGTCCCGGTTGAGCGTGATCGGCCAGCCAGGCGAAAGCGGCAAGTTTGTCGGCCGGATGGAAAACCGGCTCGGCCAGTTGCCGCGCGGCGCCCAGCCCTCCCACCCACAGCATGGCCGAGGTCGGCAGGGCCAGGACGAAAACCGGGAGCAGCATCCAGCGCCGGAAGCGGCGCAAGCTGACTGTCAGGCCCAGCACCGCCAGCGTGACTAAGGGCAATTGAAAGCCCTCGACCAACCGGCGCTGCGTCGAAACCGGCGCATAGATGAGGAAGGGAACCGCCAGCGCCCACCCGCCGACGAAGTGCGCAAGACTAGGATGGCGGCGCGCGAGGACGCGCCAGCCCAGGATCGCCGGGAGCAGCCAGACACCGTAACCAAAGAGATAATGGAGGGGATGCGATGATGGCAAAATGTTTTGCGCCCCCCATTGCCTTACAAGCGGGTCGGCGAAGAACACATAGATGGTGTAGAGCACAAGCGGGGAGGAAAGCGACACACCGAGGAGAAAGGTACTGAGCCATGCGCGATGCGGGATAGGTGACGCGTGACGTGTGGAGGGTAAGACGTGGCGGCGCAAGGGCATCCGTTGTGCCATAGCGGTATGCGCGGCCATCACAGCCCACGCGACGAGAACAAAGAGCGGTTGGATGAATCCCAGGCCCAGCAGGGCCAACCCGGCGAGCACGCCCCGGCCGCGCAGGTAGGCCAGCAGACCGAGCAGAAAAAAACAACGCGCGGCGGCAAGGTGGGGCAGCGTATAAAGGATGAGAAAAGTGTAAGCTTCGGGCGAATAGAAATCCACGGGGAGCGAGTTAAACAGATTCCCCTGGCCCACAAGGACGAGCAGCCAGCCGAGGCCGCCGCCCAGCGCAACCAGCCCCAGCGCCAAACGGCGTTGACGGACATGGGGCAGAAACTCGGACAAGAACAGGTAGGAGACGAGGAGGAGGGTAAAACCGAAAACAATGCGCGCGAGGTGATAAGCCGCTGCTTGCGCGTCGTGATCCGGCCCGGCTAGCTTCCCGAGCAGGAGGTAAAAGGAGTAGATCAAGACCCCGCGCTGCGGCTCCGACGAGTAGGGCAGAGTGAACAACCACGCGCCGCGCGCCCCCTGCGCCATCTTGGCGATATACGAGTTGCCATCTTCCACGGCGATGAGAAAACCGCTGAAGCGCCAGGTGCCCGTCTGAGACGCAAAGCCCACCAGGTAAGGCGCCGAGGTCAGCGCCATCACCACTGCCGCAAATCCCGCCGCCCACAGCCCTTCGCGCCGTGTTATTTTCCCCATCGCCACAATCCGATCAGCGCGATCAAACCCAGCAAAGAAATCGCCGCGCCCACGTACACCGTCAGCGGATGAAACTCAAAGATGACCTCGTGCTCGCCCGATGCCAGGACGACGCTTCGCAAGAGGCCTCCCGCCATCTCAATGGGTTGACCGACCCCATCCACCCACACCTGCCAGCCGGGGTATATGACCTCGCTGAGGATGAGCCGTCCCGGCCCTGCGGCGCGAAGCTCAACGCGATTCGGGGACAAGAATTGAATCTCGGCCCGATCCGCCTCGACCCCGGCTAGAGAAGTTGCAGGTGAGTTATTGAGAGAGACTTCGGACGCGGGCGTTATCACCCCCGCCCGCGCGACCGCCTGGACATTCTCGTACACCCGCGTGCGCCCATAGATTTGCGCGAGGCTCAACCCAGGCGCGGTCAGCGGAAATTCAGCGGCGACGTATTTCACGTTGAGGAGACCTAACAGCCTCGCGTCCGGCGCAGCCTCGGCGTTGGCCGTGGCTAAGTCAACCGGGGCTTCGGGAGTCTCCGCCTCGAAGGCGGGGAGAGTGACGCTGTAGCTAGAAGCGTGAACGCCGCTGGCGGATTCGATGAACTTCACTGAGGCGGCTAACTGGAGCGGATTGACGCCATCCACGTGCTGCAAGCCGTCTCCGGGGGGGAGGCTGTAGGAGGGCGAATAGACGCGAAACAGGCCGGGCTGCGCGGCAATCCACTCGGCGGCGGGCACGCGGGCAGGCCGGGGGCGGGCGACGAGGAGCGTGCTGTCTACGCGGAGGAGATCGAGGGCGGTGAGGAGGCAGAGGAGAGGCAACAGGTAGGAGACAAAGTATGTCAGCGAGGGGCGTGCATAGCGCTGGGCAAGGCGAGGCAGGAGATCAGAGATTAGAGATTGCGCGCCGTGGGCGGCGAGGAGGCACACGCCAAAAGCAACGATGAACCAGGCGCGCGGAGGAACGCGGAGGAACCCGAGGCCGGGGAGCAGGCGAAACAGGAGCGGGAAGAAGCCGAAGTTAGCCCCAAGTGAAAAAGCGACGGCGCAGAGCACTACGGCGGCCCAAAACAGCTTTCCCCGGCTGAGGCCGAGAAACGAGAGCAGTAAAGGGACCACTCCGAGATAGGTCATCCATTCGTAAAAGCCGCCGAGGTCAGGGATGACGAGGCCAAGAAGATAAGGGTAAGGAGGCAGCGAGAGCACCGCGGCCTCGGCCAGGGTGAGCGCGCTGCGGTTAGAGTAGCTAAGGAACTCGGCCAGCGGGAGCGCGAGGACGGCGCTGAGGGAAAGGAAAATGCCGCCGAAAGCAAGCGCCGGCCCAACGGCAAAGAATAGACGGGTGGATTGCTTTGTCGCTTCGCTCCTCGCAATGACGTTTGTCAACGGCCGGGGTGGCGGACCGCTGTGCGCGAGCACTCTCGAGAGTAACACAAGCCAATACGCTGCGCCCAGCCCTCCCGCATAAAATGCCCAGCGCACGTCAGCGAGGAAGATGAGGGCGAGGGAAGCTCCCGCTAAAGCGCCGTGCTTCAGCCCGCCGCCGCTCGCAGCGCGTTTGACGGCCAACATGAGCCACGGCGTCCACGAGACCGCGCAGACGAGCGAGACGTGTCCTGCGCCGAGGTGGGCGATTAGCTTGGGCGTGCCGCAAAAGGCGAGGCCGCCGAGGAACGCCGGGCCGGGCGGCAAACCCTCGTCGCGCAAAAGACGATAGAGGCCGTAACCCGCCCAGGCCACATGCAGCGCGAGAAGAAGATTAAAAGCAAAAGGCAGAGGCAGGCTTCCCACCAGCAGCAGCCAGCCGGGCGGATACCACATGCCGGCGAGCGGATCGGCGGCGAAAGGCTGCCCGGCAAACATTTGCGCGTTCCAGAGGGGGAGCTGCCCATAGCGCGCGAGCGAGTCGCGCACGTACTCGGCGTTGGGCAGATGGGTGATGAGCAAATCGGTGAACTCGGATTTCGGCGGAAAAGCAATGAAATTGGGATGGAGACTGAGAGGCCACAGATAAAGAAGCGCCAGGAGGAAGAAAGAAGGAAGGATCAACCGGGTGACGAGTGACGGGCGGCGGGCGGCAGGCGGCGATATGCGATCCCCCATACGCGATAAGCGATCAGCGCCCATAGATGACGACCTCGCCCTGCTGAAAGACCACGCGCCAGCCAGCCAACTGGGGCAGGGATCCCAACCTGGCTTCGCGGGGGCCGTAGAAGACATAGTCCACGGGATATGCCGTGAAGAAGGTCTCCGGCGCAATCCGCCCGCCGTAGAAATCCTCGACAGCCTGCTTCTGCGCTTTCGCGTCTATCGTCTCAAAATCGTGCCCGTAGATGACGCGCGCGTCGGTGCGAGCGGGGATGAACAACCCGGTCGCCGGCCCGGCGAGGACGAGTGACCCCGGCGCGGCGTTCGCCTCCAGCCATGCCATCGCCGCCGCCTCCTCGCGGGCGAGGAAAATCTCGGGCGCGTGTTTCTGAATAGCGACGAAAGTCGAGAGACCGATGAGCAGGTTGCCGGTCAGCGCCCCGATGGCGAACAGACCTAATACCAGAAGTCGTCCCAGGCGGGCCAGGCGCGGCCAAATCACATCGCCGAACCCGATGCCGGCCAGAAGGCTGATCGGCATCCACAAGCCCAGTGAGAGGCGGCGCTGCAGCGCAAAAGGGGCGTAGAGCGCCAGCACCGTCAGGCCGAACCAGAAGAGCAGAAGCACATCGTGCGGCCAGCGCCGCCGCAGGGCCAGGTTGATCCCGGGCAGCGCGAGGAGGAGCGGCAGGCCGCCCGAGATCAGCGCATCCCAGGTGGGAGGCGAGGGCGTGAGGTTTTGCGCGTTCCAGACGCGCAACACCGGATGTGCGGCCGCAATCCAGTAATCGTAGATTAACCACGGGAGTGCGAAGGCTGCCACTACCAAGGGCGGGAGGAGATCTATCCAGATCAGGGTGTGGCTTGAGGTAATGCGCCACAGCGTCAACGCGCCAAGCACGAGACCAACCGTGATCAGGGCTAACGGCTGGGTCTGAGCCATGAGGGTCACGGCCACCGCGGTCAAGGTGAGCCGCCGCGCCGAAGGGGGTGAATCCGCGAGGCCAGGGAGAGTCCACTCAAAGACCCATAACATGAGGGCGGCTGTGATACAAAAATGGGAACTGGCAAAGAGGGAGAGGAAAGGAATCAGCTCTGCCACCCACAGATCGGAAGTGACGACGCCTGGAGGTTCGGGCAGCCAGGGGAACAGTGTACGCAGGATAAAATAGAGCCAGCCGAGGCCAGAGGTGAGCGAGAAGAACAGCCAGACGGCGAGGCGGCGAGGCGGCTCAAAGAAGCGAGCCACGAAGTGATAGGCGCTGAGGAGCAGGGCCAGGCCGCCGAGGGCGCGCACGAGGTGATAAACCAGCTCGATGCCTGCGCCGGTCCAGCGCGCGATGTGGCCGAGAGACAGATAATAGGTGTAGATGAAGACACCGGGGCCAGGCTGCGCGGTATACGGCAGGGTGAACAGCCATTCGCCGCGCCAGCCCTCGCGCATCTTGGCGAGATACGAGGCGCCGTCAATCGGATTGAACAGGATGCCGCCAAAGACGTGCGAGGTTGGCGTCGCGTAAGCCAGCCAATACAGGGAATTAATGCCGAGCAGAATCAGCGTGGAAAGAACGACGACGCGCCCCCATTCGGCAGGGCGGATGTGCGCAGCAGCGGGGAGATCCGATAATTGCATCGGGTGTATTGTACACGGATCACACAGACGGAGATGCAGGCGGCGCGAGGACTTGGGGTTTTCGCGCATCTTGCCTATAATCCCCGACTATGAGTCGGGTCAGCGCGCTTTTTCGGTTGCAGGAAATTGACCTGGAGCTTGACGCCCATGCCGCGCGGCTGCGCAGGATCGAGGCCGAAATGGGCGATAGCCCGGTGGTCCGCGCGGCCCAGCGCAAAATCGTCGAGGCCGAAGCCCAGATTGACACGGCGCACGTCGGCCTGCGCGCCGGCGAGCAGGATATTCAGGCGCTCAGTGAAAAAATCGCCGAGGTCGAGGAGCAGTTGTACGGCGGCAGGGTCACCAACACGAAGGAACTGCAAGACCTGCAGAGGGATGTGGAATCCCTCCAGCGCCGCCGGGGGGCGCTGGAGGAAAAACATCTCGAGGCGCTCATCAAAGTCGAAAGCGTCGAGGCGGAACTGGCCGCGCTCAACGCCCAGCTGTCACAGGTCGAGGACCAGGCGGCTCAGGTCAACACCTATCTCGTCGCCGAACGAGAAAAGTTGAGGGGGCGGATGGCCCGGCTGGAAGATGAGCGGGAAGCCGCGCTGGTGTCCGTGCCCGCCGGAGACTGGGAAGTGTATGACCGTCTGCGCCAGGCCAAGAAGGGCCGGGCCGTGACGCGCCTCGAAGAGGGCGTGTGCGGCGCCTGCGGCGTCGCGCCGTCCTCCTCCCAGCTTCAAATTGCGCGACAGGGCAGCGAACTGATGCGCTGCCCCAACTGCGAGAGGATCATCTACGCGGAATAATTATGCGCCTGCCTCCTATTCCCCCCATTGACGCCTTTTCGTTCTGGCTCGGCTTTGCCTCGGCTGCATTCATCTTCCTGTTGCTCTACTGGTTCCAGCGGCCGCTGCGCCTCGCGCGCCAGATACTGTCCGAGCTGTTCCAACACCTGCGCGAGGCCCTCACCGCCGGGACCGAGAAACGGCTCCGCGAGGACACGCTGCGCTTCGCGCAGACCGCGCACCTCGCCGGGACGGTCTTTGCACTGAACGAAATTCTGCTCCCGCCGCGACTGCTGTATCCCGAGCCGGCGCTTGACCCCACGACTCCCCCGCCCGACGAGGACCTGGCTGCCATCATTCCCATCATCCCCGAATGGCCGGACCTGGCCGGAATTTACCACGCGCCCACGTTGGGCGTGGAGGAAGTTTTCGCGAAGGACGCCAACATCATGGTCATCGGCGGGCCGGGAGGGGGCAAGTCCACGCTCCTCGCCCACCTGGCCACGCGGGCCGCGCAGGACGACGAAAAACTGTTCCCCGGCGGCGTCACGCCGATCTTCGTCCACGCGGGCGACCTCGAACTGCCCAGGCCGCCCAAAGCCGATGTCGCCCAGCCGCTCATCGCCGCGGCGCTGGCGCGCGTCTCGACGCTCACGGCCTCGCAATTGCCCCAGCATCTGCGCGGGCGGCTGAAAAACTATAAGTGCGCCATCCTCATTGACGGCCTGGATGAACTGCCGCCCGCGCAGATCGCGCCGATCGCCAACTGGCTTGAGGAGTTTCAGAGGGAATACAAGCATCACCGCCTCATCGTCGCCGCCGGGCTGTGGGGTTACGGCCCGCTCGTGAGTCTCGGCCTGGCGCCGATCATGATCGCGCCGTGGAACGCGGACGATTACCGGGAACTGATCCAGAAGTGGACGACTGCGTGGGATCAGGCTATCCGTGCGCGCCGGAAGAAAGCCGCCGGGCCAGGTGAGGTGGACCTGACCATCATGCGAGGTTGGCTCGCGAACGGCAACCAGGGCCGCACCATTTTCGAGATCACACTCAAAATATGGGCGGCGCTGGCGGGCGATACGCGCGGCAGCCGACCGGTAGACTGGCTCGAGGCCTACCTCCTGCGGCACAACCTGAAGCCCACCAGCCTCGCCGCGCTCGCACAAATGGCCACGGCGATGCTCAGCCAGCAGGAATATCTGGGCCTCCTGCGCAAGGAAGCGGCCGCGATCGGCGATACTGCGCTTAAGGGACCGGACGGAAAATCCGAGATGGATAGCGACGATTTCCTCGACGGCCTGATCGCGCGGCGCTTGCTGGCGAAGCACGCGAAAGACCGCGTAAGTTTCGCGCACGGCCTGACGGCGGCCTACTGCACCGCCCAGCGCCTGGCCGCCGAACCGGATACGATCCTCGGCGCCTCATCCGCTTGGGCGCGAGCGCTGTACTTCTTCGCCGCGCTGGGGGACCTGACCTCGGCGGCAGGTCGCAACCTGACGCAAGCCGCCGACCTCATGCAGAGCGAGTTGCTCGCCTGCGCTTTGTGGCTGCGCGACTCCCCGGCCAACGCCCGCTGGCGCGCCGAGGTGTTCAAGCGCCTGGCCCGGTTGATGCTGGACCCCAACCAGCCTGAGAACCTGCGCCTGCGCGGGCTTACGGGCCTGGCGGCTTCCAACGACCCGGCGGTGGTTGCGTTGTTCAAGCAAGCCCTTGCCAGCCCGGACCCCTTCAGCCGCCGGCTGGCGACGCTGGGCCTGGGCGCGCTGGGCGATGGGAGCCTCGTCCCGCAGTTGGTCGCGCTCTTCGCTGACCCGTATCTCGACGTGCGCTGGGCGGCGGCGCTGGCGCTCACCCACATCGGAACCGATCAGGCGATTGACGGCCTGGCGCAGGGACTGGTGCAGGGCGACGACGCGCTCAAACAGGCCTGCGCCCAGGCCATCGCGCGAAACGCGGAGGTCGGCCCCGAGCTGCTCAAGGAAGCCATCGCTCACGAAGACCTCGCCGTGCGCCGCGCGGCCCTCTTCGGCCTGGCCGATCTCAAGACGGATTGGGCGCTCAAACAGATCGAGGACGTGCAGACCAAGGAGCAGCAGTGGATTGTCCGCAACGCGGCGGTCTCGATGATCGAGCGGCTGAAAAGCCCCAGCCAGGTCACGCTCCAACCCTACGCGCCGCCCGAATCGCAGGGCTGGCTGGTGGCGTGGGCCGCCAGCAAGGGCACGGGCGTGCCGCCGGGCAAAGGCGCGATTGACCTGCTTAACCGGGCGCTGACGGAAGGCGAGGAGCGCGTCCGCCTCGCGGCGGCGCAATCGCTGGGCCGCCTCGGCGAACCGACGGCCGCGCGCGAGCTCTACGCCGCGCTGCGCGATCCCGCCCCCCTCATCCGCGACGCCGCCTTCCGCGCCCTCGCCCACATGGCCGCCCTCGCCGGGCAAAAACTGGCCGCGCCGGTCTGAGAGGAGGAACTCTTAATCGCTGACGCCAGGTGACTGAAGGCGCTGATATTGCCTCTCAGCGCCACCGAGTCTCGTCAACGCCTCAGCGATCCCCGCTTGCCCCGTCCCCCGCAGACGACTATACTTCAACTCAGGGTAATCATTGATGGCCGATGGCGAATCCCTGCGGCGTGTGTATCTGGACGTTTGTGCCTTATCGCGCCCATTCGACGACCAGACTCAGGCGCGCATCCGGCTTGAAACAGATGCTGTACAACTCATCTTGAGCAATGCCCGGCAGGGTAAACTTCACCTCATCACGTCGGCGGCTCACACTGTTGAGATTGCCGCAATAGATGAAGCTGAAGAACGCAACACGCTCGAACGATGGCTGAACGAACTCGGCCACCGCCCACGCGTCAATTTGCGCAAAGCACGCCAGCGCGCTGAAGAATTGATGCGGATGAAGATTGGCCCAGCGGACGCGGCTCACATCGCCTCTGCCGAACAGGCCGAGGCCGATTTCGTTACAGTAGACGACCGACTGCTAAAGCAGGCTCAACGCGGCAGCCTTTCCGTCTGGGCAGGAACGCCCCTGCAATATTGCGAGAAGGAAAACCTGAAATGAAGACGACCCGCTACTTGACCGAGGAAGAACTGATTGAACGTGGGGTGGAAGCCCTGATGAAGGCTCTCGGCCCAGTCGAAACCGCGCGCTTCCTCAACTTACGCAGCGCCCGACGACTCGAGTCGGTCAAGCGCCATCGGCGCTGGCAGGCCAGACTGAACAAGAAACAGTTCTTTGACCAGGTGTTCGGAGGCTTTTCCCGATGAACGACGGCTTACTGCTTACGCCGCTGAATTGATTGAAGCCGAAGAGTTCCACCCATTGCCGACTCCGGCGGCCTAGCCATGCGCTCTCTGATAGACGCCGACCTGCCGCGTTCTGCGGCTGACGTCGTGCGCCGTCACGGTCATGTGATTGACCTAACCCCGCTGACTTGTCTCTCCATCTCAGCGCCTCACTCCCTTTCAACGTCTCAGCGGTTCAAACCCATTTGCCTCGCCCGCCGCGCGTGGCTATATTTCGGAAACAGTATAAAATTGGCTTCTGCTCGCACGCACATCCTTACTCGTTGTAGATGGCCATATCAGGGTCACCTACAAAGGGGTTCATATGGAGCAACTCAAGCCAGAGTCTTTGGATTGGGCACTTACACACATACAGAGATTTGGTGACACAGATATTTTTCCTGTGCCATTTGAATACGAGGCGATTAAGCATAGTTGGAGTGGCCTCAGAGATAAGTTGGCAACAATAGACATAGCCGCTTATGAATGTCGCTCTCTACATAGGACACTTGTCCCTAAACCTAAGGGGGGCTATCGGGTTGCTATCCAACTTGACCCAATAGATGCCCTGATTTACACAGCTTCAATCTACGAGGCAGCGGATGTAATTGAAAAACAGAGAATTCCAGCAGAACAGAAGGTCGCCTGTTCTTACCGAGTTCAACCTGATGCCAAAGGACAATTATTCAGGACAACAAATGGGTGGAACGATTATCATGAGAAATCCCAATTGCTGGCCGAGTCAGGAAAATACAACTTTGTCGTTGTAGCTGATATTGCCGATTTCTATAATCAAATAAGCCATCACAGAATTGAAAATGCATTGGAGATAGCGGGTGTAACCCCATCCCGAGCCAAGAGCATTGAACGCTTCTTGGGAAACCTGACTGCCCTCCAATCTCGAGGAGTGCCGGTAGGCCCAACAGGCTCGATAGTATTGGCCGAGGCCTGTTTGAGTGACGTGGACTTATTCTTACTCCGAAAAGGGTATACTCACACTCGTTATGTGGACGATTTCCGAATATTTTGCATCTCCCGCAGTCAAGCCTATTCAGCCTTGCATGACCTCTCTGAGTATCTTTATACAGCCCATAGGTTAGCCCTTCAATCAGACAAGACAAAACCCTTGCCAGTAGAAAGCTTTCTCGAAGAGGAGCTATTCGACCCGCAAAAAGTGGAAGAGCAGAGAAAGAGGGATAAAATCAACGAAACTCTTGAGGCGATCTTCTTGTCGACGGGATACGTGATTACTGAAGATGACCTACCGCTGGTAGACATACAGCATGTTGTTCGAGAAAATCTCGTGGAATTATTTGCGGGTTGCTTATCAACCTTACCCCTACCACAAGGGCTTGCTCGTTATCTGCTTAGAAGAGGAGCAATACTGCGAACAGCTGTTTTGCAGGAGTTCGTTCTGAATAATCTTGAGGTCTTGTCCCCAGTATTTAGAGATGCCATGCTGTACCTACTAAGAACCTCACAAGCCAAGACCGCCACAAGGATTGGAAGCGCTCTGATCCATTTTGCAAAGACGTCAGACTTAGCATTTCTCCCATATCTTCGCATGTGGTTGTTGCACATACTAACGGAGAAATTTGCCATTGAATTTGGGCCCTCGATCACAGAACTGTGTGAAAACACAGGTGATAAACTTCGCGTTCGTCCTCGAGCTCTACTTGCCCGAGAGTTGCATCACATAGATTGGGTTCGCGTAGAAAAGGAAACATGGAACAACTATGGTTCGTGGGACAAGAGAGCTATCATCTGGTCAGCGAGGATATTACCCGAGGATGAGAGAAAATACTGGCTAAAAAACGTTGCAGGCGCTGGAGACCTGCTGGACGCAGCGGTAGCTAAAGCCGCAGCTGAATTGTAGGTAAGCCTCTATTTCCTCGCCTACACAACTTTCGCCACGAAGACGGAATTCGCTTTCAGCCCATCTATATTTGCCATAGTCGGTCCCAATGGAAGCGGCAAGTTAAATTTAGTAGATGCGGTGCGCTGGGGCTTGGCGAGCAATCCTTCGGCCTGCTCGCCAGGCCCTGCGCCAAATGCACCCCATGGGCCCATCGAATTGGCGCATGGTGAGACTCATTGTATGATTCTCGCTATGCCTAAGAGACGAGAAAGGCGCGCTGCGCCCACACATGATCGCCGCCCCGAGGCGTCCCCACAGGTTGACGGCGCGCCGGCCACGGTTCTGGTCGTGGACGACGAGCCGCACAACCTCGAGGTGGTGACGCATTTTCTGGAAGCCGAGGGCTTCCAGGTGGTCACGGCGGAGGACGGCGAGCAGGCCCTCGCCGTGGCGACGGGCGCGGCCCCGGACGTGATCCTGCTCGACGTGATCATGCCTGCCCCCGACGGCTTCGAGGTCTGCCGCCGCCTCAAGGCCGACCCGGCGACGGTTTTTATCCCCATCGTCATCCTCACCGCGCTGAAGAGCACTAAAGATCGCATCACCGGCGCGGCCGCCGGCGCCGACGATTTTCTCTCCAAGCCGTTTGACCACGTCGAGCTGGTGACGCGCGTCAGATCGCTGGTGCGCGTCAAGCGCCTCCACGACCAGGTTGAGGCCTACAGCCGGGAGCTGGAAATCCGCGTCGCCGAGCGCACGGCTGAGCTGCAGCAGGCGTTGACGCAGCTCCAGGAGTTCGACCGGCTCAAGTCGGAGTTCATCGCCAACGTCTCGCACGAACTGCGCACGCCGCTCCTGCACGTGAAAGGCTACCTGGACCTGCTGGCCAATGGCGCGCTGGGCGCCGTAACGGCGGAACAGCTGCAGGGGGCTGCCATCGCACAGGAGGCGGCGAGCCAACTGGACCGTGGGGTGCAGGATATCGTGGATTTCCGCGATTTTGGGGACCGGCGCTTCCATTTTGAACGAGTGGCCGTTGCGGATGCCGCTCAGGCGGCCAGGGAGGCGATCACGCCGTTTGCGGCGCGCCGGGGGGTGACGGTGACGCTAACGCTGCCGCCGGACCTGCCGCCGGTTTGGGCCGACCGCGCGGCGGTGGCGCGTGTGCTGCGCCATTTGCTCGACAACGCGGTGAAGTTCAGCCCTTCGGGCGGTGTGGTGCGGGTGATCGGCGAGGAACGAGAGGGCAGCGTCCGGATTGCCGTGCTCGATCACGGTGAGGGCATCCCCCCGGAGAAACTCGACCGCATCTTCGATCTCTTTTACCAGGCCGACGGCTCGACGACCCGCCGGGCGGGCGGCCTGGGACTGGGGCTGGCGCTCGTCAAAATGCTGCTCGACGCCCACGCGGCTCACCTACAGGTCGAGAGCGAAGTCGGTCGGGGCAGCACGTTTTATTTTGACCTGTCGGCCGCCGCGCCGTGAAAGGGAAAAGTCCTGGGCAGAACGCCCGATGAATGGGATGAGTAGAGACGTTCCGCGGCTAAAGCCCAGAATAGCTATTGGGGGGCCTCGCTCTTCCGCCGGGTTGCGCGCAGTTGCCCCAGGTGAACCCGGTCGTGATCGAGAATCCAGCCGACAATCTCGGCGAGGTGGGTGGGGCCGAAATAGGCGTGCCGCGCCGGGCGGGCCCATACGGCCTCGGGCTGCCCGGTGAGAAAAGCGTATAGCTCCTTGCGCGCGGCGATGAAGCCCTGCGAGGCCTCCGGTCCGGATTCGGATTGATAGTTCCGCTCAGCGGCCCACGGGTCGGCGTCAATGCCGACGAGGAAAGGGTTCTCGGAGTCGACGACGGTCTGGAGGCGCGGGAGGTGAATCTCGCGATCCACGTCGCGCAGGTGGCAGGCAATTTCCACGAGTGACCACTCGGCCTCGGCCGGCCGGGAATGCCAGGCGGCCTCCGTCAGGCCTTCCAGCGCGCCCAGCGCCGCCGCCAGGCTCCCCATCAAAAGGTAGGGCAGCGCCGTCGCCGGGGCAGGGGGCATGGCGAGAGTCGGAAGGGCCGTCTGCGCCCACTCCAGGAACGTATCCAGGTCACCGATGCCGGTGGGGTGCAGCCGGGTGCGGGAGACATCTGGCACGGCGCTTCCCGGAGGCGCGATCCAGAATTGCGCGACGCCAAGCTCCGCCGCCGGGACGATGTCGTCGCTCCAGTCGTTGCCGACGACGAGCACTTCCTCCGTCCGCCTCCCCAGGTGCGCCAGGATTTCGGCGAAGTATTCCGGGTGCGGCTTGGCGAAATGGCTGTTCTCGTAACTGGTGATGCGCGCGTAGGGAAAACCGTCAATCCCCGCCCAGCGCAGGCGTTCCTGAATAGCCGAGAGCGGGAAGAGCGGCGTCGTGGCGATGACGACCTGGTAGCCCTGCGCGAAGGCCCACTCCATCACGGCGCGCGCGGCGGGGAGGCGCGCGGTCAACCCGCGCAGTTCGGTGAAGCCGGTCCTGTAGAAGGTCTCGATGCGCGGCCGCCAGGCTTCCGCCTCCCAGCCGAGGGCGGGGTAAAAGCGGTCGGCAAAGACTGAGTCTAGAACCCGTGCCGGGTCGGCGTTGGCGAGCATGGCGCGCGTGCCGGTGAGCAGCTCGGCGATGAATTGTTCCGGGCGGACGTCGGCGGCGAAATGCCGCGTCAGCCGGTCAAAGTAGGCCGGGACGAATATCCCCAAATCGTTGCCCAGCAAGGTGTCGTCGAGGTCGAAGAGCAGGGCGCTGATCATGCGGGGCGAGGCGCGGGGGCGGGAGGAGGCCGGGAGTCTGGCTACTCGTCCACCTGGAGCTTAATTTCGTGGCAATGCCCGCAGCCCACTTCGGGTTCGGGCACGTCGGCGAGCGTTTTCGTGCAGGTGGCCGAGACGGCTACTTTGCGCCCCAGCCCGACCCATGTTTTGGCGACGCGCGCTTCCAGCACCAGGTGCGGACAGGCGTTGGCCCGGACGATTTTAGGGACCGGACAGTCGCGGCACAGCCCGGGCGTCCACTTCTCACTCGCCGCATTGAGCGCGATCAGACGGCACTCTTCGTGGTTGCGTCCGCGATAATAGTTCGCGTAGAAGAACTTGCACTCGAAGCCGGCGGGGGTGCGCATGGGAAGCGGGCGCGACGCACTGGGCTGGGTCAGGCGCGGGTCAGGTACTGCCCGGTCTCGGTGTTCACCCGGATCGTGTCGCCCACGTTGACGAAGAGGGGGACCTGGACCCTCAGCCCGGTCTCGGTGGTGACCATCTTGTTCGCGCCGGTGGCGGTGTCGCCTCTGACGGCCACTTCGGCCTCGACGACCCGGAGGTCAACCGCGGCGGGCAGTTCGACGTCGATCGGCTGGTCCTGGTAGAAGGTCAATTTGACTTCCAGGTTCTCTTTGAGGAAGCTCACGTTTTCGCCCAGCGTCTCGGCGCTCAACGGCGTCTGCTCGTACGTCTCGGTGTCCATGAAATAATAGAAGTGGCCGTCGGTGTAGATATACTGGGCGATGTGGTGGTCGAGCCGGATGTCCTGCACCCGGTCGCCGGACTGGAAGGTGCGCTCGGTGTTGACGCCCGTCTTGAGGTTGACCAGCCGGGTGCGGATGGTGGCGTTCCCCCGTCCAGGCTTGTTGTGGGAATAGTCCAGTACTTTGTAGAGCTGGCCGTCGAGCTCGAAGGTCACGCCTTTGCGAAGAGCATTCACGTCAATCATGTCAAAACTTCCTTTCAGTGACCCCCCGATTCAACAAACGGCGCAGGCTGAGTTGGACGGCCTGCGCACGCGGAGACATACGGGAAGGTCAGGCGCGATTATAACGGTATCTCTCATCCGCCGTCAATCCACTTGGCCGCCAGCGCGGGCAGTTGGGCCAGCGGGCCGATCTTCCGCGTGCAGGCGGGCAGCGAGTCGTAGAAGATGCGGCCATATTGTTTGGTGAGCATCCGCCGGTCGAAGATGACGACCACGCCCCGGTCGCTCTTGGAGCGGATGAGCCGCCCGAAGCCCTGCCGGAACTTGAGCACCGCCTCCGGCACGGTGTATTCGTCGAAGGGGCGCTCGAACGTCTCGGCGCGGGCGGCGACGATCGGGTCAGACGGGACGTCGAAGGGGAGCTTGACAATGACGAGCACGGAGAGCGCCTCGCCCGGCACGTCCACGCCCTCCCAGAAGCTCTTGGTGCCAAGCAGCACACCGCCGTCCGAGCTTTTGAACGAGTCGAGCAGCGTGGTGCGCGACGCGCCGTCCGACTGGTCGTACACCTCAATCCCGGCGCGGACGAGCGGGTCGCGGATGGCCTGGGCCGTCTGCTTGAGCTGGGCGTAGGAGGTGAACAGCACAAGCGCGCGGCCCCGCGTGGCCGTGCACAGTTTGACGAGGCCATGCTCGACCGCTTTCTGGTGTCCGGCCCTGTCCATCGGCTCGGGGATGTCGTTGACAAGGTAGAGCAGGGTGGAAGTCTCGTAGTCGAAGGGCGAGCCGACGGCCATCTCGTCGGCCTCGTCGGCGTTCAGGCGGCCTTTGATGTAGTGGAAGTCGCCCGCCGTCGTCAGCGTGGCGGAGGTCATCACGACCGACTCCTTCGCGTGCCACAGGTATTTCTGCACCAGCGGGCCGACGTGCAGCGGCGCGGCGCGGAGCGAGGCGCGCTCGCCGTCGGACTTCACCTGCGCCCAGTAGATCGTCAGCGGGTCGGGCTTGAAGACCAGGCCGGTGACTTTCTGGACGATGTCGTCGCAGCGGCGGCTCGCCGCGTTCGCCGCCGAAGCCAGGTCTTCGCGCTCGGGGATGTCAAAGTCCTCCAGTTCGTCCAGCCCTGCGCCGAGGTGATACAGGGACTTCGCGACGGCGGTCAGCGTTTCGCCCAACTGCTCCCACTGGATTTCGATGTGCGCCCAGGGCGGCAGAGTGCGCGTGGCCGGGATGATGCGCTCGGTTTGGCCGTATTCGCTGACGGGCTGCCCCTCGCGCAACTCTTCCATGAAGGCCGCCACGGCTTCGAAGAATTGGCGCGTGATGGCGAGCGCCGTGGTCGCGTGATCGTAAGCGTTGTTCACCTCCGCGTCGAGCGCGGCGTATGCGTCCGGCGGGAGCGCGTCGCGCGTGTTCGCGAGTATCTGCCCCAGCAGGCCGGCGTTTGGGCCGCCCAGGTCTTTCAACTGACGTTCCAGGTCCGGTCGGCTCAACTCGAAGCTCAGGCCATCGGTCGTCGCGGCTTCGAGGTGGTGGGCCTCGTCCACCACCAGATAGCGGTATTCCGGGAGGACGCGGTTCTCGGCGGCAATGTCCGCGAGCAGGAGCGCGTGGTTGACGATGACGATGTGCGCGGCCTCGGCCGCCCGGTGGGCGCGGTAAAACGGGCAGACGCCGCCCATCTTCGACTGGCACATATCGGCCGTGCAGCCTTCGTCCTCCGCCGACAGCCGCAGCCAGGCGCCGCGCTCATTGGGGCCGAGCGAGAGTTCGGTGGTCTCGCCCGTCTCTTCCATCTGGCGCAGCCACACCAGCACTTTCGCCAGCACGCGCATCTCTTCGGGCGTCTTCGGGCGGTGGCGGCGCAGGTTGTCGAGGCGGCGCGGGCAGAGATAGTTGCTGCGGCCCTTGAGCACCGTCGCGCGGAAGTCAACGCCCAGCGTGGCTTGCAAGTCAGGGATGTCTTTATGGATGAGCTGGTCCTGCAGGTTGATGGTGTTGGTTGAGACGATTACGCGCTCGTTGTTTTGCGTGGCCCAGTACGCTGCCGGGATGAGGTAAGCCAGGCTCTTCCCGGTTCCCGTTCCGGCTTCCGCCATCAAATGCCGCCCTTCGGAGAACGCGCGGGCCACGACGCGCAGCATTTCCACCTGCTCGGAGCGGTGCTCGTAATTGGGGAAATGCCTGGAGAACGACCCGCCCGGCTCCAGCACCGCCGCGAGCTCGTCCACGTCGAGCGGCGTTAGTGCGGCCTTGCGCTGCAGCGGGCGCTCGTCCCGCCCTGACTCGCCGAACAGCGGACCAACCGCGCCCCGACGCGCCTTGCGCGCCCCTACTCTTTCTTTCGCGCGCGCCCGCAGGGCCTCCTCGAAGATCAGCCCCGCGCCCCAGGTGATCTCCTCGCCCAGCTGGACGATCTCGGCCAGCAAATCGAGGGGCAATTCCATCGCCTTGTGGACGAGCGCGCGATAGACTTCCATCGTCACGCGGCAATCCACGCTGGCGCGGTGCATGGTGCCCGGCGGGGTGAGCACGCCGATTTCTCTGGCTAACGCCCCCAGATTGTAGCGTACGGCGGTGGGCAGGAGGACCGAAGCCAGATCCAGCGTGTCGAGCGCGTCGTTGTAACGGAGCGCGCGTTTAGCGCGGAGAAAATCCAGGTCAAAACTCACATTGTGCCCGAGGACGGGCGCCTCGCCGACGAACTCTTCCAGTTCCGGAAGCACTGCGCTGATCGGCGGGGCTTTGACCAGCATCGCATCCGTGATGCCGGTGAGCTGGGTGATGTGCAGCGGGACTTTGCGCCCCGGATTGATGAGCGTGGAAAACTCTGCCTCGACCCGGTCGCCTCTGAACCGGATCGCGCCGATCTCGATGATGGCGTCACGGCCCGACTCGAGGCCGGTGGTTTCGAGGTCGAGGGCGACGAGGGTCTTGGCCATAGAGGATGAAGACGCAGAGATTGCTTCGCAGGATGAATTGTGTGGAAGGCAGGCGGATTATATCATGTGCGCGTTGGGCGCGACCCTCGCCCCCATTGCGAAAAGCGTATGGTATCATTCCCGCCCGCAGACGCCAAATCGCGCCGGAGATCGTATGTCAATCCAGACTCCAGAGTGGGTGAAAGACGCCATCTTCTACCAGATCTTCCCCGACCGGTTCGCCAGGAGCGACCAGCTCGAAAAGCCGCGCCATCTCGAACCCTGGGACGCCCCGCCCTCGACTTACGGCTACAAGGGCGGCGACCTGCTTGGCGTCGTCGAGCACCTGGACCACATTCAAGACCTCGGCGCGACGGCGATCTACTTCTGCCCGATCTTTCAGTCGGCCAGCAATCACCGCTACCACACTCACGACTACTATCAGGTGGACCCGCTGCTCGGCGGCAACGAGGCCTTCCTGATCCTGCTGAACGAGGCCCACCGGCGCGGGATGAAAATTATCCTGGATGGGGTGTTCAACCACGCCTCGCGCGGCTTCTTTTACTTCAACGATATCCTGGAGAATGGGCGGCACTCTCCCTACCTTGATTGGTTCAACGTGGACGAATATCCGCCGAACGCCTACGACCTGATGCGCCCGCCGGGCTACGCAGCCTGGTGGGGTCTGCACGCCCTCCCCAAGTTCAACAGCGACAATCCGCAGGCGCGCGAGTATCTCATGCGCGTGGCCGAGCATTGGCTCCGCCTCGGCATTGACGGCTGGCGGCTGGACGTGCCGGGCGAGATTAAGACCGAAGGGTTCTGGGAAGAGTTCCGGCGCAGGGTCAAGGCCATCAACCCGGAGGCTTACATCGTCGGCGAAATCTGGGAGGCCGCCGTGCCTTTTCTGCGGGGCGACCGCTTCGACGCAGTGATGAACTATCCCTTTGCCGAGGCGACGCTGGCCTTCTGTGGCGGCGCGCGCATCAACCCGAAGATGGCAGAGGGCAAGGGCTACAACCCGGCTAGGCGCCTCGACGCCAAAGGCTACGGGGACCGGATCGAATGGCTGCTCGGCTTGTACCCGTGGGAGATCCAGCTCGCCCAGCTCAACCTGCTCGACAGCCACGACGCCGCGCGCGCGATCACACTCGCGGGCGGAGATGCGCCGACCGTCCACCTCGCCACGCTGCTGATGATGACCTACCCCGGCGCGCCGAGCATCTACTACGGCGACGAGATCGGCCTGGAGGGCGGGCTGCCCGATCCCGACACACGCCGCCCGTTCCCCTGGGACAGGCCGCAAATGTGGAAGCGCGACGTCCTGGCCTATCACCAGGAACTCGCCACCCTCCGCAAGGCGCACCCGGCCCTGCGGCGCGGGACCTATCACCGCCTGCACGCGGACGCAGAGCGCGACGTTTACGCCTTTGGGCGGAAGCTGAGCGACGAGGTGATGCTCGTGGCCGTCAACGTCGCCGAGCACGCGCGGTCAGCCCATATTCCACTTGACGATCTGCTGGCCGAGGGGGCGACGCTGAAAACGCTCTACGGCGGGACGGACCATCATCAGGTCGCCCACAAAAAGCTCCGGGTCATGCTGAAGCCCCGGAGTGGGGTCGTCCTGCGCGCCAGCGGCTCAACTGCGCAATGACCGGAAACGGGGATCGTTAGCCAGCGTCAGCCGCAAGCCCTCGGCGAGGCTGACTCTGGGACGGAAATTCAACTTCTTTTCGGCGAGGGAGAGGTCGGCGCACATGCGGGAGACGCCCCCGCTCTCCGCCTTGCTGAAAATCGGCTCCACGCGCGCCCTGGTCGCGTCGGCCACCAGGCGAGACAAGTCTTTGACGCTGGTCCCCCGCCCGCTGCCGACGTTGATCACCTGGCGGTCCACCGTCTGCGCCGTCGCAGCCGCCGTCATGGCCTCGATCACGTCGTCAACATAGACGTAGTCGCGAGTCTGAGAGCCGTCGCCGTACGCCACCAGCGATCCGCCCGCGAGCGCCTGCCGGAGGAAGCGAGGGATCACCGGGCCGTGCGAGGCCGGGAGGGGCTGCCCCGGCCCGTAGGCGTTGAAGACCCGCAGGGCTACCGTCTCGATGCCCCACAGCGCGCCGATGGTGCGCACGTAATACTCCGCCGCGAGCTTGCTCACCGCATACGGGCTGCGCGGGTTGGGCGGGAGCGCCTCGTGCAGCGGTTGGGTGGCCTGCTCGCCGTACACCGCCCCGGACGACACGAGGATCACCCGGCGCACTCCCGCGTCGCGCATCGCCTCCATCACGCTCACCGTCCCGCCCACGTTCACCGCGTTATATTCGCGCGGATACAGCACCGATTCGGGGACCGAGACGCGCGCCGCGAGATGGTACACGCACTCCACGTCGTGCAGCAGCGTCCACAACTTGGGCCGGTCGTTCACGTCGCCGCGCGTGAACAGCACCTGAGGCGAGAGCCGCGCGGGGTCTCCGGCCGAGAGATCGTCCAGGCCGCGCACCGAATGCCCGGTCCGCGCCAAATGATTCGCCAGCGCCGATCCCAGAAAACCCGCCGCTCCTGTCACGAGAAAATTCATACGCAGTGCTCAAATGAAGAATGGGGGACAAGATTATAGCATGGGCGCTGCCCAGCAGATTTCGAATGCGGAGTGACTTTCGCTCGATTGTGATTCATCGCCCAATCAGAGTATGATGCGCCCATGTCCCGTTGGATTCGCATCGGCGACCTCGCCCTGGCGTATCTGGGTTGGGGAGTCTTCGCGCTGGCGCTGGCCTTCATCCTGGCCAAAGACGCCTCGGTCGCGCTCGACACGCCCGCCCGCGTGCGCGCCTACATTCGCGCGGTCGAGTTTGATTTCGTGGACTGGACGCTCGACGCGCTCGGCTTCAAGGCCCGCCAGTCAAGCGTGGACGAGCAGGCGTTCCTCTCCAACCGCGACCAGACGCGCCGGGTGCGCGACTATTTCGATCTGATCTTCCGGCTGGAAGGCGTGCGGCGCGAGATCGAGAAGCAGTACGCCGACCCGGCGGTGAAAGACCCCGCCGCCGAGACGGCCGGGCTGCGCGCGATGGAAGCCGACCTCCGCGCCCAGGCGGGGAAACTGCAATCCCTCGCGGAATCCATCCTCCAGGAGCAGATCTCGGTCATCCTCGCCGAGCAGGGGCTGGTCCTCGGTGGCCAGCCGGTCCCCCCCGTGTCATTTCATTTCACTGCGCTGCCCTACGCGCTGATCGTCTCCCCGCGCGCGGCGATCCGGCAGGACGCCAACCTGGACGTGAGCGGCGACCTGACGCTCGAGCAACAGGTGGCGCTCGAGGAGCGCGTCGCGCGCGAGCTGGACGTGTCCACACTCATCGTCGGGCTGGGCGGCATCGGCACTTACCCGACGATGGTGCTGCAGCACAGCGACCTCAACTGGATTGTCTCGGTGACCGCGCACGAATGGACGCACAACTACCTGACGCTGCACCCGTTGGGCCTCAACTACGAGACTTCGCCCGAGCTGCGCACGATGAACGAGACGACCGCCGAGATTGTCGGCGATGAAATCGGGGCGATGGTGATGAAGCGGTATTATCCTGACCTTGCGTCCCCGCCGTCCCCGTTTCGAAACCTCCTGCGGCGCGAGCAACCCGCCGGGCAGACTCGGCGCGCGCCGGACTTCGAGTTCCGGACGGAGATGCGCGCCACGCGCGTCCGGGTGGACGAGTTACTGGCGCAGGGCAAAGCGCCGGAGGCCGAGGCTTACATGGAAGAGCGCCGCAAGTTCTTCTGGGATCACGGCTATCAGATCCGCAGGCTTAACCAGGCCTACTTCGCCTTTTACGGGGCGTACGCGGCAGACGGGGGCGCGCCGGGCGCGGACCCGGTCGGCCCGGCGGTGCGCCTGCTCCGCCGCCGCAGCCCGAACCTCAAGTATTTTCTGGACACTATGGCGTGGTTTACGAGCTTTGAGCAGCTGAAGGGAGTTTTGGGACTTAGTAATCAGTGATCAGTAATCAGTGAGCGCCTGATCACTGATTACTATCACTGTCCTCTACCACGCGCTCAAAATCCCCGCGAGCAGCGCCGCGCGTTGCGGCAGGCTGGCGACGACGACGTGCTCCCGCTCCGAGTGCGCGCCGTTGCCCAGCGCCCCAAGGCCATCCAAAACCGGGATGCCGAGCGGGGCCACGAAGTTCGCATCCGACCCGCCGCCAGTTCCTCCTTCCCCAATTTTCATCCCCAGGGTCGCCGCAATCGCCTGCGCTTTTTTGAAAGTCGTCATCATCCGCTCGTCGCGCGGCATGGGCGGGCGGTTGAGGCCGCCTTTCACCTCCAGCGAAGTCCCCGGCAGCACGGGGGTGAGCGCGCGCATCCATTGGGTGATGCGCTCCGCTTCCTCCGGGGTCATCACGCGCATGTCCACGCGAACACGAGCCTCGTCCGGCACCACGTTCGGGCGCGAGCCGCCGCCGATGACGCCGACGTTGACCGTCGTGCCTCTTTCGTAGTCGGTGAGCTTCTGCACTGCGAGGACGTGGTGGGCGATCTCCTCAATCGCGTTCCGCCCGGTCTCGTGGTTCGTCCCCGCGTGGGCCGCCTTGCCGCGCGCGACGATCTCGAAATCGCCCACACCCTTGCGCCACGTCTTAAGCGAGCCGTCGGGCAGGCACGGCTCGAGACACAGCGCCAGCGCCGCTTTTTTCGCCAGCCGTTCGATGACTGCGCGGGAATAAGTGCTGCGGGTTTCCTCGTCCGAGGTGAACAGGGTTGTGATCGGGCGCGCAGGCCACTCGCCTATGTCTTTGAACGCGGCCAACACGGTCAACGCCAGCGCGATGCTGGCCTTCATGTCCACCACGCCCGGCCCCATCACTTTGTCGTTCACTTCCCGCCAGGGTTGGCGGGCCAGCGTGCCCAGGCCAAACACCGTATCCATGTGGCACAAAACCAGGAGGCCCTCTTCGCCCTCGCCCCACTGGCCGATGACGTTGTCGCCGACGGCGGTCTGCGCGTCAATCGTCACCGCCGCCCCGAGGCGGCCCAACTCCCCGGCGACGACAGCCCCGAGCCGGTCCACCGCCGCCTTGTCGGTGGACGGCGATTCAATTTCGACCAGGCGTTTGAGCAGGGCGACCATCTCGCCCGTTCGACCGGCAAAATCAGTGATTGAGAGCATGGTCTAGCCTCCAGGAGCCGAACTTATTCAAGTACATAACGCGGATAAGTCTGCTTGGCGCGCTCGGCTTCGCGCAGGTCAATCTCGACGGTGACGAAGGCGCGCTCGCGCGAGGTCAGGCCCAACACCTGACCATCCGGGCCGACGATCCAGCCTTGCCCGCCCAGGTCGGCCGCGCGCCCGGCGGGGTTGACGTGATTGGAGGACAGGCAGAACGCGCCCGAGGCAATCGCCGCTACGCGCCCGCCCGTCAGCCACTTCTCGACCGTCCCCTTCTCGGTCGCGCGCGGGTTGGCGATGATATGCGCGCCCGCCCTGCCGTAAGCCCTGGCGCGTTCCATGAACCAGAGATCGGTGCAAATCTGAAAGCCGATTTTCGCGCCGTTGCTCTCGATGGGGGTGAACTGGCCGTCGCCACGCTGATACCACGACGCCTCCCAAAACCCATCTTCGTCCGGCAGATAGTATTTGACGTGGGCCGCGCGGTAGCCCACCCCCGCCTCCCAGACGAAACCCTCGTTGAGCCGCTTCTCGCCGCGGTTCACGGGGCGCGAGCCGAGGACAACCGCCGGCGCGAGTTCCAGTAAATGCGCCTGCCAGGCGTCATGCGCGGCGATCAGCGCCTCCCAGATCGCCCGGTCGAATCGCCGCCGCCACGCGAACCAGGGGTAAAAGGGCATTTCGGGCAGGAGCACGAGGTCGCTGGCCTCCGCCCGGACGTGCGCCGCGAGCCGCTCCCAGTCGCGCGCAAACTCCTCCGCGTCGTCGCCCAATTCGCAAACGGTGACTTTCATACGGAACAAAAACAACACCGCCCCTACGCGGCGGTGTTTCTCAGGCGGAGAGGGCGGGATTTGAACCCGCGATGGTGTAACCCATACGCGCTTTCCAGACGCGCGCCATAGGCCAGACTAGGCGACCTCTCCGGGCGAGCGAGATTATACCACGCCTATCCCGGGAACATCGTCTCCAGTAGTTCCGGGGCGTACCGCGCGGCCATGTCCGACGAGATCGAGCTGCTCCTGCAGATCTCCGCGTAGAGCTGCGCCGAACGGCGCGGGGAGCGGGCGAGCGTCTCCGTGTCCAGCGCATACAAGCCGAAGCGGTGCGTCCAGCCGCGCTCCCACTCGAAGTTGTCCACCAGCGACCAGTAAAAGTAGCCGCGCACGCCCCAGTTGAAGTTCACCGCCTTCCACAACTCGCGCAGGTGCGTCAGGATGTAGCGCGGGCGCATTCTGTCCGCCGCGTCGCCGACCCCATTTTCGGTGACGTAGATAGGCAGCCCCTGCGTGCAGGCCCACTTGAGCGCCTGGTAGAAACCGGGGGGATAAGCGGCTGTCCACTGGCCCTCGTCATCCGGCTCCGCATCCGGCGGAAACGAGCGGCGCGTGAACAACTCACCTGGGTTGGTCAGGTCAAACCGCGCCAGCTCGGCGGTATAGTAATTGAGGCCAAAATAATCCTGCGTCCCTTTCGCTTGTGGGACCCGGACGGAGGGGCCAAGCGCCTGCCGCAGTCTGCCAGTCTGGATGGCGTCGGGGAACAGGCCGCTGAAAAGGTTGAACTGCGTCCGCGCCGCCCAGGCGTCCGGCCTGAAGCCCGGATGCGCCGGCTCGATGGGGCGGACGTGGATCGCCAGGCCGACGCGCGCATCCGGCTGCAATGCATGAATGGCGTGGTACGCCGCCGCGTGCGCCTTCAGGATGTTCTGCGCGACTTGCGGGACCAGCCGCAGATCGTGTTTACCCGGCGGCCAGAGGCCTTTCAGCCACCCAAACATGAGGTAGACGTTCGGCTCGTTGATCGTGCACCACAGGCGCACGTGCTCGCCCAGCGCCTTCACCACTTTGCGCGTGTACCGCTCAAACAGCGTCACGGCCTCGCCCGTTTCCCAGGCAGCCCGCTCGGCGACCCACCGCGGATTGACGAAGTGATGGAGCGTGACGAGCGGCTCGAGGCCGCGCTCGCGCAGGCCCAGGATCATCTGACGGTAATGATCGAGCGCATCCTCGTCCCAGCGCGCGGGGGTCGGCTCGACGCGGCTCCACTCCACGGACATCCGCAGCGCGGCGTGCCCGTCCCCGGCAGCACGGTCAAAATCCTCGCGCCAGCGCCGGCCCTCCCACCAATCGCACGCCCGCGCGGACTTGTGCCCCTGCGCGATGCGCCCCACCCCCTGCTCCCACTCCCACCAGTCAGTATTCAGGCTGTTGCCCTCGACCTGATAACCGGCCGTCGCCGTCCCCCACAGGAAGCTTGGAGGAAAAGAATGTGTGGCTTCAGCCATTCAGTCGTCAGTAGACAGTCGCCAGTAGACAGAAGTTCCGCTATCAGCTATCTGCTACCCACTCACCGCCTGTCCCACATACTCCCTCAAGCCTGTGTCTCTGAACCCCACCGCCTCCGTCAGCCGGATGGAAGCCTCGTTGGATTCGGCGACGACGTAGAGCGGCGTGCGCCCGGAGTTGAGGAC
>Ga0209751_10001131_pt1 | contig 27716 bp, 32 predicted proteins | sample RifCSP13_1_FD_184019 | JGI IMG/M metagenome (GOLD analysis project Ga0209751, IMG submission 184019) | Soil microbial communities from Rifle, Colorado - Rifle CSP2_sed 13_1 (SPAdes) (version 2) | ecosystem: Environmental > Terrestrial > Deep subsurface > Rock core/Sediment | place: Rifle...
ATATTGGGCCTGGCCAAAAAGAGTTTGCACTTTGAGCTGCCGAGCGAAAAAGCTCTTATGGCGAGCGAGGCCCGCGAAGCTTATACGCGTATTCTGACTGCCCTTCTTCGAGAGTCGGTGCCCATTCTGGTATCCAGGCCAGGGACCCTAGCACGATAGCAGAGTCGTCAGAGACCGCGAGTCCTACCTAAATTACGACTTTAGATTGACAGTCTTCGGGGGAAGATGTAAGAAGCATCTTGATGGCAATATATCACTATAACCCTGTGAAAGGAAAAAAAGATGGCTGATCGACTAAGCGCGGTGCTCTCCGGATTAATGTTTTTCTCTTTTCTTGTGTTGAACGGTTGTGCTCCGCCTGCCACGACCAAGCCTGAGGTGACTTCCCCGTCTAAGCTTGCTCTGGGAAAAAAGTTTGACGGAGGCAAGCCTAGCAAGGTGCCAGCCAAGGTGCCGGCCGGTGAATCAAAAACGCCTTCGAGCCTTGAGGCGCTACGCCGGGGCGAGGCTCCAACCGGCGGTCCGCTGAAGGAGATCTATTTTGACTTTGATAAGTACGATCTCCGGCCGGATGCACGGACAAGCCTTAAGGCCAATGCCGGCTGGCTGAAGGGGAACCCTTCGGCGCAGGTAGATGTAGAGGGCCATGCAGACGAGCGGGGGACCAACGAATACAACCTGGCGCTTGGCGCGAAGCGAGCGCAGTCAGCCAGAGACTACCTGGTTACCTTGGGGATTGCAGCGGGCCGGTTGTCTACGAAAAGCTACGGCGAGGAGGTACCGGTGTGCCGGGAAAAGACGGAAGAATGCTGGAAGACGAACCGCCGAGACCGCTTTGTCGTCAAGGCTGGAAAGCCGGGTCTCTAGCTCTTGCTTGTAGGCGGCGTTTAACCGCGCTGCCCTGCATTTGAGATCCTTATCGGAAGGCTAGCCTAGCGAGCAGCAGGACAGTTTAAAGTCTCAGAAGGGGGTCGCTTAATCCTACCCATTTTCCGCTTGACAAGCAGTGAGTATTTAAAGTATAGGCCTTGAGTCGTATACCTGACATATGCCCCGAGTCGTAGATAAGCGTCTAGAAAAACCGGAGGTCAACATGAAAAGCCTACTTTCGTTCACTGTGGTTGCTTTATTGATCACGCTGGCGGCGCTCTCGTCCTGCGCGTTGCAGGAAGAGGCAGCACGTCCCGCGAAGCCAGCTCCAGTGGTTGAGGCAAAAGTTTCGCCTCCTGCGAAGCCTCCGGAGGTGAAAGTGAAGCCTGTGAAAGCTTCGGGGGACTTGGGTCTCCTGGACCTGGAAAAAAACTACCTGATCCTGGTTACCAAAGAAGGGAAGCTCATCACCGCAGACTTCACGGGCAAGACCAAGGTGCAAAGACTGGTGCCTCAACCAGCCAAGATGAGCGATATCAACCTTGGCCAGTCTGCCATAGTTACCTACGTGGCCAAGGGGAACAAGAATATTGCCCAGTCAGTGGAATACACAGCAAAGGCAACAAAAGGCGAATAAGGTAAATAAATAGAGGAGAAAAAAATGGCCAAACTTCTCAGTTGCGGAATCGTCCTTTTGGCGGTCGTCGCGGTTTCTCCGGCTGTAGCTCAGGAAAAAAAGGCGAAGCCTGTCAAGGTAACGGGGGACGTGGGTCTTTTGGACTTAGAGAAGAACTACATGATCGTGGTGACGAAAGAGGGGAAGCTAGTTACGGTCGATTTTGATCAAAAGACCAAGGTTACCAAGTATGTTCCCCAAGGAGCTAAGGTGAGCGATCTCGGCCTGGGACAAGCTGCGACGATCACCTATAGAAAAGAAGGGGACAAATCCGTTTTAGACGCCATCGAAGTCAAGATGAAAGCCACGAAGGGTGAGTAAAGGGCGGTTCGCTTCTTCGTCAGGCCGCAACGGTGAGGGCTTGGCTCCGTGGTCTAAGGCTCACGAACCGTCAAGGCTACGCGCCGAGGCTCTTTAGGGGCGCGCTAAAAGAGATGCGGGTTCCGTGTCCGGGGGAAGAGTTGATGGTCAGTGTTCCCCCGAGCTTTTTGATTCTCTCCTCCATGGTAATCAGGCCGTAGCCGTTGCGGCCGGTCACGGACTCAGGTTCGAATCCCACCCCGTCGTCCGCTAGCATTCCCTGGATTCGCCCGCCGACCTCTTGTAACTGGAGTTGGACCTGCGACGCCTGGGCGTGGCGCGTAATGTTCATCAGCCCTTCCCGCAAGACGTAATAAGTTTCCTCCTCGATTTCCGGTGGGAGCGTGAGTTCCTCCGGCTCGCTCTCTATGATCGCTCGCACGCTCAGCCCGTCGCGTAGAAACTTCATCTCTTCCCGAAGTTTTTCAATCAGCGTCCCCGGTATCCAGGCCACCGCCGCCTGGCCCGCGAGGAACCGGCGGATCTCGTCCATCGAGGCTCGAGTCGTCTCTTCCATCAGTTGAAGTTCGTGCGTGAGTTCGGTGGGAGAATCCATCAGGTGCCTGCGGCATGTCTCAAGGCGAACAGTCAAGCTTGCCAGAACCTGGAGTAAGCGATCGTGAAGTTCGTGGGCGATCCGCCGCCGCTCCTCCTGCGTCGCCACCTCATTGGCGGTTTTGTAAAGGGCCATGAGTTTTTGGTTCTGCTTTTTTTCGAATTCGCTGATAAAGCCGAAGATGTAGGCCAGTACCAGGAGGTAGATGCTACGGATGATAAAGGTATCGATTCCCAAGGGGTTTGCTTGAACAATGGAGAAGCGGATGAAGCCGTACGAGGCGACTCCGATTAACGCCACGATTAGCCCCCCTTTGATGCCATAGCGCGAGCCAGCCGTGATGACGGGAAAGAGGTAAAAAGCGAAGAAAGGGGTTCGCGAGCCTCCGGTGGATAACACGATCAAGGAGATCCATAAAAGATCGAGGCACGTCGTCAGGAGCCCGATCTTATGAGAGTGAAACCTGTTTCCTCGGATGAGAATGACAATGAGCAGGCTGTAGATGAAAAAGGAAAAGAGAGAGATGTGAGAGAGTAGAGGGAAACTTGCCAATCGTTGCGGGTTGAGCTGAATGACGAGAAGGGCTGCAAGGGAAAAACCGAACCTAACCCACGCCAGGACTCGTTCTTTTTGCCAGAGCCACTGCTCTTCCGGGGTCATGGTTTGCCTCTCCAAAGGCGCACGGGCTGTCTCCGACAACCCCCCAACCGCCTTGGTTAACGCTCCTTCTCGGTCCTCTGTGGTAAAGGCGACGAAGCTTCGCCGTGCCGACCCATGATGAGGAGCGCAGCCTTGAAGCGGTTGTTCACTTTAAGCTTGTCAAAGATATTGGTCAGATGCGTCTTGACGGTCTTTTCGCTGATGAAGATCCTTTTTCCGATCTCCTCGTTGGTCAGACCTTCCGCCACCAGCCTCAAGATTTCTAGCTCCCGCTTAGTTAAACTTTTGATCGCATCGTTGGCCGGTTCGCTCTCATAGGAGACGGACTGCGTTTGAGCAATCTCTTCGAAGGTGTCAGCGGAAGGCAGCTCCTTGTCGATCCAGAGGCCGCCTCCATGAACGGTTTTGATCGCCTGGAGCAGCGTGAGAGAGGAAACGCCCTTGAGGACGTATCCTTTGGCTCCTCCCTTGGCGGCATTGAGGATGTTTTCGTCCTCGGAAAAAGCGGTGAGCACCAGCACTTTGGTCGTGGGGTTTCTATCCCGCACCTCAAGGAGAGTTTGGACCATGTCCCCTTTGGGCATCTTGAGATCGAGCAGCAGGACGTCTGGCTTGGTTCGTTCCACAACTTTGGCGACCTCATCTCCCCGAGAGGCCTCTCCCACCACAAACACATCCTTTTCGAGAGACAGGATCCGCTTCAGTCCTTCGCGGAAAAGGGTGTGGTCGTCCGCAATGACGACTTTGATCGGGACCATATTACTGTCCTCCCTGACGGCGGCCGTAAACTGCGGGTAAGATATCCCAAAATTGAGCCGAAAGCCAACGGGTTTGTATCGGCTTCGCTTTACTTCTGCCGCTACGACCGGAGTCCTACAAAATGTCTTGCAGCGACTGTCGCGAAGCAAAAAACCTACCTTTTTCGTATTGCACAGGTTCTGCTCCAGGGTTATTTTCCCACTGAAAAGGCGACTAAAGGAGGAGCGACTATGAAGCGCAGGTCGGTGTTCGTGGCTGTAGCTCTTTTACTTTCCTTGAGCTTGGCATTGCCGTTGATGGCTCAGGAGAAGAAAAAAGCCGAAAAGGCAAAGGGAGATGTAGGGCTGTTGGATCTGGAGAAGAATTACATGATCCTGGTTACCAAGGAAGGCAAGCTCATAACGCTGGACTTCAATGACAAAACTAAGGTGACGGCGTTGGAGCCCAAAGACGTCAAGATGAGTGAAGTGGGCCTGGGCTCGTCCGCGGAGGTGGAGTACCAGGGCAGCGAGGACAAGAAGATCGTTACTAAGATGCAGTTTATTCGAGCCAAGGGCGGCGAATAACCCGCCGACTGCCGTCTAGTTTGTAAAGTCGGGGCCTCTTCTTGCTTGGAGGCGCGCCCCGACTTCTTTTCCCAACCCGCACGGAAAATTTCCCTCGAGCCTCCGGACCTTGCCTCAAGAGCCTTCTTTCATCTATAGTGTCCCCCCATCAGCCGGTAGATCTGTTAGGAGGGCGTATGAGCGACTCTGAGTTTACCTTGCAGGGAGGACCCAAGGCCTTTGTCCAGATCTGGCGCAAGGTCATGTTGGATCCGCGCAATTTTTATCGGGAGGTGCCGACCTCCGGGGGCTTCGAAAACCCTTTGATCTTCTTGAGCATTTGCGGGCTCGTTTATTTCGTCCTCAAGGTCATTGTGAGCGGATTGGGCGACGGTGTAGATGCGTTGTTTCTGATCGTTCTGACCTACATCTTCGGGCCTGGCATCTTGATGCTGGCCTGCCAGTTTCTCTTCCAGGGGGAAGGGGACTATGAGGGGACATTGCGCGTATGCGCGTATGCGGGCGCCTGTCTGGCTCTGGCGTGGATTCCCGTCTTGGGCGTATTCGCGTACTTGTACGGCTTTTACCTCATCTTTCTCGGGACGGAAAAAAGCCACAAGCTAGACACGACTAAAGCCGCCATCGCCACGCTGATCGCCGTCTTGGTAACCGCGGCTATTTTGTTTTTCGTTCTGGGGGAAGAACGGATACGCCGTCCGCTTTTCTAGGGGCGATGGGTTGGGCCGGAATGGTTGTCCGGAAGCAGAGAAACGCGGGGGATACGGTTAGAAGTTTTCCTCCTCGATATCTGTGATGGCAAGCTTGCGGTAGCTTCTCTCGTCTTCGAATTTCTTCTGCAACTTGTTTTCCCGCTCCATTTCCTCCTGGCACTTCACGCACAAGCGCGTAAAGGGAAGCACCTTGAGGCGTCCGAGCTGAATCTCACCCTCACAATTATCGCAGCCGCACTCACACATCCCGTAGGTTTTGTCTTTAATCCGCTGCAAGGCCTCCTCGATGGCGAGCAGCTTCTCTCTTTCCCGATCGCTGAGGATGAAGTTGATTTCTCGGTCCCTCTCGTCGCTCGCGAGATCGTAGGTATCCCGCCCCTCGTCTTTGCTGCCCTCGGTCTCTTCTTTGACCCGTTCCTGGATCTCTCGGAGCAACTGCTTTTTGGTTTCGAGCAGTGTTTCCTCAGCCTTCTTCAGGAACTCTTTTCTCACTTTGGCATCCTTACGGGGATCAGATTTAGGCATCTAGTATCTCACCAATTAAATCGTAGTCAAGTCCTTGCGTTATTTTTACTTCCACCAGATCCCCGGGCCGGCACGCCGTCCCGGATTTTGTCCGGGCCGGGCTTGGGTCGACGTAGACGACCCCGTCCACTTCCGGAGCATGAGCCTGCGTTCGGCCGATGAACCGAGCCGTCTCAGGATCGAACCCGTCTATGATAACCCGGTGCATCGTGCCGATCAAGGCCTCGTTTTTACGCCGCGAGATGTCCGCCTGCACCTCCATGAGCTCCTGCCAGCGCCGTTCTTTGTCCTCCTCGGAAATCTGGCTTTCCATCAGTGCCGCTGCTGTTCCTTCCTCTATTGAGTACTTGAACACTCCCAAGCGATCGAATTGCGCCTCCTGAACGAAATCCAGTAGTTCCTGGAAGTCCTCTTCGTTTTCTCCGGGGAAGCCCACAATCAGAGACGTGCGCAGGGTAAGCTGGGGGATAGCCTGTCGTAGCCTAGCCAGCGCTTCGCGCACGGCGCTGCCGCTTTTTCCACGCCGCATCCGCCTCAGAATGTGCGCGCTGACATGTTGGAAGGGGATGTCCAGATACTTGCAGATCTTCTCGTTCTCGCGGATCAAGCTCAGCAAGGACTCGTCGAGAAAATTCGGATAGGCATAGAGAAGCCGAATCCACTGGATGCCAGTCACCGAAACGAGTTCTCGAAGCAGACCGTAGAGCGTTGTGCCGTCGCGACGCTCCCGCCCGTAGGCGGTGAGGTCCTGAGCGATCAGGTTGATCTCTTTCACCCCGTCTTCGGCCAGCGACCGCACTTCTTCGACGACGGAGCCGATCGGACGGCTTCGATGGGGACCGCGGAGCTTGGGAATGATGCAAAAAGCGCACTTGTGGTCACAGCCTTCGGACACCTTCACATAGGCCCAAAACGATGGCGTTGATCTTCGCCGCGGGGTGGCGTGGTCGTAAAGGTAGCTGGGAATCCCGACGTAGTGCCGTCTCTGGTTTTGCTGATGCTCTTGGAGAATTTCTACGATCCGCGGGACCTCCCCGGTGCCAATGAAAAGATCTACTTCCGGGAGCTCGCGCATCAGCTCTTCGGAATACCTCTGGGAAAGACAGCCGGCGACCACTAGGGTTCGCAGCTTGCCCTCCTCTTTCAGGCGCGAGACCTCCAGGATGGCATCGAGCGATTCCTCCTTGGCCGCATCGATAAAACTACAGGTGTTGACCAAGACGATTTGGGCGTGCGAAGGCTCCGAGACCACCTCGTAAGGTCCCTGTCGTAGAAGGCCCGCCATCACCTCCGAGTCCACCAGGTTGCGGGCGCAGCCCAGGCTGATAATGCTGATCTTTTCCCTCATCGGTTAAGATCCTAGTTCCACTACGTCCACGCCGTCGGGAACCTGCAGGCGAAAGAGAGAGTCTTTTAAGCCTATCCCCTTTCTCGTGTTGGAAAAGCGGACCGTCGTGACGTTGCCTACGGCGTCGCGGACGCGCGCCCAGAGGACATCAAAAACTTGCCGGTCGACTCCGAGCTCAACCTCACCGAGTCCCGACTGCTCTCCCTTCGGTCTAAGCTGCAAAACGTAATGCCCCTTTTCCTGTCCCTTCAGCGTCACCTTGAAATCCCGTTTCAGCTCGCCCAACCCGAGCAGAAAGGAGAGTGGAATAACCGAGCGGAAAGCGTTTTGAAGCGGGCTCTTGATGATCTGGGACTGCTCAGGCTGATAGAGGTAGAGATTTTTGCCGTCTGCCAAGACCCATTGGCCCTTGGGCTCATCATAACGCCATAGCATCTTTCCCGGTCTTTTGAAATAGACTTTGCCCCAGGCCTTGAGGGTTCGGTTCAGGGCCTTTACTTCTGTCTCTTGCCGGAAATCCGCCTCAAAGTCCCCCGCGGTATCGTAGCTCCTCTGCAAACGGTCGACGACGACCGCTTCGCGTTTCGGCTCATCCTTTTCCGACGTTGCTCCCGGTACGGTGCCGGTAACACAGAGGAGCCACAGGAGCGGCACCGAGAAAATCCACGCTCGCCTTTTATCCATCCACCTTCCGCGCATAGACCTCTCTTGGCTTACCCGCTTCCGCAGGTCCGACCACTCCGTCTCTCTCCATTTGCTCGATCATCCGTGCCGCCCGGTTATAACCGATGCGGAGCCGTCTCTGGATCATGGAGATCGAGGCCTGCTGCGTCTCGGTCACCAGCTCCACGGCCAGATCGTACATCTCGTCATATTCGTCGTCCACATCTCCTGTCTGGATCTCCTTTTTGGTGCTGAAGACTTCGGGTCGGTAGCTCGGCTTTGCTTGCTGCCTAATGAACTCGACAACCTTACGGACCTCCTGATCCGACACATAGGCGCCGTGAATCCGAGTGATCCGAGCGGTCCCGGGAGGCAAAAAGAGCATATCGCCATCACCGAGCAGCCGTTCCGCACCGATGGAGTCCAGGATCGTTCGGGAATCGACCCGAGAGGTGACCTGGAACGAGATTCGAGCGGGAAAATTGGCCTTGATCAGTCCTGTAATGACATCCACCGACGGGCGCTGGGTCGCCAAGATCATATGGATCCCAGCGGCCCTGGCCTTCTGAGCCAGCCGTGTGATGTACTCCTCAATATCCCGGCGGACGGACATCATCAGATCAGCCAATTCGTCCACGACGATGACGATACGAGCAAGGTGTTCATGCCGTAAAGGCTTTTGCTCCTCAAGGTTTCCACCTATCTCGCCGTTCTCTTCACCCTGGTTCTGTTCCTTCTGATCGATGACACGCTTCTTCAATATTTGGTTATAGTGATCGATATTTCTTGCTCCTTTGTCCTTCATGAGCCGATAGCGGTAGTCCATTTCATCCATGGCCCAGAACAAGGCAGATGCAGCTTTTTTTGGATCGGTAACCACGGGAACCAACATATGGGGCAGATCCTCAAAGACGCTGAGTTCAAGCATCTTCGGATCAATCATGATGAATTGCACGTCTTGCGGGGTCGATTTGTAAAGAATGCTTAAAATCATCGCGTTGAGCGACACAGATTTTCCGGTTCCGGTGGCGCCCGCAATGAGAAGGTGGGGCATACGAGCTAGATCTGCCAGGTAGGGAAACCCAGATATAGCCTTTCCTAATGCCAGGGTGAGCTTCGACTCGGCATTTTGGTAATCATCGCTCCCAATGACCTGCTGAAGAAAAACTTTCTCGCGCCGTGGATTAGGTATTTCGACGCCCACAACAGACTCTCCGGGGATCGGGGCCAAAATCCTCACATTTAGCGCGCTCAACGCCATTGCCAAGTCATCCGCAAGGGTGACGATCCGTCTTACTTTAACCCCTGCAGCGGGCTCGAATTTAAACATCGTGATAACAGGTCCAGGGTGCACACTTTTCACCTGTCCTTCGACACCCAAATCGGTCAGTTTCCTTTGCAGAGTCAGTCCAATCGCGTTGAGAGTTTCGTTATTGATCTCCACATGCTGGCCATCCGGAGGATCTAATAGTGACGGGGAAGGAAGCATATAGCCTTGGCCTATTTCGGGAAGAGGAATTTGTTCTTGTGCGGGGGTGGGTTTTTTCTTTGGTTTCCTTGCAGGCTCGTCTTTTGCCGCTATTGCTTCTTTTACCTCCTCTTTGAGAATAATCGGTGGTGGGACGTATTCCCGTTGTTTTTTCCTTCTATTTTCCGCCTTTCTTTTTTCTCTCCATTCCTCTAGTTGCTTCATCATTGTTCTGAGAGAGGCAGTGACCCATTTTTGGCTTTTTCCGATTCTGGGTCGCACCCATTCCCATGACGTAACAAGGGAGATACGGAACGTGAACATTAGCGTGAGGAGGAGCACGGAGAACCCAACGGCGTAGGTACCTATGTCACCAATAAAATGAGGAAGTTTGTCCCCAGAAAGTGCCCCAACCGCCCCTCCCTTTTTTACCGCCTCATCTGATTTAATAATCAGACTGAAAAGCGTTGCCGAACTTGTAATAAGAAGAATAAATTGGATCAATCCGGATCCTAGTGCTTTTGCAAGTTGCAGACCCTTATAATAAGTCCAGCGGAACAGGCAGTAGGAGACTACGAACAGATAAAGCGGAACTAGATAGGCGGAGAGCCCGACTGCCTGAAGCAAAAGATCTGCTGTGTAAGACCCTATGGGTCCAATTCGGTTGTGTGTGGGATTAACGTTTCCGGAGGGAGTATTAATTGATTTATCGTGCGGATTGTAGGATAAAAGGCTTAAGGTGATAAGGAGGGCAAAAACAAAAATAATCACTCCCCAAATTTCACGAGTTAATCTAGAACTCCTTTCCATACTTCGGTCCACTCGAATCTCAGCTCTCACGTCTCTATGATAAAAGGGAGGATGACAGGCCGTCGCTCCAGGGTCTTGCTGAAGTAACGTCTGAGCGCCTTGCGCACCTCCTCCTGAAGCTCCATGGGATCCGTGCGAGTCTCGCGGTTGATGTTCTTCAGGGTTTCCACAATCACCTTCTTTGCCTGCTGCAAGACTTCCTCGCTCTCCTCGGCGCGCATGAAGCCACGCGAGACGAGGTCCGGACCAGCGACGATCTCTCCGGTCTGCTGGTGAATGGCCATAACGGCCAGGACCATACCGTCCTCAGATAGATGACGCCGGTCGCGGATCACGACGTCCTCGACATCACCGACACCTTTTCCGTCCACGAAAACTCTCCCGACCGAAACCGATTCAACTTTTTGGGCCTCCCCACTCCTGAACTCCAGGACGTCGCCGTCCTCCATAAGAAAGCAGTTCTCCGCCGGTACGCCTACGGCCTGGGCCAATTGAACATGGCGTACCAGGTGACGGTATTCTCCGTGGATCGGAATGAAATATCGGGGCCGGGTTAATTGGAGCATCGTCTTGAGTTCCTCCTGGCTTGCGTGGCCTGAGACGTGGATCTCCGAGACCTTTTCATAATGGACCTCGGCGCCGCGGCGATAGAGATGATTGATCAAGTTGGTGATCGTCTTCTCGTTTCCGGGAATAAATTTTGCCGATAGAACCACCGTGTCTCCCGGCTGAATCCGGATCGATCGGTGATCGTTTAAGGCGATCCGGTGCAGGACCGAAAGCGGCTCGCCTTGGCTTCCGGTGGTGAGAAAAGTGAGCCGGTCGGAAGGGAAATCCTGCCAGCGGTCACTCTCGGTCATGACCCCTTCTGGAAGGCGGAGATAGCCGAGATCCGAAGCGATCTGTGCGTTGTTGATCATGCTGCGCCCGCACAGAACGACGCGGCGGCCGAAAGATTCCGAGAGTTCGGTAACCTGCTGGATGCGGGGGATGTTGGAGGAGAAGGTGGCGACAAAGATTCTGCCGCGACTTGCCAGGAAGATCTCTTTCAGGTACTGTCCGACGACCCGCTCCGAGGGGGTATATCCTTGCCGCTCCACGTTGGTCGAATCGGAAAGCAGGAGCAGAACGCCTTTCTCTCCGTAGGAGGCGAACCTCTGAAAGTCGAAGAACTCGCCGTTCACGGGGGTGTGGTCGATCTTGAAGTCCCCGGTATGGAGTACCGTACCCAACGGGCTCTCGATCGCGAGGGCCAGACAATCCATAAGGCTGTGAGTCACACGGATCCCCTCAATCTTAAATGGCCCCAACTCCCACGGCCGGGCCGCCGTGATTTCTCTTAGGTCAGCGGACCTTTCCAGGCCGTGCTCGTGCAGCTTGTAGCGGAGCAGCCCGAGGGTGAGGCGGGTGCCGAAGACGGGCACGGGAAGCTGCTTTAAGATGTAGGGGAGGGCTCCGATGTGATCCTCGTGGGCGTGGGTCAAAACAATGCCGTGGAGGTTTTTCTTTTTTTCTAAGAGGTAGCTCACGTCGGGGATCACCAAATCGATGCCCAAAAGGTCTGGTCCGGGAAACATCAGGCCACAATCGACGGCGATAGCTGAGTCTCCCTGCTCCAGAAGCATCATGTTCAATCCGAACTCTCCTAGCCCACCCAGAGGGATCGCTCGTAGCGGTTCCATAAGATGATTCTGCTACCTCTTTTCCAAGCCCTCGCTGCTCGGTCGCGCCGGCTCGGGCTTGGGAGCCTTTGGCGAAGCTCCGCCGTTTTGTCGCGCGTGAGCCTCGATTACTTCCCGCACGTGACTGACAAGCCTTCCGAGCGTTCCAGCATGGGGCTGGTCCAGGGGAATAGGCTGGCTCACGATGACCACAATTTCTCCGGCTCTGACGCGCCAATCCCCCTTGGGCAGAACGGACCGGCTCCCCTTGATGGTTACCGGAACGATCGGGGTGCGGGTTTTTAGCGCAAGCACAAAGCCGCCTCTTTTGAAGGGCAAGAGTTCCCCCCCTGGGCTGCGCGTTCCTTCAGGGAAAAAAACCACCGAGAGCCCTCTTTTGAGAATCTCGCGGGCCTGCCTCAAACTGGCCATTGCCTTAGACCGGTCCGATCGATCTACAATGATGTGTCGCGACGCCCGCAGGGCCCACCCGAACAGGGGAATTCGCAGAAGTTCCTTCTTAGCTACCCACCGTAGCTGGAATTGCGCCAGGCTCTGCACTAGGACAGGCATGTCAATGTTACTTTGATGGTTCGCGATAAAAACGTATTGGCGCTTGGGATCGAGAAGTTCCAGCCCTTGAATTCTGAGTCGAACACCGCCGATCTTTAAAATCGCCCACGTCCAAAATCGGGAAAATCGGTAAGCGAGCCTTCCATCACGATCAAACGGAGCCAGGGATAGAACCAGAATTCCGGTTACGAGGGTTATGAGAACAATGAGGAGCGCCTTAATGGCGAAGAGCATTAAAATAAAACCGCTTTTTAGAGCTGCTAGTAAGTTAAAAATACAAGTAAAATCACTTTATGTTAATCCACTAAAGACAAAAAAGCAATAAAGCTTCGGACATCGGATAAGGTTTTAAGCCAGGGTAAAATTTTATTGACACTCAACATTGCTGGCGATAAAGTGAAGGGGACGGCTCGCCCCCCATATTGGGTCGCCTGAGTGAGGTAATCCTTAATGTCAGTGAACAAGGTGATTCTGATCGGCAATCTGGGCAAAGATCCTGAAGTGCGCTTTACCACGAATGGTCGTGCTGTGGCACGCTTTCCCATCGCCACCTCTGAGGTGTGGAATGACGCCAACGGTAATCGCCAGGAAAGAACCGAGTGGCACAACATTATCGTCTGGGGCAAGCAAGGGGAGACCTGCGCCCAGTATTTGGCCAAGGGTAGACAGGTCTTTATCGAGGGCAGCATTCGCAGTCGCTCCTACGACGACAAGTCCGGGAACAAGCGCTATGTGACCGAGATCGTAGCCCAGAGGGTCAGGTTTCTTGGTGGTGGTGGTGGAACCCGCGTGGCACCGGAAGCGGAGGGAGAGGCCTCCAGCGAGTCCTCGGCCTCCACCGAACCCCCGTCTTTGGACGATGACATCCCGTTCTGAAAGACGCGGACCCGTTCGACTTCGCTCAGGGTGATGGTGAGGGCAATCGAACCATGAGCTTTCCCGCCTTTTAAACCCCGGTCCTAGACCACACAGTTTCTTTCCGCGCCGGAGATGAAGGCCCGGACGTTTTCCGCCACTTCGTCGAGGAGTCTTTGGCGCGCCTCGCGCGCGCTCCAGGCGCAGTGCGGGGTGACGACCAAATTCTCCAGCTCCGCGCTGGCTACGATCACTGGATGATCGGCGGGGGGAGGCTCCCGGGACAGCACATCCAGGGCAGCGCCGGCCAAGCGTCCTTGCTTCAGCGCCTCGACCAAGACGCCCTCGTGGACGAGGCCGCCACGCGCGGTGTTGACGAGAAATGCGGTTGGTTTCATGAGCGACAGGGCGCGGCTGTCGATGAGATTCTGGGTCTCGGGCGTCAGCGGGCAGTGGAGGGTGACGACATCGGCGCGCTTTAACAGATCGGAGAAATCCATGCGGCCTGGCGGGATAGGTGGGGGAGTGTTCGGGCGCGCGGAAACCAAAACTTCCATGCCAAAACTTCGCGCCATACCGGCCACGGCCTGACCGATGCTGCCGAGGCCGATGATCCCCAGGGACTTGCCGCAAAGCTCCATGGCGGGATAGTCGAGCAGGGTGAACATCGGGCTCCTTTGCCATGCCCCGGCGCGCACTCGCTGTTGATATCGGCCGGCGTGGGTGGCGAGTTCAAGGATGAGGGCCATGGTGAACTGTGCGACCGATTGGGTGGCGTAGCGGGGGACGTTGCACACGCGTATGCCATGCGCCCGGGCCGCTTCGAGGTCAACATTGTCCGTGCCGGTTGCAGCTACGGCGATGAGTTTAAGCTCTCTGGTCTCGGGGGAAGCGAGAACGTTGCGGTCAAGGGTGACTTTGTTGACCACCACCGCATCGCGCCCTGTGAGGCGGTCGGGCACTTCATCGGGGCTCGATGACGGGTGCAGGGTGCAGTCCCAATCCGCCGAGAAATGCTCGAGTGAGACATCGCCAAACGTCGCCGCGTCCAGAAAGACGAGGCGAAGCCCTGCTACGCTCATCCGCGTTGCGTCTCCTGGCTCTCCAGGCTTTTGGCTTCCTCCCAGAGAGCGTCCATCTCCTTTAGCGAAGCCTCCTTGGGAGATCTGCCTTGCTCTCTCAGTCTGGTTTCGATGTGCGCAAAGCGCCGAAGGAATCGATCTATGGCCTGAACCAATGTGTCTTCGGCCTGCAGGTCGAGAAAACGGGCGAGGTTGACCAGAGAGAAAAACAGATCTCCTATTTCTTCTCCCAGACGGTTCCTATCTCCGGACGATGCGGCCGACCTGAGTTCGTGCAGCTCCTCCTCAACCTTATCCCACACGTCTTCCACATGGGCCCAATCGAAGCCTACATAAGAGGCCCTTTCGGTGATCCTCTGCGCGCGGGCGAGCGCGGGCATCGCCCGGGGAAGGTCTCCGAGCGAGGAGGCGGACCCTGACGCTTTCTTTTCTTTGGCTTTGATGCTGGCTCGCTGGCGCAGAACGGCATCGGCGTCCGCCAGACTGCGGTCGGTGAAGACATGAGGGTGGCGCCGGATCAGTTTATCCTTGAGGCCCGACGCGACGTCGCCAAGCGTGAAGCGCCCTTGCTCAGCGGCGATCTGGCAGTGAAACACGACCTGGAGCAGAAGGTCTCCCAGCTCCTCCTCCAGCTCTTGGACATCTCCCCTTTCGATCGCCTCAAGGAGCTCATAGGTCTCTTCCAAAAGGGCCGGTTTCAAGGAGACATGGGTCTGTTCCCGGTCCCATGGACACCCCTGCTCACCTCGAAGCCGCGCCACGATCGCCATCACCTCGCCGAGGCCTTTTTCGGCGTCGGGCCGCCTCCCCACCTCCGCCGCGGGTCTTTTGGACACTACCTTTCTTCCTTTCTTATGGCTCGGGCCTCGGGTCATGGGATTAAAGTTGAAGCGACCTGGCCGGACGGAAAAGCATGTCATTGTTGGCCGATCTCGGAATCCGGGCCGGATAAAAGAGAGGACCTACCGCATTTGCACAAGGTCCTACTTCAATTTAAATGGGTGCTTCGAGGATTTACCTGGACCTTGTCAACATTTTGAATGCCGACGCGGTCAAGCTTCTCCATTTGGACTTCGGCCTCGGCCAGAGAGTAGCTGCCTGTCAACCTGACCTGATACATATTCCACCCATCTCCGAGATCCTTCATGACCACCACCGAAGGGAATCCTAGGTCCGCAAGTATCTCGCGTATCCCGTCGGCCTCTTCTCTTTTCAGAAAAGTGCCCACTCTGAGTGCGAATCGAGAGGACGAAGGCACCGGCTGAGTCTCTGCCCGGCGCACCCCCGTGAGAAAATCCCGCCACTCCGGCTTGTGGTAGAGATAGAAACCGGCTGATAAAACGAAGAGGAAAAGCAGCGCGGTGAGTCGAGGAGCGAAAACCAGCGGCCTATTCTCCTCGATCCAGTCGCCGCGCGCCGCGTCGACCTTTTCTTCCGCCCGTTTGACGATTCTCGCCCCGATTTTTTTCTTTTTGCGTTCCAGGGCCTCGTCCACAGCAATGTTAGCGAGGCGATTGATTAGGCGGGGAACCCCGTGGGTTTTTTTGTGGAAATAGCTGGCGGAGCGCCAGGTAAAGCGCAGGTCGTCGTCCAATCCGGCCACGGAAAGTCGGTGGTTCAGGTAGGGTAGGATCTCTTTTTTCTTCAGCGCCCCGATCTTAAGCTTCGCCCCGATTCTTTGTTCCAGCTGGATGAAATGCTTTCGGCTGAGCGTTTCCGCCAGCTCGGGTTGCCCCACGAGGATGATCTGCAGGAGCTTGCCACCGTTTTTCTCGAGGTTGGTGAGAAACTTTATGTGATCCAGACACGGAGTATCCAGGTGCTGGGCTTCATCGAAGATCGCTACGGGTATTTTCGCGTCTCCGTCCATCTCGGCAAAGGCTTCGTCCAGTGTCTGGGTCATCTCGTCAGGGGTTTTGGGAGGGGTGTTGACCACCACGACGTTGTAATCGTCGCTGAGCTCGTCCAGCAGGCGCCTGCAGATAACAGTTTTTCCGGTGCCCGGATCGCCCGTTAAGCAGATAAGCCCGTCGCGGCGGTCGATTGCCGAAAGGATCTCTTCGTAGACCCGGCTATGTCCCTCGCTGAGGTAGAGGAAATCCAGATCGACGGTGATGCTAAAGGGTTTTTTGTCCATGGTCTTTCTCTTGACGTTGGGCGCGTCCATAAGCATTCCTCTAACCATTGAGAACAGTGAGAGCAGGGAAAAGCCGCTAACTTTTGCGCGTGATCGGGGCTAGCAAAGAGACCAGCCGCGAGCTCTTGAGCTCCGCCTCGTGTCGGTCCCCTTTTCCCGATCTCATCTCCAGCTCGCGCACGGCGGGTCTACCGCTTCTCACCTCTGACTCTGTCGCGTTACGCTCTGAACCGCCTTGGGTCTCCCCATCCCGCCTGAGCGCATAGGTGCGCTGGAGCAGTCCCTCCTCGAGCTCTCTGATCGAAGGCTCGCTTTGGGCCGCCGGACCCGCCGCCGTCTTGGGAGCGAAACTGGAGGGTGCCGGTTTGGATTCGCTCTCCGCCGGCCTTTCCTCGCGCGCTTCCAGGAGGGTCTCCGTTTCTTTCACCTGTCTTTCCAGATCGCGGATCTTGGTGGAGAAGGTTTCCTCAAACTCCTTCGCGGCCTTTTCTCGGGTGAGGCGGATTTCCTCTTTTTCCCTGAACAGGGTCGAGAGTCGAGCCACGGAGGCCTTCAGCGATTCCTTGATCTCATCGATCCGGCGGATCTCCATAGTGGCTAGGGCTTCCGCTTCCTTGATGAAGGACTCCATCTGGCTTATCACATCCTTTATTGCGGTAAACCCGTTGGCGGGAACGGCGGCATTTCCAACACCGCGTCGCTTTTTAGGGGAGTTTGCAGCCATGGCAGACATCCTTTTCTACTTTCCAAACCTCTTATATTGAAAGAAAACTCAAAAGACAAGGTTTTTTTTACTTCACCGTTTCACTGTCGTTTTGGGATCGATCTTCACGGTTGGCGGGATCGTCGCCATCACCAGGTGTTAGCTCGGCGTGGGAGGTTTTCCGGAGCAGGGGTGGACCAGGCAGGAAAAATCTGCTAGAGAAAGGGCACCTTGGTTTCAGCCAGGATCTCGTTGGCAAAGGAGGCGCGAAATGGAGATTACGAGCTCAACCCTTCAAGTCAACACTCCGGACGGAACGATGGAGACCTACGAGGCGCGGCAGAAAGAGGGAGGAGCCTGTCCGGCCATCATCGTATTGATGGAAGCGTTCGGCCTTAACAGCCACATCAAAGACATTACCGAGCGCATTGCCCGCGAAGGCTATGTCGCCGCAGCGCCGGACCTCTATCACCGGGAATCGGAACGCCTCGTCCCGTACAAGGAGCTCCAGAAGGCGATTGGGTTGATGAATCGGTTGCAGGACCCCAAGGTCATGGCGGACGTGGGAGCGGTAATCTCCCATCTGAAGTCCCAGAGTTACGTTAAAGGTGGCGCCATCGGCGTCACCGGTTTCTGCATGGGCGGAAGGTTTACCTACCTGTCGGCGGCTCATCATAAAAAGGATGTGAAGGCAGCCGTCGTTTACTACGGGGGTGGCATCCCAATGGGGAAGCCGAGCCCGCTGGAGAGAACCGGTGAGATTCAGTGCCCTATTTATCTTTTCTTTGGCGGCAAGGACCCCCTCATCCCGCAAGAGCATGTGGAGAAAATTAACAAGGCGCTCGCAGACAACGAGAAGGCGTTTGTGATCAAGGTGTACCCCGAGGCCACACACGGCTTTTTCTGTAATGAAAGAGAGAGCTACCATCCTGATGCTGCCAAGGATTCCTGGGAGAAGTTCAAATCGTTTTTCTCACAGCATTTGAATTAAATCCGGGCTGGCGCGTGCGTGATTTTCTGCCGGCTCGTCGGGAGAGTAGGGAAGAGGTCTCTGAAGGTGTCCCGCAGGAAGGGTAGGGAGGAGGTTCAGATCGGCCTGGTGCAAATGAGCGCCGGGGAGCATCCAGGTGCCAATTTGCGCAAGGCTGTTTCCGGTATCGAAGAAGCCGCCAAAAGCGGCGCGCAAATCGTTTGCTTGCAAGAGCTCTTTCGCTCGCGCTATTTTCCCCAGAGCGAAGACGCCCGTAACTTTAAATTGGCCGAGTCCATTCCCGGGCCCACGACGGAGACACTAGGCCGGCTCGCGCGCAAGAAAAAAGTTGTGGTCATCGCCTCGATCTTCGAACGGCGCTCGGCGGGGATCTACCACAACACCGCCGTGGTCCTGGATGCGGATGGCGCCATCCTGGGCCGATACAGGAAAATGCATATTCCGGACGATCCGGGCTATTATGAAAAATTTTATTTTGCTCCGGGAGACTTGGGCTTTCCCAGTTTTCTCACGCGCTACGCGAAGATCGGCGTGCTGGTCTGCTGGGACCAGTGGTTCCCGGAAGCCGCCCGCCTTGCCGTTCTCTCCGGGGCCCAGATGCTTTTTTATCCTACCGCCATTGGCTGGTTGCCCGAGGAGCCCCGCCATGCGGCCAACGCCCAGCTGGAGGCTTGGGAACTGGTTCAGCGCAGTCACGCAGTGGCCAACGGGGTTTACGTGGCGGCGGTCAATCGGGTCGGGCGTGAGGGAAAACTCAAATTTTGGGGGAACTCTTTTGTGGCTGGCCCGCTCGGGGAACTGGTGGCTCGCGCAGGCGCGGACCGGGAAGAGGTGTTGTTGGCCCGTTGCGATCTCAGGAAGATCGATGAGACGCGCCAAAGCTGGCCCTTCCTGAGAGATCGCCGCACCGACGCTTACGGCGCCCTGGCAGAGCGCTTCCTCGACGAAGCCCCCCAGCGCAAATCGGGTCCTCGGCCCTGACGGCAGCGCCAGCCCATTCTTGTCGAGGGTCGCCTCTGTTGAAACCTATCCTAGCGAAGAGCGCTGCGGTCGGAGGGGCACCCTTCCCGCGCCAGCTCGGCTATCGCATGCCCGCGGAGTGGGAACCCCACAGAGCCACTTGGCTGGCATGGCCGCGCAACCCGGAGACCTGGCCCGCCCCTCTGGAGGCTGTCCAAGAAATCTGGGTAAAGTTTATCGTGGCGCTCTCGGCCGGAGAGGAAGTCTGCCTGCTTGTCAACGATGAGCGGGCTCATCACGGGGCGATGAGTTGGCTAACGGCGGCCGGCGCAGTGATGGAGCGCACGGTCTTTTACACGATTCCCACAGTCGACGTTTGGATCCGAGACTACGGCCCGACGTTTCTCACTCGCGAGGAAAGGGGGCCGCTGGCCCTCATCGATTGGATCTTCAATGCCTGGGGAGGAAAGTACCTGGACTACGTTCAAGAGGAAGGGGTGAATCCGGCCTTGGCTGCCCGTCTCGGCGTGCCGGTGTTTTCCCCGGGGATCGTTCTGGAAGGGGGCTCCATCGATGTCAACGGCCTGGGAACTTGCCTCACGACGGAGCAGTGCCTGCTAAACCCGAATCGTAACCCGCGCCTGAGCCGAAGCCAGATTGAGCAAATCCTGGGGGACTATCTGAACGTCTGCCGTATCATCTGGCTGGACCAGGGCATTGCCGGCGATGACACGGATGGCCATATCGACGATATCGCCAGATTCGTAAACCCGACAACGGTCGTGTGTTGTCTCGAGGAGGACTCCGCAGACGAGAACTACGCTCCACTCAAGGAAAATTATGAGCGCCTGCAGGCGGCCGCCGACCAGGATGGAAGGAAGCTGAACGTTGTGACCCTGCCCATGCCCGGACAGGTCGTTGCGGAGGGAAAGAGACTGCCGGCCAGTTACGTCAATTTTTACATCGCCAACGGCATTGTCCTGGTGCCCACCTATGACCATCCCAACGACCGCAGGGCGCTCGGAATTTTGGGAGAACTCTTTCCTGACCGAAAGGTCTTGGGCGTGCCCTGCAGGGTGCTCGTGCCCGGGATGGGCGCGATCCACTGCGTCACTCAGCAGGAGCCCCTTCCCTAGATCGCTCTCCTGGCCGCGCTAGGTGTCGACACCGCGGGCTTAGCCCCCTTGACATTGGGCTTCACTCCTCCATAATCTACCACTCACTATGGGGCAAGTCATTCATTTTAAGGAACTCTATCAGGCGCGGCGCCGGCGCTCGGAAAGGGTCAGCCTCGAGCAGTGCGTGGACCTTTTGGAATGGAACCTTAAACAGAGCGTGGACCGCTACTTTTTGTCTTCGCCCGAAGAGAAATCGCTACGGGCTACCCAGATCCGTAAGATCAGCGAGCTGTTGGAATATGCCGTGCGCCTTCTCTAAATTCGCGGCGGGGAATCGTGGAATCGCTTAGTCCATCCCTCCCGATCTCGATCCTTCTCATTTTCCTGGCGGGTTTGTTTTTAGGTTGGCTTTTCCTGCGCCATCTCAAAGTCCTGCTTGCGGAGAGAAAAGAAGATCAATCCCTGTTGATGATTCAGCAGCAAATCGACCAGCTCCGCGCCCAGTTCGCGCAAGTTCTAGACAGCAACACCCAGCTGATTCACCAGCAGTTGGGGCAGCTCTTGGGCAACGTCAATGAGAGGTTGAGGGAGAACTCGGGGGTCTTGCAAAAAACCCAGCAGGCGCTCGGGGAGCGCCTGGACAATGCGGCTCGGGTGGTGGGCAACGTGCAGAAGAGCCTCGGAAGCTTGGAGGAGGCCAACCGCAAAATCTACGACGTCGGGAAGGACATTGCATCGTTGCAGGAAATCCTTCGCGCCCCCAAGCTGCGAGGCGGACTCGGGGAATTCTTCCTCGGTGACCTGCTGAGCCAAATCCTTCCGCCGGACCATTTCACCACGCAATATAGCTTCCGGAGCGGAGAGAAAGTAGACGCGGCGATCAGGCTGGGAGGTTCGCTCGTCCCGGTGGATTCCAAATTCCCCTTGGAGAATTTCCGCCGGATGCTGGAGGCAGTCTCGGACGAGGAGAAGACGCGGGCCAGGCGGCAGTTCATGGCCGACGTGAAAAAACACGTCGATGCGATCGCCAGTAAGTACATTCTTCCCGATGAGGGCACCTACGATTTTGCCCTGATGTATATACCAGCGGAAAACGTATATTACGAGACTATTATCAAGGACGACTCCCTGGGAGGAGAAAGAAGCTTAAGCCAGTACGCGCTCGGGAAAAGGGTGATTCCGGTCTCGCCCAACAGCTTCTACGCCTATCTCCAGGCAATCGTGTTGGGGCTGAAAGGAATGAAGATCGAGGAGCACGCAAAGGAAATCATTCAATATCTCAGCCGACTCGAGGGAGACTTTGCCAAGTTCAAGGAGGAATTCACCCTGCTGGGAAAGCATCTCGGCCACGCTCAGTCGAGTTTTCAAAGCGCGGAGAAGCGCCTCGATCAGTTCGGCCAAAAGCTCCTAGCTGCCGACAGCGGGGAAAGAAAGCTGCCCGGGCCATAGCCCGGTGCCTTTCCCGGGGGATTCTCTAACGTCCCCACGCGGTGAAGCTCGTAGGCATGAGGCTGGCTTAGCTTTTCTGCTTACGACCAGTCCACTCTCCTGAATGCGGATCTTAGCCAATATCTACTGCCGCTCGCTATGACTATGGACTTTCGAAGTAAACCGTTCAAATATGGACTTGCGGTGCCAAAAAATGGCGCTAGGCAAGCGCCAATGACTCAATCCGCAACTGATTTCTCCTGCCTCCGTAGGGAAAGAATCCGCTAACAAGCACCGCCCCAAGTTTGCCGATACGACAGACCCTTCGAAATTAATGGGTTAGCTCCAAACGCAAGCCTTGGCATGTCTCTTGCGTCTTTTCTGAGGTGGGGGGACGGTGGTGCGGGATTAGATTCTATCCGGATAGGTGGTGATCAAACATGGCCTCTGTGAAATTTTTGGATAAAAATAGCGCTTCGTGCCTATGCCTAATTGGCCTTTTGGGGCCACTCTTTGCTTTGACTGTAAGCGGGTGTGCGGCCATCGGCCTCACCCTTTTCGGGGTCGGAGCCGGCGTCACCGCGGGGACAGCAGTGTCTTACAGTCTGGACGGCATCGCCTACCGGACCTTCACGGCGCCCCTGCCGAAAGTAGAGTCGGCGACGCTCATCGCTCTGAATCGTATGGGAATCAAAGTGGAAGGTAACGAGAAGACCGACGAGGGAAAGCTCATTCGGGCGCTCGGTGCCGATCGGCAGATAGAAATTCAACTTGAGACCATCAGCCTCAAGACCACGCGAATCCGGACGGTGGCGAAGCAGGGAATATTTTTCAAGGACCGGGCTACCGCTACGGAGATAATTATGCAGACCGAAAAGGTTCTTGACGGCGCATGACGGACTAAAGAGGAGGGTTAATCATGAGAAGGGAAAGTGTTTTGGTCGCTTTTCTATATGTTACAGGGCTAGCTTTCGGAGTGGATTGGGCTCACGCCCAGACAAGCCCGACGTTGGTGACCGAGGCCTCCCGCATGGATCAGATGGCGTCGATACAGGAGGGAGCCAAGGTTGTAGACAAGATCAGCGCTGAGTTTAGCTCCTTTCTTGGATCTGATGCCAAAACGGTCGTGACAGGTCTCCGCAATGGGACGCCCATTACATTAACTTCCACTGTGCCGGGTAGCACTCCAGGGGCGCCGCCAGTGGCCACCACGACGACCATTAATCCACCGACGGGAAAGATGGGTTTTGGCAACGTTTTTATCTCGCTCGCATTGGCGAAGCAGCAGCTCGGGCAGCTGGGAATCACGCAACCGACCCCGGAACAGCTCCAAGCGGCGCTCCTGGGCGGAAGCATTACCACCGCCACGGGAACGACGGCGACCACCACGAATCTACAAGGCATCCTCACGATGCGCAGCCAGAACATGGGCTGGGGGCAGATCGCGCAGAAACTTGGGTTTAAGTTGGGACCGGTGGTGAGTGGACTTAAGGCTGCGAATCAGGGGTTAGCAGCTCAGGCTTCTTCGAAGAGCGGAACCGGCAGCGTGAACGCTGCTGGTGGGCAGCCAGCAGGTTCCTCAGAGGGCGGAATTTTCACTGGGAGCGGCAGGGCTGTGGGAAGATCCGGCAAAGGAGCCATGGGTAGTAGTGAAGTTGGACAAGGAATCGTCACAGGGTCTGGTCGACCGGTGGGAACCCCCAGTGGTGTCGTAACAGGTCGCGGCAATGCCTATGGGCTCTCCCATGGTGATCCGGGGAACCAAGGGCAAGGCAAGAGCCGTTAAAGGCGAAGCCCCAGCCACACGATGGGAACCGCCAGAATCAAGATGGCGACCGAGGAGCTACGGAGTCGATAGACGATTGTCTCGATCTCGGCGCGGCTCAGTTTTTCGCCCGCTTCGTAGCGTCTTACCAGGCGATGGCCAATGCCCATGGCCTGATAGGTGCTAAGGACGATCAGCACGAAGGATAAGGTCAATTTGAGCGCGAGTGTTCCCCCGATTTGTTGGATAAAAGTTGCCCGATAGGCCGCTTTCAGCTCGGTAATCTGGAAGGCTCCGGTAAGAACCACCACGCCAAGAGCGCCAATTTGGAGAGGGTTATAAAACTTGAGCCCTCGAGCGAGGAGCTTGAGCTGCCCGTCTTCGGACTTGATCGCACTCAGAGAAGGAAACAGTACCAGCCAGAGACCGATGACGGCGCCGAGATAGAGAGCCAGCGCGAGCAGATGAAGCCAGGCATTCAGCATGGAGAGGGGGTGGGAATCAGCCCCAGCCTAGCAGGGACCTCTTCTTGTCCGGCCTTCCTGGGGCGTCGTAGGATTCGTTGATTCTTTGGAGCAGGTTTTTTATGCTCTCCAGGTCTCGCTGTTGCCGTGTCACAAAGTCCTGCAGATCCTTCTCCCGTCTTTGTTTGAAATCCGTCAGCTCTTTTTCCCTTCGGGTTTGAAACTCGACCAGCTCGCGCTCCCACTGGTCGTAAAAATCTTTCAAAGCGGTTCGGATTTGAAAATTCAGATCATCTTTGACCACCATGGACTTATGGCAATGCGGGCACCATAGCACGTTGCCGATCATGAAGTGTCTGGGGCGCCCCGTGTAGGTTCCCTCGCACTTAAAGCAGCGCACAGGAATCTCCCATGAATCGAGATCCGGCAGTTGCAAGAATACCGGGCAAGGCTCTTCGACTTCCGCACCGACTTCGGGTTGGGCCGCCTGTGGGGGAGGGCTTGAGGGCGCCGTGGTGATTGTAGGGGTGGGGGCTGGCTTAGGCGGTTCCGCTTTCTTCGGTGCCGGGGCGGGGCCGGTCGGCATTTCCGCGCCTTTACGGAAGCGAGATTCGAAGTTTTCAGCGAAATCGACATCCTGATGTAGCGTGCGGGCGCGGGCGATTAAGGCAGCTTCCGTTTCAACATTGTTCGGGTCGGGCACACAGCAATCGACCGGGCAGACCGCGGCGCACGCCTCGTGGTCGTGGAATCCCACGCATTCCGTGCAGAGCAAGGGATCGATGACATAGAGTTCTTCTCCCTGGGAAATGGCGTTGTTGGGGCACTCTGGCTCACAGGCCCCGCAATTGATGCATTCGCTAGTGATCATGGTCGCCATAGAAAAGCTTCCTCCTCATTCGCTCGGCATGGGTTGGTTCATGCTTCGCGGCATTCTAGACAAAATCGCCGAAAGATGTAAATAGTTGAGACTAGTTGGAGTCCGAAACGGGATTGTGATAATCTCGACTTTACGGAGATGTTAAGCTTAGCTTTTCCGCCGCAGCTCGATGAGTTCTATCTTATAGCCGTTCGGGTCTTCAATAAAAGCAATCTCGGAGCCGCCATGCTTCATCGGACCGGGTTCGCGGACAATCTTGGCTCCCTTACGCCGAAGGGCCTCACAAGTTTGGTAGATATTCTCAACTCCGATCGCGATGTGTCCGAAGGCATTCCCCAGATCATACTGATGCGTGTCCCAGTTATAGGTGAGTTCAATGACTGCCTGTTCGGCTTCGGAGCCGTAGCCAACAAATGCCAGGGTGAAGCGGCCCGAGGAGAATTCTTTTTTTCTTAGGAGCTCCATCCCAAGGACGTCGCAGTAGAATGTGATGGATTCATCAAGGTCGTTGACCCGAATCATGGTGTGGAGAAGCCGCATATCCTTCCTCCTGTCTTGTCGTTCAGGCCCATGGGGCAGTTCTGTGCTCGAGGTGTTTAACTTATAATGAGAACCGTTTTGGGGCAAGCCGCGGAGGCTTTCATGGGTGATACAAACGACCGAAACGAACTGAGGCCCAGGACAAAAGCTCCCCTCGTCTAAGTTATAGTTAAACCTGAAAGGATGTATAACTTATGCGCGAATTAGTACGGAACCGCAGGCTGGCGACCCTTATCGTAGGAAGCTTCTTTTGCGCCTTCTTTCTTATGGTACCCTCCTTAAGGGCGTCGGAACACTCGAAAAAGTTGAGGCTGGCATACGCCGGCTGGGGCTTGGAAACGGCTATCGCGTGGGTAGGGATCGAGGCTGGCCTGTTCAAGAAATATGACTTGGACGTAGAGGAGGTTATTATCCGGGACCCACCCTCTGGCGGGGTTCAAGCGCTGATCGGGGTCGATATCTTTTTGGGTTTTGGCAATCCCCTCAATGTCCTACAGACGATTCTTACGGGCGGAGACATTGTCTTTCTCGGCTCCCACGTGAGCGTTGAGCAGTTTGGCTTTGGTGTATCTTCCGATATCTCAACCATGCAAGCCCTAAAAGGGAAAAAGATCGGCGTCTCGGCGGTGGGCGGGATATCGGACCTTGTAGCTCGCGTCATCCTGCGGCGGGCCGGGCTCGATCCAACGAAAGATGTGGAGATGGCTTTCATCGGATTTTCTCCGCAGCGCATGATCGCGCTGTCACAGAACTTGATTCAGGGCACACCTTTGAGTTCCGACGTCGCCTCCGAGGCCAAGAGGAGAGGGATAAAAGTGTTGGAAGTGAAAGACGTCCCGCGAATCACCGCGCTGTTGATGACCACCCGATCCTTCATTAAAAAAGACGAGGAAGCGGTGCGGCGCTTCATGAAGGGCTACCTGGCCGCTATCCATTATTACCTCACCCGTCGAACCGAGAGCATCGGCATCATGAAAAAGTTTTTGTCCCTTGGCGACCCCAATGCCTTTGACACGATGTACGAGGCCTTCGCCGCTCAGTTGGGGCCTTTTCCCGCGCCTAGCGGAGAGGCCACTCAGGCGATCATCGACGTGGTTACGGTGGCCGACCAGAAGGCAAAGAATCTTAAGCCTCAAGCCTTGTTCGAACTACGCTTCCTGGAGGAGCTAAAACAAAGCGGCTTCATCGATAATCTCTACAGCGAAAAGAAGAGCTTGTGAGGTAGACAAAAGACGACCGGGAGGTTTCGATGAGACTGGAAAACAAAGTCGCTATTGTTACTAGAGCTGGGCGCAACATCGGGGAGGAAATCTCCAAGGCTCTCGCGGTGAGGGATTAGACGCTCCCAGTTAACTGCGGGCGGACCTAATTCAATCCTGGTTCGTGGCGAAAAAAAAGGGGCAAACCGACCCGTTGCCCCCTTTTTCTTTGCTCTACGATGAGAAAACTACCAGCGGTTACGCCCGCCGCTTCTGTTTCCTCGACCTCCGCCTCCAGCATCGCGGCTTCCCATAGGCTTGGCCTCATTGACCACCAGGGTACGCCCGTCCAGTTGGGTGCCGTTCAGGGCCTGCATGGCCTTTTGGGCCTCTCCCCCCGAACTCATCTCCACGAAGCCGAAACCCCGTGACTGACCGGTAAATTTATCCGTGATCACCTTGACCGATTCCACGGTCCCGTGCGCCGCGAATAGCTCCTGCAGTTGCCCCTCCGTTACCGAATAAGGCAATCCGCCAACATACAATTTGTTACTCATGTTCTCCTCCTTAAATAAGAGAATGTTAGTGTCTTTGACCCTGAGAACCTGACCACCAATCGGAGCAGAACATGGAGAACTAAAAAGGCTGGAACCACGCTCTGGTCGGTTTATCCTTTAGGTATCGCTTCGCAAGGAGAGACTACTTAGGCCTTCAACCTTTGCCTTTTCCTCTTTCAGAAGGCCCTGTACTGAAGTAGGAACCAATTTTAATATACGTTGTTTCCGTCCCTATGTCAACTCGACCTGCCTTTTTTCTGTACGGCTAGCCTCCTGGCCAGACGTTTTCGCTGCTTCAGGCAGGGAGACTGGTCCCTCATAGCCGTTTCCTCGCTTGTAGCCCGGCAGGCCAAGCAGGATGGGCAAATCCATCCGCCGCATTGACAGCGCCCCCCGGGTTTGTCTGCGAGGCCAGGTTTGCTCTGGAAAGAGGAGTGACAAACAGGGCAGACAACCTCTACCACCCCGTCCAGGATTTCTAAATCCTCGGCCGGCGCGATCCGCCGCAGGGACTCCCCCTTAACAACCACGCGATATTGGAATGTCTGTTTGTTGCTGCTCTTAACAAGCAACTCTCCCCCCGAGGTGAAGCAGATTTTAATCCCAGTGGTGCCCTCTATTCGTCCTTCGTATCCTGCCACTTTATGCCGAATCAGTGTTCCGTCTTGCAGTTTGACTTGATCTATTCTCTCTGGCATATGACCCTCCCTAAGTAAGAATCAAAAAGCCCCTGGCTCGTTTAAAGCTCAGAGCCTTTGATAAGTAAGTAGAAACTAAGCTCTAAAGAACGTCAGAATCTTATCACTTCTAGCCTCGCTTGAGCAAACGGATG